>OCTA010003013.1_pt1 | contig 15076 bp, 8 predicted proteins | sample 1538991 | NCBI WGS metagenome assembly OCTA01 (sample SAMEA3539302, study PRJEB22396) | soil metagenome | biome: tundra; feature: field; material: soil | place: USA | collected 2010-05 | depth 0.15 m | reverse complement strand
CGGATCGACGGATCAGACAGAGAACATTCTTCGTTCGTATGCAAGCGATTCGCGAATCCATATCGTCTTGAACCAGTTGGCGCAAGGCAAAGCGTGCGGGCTGAACGATGCGATCGATCTGGCTCAGGGAGAAATTGTGGTGTTCACAGACGCGCGTCAGGCCATCGAACCCGAAGCCGTGCGCCTTTTAGCGGAAAATTTTGCCGATCCGGAAGTGGGATGTGTGAGCGGGGAACTGATGCTGGGCGATGCTGGTCAAGGAGAGAGCAGTCAGGGACTGAGTCTCTACTGGCGTATAGAGAAGCAGGTTCGGAAACTGGAATCGGCCTCAGGCTCGGTCGTCGGAGCCACCGGGGCGCTGTACGCAGTTCGGCGAGAACTGCTGACGCGAGTTCCACCGGGAACGATTTTGGATGATGTCTATTTGCCGATGCAGGTTGTGCGCCAGGGGAAGCGGGTGGTTTTAGACGAACGGGCAAGGGCCTGGGACCGTCCCAACCTGGGGACGGAGCGGGAATTCTCACGCAAGGTCCGCACGCTGAGCGGCAACTACCAGTTACTGCAACTGGCGCCCTGGTTGTTGAGGGGCAGCAATCCGATCCGATTTGAGTTTGTGAGTCACAAGCTGTTGCGTCTGGCGGTTCCGTTCGCGCTGGCGGTTTTGCTCGCGGCATCGTTCGCGATCAGTGCTCCGTTCTATCGTGTGGTTCTGATTTTGCAACTGGTTTTCTATTCCCTGAGCGTGCTGGCGCTCAGCCGGTTGGTGAAAGGCGGAATCCTGGCGCGTGTAGCCGACGCGGCGGGTACATTCGTGCTGCTAAATGGGGCGGCAGTTGTCGCTCTGGCGAACTTCGTTGGGGGGAGACGAGCAGCATGGAACCGGTGAGCGGCGCGCAAGTGCAAGACCGCGAGACTCCGCTAGTGACCGGCGGCCTGGGACGGGAGATCGAGCCTCGCCCGGCAGCGGCCGGTCGCTGGTTGCTGTTGCTGGCTGCGATCGTGCTGGTTTGCATCATCATCGCCCGCGACATCCACACCGGGGAATTCGACTACAACGTGGACGAGGCGCAACATGCTGTCACGGGTCTCTTCGTTGCGGACGCGCTTCACGACCTTCCGATTCGCCACCCCGTGCAGTACGCCTACCGCTATTACGCGCAATACCCTGCTGTCGCGATTCTGCACTGGCCCCCGTTGTTTTATCTCTTTGAGGGTTTGAGTTTCATGCTGTTTGGACCCTCGGTGGTGTCGGCGCGGCTGACCGTGATCTTCTTTGCGGTAGTGCTGCTCTATCAATGGTTCTTATTGGTGGAAGAACTGCAGGACTCCTACACGGCCTTCGTCTGTGCGGTTGTGTTGGGGCTGCTTCCGACCATGCTGGTGTTCGAAAAGACCATCATGCTGGAGATTCCGTCGTTGGCGCTTGGTGTAGCCGTCATTCGGCACTGGATCCGGTACCTTCAAGAAGGCCGCAGAAGCTCGCTTTTCTGGTTTGGCTTTTGGTTGGTGGCGGCGCTGTTGTGCAAGCAAACGAGTGTGTATCTGTTGGTCTTCTGCTTGCTCACAGTTCTGGTGACAAAAAAGTGGGATCGGGTTTTCCGCCGGGACATGTTGTGGGTTGCAGTACTGGTTACGGTGCTCGCAGGACCCTTTCTGGTGCTGATGCTCTTACTACAGGGAAACGCAGTCGCGAACGACCTGAGTTCGCACCGCATGAACGGCATCGAAAGAATTACGTATTACGCACGTACCCTGCCGGCCACATTTTCACCTGCGTTGCTGGCGTTGGCGGTGCTGGGTCTGCTGCTCGCCCGAAGATGGAATACGCGGGGACAGGCGACAATGATGGTTTGCTGGATCGTTGCCGGGTACGTGACGTTCTCGTTCTTCGGACAGCGAGAGTCGCGCTTTGCGATTTACTGGTTCCCGCCGCTCGTGTACTTTGCGGTGGGACTGCTGACTGAATTCTTTCAAAAACCGAAGCTCCGCTGGGCAATGCGAGGGGTGGCGGCGCTGCTGGTCGCGATCGTTGCATTACCGGCGTGGAGTCAGCAGCGGCCTTACATTTCCGGCTACAAGGACATAGCTTCCCAACTCGTGAACCAGTATCACGCGGGCATCGTTTTGTTTGACGGAAGAGTGCCGGGGAATTTCGTTTTCTACATGAGGGCGCTCGACCCGAAGCGACATTTTGTGGTTTTGCGAAAGTCGCTGTATGCGGACGACATACGGCCTGGTCAGAATAGTGAAGAATTGCTGCACAGCCGGGAAGACTTGGCGGACGCGTTTCGGCGCGATGGAATCCGCTTCGTCGTGGTATCGGAAAATACTCCCCTCCGTTTTGGAGTGCAGCGGATTCTGCGTGAACAGTTGCAAAGCGATCAATTCCAGTTGTTGGGGCGCTTCCCGATCTCGAGTAACGAGGCCAGTTGGAAGGGAGAAAGTCTTCTGCTTTATGAGAACAAACAGTGGAACCCCCCGGCCGACAAGGTGCTCAGGATCCGGATGTTGACGCTTCCTTACGATATAGTCGTACCCATTGACGACTTTGATCTCGGAAAACACTGATTCCACAAAGGCAGGAGATTGGATTCGCAAGAGCGCAGATTCATGAACACTCAGAGCACATGGGCGAAAGGTAAAGAGGGTTCCACGGGCTGGATGGCGCGGGCTCAGGCCGTCGCAGCGCAGGGACGCCGCCCTTTTGTCTATGGCGCTCTGGTGACATTCTCTGCTCTTTACTACTTCCGGCCCGAGGATTTCATTCCCGGGCTGAACTACATTCCGATGGCGAGGATTGCCGGAGTCATTGGAGCAATAGCGCTTATCGTCGGAATGATGGGCAGTGGCAAAGCGAACGTGCCGCGAGCGGTGAAGTTCTTGTGGTTGCTTCTGCTGCAAATGTCGTTGTGCGTGCCGTTCGCCCTGTGGCGAGGCGGTGCGTTTTCGACAGTTTTCGAGAAGTTCGCCAAGGCAGTCATCGTCGCCATGCTGATCAGCATGGCTGTGGTGACCGTTCGGGAACTCCGCAAACTACTGTGGATCCAGGTGAGCGCGATTGCGCTCGTAACCTTTTTTTCCATCGTTCTCCATCACGTCAGGGACGGACGGCTCGAAGGTATCCAGAAGAGTATTTTGGAAAATCCCAACGACCTGGCCATTAATATTGCCATCAGCTTTCCGCTGGGGCTGGCGTTCATGATTCATGCCCGAGGGTTTAAGAAAGCGCTTTGGGCGATTGCGTTGCTGTTCATGGCGCTCGGGGTAGTAATGACATACTCGCGAAGCGGATTGCTGGCTTTCATCCTCAGTCTCATCGTTTGCGTTTGGGAATACGGAATCAAGGGGAAACGCGGCTACATTGTTGTGGTCACAGTGGTGGCTTTGGTGGTTGGTTTGGGGGCTGCCCTCTCGACCGAGCACTACCGCGTGCGCGTGGAGAGCATTCTCATGGGGAACATTGAAGGCTCGGGCGACAAAGGCTCCCTTGACGCAAGAAAGGCTCTGCTGAAAAAAAGCATTATGGTCGCGGTCACCCATCCGATATTTGGTGTGGGCCCGGGATGCTTCGTGCTCGTGGACCAGGGCTGGGTCGTCGCGCACAACAGCTACACGGAACTCGCTGCGGAAGCGGGTTTCCCCGCACTGATTCTGTTCCTGTTAGCGCTCGGAGCGGCACTAAAGAACGTTTCTCAGTTACGGACGTCGCGGCCATATCACGAGGACCCGGAATTCAGGCTTTTCACCCAGGCCCTCGGGGCCGGACTTGTAGCGTATCTCATGGGTGCATGTTTTGCTTCCACAGAATACAACCTGTATCCGTATTTCATGGTGGCGTATACGTGCGCGATGATTCGCATCGCCAATCAACCGCTACCCTCCCGCGGGCAGGGCGGCAAAGAACAGAGTTTAGAGAAACCGACCTATGACAGTGTCCCTAGACCGCAACCAATCTGGAGTCGCTGACGAAGTGTTGTCTGTGCTCCGTTGCCTTTCCTGTCGCGGCCACCTCGAAGACAGAGAGAGCGAACTGATGTGTGCCGGTTGCAACCGGAAATATCCCCTGGTGAATGGCATCGTTCGCTTTGTGGATGCGCAACAGTACGCCGGCAGCTTTGGCTTCCAGTGGCAACTACACGCCCGCACCCAGTTGGACAACAATGAGAGCCAACGCTCGGAGCGCGCCTTCCGCAGGCGTACCGGCTTTCGTCCGGAAGACCTCGCGGGGAAGCTCGTGCTCGACGTGGGATGCGGCATGGGGCGTTTTGCGGACGTGGCCACACGTTGGGGAGCCCACGTAGTCGGCATTGATCTCAGCCTGGCGGCGGAGGTCGCGGCTCGCAATCTGGCGGGACGCACGGCCACGATCTTCCAGGCAGATGTTTTCCAGCTTCCGTTTGCTCCCGGAAGTTTTGATTTTATTTACAGCATTGGTGTGCTCCACCACACACCGGATTGCGAGCGCGCATTCAAGATGTTGCCAGGACTGCTGAAGCCAGGTGGGCGAATCGCCATCTGGCTCTACAGCGGGTACAACAACTGGTACAAGATGAGCGACGTATACCGCAAGGTGACGCGGCGCATGCCGCCGAAGTTGTTGCATAAATTGTGCTGGGGCGTGGTTCCGCTGTACGGCGTTCATCAGGTGCTGAGGAAAATTCCACTGGTGGGCCGTCCGGCGAGCGGTGCGCTGGCGTACATGATCCCGATGGCTTTTCACCCCGATCGAACCTGGCGGATTCTCGATACGTTTGATTGGTATTCACCGTGGTACCAGTCGAAGCACACCTATGAGGAGGTGTTTCGCTGGTTTGAGAGCAGCGGACTCCAGGATCTGCGAGTGATCGAACAGCCCATTGCGGTGCAAGGGACAAGGCCTCTCTACCAGGACGCAGGCAAGGCACAGGATGAAAAGGAGATCGGCCAGTGTGTGGAATAGCGGGCATCGTCGGGAAGAGGGGCGAAGTCGTCGAAGCCGCCGACGTGCACCGGATGTGCCAGACGATCGTTCACCGCGGGCCCGATGATGAAGGGATCTACGCGCAGGGTCCGGTGGGGTTGGGTATGCGTCGGCTCAGCATTATTGACTTGGCCGGCGGCAAGCAGCCTATCCACAACGAAGACCGGACAGTCTGGGTGGTCTTCAACGGAGAGATCTACAACTTCCCGGAACTGCGCCGCGAATTAGAGGGGCGAGGCCACCAGTTCTACACCCACAGCGATACTGAAGTGATCGTCCATCTCTACGAAGAGATGGGTGCGGATTGCGTGAAGAAGCTTCGCGGAATGTTCGCGATTGCGCTCTACGACACAAAGCGAGACACCCTACTGTTGGCTCGCGACCGATTGGGCAAGAAGCCCTTGCACTACGCGTTGCATCAGGGGCGGCTTCTGTTTGGATCAGAGATCAAGACGATCCTCGCTTTGCACCCAGAACTGGCGGAGATCGATCCTGAAGGTGTGCTCCAGTATTTCTATTTCGGCTACATCCCCGATCCGCACACCGCGTTCCAGCGCATCCGCAAATTGCCCGCAGGGCACTTGATGGAATTCCGCCACGGCGAAATGAAGATTCGCCAATATTGGGACCTGCCCGAGTACGGCACGCACCCGCCGATCAGCGAAGAAGAATGCCTGGACGAGTTGGAGCGGCGGCTGGAAGAGGCCGTACGCATCCGTCTGATCAGTGATGTGCCTTTGGGGGCGTTGCTGAGCGGAGGCGTAGATTCCTCCATCATCGTGGCGCTGATGGCGCGTACGAGCGCCAAGCCGGTCAAGACATTTTCCATCGGTTTTCGAGCGGAGGAGTTCAACGAATCGGAGTACGCGCGCCTCGTCGCGGAACGATTTGGCACTGAGCATCACGAACTGATCCTCGAGCCGGATCTGGAAGAGACATTGACCTATCTTTCCGGAATGATGGAGGAGCCGTTTGGTGATTCCTCCATGCTTCCCACGTATTACGTATGCCGGATGGCGCGGCGACAGGTAACGGTCGCGCTCTCGGGCGACGGTGGGGATGAGCTATTTGCCGGGTATGACCGCTATCTAGTGGCCATGGAACGGCGGAAATTCGATTCCCTCTCGCGCTGGTTGGGACCAATCTATCGCGATCGCATTCATGGCCTGATCCCGGCCGGAATGTACGGGAAAAACCTGGCATGGAATGCATCTCTGACTGATCGTGATCGTTATCTGGACGGAATCTCGTTTTTGCCCGCTTTGCATCGTGAACGGGACCTGTTCACGCGAGAGTTTCTGGACAGTGCAGAGCGCCTTCCTGATCCGCTGCTGGAATGGCAGCGGATCTACGATGGTGCTCCAGCCCGGGACCGGCTGAGCCGCTTGCTGTACCTCGATACCAAGACATATCTGAATTCCGACATTCTTACCAAAGTCGACCGAATGAGCATGGCGACGTCGCTCGAAGTGCGCGTGCCCTTGCTCGACCATGAACTCGTAGAGTGGGTGACTTCTCTTCCGGTGGAATGGAAGTTTCGAGCCGGAGTCCGGAAGCATATTCTGAAAAAGCTGGCAGAACGGCTGGGGATTCCTCCCGCGCTGCTTCATCGGAGGAAACAGGGCTTCCAGTTGCCGCTGGTGGAGTGGATGCGGAGCGAAACTAAAGCCAAGTTTTGGGGCGTGTTGCTGGAATCTCGCACACTGCAGCGAGGCTACTTCAAGCCGGAGGCGGTTAGGACGGTCATCGATGAACATGTGCGTGGTCGACGCAACCGCTCGGGTATGTTGTGGCGCATGTTGGTGATGGAACTGTGGCACAGGAATTTCATGGAGGCTCGATCGAACTGGGGTGTCACGACCAGAGCTCCTGACATCTTCGCGAGTGAATCCGGTGCGCCTCCGCCTCGGGCGGCCACCGTGCAGGTGCAGCCGTAGCCGGTGCGAAGAGGTAGGCTGCTGTCGACAGACTGCCAGCCGTGAACGGATGATGCAAAGCATGCCAGAGGTCTCGATTGACACGCAGTCCCGGGCGCGAAGCCAAGCGCCGGTGTTTGTGCTGGGCTGCGTACGTTCGGGAACGACTCTGCTCTATCACATGCTGCTGTCGGCCGGGAACTTTGCGGTGTACAGAACCGAGTCCTGCGTGTTTAACCTCCTGGAGCCGCGATTTGGGAACCTGTCATTCGGACCGAACAAGCGGAAGCTGCTGGAGGCGTGGTGCGACAGTCGCCTGTTTACTCTCTCCGGCCTGGACAAGCACGAGATTGAGACGAAAGTGATGGATGAGTGCAGGAACGGTGGCGATTTCCTGCGGATCGTTATGTCTGAAATCGCTATGAAACAAGGCGTCAACCGCTGGGCAGACACGACACCGGAACACATCCTGTACCTGCACCGGATTAAGGAAACCATTCCCGATGCTCTGGTGATCCACATTATTCGCGATGGGCGGGATGTCGCGTTGTCGACGGACAAGTTGGGGTACATCCGTCGCCTGCCGTTCGATCGCAAGCCATCGAAGATGGCGGCTGGTTTGTACTGGGAATGGATGGTGAACAAAGGCCGCAGGGACGGGCGCGACTTGGGTGCTGACTATACCGAAGTGCATTTCGAAGAACTTGTCAGCCAACCAAGAGAAACGCTCGCGAAGCTGGGCCAGTTCATCGAACAAGACCTGAACTACGATCAGATCCTTCGAGTGGGAATTGGTTCGGTCAGCGCTCCGAACACATCTTTTGGGGGCGGAACTGCGGAGGACTTCAACCCGGTTGGACGCTGGCAGAGCGGATACTCGGCCGAGGAACTCGCGATGTTTGAAGGGCTTGTCGGGCAGACGTTGAAGGATACAGGCTACGCGCTGGCTGCGGAAGGTAGGGAAGCCAAAGACCGCATCGATCTCAGGCTCATGCGCGCCATGTACCGGACTTACTTCGAGACGAAGCTGTATCTGAAGGCGAAGACACCGCTCGGAAAATTGCTGGCCACCCGCGATCTGTCGTAGGTTTGAAAGCTCAGCCTAGACACCCGGGCCTCAGTTGTTCTTTTCCCGCCAGCAGTTCCTGATAGAAATCGAAAACAGCCTGCAGATTGCTGTCGTCGCCACGCGACAACTCCTTAGGATGTTCAGGTTGTGCGAGTTGCTGCTCGATGGCACGCAGAAGGGCGTGCAAGTCTTGTTTTGGTATCAGCCTCACGCCAGCGGGGCGCATGGCGTTATCGGTGGCGATTACGGGAGTACCGAGTTGCAGAGCCTCGCGCACGGAGATGGCATCACCGTCGTAGATTGTCGTGCGCAGCAATATCCGCGCGTGGAAGATTGCTTCCATCGCAGCTGCGTGGGAAACATCGCCCGGGAGCAAAATGTGTTCTCCGCAGGGATGCTGTTGGATTCTTGCCCGTAGTTCGTCCTTGAGACTGCCGGATCCAAGCATCACCAGACCGGCATCTGGAAATCTCTTCCGAATGTGCGGCATGGCCTCGATTTGCAAAGGGAGGTCGTACTCGGGCTCGAGTTGACCCGCGGAAATCAGGACCGGGTTATGTGCAGCAAAGAAAGCGGCCAGGGGCTCCGGAAGTGCGCCAGGCGCTTGCTCGGTCAGGAAGGAGTATGGAGAGATGAGACGGGTGCGGTGTGGTGAGACTCTCATCTTCTGGAAGAAGGTCATGATCTCCTGATTCACGGCGATCAAGCCATCAAAGCGCCGCAGGACGAAACCGCCGAAGGAGTTGGGGCGGAGCGACTGGCCTTCTGGCGTAGAGGGATATCCACCGGAATGAAACGTCATGACGGACTTCGCGCCCGGCCTCGAGGTGCAAGCGAGGCTCAAGGCGAGAATGCGGTTGGTGAGCATCCCGCCGAAGTGCTGATGGATCACGTCATATCGCAACCGTACGAGGAGTTGGAGGAGTTGAGCGGGGCCCTGTGGATAATACACCTCATCGGCATTCGGTCTGCGATGACGGGTGACGTTGATGACCGCGCAGGGGACACCACGGCTCCGTAAGAAAGACCGGATGGCGACCAGATTCGTTTGCACACCACCGTGCGGTGGCGGATACGGCCCAAGCTGAAGAACTCTCATTGTGGGTCAGATGTTCATCATAGCGAGGGTTTCGCGAATGCGGGAAGGGCTTTTGCGATTACTGGACTCCCACCAGTGCACGGTCGATGGCGTCAATATCTGCACCCGGGTCCTTCTGATCAGCCCCTGCGTGTTTGAACTTGCTGGCGGGCGCCAGCCGGTAGTCGCCTCCGTTCCCGTCTTTATAGTTTGAAAAACCGACCTCGGCTATGTTCTTGGGAGTCTTGTTGTCCTTTGGCCAGCCTCCTCCTCCCCCGACAATCAGGTTGTGGTGAAAGGTGTAGGAGGAGAAGCAATCGTGGAATAGAGCTTCGGGAGTCTTGGAGTCTGGCATCGCGGCGCAGTTCCTCTCGACACCACCGCCGGTGGTGGCGATAGGCTTCACGCCCGTCACGAAAACACTGTTCGTAATCGAGAGGCCCGACATTCTAGGGTCGTTACGGGGGCCTCCCACGATGAAGACGGCGCGGACGGCAAAGGCGGTGACGTGGTCAATGGCGACGTCATGTAGGGGAGGGGACGCGGAACTGCCGGGCGTAGTGGAAATCTGAGCGACCGTGCCAAACCCCCGATAGAGATCCGGCTGGATGTCGTCCACAATGACGTCGTGAATGCTGTAGCGCCCGCCGTCCTTCGCCGCCCCTCCACTGTCGGAGGTTCCATTACCTAACTGGAATCCGCTGCCGACATGGCTTATGACGCATTTTCGGATCGTAATGTCGGTCACGAGGCAACTGGGGCAAACATTTTCTTTCCCGTTAGCCTGGTTCTTGGGCGTCAGCAAAATCGCGAAGCCGGTTTGGGAGAATCCGCCCCAGTTGTTTTCGAGGAGATTGTTTTCAAACAACACGCGCTGAGCATTCTTAAGTTCAAAGAAATTCTTCACAACAAAAGGGCTGCCATCTCCGCCACCAACGAATCCGGGCTGCCCCTTCATCCAGGTGATGGGCTTAAACAGGTGGTTATGGCGAATTTCGATATCACTCGGGTTAGCGGTGGCCTCGCCACCTCCCAGGAGGATGCATTCGCCGGCAGCTTCGAGGAAGTTGTTGACGATCTTGAATGGGCCCATGGCGTCTTCGCCGAGCCCGCCAGCGATGGCCTGGGAGTCTACACACGCTCCCGTTTTCGCCACACAGTGGAAGTCGGAAAAATAAGAATCGACCACTGCCACGTAGCGGAGATGGCTGAGCATGATGCCTCGCACGGTCTCGTCATGCGCAGTTCCGTGAATCCACATGCGGTCGAAGATAATGTGATCAGCGGTTCCCTTGGTGCGGCCGATCAGGTTGTAGACGGCCGCCGGCGACGCAGCGCGCGTGATCTCCAAGCCGATTAAGCGATAGTGGTTGGCGCCCGCCGCAAGCAAAATTGGTCCGGAACCGCCCTTTCCGTTGAACTCCAGCTTGGCGAGCACATTTTCGGCCGAAGCACAGTGCAGAGCAGGTCGGCCTGGAAGAGAAGGCACACTTGCGTAACACGGTGTCAACCGTGTGCCCTCTGGAGGCAATTTCGAGTCAGGGGCACTGGTTCGAACGATAATCCAGTGCGAGTCGTCACATTTTTTCTCAGGAAGCGTGAGAGTACCGAAGGTAGCTCCTGCTTCCAATTGAATGGTGTCTCCGCAAGCCGCTTTGGAGAGAGCCTGCTGGGGATCGTCCCCGGCATGTACCGCCAAGACCCTGCCGGGCGAAGGAGTAGCTCGCAAAGAGCTTTCCACGTGCGTTCTAGGCAGTTCGGCAGGGCCGTCAAAGTCGCCGGCCTGCGACGTAGTTGAGGTTTGAGGAGGATCCTGGGCGCGAATCCGACAGAAAGAAATCGAGAGCAGAACGCACAACAGCAGTACGAGCCAAGGGGTTGGTGGGGCAATGCGATTCGTGAAGACGCTGATCAAACCGGACCCCTTTTTCGACCTGAGGTAAGAAAGGGCGTTGCTGGGCTCAGTCACCCCAAGGTTAGCGAACGGAAACTCGATCACTTTATCAGATATCGAATCGTTCGAGAAGCGCACGACGGCGCCAGGGCAAAGGATAAGACCCTGCACTCGCGCCCTAGATCAGCAAGCAGATTCGAGGTAGGGTCCGTGAAAATCAGGTACAGAGGCAGTCTCTACAACACACCTGCAATCGCCGTGTCGATGGCATCGATGTCAGCTCCCAAGTCTTTGCCGTCGGATCCGGCATTCTTGTAGGGGCTGGAACTTTGCAGATGATAGTCGCCGCCGTTGCCATTGTTGTAATTCACAAAATTAACGGCAGAGGCGGTGGCAGGAAAGAAGTTTCCCGTGGGATATTTGCTGGGAGGATAGTTGGTGGAAGTTGCAATGATGGCATTCTGCGAAAAGGTGTAAGGCTTGAAGCATGCCGCGAGGGAAGTCAGCGGAGCACTGTAATACGCACAGTTTGCCGTGCCACCGCCGGTAGTCTGAGTGGGGGATGTGCCCGCGTTTACGATGTTATTCGTGAACACGAAGTTGCTCATTGGCAGGTTTATCGTGGTCTTGTCTCCCAGGTTCAGCATGACGTTGGGTTGAAACGCAGTGACGTGGTTGATGGTGACGCTTTGCAGAAGAGGTGCCCCATCGCCCATAGAGACCTGAGCAAAAGTGCCATATCCATCATATTTTGTCGCGTCTATGTCGTCGACGGTGACGTCATGGACGCTGTAGCGCTCACCAGCCAGAGGTATGCCGTTATTGTCCGACAGCCCATTGGCGATCTGCATGCCCCCACCCACATGGCTGATCGTGGTATAGCGAATCGTTACATCTGTGACCTGACAGATGGGGCAAACGTTTCCGGTGCCGCTCGCTTGGTTCTTTGGAGTGAGTACAATCGCGAAGCCGGCCTGGGAGAATCCACCCCAAGCGTCCTCGAGCACGTTCCCTTCTAACAAGACGCGTTGAGCATTCTTGAGTTCCATCAGATTCTTGACGATGAATGGGTTGCCGTCGGTTCCTCCAACGTATCCGGGCTGGCCGACCAGCCAGGTCATGGGCTTGAACATGTGGTTACGACGGATTTCGATGTCGGCAGGCGTGACCGTAGCCGTCCCACCTCCCAGCAAAATGGACTGAGATGCGGCCTCGAGAAAGTTATCCACGACCTTGTAGGGCCCCATGGGTAGGCTACCGAGCCCACCGGCGATCGCCTGCGAGTCTCCACAGGCGCCGGTCTTCGAGACGCAATGGAAGTCAGTCAAATACGAATCGATGACCGCAGCATACTGAGTTCCGGTCAGCATGACACCGCGGTTGGTTTCATCCTGGGCTGTGCCATGAAGCCAGGTTCGATCAAAGATGATGTGATCGGACGCGCCGCCGGACTGAGTCATGACGAGGTTGTAGACAACCCCGGTAGCGGGCGTTCGAGTGATTTCCAGACCGATGAAGCGGTAGTGGCTAGCGCCATTTGCGAGAATGAGGGGTCCACTCCCCACTGCAGAAAACTGAAGTTTCGCCAGCACGTTCTTGGTGGAGGTGCATTTGAGGGCAGGGCGCCCAGGAAGGGATGAGACGCCGGCGTAGCACGGAGAAATCCGCGTACCCTCAGGAGGCAGGCTACTATCGGCTGCGCTGGTGCGGACGATAATCCAGTGAGCGTCGTCGCACGCTTGCGCAGGGACCGTGAAGGCTCCCGTGAAAACTGCCCCGGCCTGGAGTGTAATCGTGTCTCCGCACTTGGCGCTATCCAATGCCTGCTGGACGTCTCCGCCGTTGGCTATAGAAATTACGCTGCCGGGAGCAGGCGTGTCGACCAGGTCACTCTGAACATAGACTCGCGGAAGTTCCGCCGGGCCGTCAAAATTTCCCGTCGTCGACAGGCTTATTGCAATGCTAAGGGAACTGCTGGTGGTCGTGGAGGTTGCGTCCGTCACCGATGCGCTGAAGGGGAACGTTCCAGTCTGTGATGCGATGCCTGAAATGACTCCGCTGCTTTTGTCGAGCGAGAGGCCTTGGGGCAAGGTTCCCCCAGAGATTTGCCAGGAGTAGGGTGCTGTACCTCCGGTGGCTGACAGAGTCGTGCTGTAAGGAATCCCAGTTGTTCCCGTCGGCATTGTGCGTACGGAAATGGAGAGCTTAACCAGAGGCGCGACCGTGACTTGGGAAGTGGCAATTGCAGTCTTGTCTGCCGCGCTGGTGGCCGTTACGGTCACCTTGGTCGAAGAGGTTACGGACGGAGCGGTGAACAGACCGCTCGTTGAAATCGTTCCCGCACTTGCCTGCCAGGTGACTGCCGTATTGCTGGTGGCAGTGATGGTGGCGGAGAATTGTTGCTTGCCGCCAGAAGAGATCGTCGCCGTCGCAGGCGAAAGATTAATAGCGACCTTGTTAGACGGCACAATTGTGACTTGAGAAGCAGCAACGCTGCTCTCGTCTATGGCACTTGTCGCCGTTACTGTGACCACGGTCGATGCGGTTACAGAAGGTGCCGTAAACAGCCCGCTGTTGGAGACAGTACCTGCGGTTGTGTGCCAGATGATCTGAGAATTCCCGGACTCGGTTCCCAATTTCGTTCTACCGGTCGAGGTGACAGTTGCGGCGAACTGCTGTTGGGCGCCGGAAGAGATCGTGATCCTCGCAGGCGAAAGACTAACGCTGACGTTTGAGGTGGCGGCGGTGTTGGACGAGTTCGCTGCTGACGTGGGAAGTCCCGCGCAGCCGAGAGACAGGCATGCCAATGTTGCGAGAAGAATCGTGGCTCCAACTTGCCAGACCAGAGTTGCAGTTGCATTGCCGCGTTGGTAATCGGGGGACGATTCCAGGAACATTAGGGGGCCCTCACAGAGTTAAATTCACAAAGTTAGATTCACAGTGAATCTCAGATTGCGATTCGTCAGAGTTCACTCTAGAGAAGGAGGCGAAAAGGGTGTAGATAACGGAGGGCACTGGCCACTTGGCGCACGAAAGTACATACTTCAACGGGACGGACGGACAACGGACTTCTGGCGACGGCCGAAACGGAATCGTTTTAGCGTTGGGAAAGAATCATCTAATCAGCGGTGAGCCTAGCCGGAGTCTTCTTCTCGACCGAGGATCAGACTGCGCAAGGAGTCATACGTGGAGTTGCCCAGCACAAGCCTGGCGGCTTCCCGTGCTCTTTCTTTCATCTGCGTTCGGAAGAGGCCCTGGCCGCGACACTCAAGCCTGAATACTTCGACGCTTGTGCCATTCAGCACAGCGATACGGGTCAGTCGAAGTGGATTTGTGCTCGCAAAATTCACTCCGGTTCGGCTTGTCGCCATGGTTCGAAATCTGGCTGCCTTCACCGCTGCGATGACTCGCCGATCCCAGCGGCCGCCGGGGCACGAAAAATGCTCAACGGAGCCGCCAGTGATCTGTTCCAGCCTACCCTTTGCCCCCGCGGTCTCGTCCCGAAGGCGACGATCGTCAAGGTCAGGGAGATAGGGATGGGTCAGAGAGTGGCAACCGATTTCAAATCCGAGCGCACTCAAATTGCGAACTTGCGCCTCAGAGAGATACCCGGGTGTACCCAGGAATCCGACGGTGATGTAAAAGGTGGCGCCGAATCCCAACTCCTTCAGAATGGGTGCTGCGGCAAGCAGGTCGGTCTCACAGCCATCGTCGAAAGTGACGCAAACGGTTTTGCCATTGAAAGACTGGATCGCGCGCGACACATCGGTGGCGCGCCAACCCCGGTGTGCGAGGTCTTCCATGTGACTGTGAAAGTCGGAGGCTGATACGACGTAGCGCGTGTATCCCGGCTCGCGGTGGCACAGTGCCCGGTTGGGCAGAGCGAGTTCGTGATACATGAAAAAAGCTGTGCCTTGTTCAGCCATCGAGTTGATCTCGTTGTCGACGTGACCTAGAGTTTTGCCTTTTGGAATGCGCGTTCCATGAAACTCAGCCAGTCTCCCAATTCTGGCAGAGGATCGGCCCACTGAAAGTTGTCGTGGAAGGTGCCGGGCACAGGTGTCATCACTGCCAACAGCGTGCGCAATCGCCCCGGATACGGTCTGGGATAGCCAGTCGGCGCACCGCGCCAGACTTCCACAAGATGGCGAAAATCTCC
>OCTA010003012.1_pt1 | contig 15077 bp, 11 predicted proteins | sample 1538991 | NCBI WGS metagenome assembly OCTA01 (sample SAMEA3539302, study PRJEB22396) | soil metagenome | biome: tundra; feature: field; material: soil | place: USA | collected 2010-05 | depth 0.15 m | reverse complement strand
CTATTGGACCAAAAGCCTCAACCAGTACATTGCGTCTACCCCGACGCTGCAGCATACGGTTGCCGAGGTGCTAAGTCCCTCTGACGCACCGCTCGACAAGGCCCGAAAAATCTACGGCATCGTCGCGAAGCTGGAGAATATCGATTTCACTTTCGACGGAGAGCCGGGCATTGGCACCGAGTGGATTCCAGCGGGCCATGTGGACAGCGTACTCGAAAAGAAGCAGGGAACCAGCAATCAGCTTGCTTACCTTTACTTGGCTCTTGCGCGCGTCGCGGGACTGAATGCAAGGCCGGAGCGAATTGCCAGCCGCAGTCATCGGCTCTTTTCGGTGCAGTTTCTGCGCACCGATCAACTGGATTCCGTAGTCATCGCGCTGAACATCGATGGCAAGGAAATCACGGTTGATCCGGGCACCAAGATGGCTCCGTTTCAGACCCTGCACTGGGCTCATGCTGGAGCCGGCGGCATAGCGATGGGGCCCGGCAACAAGGTCGAAACCATCATCACGCCGCTGCAGCTTAATACCGATAACACCACCGTTCGAGTCGGCAGCTTGAACGTAACTTCGCAGGGAACAATTTCGGGGACGCTCAAGGTGGGTTTCATCGGCCAGCAGGCGCTGCAGTTGCGCCAATTGGAACTCAGGTCGGGGGCAAATGCCGCAAAAGCGCAAGTGGAGAGAATGCTTGCCAGCGAGATTCCCAATGGGGTTGAAGCTCACGTGGACCATTTTGCTTCCATGGATGATTCCACCAAGCAGTTGGTGGCCGTCGTTCCGGTGACCGGCTCGCTGGGCAATCACACCGGCAGCCGCCTCATCCTGCCCCGCTTGTTCTTTGAGAGCAGGGAAACGAATCCGTTCCCCGCGGACGAAGCCCGCACTTTGCCCATCGATATGCGTTACCCGTCGCAGGACCAGGAGCAGATCACCTACGTGTTCCCCAGTGGCTTTGTTCTGGAAGGTGTTCCGCAGGACTCGGTGTTCAAGTGGGAAGAGAATGCCGCTTACCAGCTTCGCTCCAAGTCGGCTGGCACCTCCATCACCAGCGCGCGCATCCTGGCCCGCGGGTTTACTCTGCTGGATGCAAAGGAGTACACCCCTCTGCGCGACTTCTACCAGAAGGTGATCACGGCAGATCAGCAACAACTGGTGCTCACGGCAGCGCAGTCCGCCAAAAGCCAGTGAGAGCGGATACAGTCGTGGCCGTCTCGAAATTACAATAACGATTCAGGTGGTCAAGCCCCCAGTTCCGCTGGGGGCCACCGCTCTGGATTCCGACCTGACTTTGAGCGATCGGCACGATCCTGGCTTTGTCCAGAGCTCGTAGATGTGCAGGTTGAGACACCAGTGGAGGAACAGTGTCCCCAACTTTCACGACCCCCAAACGTGCCCGGCTCAAGAATTTCGCGCTGCTCACCACATTCGCTGTCGCACTTCTCTCCAGCGCATCGGCATATGCGGCGCAGGATGCTTCACGGTCTTTGTCTCTCATCTCCATCGACTATCCAGAGACCGGTTCCATCTTTCCCCCCGGCATCACTCCTCCAACATTCTTGTGGCGCGATGCAGCGGGAACTTCGTGGAGCCTCGATGTCTCGTTTGCTGACAAGTCTCCGGCGATCCACGTTTTCTCCAAGGGAGAGCGCCTGCATTTGGGAGCGATTGATCCGCAGTGCGTCAGCGATTCCAATGAGCCGCCAAAGCTGACCGCGCAGCAAGCCGCGACCTGGACGTGGACTCCCGATGTAACCACGTGGACTGTCATCCAGGCGCACTCCGTCATGCAGCCGGCCACGGTCACCGTTACTGGCTACCGCGATGGCCAGGTCGCATGGTCACAGGCACACATTGCTCTTTCGACGTCAGTGGATGAGGTAGGGGCGCCGATCTTCTACCGCGACGTGCCGCTGATGCCGAGCACGGGCGTGAGCGGAGTGGTATCGCCGCTGGCTCCGTCTTCGATCCCCCTCATCCATTGGCGCATGCGCGATATCCGCAAAGCGGAGAGCCACACCGTTCTCAAAGACATGCCGACGTGTGCCAACTGCCACTCCTTTTCAGCAGATGGCAAGACCTTCGGCATGGACATCGACGGGCCGGCCAACGACAAGGGCCTTTACGCGGTGGTTCCAGTCCAGAAGCACATGACCATCCTGAGCAAGGACATGGTGCACTGGAATACCGATGGCCGGGTGGGCCAGGTCAGGGTTGGGTTCATGTCACAGGTTTCGCCCGACGGCCGCTATGTGCTCAGCAGCTTCGCCGGTCCCGCGCTGAGCCGAATGATCGACAGCTACTACGTCACCAACTTCATGGACTACCGATTCTTGCAGGTTTTCTATCCCACGCGCGGCATTCTGGAGTACTACAGCCGCGCCACCGGCCTGCGCCAGCCGCTGCCCGGAGCCGACGATCCGAAGTATGTGCAGACCGATGGAGTGTGGAGCCCCGACGGCAAGTACATCGTGTTTGCCCGTGCCGAAGCCCGCGATCCGCGGCCCAAGGGGCAACCTCCCGCGCTGCGCGCCAACGATCCCAACGAGACGCAGATTCAGTTCGAGCTGTACCGCATCCCGTTCAACAACGGCAAGGGTGGTACGCCGGAGCCGATCGTTGGAGCGTCAGCGAACGGCATGAGCAACAACTTCCCAAAGGTCTCCCCCGATGGCAAGTGGATCGTTTTTGTGCAGTGCAAGAACGGCCAGCTCATGCGCCCTGACAGTCAGCTCTACATCATCCCGTCTGGGGGCGGGGCGCCGCGCCGCATGCGCGCCAACACCCGGCTCATGAATTCGTGGCACAGCTTTTCTCCCAACGGACATTGGCTGGTGTTTTCGTCCAAGGCAAGGTCCCCGTACACGCAGATGTATCTTACCCACCTGGATGCGAACGGCAACGACAGCCCGGCGATTCTTATCGACAACGCAACGGCCGCAAATCGCGCCGTCAACCTTCCCGAATTCGTCAACATGGACGCCGACGGAATTGAAGACATTCAGGTTCACGTTGCCGATGGAAGCAAGTAGCTTGAAAAGCCGAACAGGTTTTGGAAGGGGCAGCGTACTCCGCTGTGCGGCCTGTCTGGGCATGTCTTTTGCTCTGATGGCGGCATCATCCCTGTGGTCGGAGACGTGCACGCCACCAGCAGAGATGAAATCGAAGCTCCAAGGCAAGCCCACTGCCGAGGTGTACAACGACCTGGGCGTCTGGTACGCGGGGCAGCAACAGTACGCGTGCGCAGCCGAAGCATTTGCAACTTCATTGCAAATGGAGCCGACCCAGCCCGACTTGGCTCATGTCGCTTTCATGTTTGGGGTGAGCCTGTATTTTTCAGGAGATACGAAGGAAGCGGTTGCTTCACTCCAGGAAGCGGAAAAACTCGGCTTCCGCGACATCAAGATCCACTTGATCCTGGGCACGGCGTTGGATTCGTTGCATTCCACTGCAGACGCGGAGACCGAGTGGCGCGCGGCACTGGCGCTCGACCCCGAGTCCTCCAGCGCGCTCGACAGCCTCTCCAGCGACCTTATCAGCGACAACAATTTTGCGGAGACAATCACGTTACTGGATAGCCCCCGCCTTGTGCCCCAGCGAACCGCGCAGCAGAGTGTGAACCTTGGCCTGGCTTACGCAAAAATGGCCAAGCCCGAGGAGGCAGTCAAGGTGTTGCAGGACGGTTTGAACACAACACCCGACTCCCTCGATGTGGCCAATCTGCTGGCCGACGTTCTGACGCAACTCAACCGAAAAGGAGAAGCCGCGATGATCCTCAAATTGGCGCTGGCCCAGCATCCGGACAATCCCGAAGTCAAACAAAACCTGGCAAAGGCCCTCGAGTCCCTTGGAGCAGGGAAGTAAGACGAGCGAAACTGCGGTGGACGATTGGGTACCGCTCGTCGCAGTCTGCCACCGACAGACGCCGCGCGCAGATGGAGCAGACCTTCAAAAGGAACTCGACCAGGATAGCAACCGGAAGATGCCAAACACGAAGCGTTTGGGCGGCTTTACAGGCTGCGGAAAAAGGGCGATTTGCGGCATGAATCAGCGAAAAACGTCCCTCCGGGGCTAAAGCCCGCATTGATTCTTTTGGCTTTATGCGGGGGTTAAAACCCCCGCCTCCCTCCAGATTTGGTTTTTCCGCAGCCTGTAAAGCCCGTCCCCTTCACCGAATCGAGTTTTTTCGCAGCATGCATCGTCGCGCACTCGTACAGAGCAACCGCAATACGGTTGTTTTGTCGGCCTCACCCCGCCGGACCAACCTGAGTGGGACGGATATCCGACGTTTTCCGCGATCCCCATTTCTGCAAGTTAATGATTATAAATGACTTGCAAGTGAGTACTTGACGGGAAATATCGCTGTAACCTGTTGATTTTGTGTAAGTTAAACCAGGATTTACCGGCATTTTGGGGAGGGGGGGTGGGGGGTACGGACCGGGCAGATCCCTGACAGATTGGTGAGGTTTCTCCCGTCCTCTCTTATGATTGTGCGGCAAAGGGTGGTAATTCTCTGCAAGCCAAGACGCTCTCAGGTCTCAGAATCGAGACCTGGGGCACCCGGCCTGGCCCTGCACCCACGACGTGGTGGAGGGTGAAGGTGGGGCGTGTTACCAGGGCAGCGGCTGACCCAGGTGGAAATAGCCGCCCGTGGGGCCGTCACTGGGGAGTGTGGCCAGGGCGACGCTGGTTTTGGCGCCGTCTTTTACCTCCATGGGGGCATGCTCGCCGCCCATGTCTGTTTTGACCCATCCCGGGTGAGCGGAGTTCACCTTGATGTTTGTGTCGCGCAGGTCATAGGCGAGGTGGATGGTGAAGGCGTTGAGGGCGGTCTTTGACGCGTCGTAGGCGAAGGACTTGGAGTTGTAGATGGGCGATTCGGGGTTGGCGTGCAGGGCCAGCGAGGCAAGAATGCTGGAGAGATTGACGATACGGCCTGCCGGGCTCTTCTTGATCAGTGGCAACAGTGCCCGGGTGAGCGCAACCGGCGCAAAAAAGTTGGTCTCGAAGACCTTGTGGAGAAGGTCGCCGGGCACATCCGTGGCGGTGTGTTCGGGCCCAGTGCCCGGGAAGGTGCCGCCCGCGATGCCGGCGTTGTTGACCAGAATGTCGAGACGGCCGTATTTCGAGTTGAAGTAGTCGTATGCCGCCTGGTAATCGCTGGACTTGGTGATGTCAAACTCGAGCACATCGGCGTCAACGTCCGCGGCACGAAGCTTTTTGACGGCCTCTTCGCCTTGCTTGAGGTCGCGCGAGCCGATGACGACCTTCACGCCGGCATCCTTGAGATCGAGCGCAGTTTGAAAGCCGATGCCGCGATTGCCGCCGGTGATAAATGCAATTTTCTGAGCCATGAGGGTGTAGGTCTCCTGTGCTGCTTTGGATTCGAGGCGGGACCCGGAAGGTGCAGGGAATCGAAGTGGCCGATGGCCGGGTGTTCGGGAGCGTCGCAGACGTTCGGTTGCGGCACTGCCTAAGAAGAGTTACCATAGTTTAAACTTTTAGTGTTGCGGTTCGGAGTCAAAGAAGCTATGGTGCAGCTTAGGAAAAACGCCTTGGGTCCTTCTGGTTCCCCTCAGATCGATGCCGCAGCTTTGGCAAGGCAGGGCCGTGCCGAATTCGCGCGAATAGCAATTGAGAACCACTTTACGATCTCTCCTGACGCGATCTTTGTGATCGACGGGACGGGAGTGATTCGCGAAGCCAATCCCCGTGCCGTGCAACTGTTCGGCTACTTGCGGTCGGAGTTGATTGGAATGCCGGTCGATTCATTGGTTCCCGAGCGCATGCGCGGACGCCACCCCAGCCATCGAGAAAACTACAATGCTCACCCCCGGACGCGGCAGATGGGGTCGGCGATGGAGCTGTTTGCACTGCGCAAGGACGGCACCGAGTTCCCGGTGGACATCATGCTGAAGCCGATCGGCACGGCCTCAGGGCCGGTGGTGCTGAGCTTTGTGCGCGATACCACCGAGCAGAGGTCGGCGCTGGACGAGCTTCGGCGCCAGGATCAGCAGTTGCGGTCCATTGTGGAGAGCGTACGCGACTACTCCATCTATATGCTCGATCGCGAGGGATACGTCGTCACCTGGAATGTGGGTGGGGAGCGCATCAAGGGTTACGTTGCCGAAGAGATTCTGGGCCGGCATTTTTCGCGCTTCTTTACGCATGACGATGTGGAGCGCGGTCATCCGCAGCAACTGCTGCAACTGGCGGCGGAGCGCGGCCGCTATGAAGAGGAAGGCTGGCATGTGCGCAAAGATGGGACGCGCTTTTGGGCCAGCAGCGTTCTTACTGCCATTTTAGACAATTCAGGTGCGGTGACCGGGTTTGCCAAGGTCACGCGGGACTTTACCGATCGCAAGCGCGCGGAAGAAGCGGTGATGCTGCAGTTGAGCGGCGCCCTGCTGGCCAACATGGATGTGCGCAAGCTGCTGGGGGCCTTTTCCGCGAGCATTCGGGAGTTAATTCCGCACGACGCTGCCACGATGGCTTTGTATGACGCGCCGACGGGGATGCTGATTGTGCATTTCCTGGGTGTGGAGCACGACGAAGTCCGGGAGGCGCACGTTCCGATGGTGGGCTCGCCGTCGGGTGAGGCGTTCAGAACCCGGCAGCCAGTGATTGTGGATCGGATGCAGAGTTCGCGTTTCGGCCCCGAAATGGTGCGTCATTTGACCGATCTTGGGATGCAGTCGGGGTGTTGGGTACCGCTCGTCCATCGAGGCGAGGTGATTGGCTCATTGGCTGTGGCTTGCCGGCTGGAGGCGAGGTTCACACTCCGCGATGCCGAAATGCTGGGCGATGTGGCGGACCAGGTGGCGATGGCAGTAAACAATGCGGTGGCCTTTCGCCAGATTGCCGATATGCGCGACCGGTTGAGCCAGGAAAAGAAATACCTGGAAGAAGAGATCAACCTGGAGAACCGGTTCGAGGATATTGTGGGCGAGAGCACGGGTCTGCGGAACGTGCTGAAAGACATTGAGACGGTGGCGCCCACGGATGCCACGGTGCTGATCCAGGGCGAGACGGGGACCGGGAAGGAACTGCTGGCGCGGGCGATTCATCGCCTGAGCCCTCGCCACGACCGGACCTTCGTCAAGCTCAATTGCGCGGCCATCCCTGCGGGCCTGCTGGAAAGCGAACTCTTTGGCCATGAGAAGGGCGCATTCACGGGAGCGATCGCGCGCAAGATGGGCAAGGTGGAACTGGCGCACGAAGGGACGCTCTTTCTGGACGAAGTGGGCGAGTTGCCGCTCGATCTGCAACCCAAACTGCTGCGGGCGCTGCAGGAGCGGGAGATTGAACGGGTGGGCGGAACGCGGCCCATCGCTGTGAATGTGCGGCTGATCGCGGCTACCAATCGCGATCTGGCGAAGATGGTCGCGGAGAAGCAGTTTCGCGCCGACCTCTATTACCGGCTTAAGGTGTTTCCTATCTTCTCTCCGCCGCTGCGGGAGCGCGTCAGTGACATTCCGGTGCTGGTGAGGCACTTTGTATCGACGCATAGCCGACGCATGGGCAAGGTGATCGAGACGATTCCCGAGGAGACGATGAAGGCGCTGAAGCGCTGGAAGTGGCCGGGGAACATTCGCGAGCTTGAGAACTTTCTGGAGCGGGCGGTGATCCTGACGCGTGGGCCGGTGCTCTATGTTCCGCTGGCGGAGTTGGAGACAGAAGAAGAGGATGACGACGATTCTCAGAGCGATAGTGCAACGCTTCATGCCGCCGAGCGCGAACACATTCTGCGCGTACTGCGGGAATCCAAGGGTCAGATTGGCGGTCCGGACGGTGCGGCGGCGCGCCTGGGGCTAAAACGGACGACATTAAACTCGAAAATCAAGAAGCTCAAGGTCGAGCGGAGTGACTATATGTAGTCAGATGTGGCGAGATAACGTCACCGTCAGTTGTCACTGTCATCACCAGCAGGCAGTTTCATTTTGTTGCATCTGCACTAACTCATTTCCCTTCAATGCGAAGTCTTGGGGTGACAACTGCTGTGAGTTTGGCATGCGTCGTGCTGTATACAGTGCGTGGCGCAGGGACGAGCCAGCAATTGTTAAGAATCACGGTTCAGGAAAAAGACACAGAGATCGAAATCACCCTGGAAGGCCGAGTTGCAGGGCCTTGGGTGGCAGAACTCAGACGAATCTGGATGGAGACAACTCCGCGGCTGGGCGCAAGAAAACTTTCCCTCGATTTGCGTAACGTGACGTATTCAGATGCGGGAGGCGAGCAGGTGTTGCGAGAGATATTTGCTCAGACCAACGCCGAGCTTGTGACCAGTACCCCCTGGACCCAGTATCTTGCCGAACAAATCAAGAACAGCAAATCTACTCGTATTTAGTTTGGAGGCCGGACTTGGAATCTATATATCAAGATGTAAAGGATTGCAGAAGCAGGCAGAGCCAGCGGGGCAGCGCATTACATGAGAGGCTGAGCCCGGCGGCGCTTAAGGACCTCATCTCGATGGAATTTCCCCATTGCTACGCGGCGAATGTCGTGTTGTTTTCAGAGAGGGAAGAGGCACAGGGCGTGTATGTCGTCCTGGATGGAGAGGTGAGACTCTCGATGAACTCGACCGATGGCAAGCGGCTGAGCCTGCGCATCGCGAAGAAGGGAGACATCCTGGGACTGTCTTCCACGCTTTCGGGAAATCCGTACGAGGTCACCGCGGAGACGTTGTACCCGGCCAGGATTGCTCCTATCACGCGTCGCGACTTTCTAAACTTTCTGGCGCGCCACCCTGAGGTTTACCAGGCGGTGACCGAGGAACTGAGCCGGCACGTATCCATGGCATTCGAGCAACTGCGGACCGTGGCGTTGTCGTCGTCAGCGCCTGAAAAGCTGGCCCGGCTGCTGCTGGAGTGGAGCGACAGCGGCCAGACCACGATGGAGTGCGGCAGCAAGGTTCGCTTCTCCATGACGCATGAGGAGATCGGCCAATTCATCGGCGCCTCGCGGGAAACGGTGACGCGCACGCTGAGCACCTTCAAAACACAGCGGCTGGTCGCGTTTCAAGGCTCCATGCTGACGATTCCGAGCAGAACCGCGCTGGCGAGTTATGCGGGCGCTTAAAGAATAAGTAGATTCATCCATAAAAATAACTAGACTCATCCATAACTAGACTCATCCATCGCGGCGGAAGGCCCTATCCGCCGCGATTGCTCAATAGATGAATTCGGCCGTTCGCTTAGGGTCTCCGCGGTACAATGTGGACCAACCAGTCCAGTCCTGTGGAGGCTTTATGCGTCGAATTCTGTTGGTTCTTCTCGCTGCGATCTTTGCCGGCACACTCACCGCTTCCTCTGCGGTTGCGCAGGGCGCGCCACCCCAGGGCGGAGCCGACCAACCCTACACTGTCGAGTACTACTACAAGGTGCAATGGGGGCATCAGCAGGAGTTTCTCGATCTGTTCCTCAAGAACCATTACCCCCTGTTACAGCGAATTGTTGCGACCGGCCGCATGTTGTCGGTCAAGATCGAGTCGCCTGCGTACCACACCACCGAAGACGGACGCTGGGACTACCGCGTGACCATCCGATTCAAGAACTCAACTGTCGCCACGACGGCAAATCCCGAGGAAGAGGCTTTAATGAAGGAGCTATGGCCGGACCAGGCGACCTACAAAAAAGAAGAACAGCGACGCTTCGAGATTCTGGCGGCACATTGGGATCTGCCGGTGACGGATATTACGCCGAAGAAGTGAAGGAGCAGGGAACAGGGAACAGGGAATAGGGAACAGGGATCAGGGACTTCATTGGTGCGAGGAATAACATGATCGCGATCAAGAGGGTTGCTTTGAAGGAGCATCACCGGCGCCCTGGCCGGACAAATCACTCTTTCAATGGCAAGGAGTTCGGCCCCTTCACTTCGCTCGAAATTTCTCAATATCCTGACGACGCCGGGTACTACCTCATGCATATTTGTGAAGACGGTGGATGCGCGGACACTTGGCACGAGAGTATTGACGATGCCCTCCACCAGGCCGAATGGGAGTTTGGAGTTCGACCAGGAGAATGGTCTGAGACCGACGAGCAATTCTGATCCTGGCGTCTGTATTGCTGGTTGGCTTTGAGCCTTTCCATTCCCTATTCCCTAGTCCCTTCTTTTCCACTGGTTTACCAGGTCTTCGGCGGCTTCGGGCCATGTGGGGAATTCGAATTGAAAGCCTGCATCAAGCAAGCGGCCCGGGATGACGCGACGACTCTTCAAAACCAGTTCGGACTCGGTGCGCAGCAGGAACGCGGCAATCTCAAGCAGCGGCGCCGGCGCGGGCAGGCCGTTGGGCATGCCCCAGGCATCGCGGAGTTCGGCCATGAATTCGCGGTTACGCAGGGGATGCGGCGCGGCGAGATTGACGGGGCCATCGAGATCCTCGCGTGCCATGAGGAACTCGACGGCACGCGCAAAATCCAGTTCGTGAATCCATGAGACAAACTGGCGTCCGTTGCCCTGCGCTCCTCCGAAGCTGAGGCGGACAAGGTTGAGCAGAATGGAGAAAGCTCCACCGGGGGTGGGGATCATGGTGATCGCGCTGCGCAGGGCCACCTTGCGTGTGCGGGGCGTCTCACTCTCGAAGAACGCCTCCTCCCAATCCTTTGCCACGCGAATGGAGAAGTTCCATGTGCCGGGCGCACGGCGATAGGCGGAGATGCGCTCGTTGCCGCCGAGTTCGCCGGTCGTCTCGTCCATCGGCCTGTCGAGCGCATGACGATAAATGGTGGCCGTCGAGGCATTGAGCCAGACTTTGGGCGGGTCGGCGAGTCCGGCGATGACCCAGCCGAGCAGCTGCGTGGTGCGGATGCGCGAGTTGTAGATGGCGGTGCGATGGGCCTTCGTGTAACGACAGTTGACGCTTCGCCCGGCGAGATTGATGCAGACGTCGGCGCCTTCGAGGTGTTCGGTCCACGGGCCGAGGTTTTCGCCGTCCCAGTGCACGGTTTGCCAAGGCGCGGTGTAGGGGCCGCGGGTTAGAACCGTGACGCGATGGCCGCGTTCCTGAAAGTAACGCGCCAGCATTTGGCCCACCTGGCCGCTGCCGCCGGGCAACACGATGCGCAGGGGGCGGGCGAACGCGGCTGGTGTGACGTCCATGTTCTCAGCGTACAGCGTTTGCTTGGGGAAGCTTGACGGAAGTCGATTTTGACTCGCCCGGTGACGAACTTCAGGGAGTTGCTGGGATTCGCCAGGCCTTTGAACGCATGGTTTCGTATTTTGTGATGGAGATCTGTGGTCAAAGACCTAGGGTTTGGGCGGAAACGGGTAGCCGCGCAGATAGAGACGGCGCCGGTAGCTGCGATACTCGCGCACCACCACGATGATCACCAGGGCGATAATCAGGAGCGGTCCCCATAAGATCCATCCGGGCTGTACAACGCGATCTCCGCCGACGGTGACGGTAGACGCGGCACGCAGGCCGCCAAACATGGCCACGAGGTCTTTGCCGACAGAGACATTTTCACCGAGCCGTATCGAGCCGAACATGCTCACCAGGTCATTGCCGATGGTGGAATTGTCTTCCGCTTTGACGGTGCCGAAAAAGTTGACTACGTCGTGGTTCGCATTGCCGGCGATGTGGACGCTGCCAAAGAAAACTACGATGTCGCCTTGAACGGTGCCACGATCGTCGACATCACAGAAGAAGCAGACGGCATCGTGCACAGAACTGTCGGGCGCCACATGGATGCTGCTGCCGAACTGGACAATGTCATTGTTGGCGAAGGCTGGTAGGGCAAATAGCCCGAGAACTGCGGCAAGCAGACAGGCATTGAGCAGGCGTTGACGCATGAAGCCTCCTTCAAACCGGTACGCGCGATCCAATGAAATAGTTCCCCGGCTGTGATGGCGGGTAGGTTCCGGATGCCCCAAGTGTATGCCAAATCCGGCGAGCGGGAATGAGGATATTGGTCCCGCTTCCCACTCTCCGGGTTTGCACTCGACGAACTTAGAACTCGAACCGCATCCCCAATTGAACGCGCCGCGGAGGTCTTACCGAGGTGACGTCACCGAACGAAGGAGATGTCTCGATCGAGTCAACGCTGCCTGCGTTCTCGTGGTTGAGCACGTTGAACGCTCCGGCTGAGAAGCCCAGGTGCGGAGCTTCCTCATCCTTGTTTGGGGTGATGGCGAAGTCGTGGCCCCAGCGCAGGTCCAGGTCCACATACGAGGGCATCGTCTCTGAGTTGCGCGCCACGCCCGTGGGGCGGGTGTTGAAGAGGTCGTCGCCGTAAGCATCGGTGCCGGTGAGAACGGTCCAGGGCGTGCCGCTATTGGCAAAGATGCCGGCGGAGAGATTCAATACGCCCTCGGGATGGAACATGGCGTACATACCGAGGCGCTGACGGCGGTCGAAGCTGGCGTTGGCCCACTCGTTGTTTGGCTCGAACTGGTTCTGCGGAAACCAGCCCAGGCCATTGGTATTGGATTCATAGTGCGACCATGTGTAACGCCCGAAGCCGGTGAAGTATTTGTTAAGACGGCCGCGGTAGGAGATATCCATTGCGGTACCTTCCCAGAATCCGGCGGGCTGCATCTGGCGGACGCGGCCATAGGCAGGATCGGGGCGCTCTGTGTAGCCGGACTGCGGCGTAGGAGCGTTGATGTCGACCGAACGGAAGCTGCCGATGCCGCGCGAGGAGTAGACACTGACCACGCCTGTGGCCTTCTCGCCCAACTGCCGCTCGATGGAGAGGCCGTACTGCATCTGGTAAGGGATCCGCGGGTTAGGAGCCAGTTCGACGCGCGCCACAGGGGCGGTGCTGATGTTGACGCAGGCGGAGATGGGTACGCAGCCGGATGCCTGTTCCTGGGCGGGTTGGAGCGACAGCGTGACCGAGCGCCGCCGCGGCTGCGCGCCCTCATAGCGGACCAGGTCGAGCAGGGCGCCGGAACCGAAGCGGTCGTAGTAGACGCCGCCTCCGCCGCGCACCACGGTTTTGGATTGCTCATCGACCACCCAGGCGAAGGAGAGACGCGGCGAGAAACCGAGCCTCTTGGCAGCCAGGAAGTTTTGCCAGTCGTAGCGTAAGCCGGGGGTGACGGAGAAACGGGGGCTTATCTTGTACTGGTCCTGGACGAAGCCGCCCATTTCCTGCTGGTGATAGATGAAGTGCGATTCGCCGCTGTTCAGCGAGTAACCCGAGGGGCGGCCGGCGGCGTAGTTTTCGAGCGCGGTTTGCAGCACGGTGACGCCATCGGAGGCCAGCGTGGGGGCGAAGGTATAGCTGCCGAGGGCGTTGGTGTTGTCGTCAAAGCCGCGGCGACTGATGTGCGGCGTGCCGGCGCCCAGCTTGATGAAGTGACGGCCGTGGGTCCACGTCATCATGTCGTAGACGCGAACGTTGTACTCGGTGCTGAGAGAGTCGTTTTGCGCGGAGCCGGAGGAGAAATCACCCGCCACGCTGATGCGCGGCGCCTCTGTCATGTTCTTGTTGCGGCTGAAGTCGTGCTCTCCTACGAGTGAAACCTGGTTCAACAGCACCGCGGAGAGCGTGGAGTCGAGGTGGGCCGTCACGTCGTCTTCGTGGTACTCGTTGTTGAAGCCGGCGGCTGCAAGAGCCTGCCCGCCGACGCCCTGGTTCTGGCCGGTCCAGTCTTCATAGCTGTACTGCACGTAGCCGGAATGCCGGTCACTGAACTGGTGCGCGGCGCGCATGCTGAATTCGGTGTCGCGAGTAGGCGCGGGTACGTTGGCCTGGAAGATGCCGTTGGGGTTGGCCGGTGAAGTAGGTACAGTCGCAATGACGACGGAGTCAAGGTCTTCTTCGGCGCGGTTGAACGAAAAAAGGAAGCTGCTTTTGGGTGCGAAGAAGATGGGGCCCGTGACGTGGCCCTCGTAGACGCGCCGTTGCTCAAAGGGCTTGGAGGGCGCCAGCGCATTTTGTGCGTTCAATGCGGAATCGCGGAAGAGAAAGTTGAACTGGCCGTGGTAGTGGTCGGCGGCGGACTTGGTGATGATCTCCATCTGCCCGCGGCCCGGCCAGTAGTACTGCGCGGAGTAGGGGTCCTGGTTGATGCGGACCTCCTGCACGGCTGAGGCGGAGACGGTGGAACGGTTGGCCTCGACGCCATCGACGATGAGACCGGAACCGCCGGTACCGGCCGCGCTGTCATCGAGGAAGGCGCTCATGGCGGATGCGTAGTCGTTGTCGAAGATGGGCAGGGACTTGAGATCCTGAGAGGTCATGACGGACGAATCGCGGTTATCGTCGGAGGCGGTCAGATCTTCGTCGGTCTCGGCATTCACCCGCACGTTGGTCGACAGGGCTGCGATGGGGAGCGTGATGTGCAACGGCACGGCAAAATGACCCGACGCTGCGGCGCCGGAAACCACTGCGGCCGGGGCGGCGACGACGACGGGCGTCTTGATGGTTTCAAACCCTGCTTCGGAGACCACCAGCGTGAAACTACCCAGGTGCGGAGGAGTGATCTGGAAGCTGCCATCGCCACTGGAGTGGAAACTGCCTGCCAGGGTGCCGTTGGTGTCCACCAGGTCGATCTCAGCTCCGGGAACGATGGCGCCGGTGGAATCGGCTACAACGCCGGTGAGGGGAGGCGCGGGTGGCGGCGGAGCGCTGGCGGGATTGGCGGCAAAAGCGGCAGGCGACGCAACAAGGGCAAGAAACAGAGCAAGCAGGCGAATCATGCAATTCTCCAAGACGGCGGCTCATCCATTTCGCGCGGACAAGCGAAGCGCTTCAACGCCGATTGTGTTCTCTCGCTTTAAAAGCGACCTTCGACGAGCGGCCGCAAAGGAAGGGAAGCGACGTCTCCGGCACGGTGTCCGTGACCGGTAGACGCAACCGCCGGTGGCTGCGCGCTGTGCAACGCGCAAATCGCCGATGCGGCTGAACCAATTTGGGCATACGCCCTAGGGCAATTGCCGTAAATCGATTTTCGCAGGGTTGAGTACAGTAGTCCAGCTAAAAGCGGAGTCCACGACGACATCGGGCGGAGTTTCCATCAGATTCTGAGGACCGAATCCGAATTGGCACCCCAGGCTCCAGGCCCCGGCGTTGCGCGCGGTCAGGACGTCTACCTTGCTGTCGCCAATCATCACGGTCTCCGCTGGCTGAGC
>OCTA010003011.1_pt1 | contig 15077 bp, 16 predicted proteins | sample 1538991 | NCBI WGS metagenome assembly OCTA01 (sample SAMEA3539302, study PRJEB22396) | soil metagenome | biome: tundra; feature: field; material: soil | place: USA | collected 2010-05 | depth 0.15 m | reverse complement strand
GTCCTCCGATTGGAGGACTCGCGCTCGAAATGGTCCAGTTTTAGGGGGTCAGGTCACCCGTAGCGTCCCGTGCATGAAGCGGTCGGTTGCGGTCTGGGGAACGATTGCCCTGGTGGGCTCGAGTGGCCCTCGTCCTCCGCGGGCTCTGGGACTTTCGAGGACACGCGGGCGGGGTCGGATTTAGGTCAGACTTAGGTCGCTCCCACCCAGTACATCGCCCACTTCGCGGTTCGGTTGGATCCCGTACTGTCCGGAAACTCGTCGCAGAAAATTCTCGCACGAAAACAGGATGATGAGCGTCTTGAAACGCCCGGTCTGAGCTGGCAATTGTTGGGGCGGCCCGTGCTTCCATCGACCCTTCAGTTCGTCATCGCCATGATCGCGTCCGCGATCAACGAGCGGATGCAGAGAAAGCTCGACTACACCCAGGAGGAGGTCCGAGTGCTGAAAGAGATCCTCCAGCTGGTCACGGGCAGCGGGCGGATTTCCTTCACGGCCGACCAACGGCGTGGTCTCGCGCTGGCGGGCAAGGATCTGAGCCCGGATGAGCGTCGGAAGTACTGCCAGCTGGTCAAGCCCGCGACGATCCTGGCCTGGTTTCGAGAGCTGGGGGCGCGAAAGTACGATAGCTCGGCGGCTCGCAAGCGTGGCCGACCTCGGAAAGCGCGGAACATCAGGCAGCTCGTGATCGAGATGGCTCAGGCCAATCTGGGGTGGGGCGACACCAAAATCCGCGACGCCCTTCGGACCGGGCTGAAGATCGAAATCGGCCGCACCACCGTGGCGAACATCCTGGCGGAAGCGGGGATCGAGCCAGCCCCAGAGCGCGAGAAGAAGCGTAACTGGAAGCGGTTCATGAAGATGCACTGGGAGTCCCTGTGCGCCTGCGATTTCTTCAGCGTCGAGGTCCTCGGGATCGCGGGGACGGTTCGTTACATGGTCTTCCTCGTCATCGAGATCAGGAGCCGGGCCGTCGAGATTGCTGGGATTCACGTCGATCCCGACGGGGAATGGATGAAGCAGGTAGCTCGCAATCTGACCGATTCGGTCGATGGGTTTCTCCGGCACGCGAAGTACTTGATCCACGATCGAGATCCGCTGTTCACGGAGGCGTTCACCACGATCCTGGGGTCGCGGGGTGTCAAGAGCGTGAAGATCCCGGCGAAGAGTCCCAACTGCATTCCGCACGCGGAGCGGTTCGTACGAACAATCAAGTATGAGTGCCTGAACAACTTTGTTTTCTTCGGCGAGCGGCACCTGCGCTACGTGGTCAAGGAGTTCGTGGACCACTATCAGACCGAGCGGTTTCATCAGGGTATCGGCGGACAGCTCATCAAGGGCCAGTCCGTTTCGGCCAACGACAACGGGACCACAGACCAGATCGTCTGTCGCTCCCGCCTCGGTTCCCTGCTCAACTACTACCATCGGGAGGCCGCGTGAGCCCCGCGTCGGCCGCGTCGAGTTTTCGGACACTACGGGTTGGCGACAACCGCGTAAGTTGTATCGTAAGTAGTCGAATAAATTGGGGTGAGTGACGGGGATTGAAACTCTAGGGACCACAACGAACAACACCAAGCATCGCGCCGACTTGCACAACAATCACGCGAGCTTTTGGGTTTTCGGGAGTGGTCGGTTGGAATCGGTTGGGGGTGGGTGAAATCGGCTGAATTCGGGTCATCTGGGCGACAGGTGGGCGACGAGATCTGGCGGCGACGATGCCGGATCTTGGCGGGAGCGCCGGCAGCACTACGGGCCGATTCCCCGTCGCCCCTCGCCAAACTCTTTGTCGCCCACCTGTCGCCCAGGCGCACCTCGGTGCGTGCCTATCGGTGGGAGACGGGCGGCGGCCGGTCCCGGGAAGCATGCCAGACGGCCACTACCACGACCTCGCCGGCGTCCTCGTTCGTGTCGAAGTAGATGTGGTACCGCGTTTCGATCAGCAGGAGCCGCCGGATTGGAGGGCCGCTCAGCCGCTGATAGGGAACGCCCACGAGGGGCGTTTCGGCTAAGAGATCGAGCGCCCTTTCGGCCTCGCTTTCGAACAGCTCAGGAGCTGCGAGGCGATTCTCTCGCCACCAGGCGTCGATTCGCTGCAGATGTCCGAGCGCCCGCTTGGTGAGGCGAACACGGAACCTGCTCATTCACGCCGGGCGGCGCGCAAAGCTGCGAGCGCCTCTTGCGCCGATACCGTGGCGCCGCCGGCCGCTTCGGCCCGCGAAAGGTCGATTTCTCGGTGGAGGAGCGCCCGATCTTCGTCGTCCAGCTCGTCCTCGTTGTCGACGATACGGAGATGGACCTGGGCGCCGTCGGGGAGATCGACACGATCCTCCACGATGAGCTTGCCGCCCTGAACCCGAGCCCGAAGGACTGACGACATAGGATGATGGTAGCAGGAAGGCGACCCATGTGTCCGCCCTGGCGGCCCCCGCTCCAGTTCAAAGTCGATTTCGAGCCCACGAAAAATCCGCCGTAGAGGGGAATGGCGCGCCAGGTGGGGGTGAGGTTACTCGAGTGTGATCGACGGTGTCGGCAAGACGGTTCCGCTGCCGCTGCCCAGGAAGACATATCCCAACGATGTGTTGCCCAATGCCGCGGCGGTGATATCCGCATAGCCATCGCCGTTCACGTCTCCCGCACCCATCCAACCTTGAAATGGTCTGGTGACGCCGCTGGAATCGGGATTGACGAGTGTGAAGGACGCGGTCGTCGAGGGTCCGGCTGCGCCTCCCAGGTACAAGAACGCCACGCTGGTGTTCCCCGGCGTCCCCGGGAGGTCGCCACCCGGCAACGACCCGGGATCGGTGATCACCACGTCGCCATAGCCGTCGCCGTCGACGTCTCCCGCACCCAGCAGCACCGTACCGAACTCGCTGTCGAGCCCGGCGAAGGTTGAGGATGGGGTCGCCGGCGGCCCGTTGGGCCCCCCCAAATAGAGATAGGCCCCACCCACCTCGCCGGTGGGGACGCCGACCATGAGGTCCGCGTAGCCGTCGCCGTTCACGTCTCCCGCGCTCGCCACGGTGATGCCGTCCAGGCTGGTGCCGTCGGGCTTGGTCAGAGCGACCAGCGGCGTCGTCGATAACCCGTTCGCGCCACCCAGGTAAACATACGCGAACGCGCTCGGGGTGCTCCCCACAGCCGCCGAGCCGAGATCTCCGACGACCACGTCCGCATAGCCGTCGCCGTTCACGTCTCCCGCGCCCGCCACCGAATAACCGAACCGGGCCAACGGTCCCGTGATCGTGAGGGCCGGATCGGGAGAGGATCCCGATGCACCCCCGAGATACAGATAGACGGCCCCCATGTCCGGGGCCGTACCGGCATAGCCGTCCCCCACCAGGATATCGGCGTAGCCGTCACCGTTGACGTCCCCGACGCCCGCAACCGAGCCGGTCTCGGTGGGCCCCACCCGTCCGTTGAGCGTGATCGACGGGGCCGTCGGCAAGCCCGTGGCGCTCCCCAAGTACACATAGGCGGCCACCGTATCGGAGGGCAATCCGTTGTCCCGGACCACGAAGTCGGCGTAGCCGTCGCCGTTCACGTCACCCGCGCTCCCCGCTGGACCGTAGAAGCCGCCGAAGTCAAAGCCCACGTTGTCAATGTTGTCCAGCGTGATTGAAGCGGTGGTCGATGGCGCGGTGCCACCGAGGTAGACGCGCGGGCCGACGATCACGTCGGCGAACCCGTCGCCGTTCACATCCAGGGTGCTTCCCCACGAGGTGTCGATGGGGGCGCTGCGGGCACCGACGGTGAATTCCCAAGTGAAGCTGGAGGCGGCCGCGGTCGCCGCACCTCTCCGGCCAAAGGCCCGCCAAAATAGAGTTCCGGCCGGCAGGTCGGTGGTTGGTGCGGCGCTGGAACCGGTGGCATCGAATGCCGCGACCTCGATGGTGCAGGCGCGATCGCGACAGATCTGAACGTGCGCACCATCGTTATCGGTCGCCAGAACCCAACGAAACGTCGGTCGTCGCGACGTAACCGTTGCAGTGGATAGCGGCGCGATCAAACGAACGATCCCACCTGCGGTAGCGGGACCAGAACCGCATCCCATCGCGGCAAGGGGAACGCAAAGAAGGATTAAACCGATCTTAAGAGTTATTCGCATATTGGGGCTAAAGCATAACGTCAATCTGTAGAGCCATGCCAACAATTGCGAGGCACACACGCCACCGGTCTTGAGCAATCCTCGAATCCCCACCCGAAGGCTCCAGAGCGGTTTTCGGCGATGGTCCGGTCGATGCGGTCAAATTCTAGCTGGACAGCGCAGAGCCAATGATGGGCCCGACGAACCGCGTCTTTGGACGCTGGCGTCGTCGAGGAGGGCTTCTTCTTTGTCACGAATGGCCTGCACCCGATCTTGCCCGGACGATTGGATCACGTCCATCAGGGGCGTGGAGTTGCCTTCGGCATCCGTAGCGTATAAGCTACGCTCAAGTGCCGAAAATGAAGTCCACCTCCGGTCGCAGGAAGACCAGCTTCGACCTGGATCTTGAGAAGCAGCTCAAGGACCCGGAGTTTGCCCGTGAGTTCCATGCTGCGCGAACCGAGATCGCGGCCGTCGACAAGGCGACCAACGCGTTCCTGCGGGCGCTCGACCGGGCGCGGATCAAGCGCGGCCTCACGAAGGCGGAGCTCGCCCGTCGAATCGGCGCGGAGCCTGCCGTCATGCGGAGGCTGCTTTCGGCCGAGGGCCAGAATCCCACGCTGACGACCCTGTTGAAGATCGCGGCCGCGCTTCGGATGGAGATGGAGCTACGGGACGCAGGGGCCGACGCGTACCACAAGGCTGGGTAGCGCGTCAGGGTTCCTCGACGCTTCTGGGTGAACGCCGGCGGTATTCGTCGCCGAGCTCGCGAACGTGGCCGTACTCTTGGCCGGAGAGCTCGGTTCGGAAGGGCTTGTCCTTCCCGGCGATGACGACAATGCTCGGGCCGGCCAGACCCACCTTCGCGCCATCTCGTTCCAGTACGCAAAAGAGACGATAGTGGTGGCGCTGTGGCCCGTCGACACGGATCTCGAAAAATCCGCTCATATCGCCGTGCATGGCTTCCCACTTTCCGCCGCCGCTGAACGCTGGCGGGGGCGCCGCGGCGACAGCCATCAGGACGGCCTTCATCATCGCCTGGACCTTCGTGGGGCACCCGGCCAGAAATAAACGGCCGGGGACGGCTTGCGCGGAGTCGTCCGCCGCATGGCGCTCGAAATAGTAGATGAACCACGGGCCGGTATGCCTGTGGGGCGCTGCCGATTCCTTGTTTCTGCTCCTCATCGTGAATGGTGTCGATCTTTTCAGGGGCATCTGGCTCACCAGTGGAAGGCGCTCTGGCTGCGCGAGTCGCGCGACCGCTTCTTCGCCAAGACGCGTCTATGGCTGCCCGCCTTGACCGCTCTTTAGCCTTTCAATCTTCTGTTGCTCCTCCAGAATCATCCGTTCCCGCTCCAGCGCTTCGAGATGCGCTCCTTTCTTGACCCCTTCGTTGGGCGGTTTCCCGCTGTCCGGTGCGACGGCCGCGGGTGTTGCGGTGCTCGCGTCGCTAGGCGGCGTCGCTGGTTTCGGTCCCGCACCGGAGGCCGTCATCGCCACGCTCTTCAGGGCGCCGGTGCCCGGATGCAGGGCGATCTCATATTTCGCCCTGAAGGCGCGGATGTCGCCCTCACCGGGCAACCACAGGATCGGCCCTAACTGGGCGATGGTCTGCACCGAGGACGCGTGAACGGTGGAGCCGTCCTCTATCGAGATCGTCGCCGAAGAGGCGGGTCGGTAGTAGAGGCTGGGATCTTTTAGTGGATCTGCCGCCATCGCGCTGTCCCGGACCGCGACCGCGAAGCCGGCCGCCGGGTTGACGCCGACTTTGATCGGCCTCCCGCCGGCTAGTTCAGCAATCACCTCACCGGGAAATGCGCAGCGAACGCCAGGGACCGCGGTGAGACCCGCCTTCGGATCGAACGTGAAGAGCGCGGTCATCTGCTCTGGGGCTTCGCCCGACACCGGAAGCGAGGCGGGCGTGAACTCGCACTGAATGCCGTAGTCGTTCTTCTCGACCACGCGGCCCGTGAAGTGGAGGAGTAGTTGGTCGCGCGTCGCTCGGACCTCCTTCAAGAGCAGCTCCAAGTTGGCGCGTTTCGCCGGGTCGTTGATCGCGTCGCCGATGAGCTTGGTCTCTGCGAGGTCCATGTCCTCGATGTGCTTCTTGGCCTCCTTGCAGAAGTGATCGCTGGCGAGCTTGGGATCGGCGATCCCCGCCGAGGGCATCGCCTTGGCCAAGAGCGATCCGCCCAATTCGATGGCGCTGGATACGAACCCTGGAATGACGGCGGTCCCCTCCGCGCTGTCGAGCAGGAGCAGCCCGTGGTGCGAAAGTTCGATCGCCTGATTGCCGTCGGAGAAGGTGTCCGAGGTAATCGTCATGGCGAAGACGGCCTCGGGATCCGGCTCGGCACGGGTGGTGACCCTCCAATCGTGAATCTCGTACCGCAAGGCATCCCTCTTCGGCTGCGCCTTGGGACCGAGCCGCGAGGTGAGCCACACCGCATCGCCCGAGCATCGGCCGGCCTCCGTCTCCTCACGCCGGACGCTGGCGTGAACGGTAACCACGGTCCGAGGCAGGGCGTAGTAAATAACGCTTGCGAGCCTCGGGTCGCCCTTCGCGACCCTTTTGACCCTGGGCAGATGGGCACAGCTCAGCGCAAGGGCGGCCAGAAGCATCAGCGGGCTTGCGCCGGTCGCAAGCAAACGCGTTCTCGGGCCGAGTTGCCGGGTCTCGGGAAGGTCCGATCGACTCATGATCTCTCCGTCGGGGTGTGAGGGGGCCGCGTCGCGATGATACTGGCTGTCAAGCGAGACAAAAGACAGCGCGGTCGTGGAACGATCGCGAGTCGTCGACCTGTGGTTCGCCAAAACCGGATCGAAGGGCATGAACGCGTGCGACACGGCCGCGACCAGGACATTCAGGCCATTCGCGGGCAGCGCTGCGCTGGGAGAACTGGTTCGGATTGCCGCAGCGGGCACGGTCGGCGCAGCGGGCAGATCTTCGCCCCAAAGCGAAAGGGCCCATCTCCTTGCCCGGGCCCCGTCAGGCGGCGCGACGCTCGTACCGGTGGTGTAAGCCGCCGACCTCGGGCAGCTCGACCACCTCACCGGTCTCGGGCGACATCATCGCGCGCGACGCGGGCGCGTCCTTGCTGATCGACAGATGCGTGCGCGAGCGATGGTAGTAGGCGAAGTAGGATGCGAGGATTCGCCGCAGATGGCGCTCGCCGAGGACGATCACGTGGTCGAGACACTCGCGGCGGATCGATCCGATCAGGCGTTCGACGAAGGGGTTCTGCCAGGGCGAGCGCGGCGCGCTCAAGACTTCCTCGATGCCCATTCCTGCGAGTCGGTCGCGGAAGGGGCCGCCGTAGATCCGGTCGCGGTCGCGCATCAGGTACCTCGGAGCGCTGGCTTCGGGGAACGCCTCGACGATCTGCTGGGTGGTCCAGGTGGCGGTGGATGCTCGGTCACGTTGAAATGCAGGACACGTGGGCGGGCGTGCGCCAACACGACGAAGATGTAGAACACGCGAAAGGTCGCGGTCGGGACCGTGAAGAAGTCGATGGAGGCGAGCGTGCCGACGTGATTGGTCAGGAAGGTGCGCCATGTCTGCGACGGCGGCTTGCGCGGCGCGCGTGGCATCAGACGCGAGACCTCGCGCTCGGAGATCTCGATGCCGAGCTTGAGCAGCTCGCCATGGATGCGCGGGGCGCCCCACAGCGGGTTGGCCAGCGCCACTTGGCGGACGAGACCGCGCGTGCGGCGATCGACGGGTGGGCGGCCGGGTGGTCTACGGGAGCGCCAGGTCCAGAAGCGCCGGAAGGCGGAGCGGTGCCAGCGCACGACGGTGGCGGGCTTGACGAGCACGAGGACGTCGCGCCAGCGGCACCACGCACGCGACAGCGCGACCCAGAAGATCCGGTCGGTCCAAGCGTGGGAAGGGCGAGGGCGCCTGCGCCGAAGAACGGCAAGCTGTTGGCGGAGGGCGAGATTCTCGAGGGCGAGCGCGCTGCGCGTTCGGAGCGCGGACCTGGCTACGGCAAGTACGGTCAGCAGGAGCGAGAGCACCGCGGCGATCTATCAGTTCGGGCGACAGCGCGCCCACCCAGGAAACGCCAAAGATCTCGACTGGATCGAGTTTTGGCGAAGGACAGCCGTCAGAAGCCGCATCCAATTCCCAGCTGAACATGTCGGTCGCGTTGGTCGTCCGCGTTGACGATGAAGCCGATCGAGGCCTTCAGCACAAACGCGGAGAACGAGAGCTGGGGCCCGAGGTAGGTAGCGCCATGCCAATGGGTCGGCTCGTACATGCGCTCGACGTGGACTTCGAGCGAGATGGGCAGGATGGCGACGTAGTCCTCGACGTCCTGGGGGAGTCCACCCTCGATTGGCGCGAACGGCTCCCAAGCCAGTCCCACACCGACGCCTGAGCCGCCGACTCCCACCATCGGACGCGCGACGCCGACGATTGGCCGGCTGCCGGGCTTGCTGTTGGCCACGAACAGGAAGGACGGCTCGATGGAGAAGTAATCGCCTTCTCTCACCGAGAAACCCCGCGCCAGAAATACGTGTTTAGGAACCAGCGTGGCCACCATGGGACCGTCGGCCCGCGCTTCGGGGGCGAGGAGCATGATGACCATGCTCAACGCGAGCTTCGCGCCCACGCCGAAGCGGCGGATTGAAGAGTTGCCGCGATCGGGGGAGGTCTTCATGCCCGCCAGTCTGGGCCCCACCTCCGTATTTCATAAGGAACTAACCGGTAGCAATACGATAAGTGCCGCTTATTGATGACGACCAACGGTCTTGCCGCGTTTTCCGCAGCGGTCGACGGCTTACTTGCTGCCGCTACCTTTTCCGGCGCCCTTGGCGCTCGTTTTCGAGCCCACTCCCCGGCCGGCCTCGTCCAAATACGCCGCGACCCAGGCCAGCGGCGCGTTCCAGTTGATGGTGACCTCGTTGGCCGACCAGGCCTCGCCGTTGTCGATGAACCACTTCTCCCTCGTCGAGACGGGCCAAGCTGTGGTGCGACCCGAAAGTCGGCGAAGCGGATCAACAACGTCCTGAACGTCCTGAGCAAGATCCTGCGGTACGCCGCAGAAATCGAGCTCCTCGATCGGACGCCGAGGATCAAGACGTTGAAGGTTCCGCCGCAGAAGTTCGACTTCTTCACGTCCGAGGAATTCGAGAAGCTCGTCGCCAGCTCGGCCGAGGAGCCGGACTGGCATGCGGCGGTGTTGGTGGCGGGCGCGGCCGGGCTTCGGCTGGGGGAGGTGTTGGCGCTGGAGTGGGGGGACATCGATTTCCGAAACGGGATCCTCACCGTGATGCGGAACGACTGGCGCGGCTCGGTAGGCGCGCCGAAGAGCGGGAGGGATCGGAAGATTCCTCTCACGGCGCGAGCGGCGGGCGCCCTCAAGGCGATCCGTCATCTGAAGGGGAAGTTGGTGTTCTGCCGGGAGAACGGATCGAGGTGGACGAACACCACCATGAGGGCGGGCATCAAGAGGCAGGAGAAGAGGGCGGGTCTACGTGTGACCGGCTGGCATGCGCTCCGACATTCGTTCTGCTCGCACCTCGCCATGCGCGGGGCGCCGGTGGTCGCAATCAAGGAGCTGGCCGGTCACTCGTCGATCGCGGTGACCAACCGCTACATGCACCTCGCGCCGGGGGAGCTGAGGAACGCGATCGCCCTTCTCGAACCTGGGCGACAGCTGGGCGACAGAGCCTAAAAACGAACCTAAGTAGTCGAAGTATTTGGGTGAGTGACGGGGATTGAACCCGCAACCCTCGGTGCCACAGACCGATGCTCTACCAATTGAGCTACACCCACCAGGTGTCTCGAGAATATTTAGTTTTCAGTCCGTCTTCTTGATTCAGTCGCCGCACTTCGCGGCAGTCGCGCGCCCGGCAGGAGTCGAACCTGCGACCCTCGGCTTAGAAGGCCGATGCTCTATCCAGTTGAGCTACGGGCGCATGCTTATGCCCGGGGAGTTTACCCGTCAAGCGCCATTCATTCGAGGGTCTCGGCGCGGCGGTCATTCGACCTCTTGCAGCTCGCGGGCCGAGAACCCCAGCAGGTACAGGATCGCGTCCAGGCCGGCGCCCGAGATGCTGGTGTCGGCGTGCTCGCGCAGCTTGGCCTTGGCGTGGAAGGCTATCCCCAGGCCGGCGCGCTCCAGCATGAGCGCGTCGTTGGCGCCGTCGCCGACGGCGATCACCTGGTCCAAAAGGACGCCTTCGGCCTGGGCGATGGTCTCCAGCAGCTCGGCTTTGCGCTGCGCGTTGACGATGGGCCCGACCACCCGGCCGGTCAGCTTGCCGCCTTGAACCTCGAGGTTGTTCGAGTAGGCGTAGTCCATGTCGAGGCGGCGCTTGAGCGCCTCGGCGGCGCGCGAGAAGCCGCCGCTGATGACCGCGATCTTGTAGCCGAGGCGCTTGAGCACCCGCACCATCGTCTCGGCGCCCTCGGTGAGTGGCAGGTCGGCGGCGATGCGATCCAGCACCGCGACGTCCAGGCCCTTGAGCAGCGCGACGCGCTGGCGCAGCGATTCGTCGTAGTCCATCTCGCCTTGCATCGCGCGCTCGGTGATGCGCGAGACCTCGGGGCCGACGCCGTGGGCGCGCGCCAGCTCGTCGATCACCTCGATCCGGATGAGCGTCGAATCCATGTCCAGAACCACGAGGCGTTTCGACCGCCGGTAGAGGCTCTCGGGCTGCAGCGAGACGTCGAAGCCGGCGCTGGTCGCCACCGCCAGCAGCGTCCGCTTGAGCACCTCGCTGTCGCGATCGGCCGGCAGCAGCGCGTGGATCTCGACCGAGGCCAAGGTGTTCTCGGAGAGCCGCCCGATCTTCTCGATGTTGGCCCCCGCCTCCGAGAGCGCCTTGGCGATCTCGTGCAGGTGCGGGGCGCCCAGCGTGGGGCCGATGGCGGTGATGACGAAGCGCCGCCCCTCGGCCACCGGGGGTTCCGTCGTCGCGGCGGCCGCGGGCACCGGTTTGAAGTCCAGCTCCATGTCGAGCTCTTTGGCAGCGAACAGCAGCTCCTTGAGCACGTCGCGCGTCTCGGGGACCCCGACGACCAAACAGAGCGTGAGCTGGCCCTGGACGACCACCTGCTCGATGTCGTGCAGCGTCGCCCCCTGCTGCGCGAGGATGCCGGTGAGGGTGGCGGTGACGCCCGTGCGATCGGGGCCGGTGACGGTGATGAGAACGCGGTCGGCGGAATTCAAGGCGCCGCGAGTGTAGCAGGATATAATCCGCGCACGATGGCCGGAGCGTCAGACAAGCCCGACGACGTGGGTGGACCGAACAAGGCGGACAAACCCGACAAGACCGACGCCGAGTGGCGGGCCAGCCTGACCCCGGACCAGTACCAGGTGCTGCGCCAAAAGGGGACCGAGCGTGCGTTTTCGGGCGAGCTGTGTAACGCGCACGACGACGCGGCTTATCTTTGCGCCGGCTGCGGCGCCGAGCTGTTCTCGTCGGACGCCAAGTTCGATTCGGGGACCGGCTGGCCCAGCTTCACGGCGCCGGTCGCCGACGGCGCCGTCGCCAAGGAGACCGACGCCTCGCACGGGATGATGCGGACGGAGGTCTGCTGCCGGCGCTGCGGCGGCCACCTCGGCCACCTGTTCGACGACGGTCCCGCGCCGACCGGGCAACGCTACTGCATCAACTCCGTCTCGCTCCGCGCGGCGAAGAAGAAGTAGCGCCCCTCGGTGCGATCTCTACTGGCCCGGCGCGGATCCGGGTCTATATTCCCCACGCATGAGCCACGAGGGGTATCACGAACCGGCAGACCTGCTGCCAGAGCCGACCAAGGACCTCCACCGCGCGATCCTGTCGCTGATGGAGGAGCTGGAGGCGATCGACTGGTACCAGCAGCGCGCCGACGCGACCCAGGACGACGCGCTCAAGGCGGTGATGCTTCACAACCGCAATGAAGAGGTGGAGCACGCCATGATGACGCTGGAGTGGATCCGACGGCGCGACGCCAAGTTCGACGAGACGGCGCGGACCTATCTGTTCACCGACGGTCCGATCACCGAGATCGAGGACGCGGCCAAGGCCGCCGGGGGCGCCGCGGCTTCCGCGGGCTCGCCCGCGAAGTCGGCGGCCCACGCCACCTCGCTCGGCATCGGCAGCCTGCGGAGCGGCCGATGACGCTCGATCTTCTCAGGCGCGCGCTGGCGCCCATCACGCCGGACGCGTTCGCGGCCGTCGACGCCGAGGCGGCGCGCGTCCTCAAGCTGAACCTGGCCGGCCGGCAGATCGTCGACTTTCACGGCCCGCACGGCTGGCAGCTGGCGGCGGTCAACACCGGGCGGCTCGATCTGCTCGCCGCCGGGTCCGATCCGGACATTCAGGTCGGCATCCGCCGCGTGCAGCAGCTCATCGAGGTGCGGGTGCCGATCCGCCTCTTACAGTCGGAGCTGGATTCGATTCCGCGCGGCGCGGTCGATCCGGATCTCGATCCGGTGGTGATCGCCGCCGAGAAGGCGGCCCATACCGAGGACTCGGCCATCTTCAACGGGTTTGCCCCGGCCCACATCGAAGGGATCATCCCGGCCAGCCCGCACGCCGCGCACAAGCTGCCCGCCGATGTCCGGCAGCTCCCGGGTGCGATCCTGGCGGCTCGTGAGACCCTGCGCCAGGCGGGGATCAGCGGTCCGTACGCGCTGGCGCTGGCGGCGCCGATCTACGCGCAGGTGCTGGCCGCCGCCGAGGAAGGCTACCCGCTGGCCAAGCGGATCACGCAGCAGGTGATCGACGGGCCGCTGGTGCGCGCGCCGGCCATCGAGGGCGGCGTCTTGCTCTCCCTCCGCGGCGGCGACTACGAGCTCCACGTCGGGCAGGATTGGTCGGTCGGCTACCTGGCCCACGACCGTCAGACCGTCGAGCTCATCCTCACCGACTCGTTCACCTTCCGCGTTCTGGAGCCGGCAGCGGCGGTTCCGCTTTCGCGCTGAGCGCGTCGCGCAGCCCCCGCGGAATTCGCGACACCTTCCCGGCGGCGTCGATGCAGGCGTGGACGGTATGACCGTCGACCAGCAGCTCGCCGTCGGGCAGGCGCCGGATCTCGTACTCGAATCGCGCCGACGCGCCGCCCAGTTTGGGGACCGCGGCGCAGAGGCTCAGCTCGTCGTCGTAGCGCCCGGGATGCCGGTAGCGGACGCACGCCTCCACCACCGGTAGCCGCAGGCCGCTCGCCTCCTCGAACGCGCGGTAGGTCGCGCCGATCTGGCGCAAAAATTCGGTGCGCGCGATCTCGAAGTAGCGCAGGTAGTTCCCGTAGTAGACCATCCCCATCTGGTCGGTGTCGCCGTAGATGACGCGCACCCGCGCCACCTCGCGCAGCAAAGCCGGATTCGACATCCGCCGAGCGTAACCGGGCGCGCCGGCTTTCGTATGGTCTTCGCCGCGCTTTGTGGCCCTTTCGTTTTTTTTCCCTTCCGCCTCGACCCTGCGAATAGGATTCCGCCCCATGGCCCTCCCCACGGCTCCCGTAGTGGCTGGCGATCCGTCCGCTCAGCCCGCTGCATCCGGCGACACGCCCGCCTACAAGAACCCATTCCTCTGGGTCCCCTCCAGCTACCTCGCGATGGGCCTCATCTACGTCACCGTCGGCAGCGTCGCCAACATCATGTTCAAGAACATGGGGATGGAGAACGACAAGGCCGCCTTCTGGTCGAGCATCCTCGGGTTCCCCTACACCTTCAAGTTCGTCTGGGCGCCGCTCTTGGAGCTTTACCGGACCAAGAAATTCTTCGTGGTCCTGATGCAGTTCGCGCTGGCCGTCAGCATCGCCGCGATCGCGCTGTCCCTCAGGCTCCCCGGGACCAGCTGGTTCGGGCCCGTCCTGATCCTGGTGGCCGTGACCGCCGTGCTGGGCGCCACCCAGGATATCGGCTCCGACGGAGTTTACGTCACGACCTTGACCCCGAAGGACCAGGCCAAGTACCTCGGGTTCCAGAGCATGTGCTGGAACGCCGGCTTCCTGCTGGCGCAGGGGCCGTTCGTCACCGTCAGCGGCGTCCTGCACGAACGCACCGGGAGCTGGGCGACGGCCTGGACCGCAATCATGATGGCGATCGCCGGGATCATGTTGCTGGCCGGCCTCTACCACGGACGCGTGCTGCCGCCCGGGGCCAAGGCGCTGGACGCCCCCAAGGGATTCGGCGAAGCGATGAAGACCTTCGGTCGCGCGTTCGCGACCTTCTTCGACAAGAAGGGGATCTGGCCGATGCTGGCCTTCGCCTTCTTCTACCGTTTCGGGTACGGCCTGCTCGACAAGATGGGCCCGCTGTTCATGATCGACGGCCGCGCCAACCACGGCCTCGGCCTCACGAATCAGACCTTCGGCTACATCTACGGCACGTTCGGCAGCGGCGCCTTCATCGTCGGCTCGCTGATCGGAGGCTGGATCGTCTCGCGCGCTGGTCTCAAGCGGACGCTGCTGATCCTCTGTCTCTGCCTCAACGTGCCGAACGTGACGTTCTTGGTGCTCAGCCAGACGCTGCCCACCAGTACCGCGCTCATCACGGTCATTGTCACCGTCGAGAAGCTCGGCTGGGGGATCGGGGCGGTCGGTCACATGATCTACATGATGCAGCAGATCGCCCCCGGTCCGTACAAGACGGCGCACTACACCTTCGCCACCGCGCTCATGGGCGCCTGTATGATGATCACCGGCGCGGTGAGCGGCTACCTCCAGAAGGCGGTCGGTTATCAGTGGTTCTTCGTGATCGTGCTGATCGCGGCGACGCCCTCGATCCTGGCGACGATCTTCGCGCCGTTCTATCAGCCCGACGTCACCAAGCGCGAGCCGGCCAAGGCCTGAAATTTCGACTCGGGGTCCCGAACTTTCGCGTGAGGGCGGGCCAGCTTTGCTGGCACGACCTCTTCGCGGGGGGCGCGGGACCCCTTTGGGGTCCCGAACTTTTAGGTGCGCAACGTTCCCGTGATCACCAGGCGGGCTTGGCCGCCGATCAGCGTCCGGAGATCGGAAGAGCACACGTCTGAACTCCAGTCACTGACCAATCTC
>OCTA010003010.1_pt1 | contig 15079 bp, 11 predicted proteins | sample 1538991 | NCBI WGS metagenome assembly OCTA01 (sample SAMEA3539302, study PRJEB22396) | soil metagenome | biome: tundra; feature: field; material: soil | place: USA | collected 2010-05 | depth 0.15 m | reverse complement strand
CGTTCGAGATGCAGCTCAATCAGGCCATCTACCATCTTCCGCTTGCGCCGCAGCACGCCCTCCATGTGCGTTTCGAGCGGACCTCCTTCCAGTCCGAACTCGGGCGCGCGACTGGCGAAAGAGGCCACCTTGGCGCTGTGAATTACGTTCTTGCCAGGCAGGCAGGCGATGTTCGGGCACGACCCGCCAATTAACTTGCGCTCGATCAGGGCCGTCCGGTGGCCTGCTCCGGCCATCTTCCAGGCCAGGTATTTGCCGGCTTCGCCACTTCCAACAACGACGATTTCGTGTTCTTCCATTGGGGCACCCTGGATCTTACTTAGATTACTCGATGATTGTCGATCAAGTGCACCGGCAAACTCCGGGTTGGGCTCGGAGAAGCCTTACCCGAACGACGGCGCTCAACTAGCCGATAAGTGAAGCAGTGATGGGTTCGACAACATTGATCGCGGCATTGTTAGCTATCCAAACGATTGCCAGTGGTTTCCCAGCGACAGCCCCGTCTCGCTCCTTGCCGACGCTCACTAGCGCACAGGCCGTGCATAGCCTGCTGAGAGACCAAGCCGCGCGCGCTTATCCCGTCGATCTGCGCGCCGTCGTCACATACTTCGATCAGCATGTTGATTTCCGGCGCGGCTCGCTTTTCGTTTCGGATGCGAGCGGGAGCATTTATGTGGCGGCGTACGGCAAATTGAACCCGCGAATCCATGCCGGCGCGCTGGTGGAAGTGAACGGGGTCAGCGCTCCCGGCGATTTTGCGCCGATTGTGGACCAGGCGCAAGTCCGGGTAATAAAAGAGTCGCACCTCCCGGCCGAAGCTCCGCTGGTGAGTCTAGGCCATATGCTCACCGGTCGCGACGATGGACGCTGGGTAACGATTGAGGGCATTGTCCATTCCGTCTGGGAAGCGAACGAAAACATACGCTTGGCGGTGGCGATGGACGGCGGAATGATCATCGCGACAACCGTAAAAAGGGAGGGTGTGGACTACACGAGGCTGATCGATTCAAAGGTGACAATTCGCGGAAACAGCGGGTCGTTGTTTAATCACAATCGACAGTTGACCGGAACGCAGCTGTTTTTCCAAGGCCGGGAAGAGGTGCGGGTGGAAGAAGCGGCTCCCGGCGATGTTTTCGGCTTGCCAGCGCAGCCGACCGGCAGCATCATGACTTACCATCTGGACACCGCGCGGGGACACAGGGTGCGAGTACGCGGACGGGTCACTTTGCAATGGCCCGGCCGCTTACTCTGTCTTACAGATGCAGAACGGGGCATGTGCGTCGAAACTACGCAGACTACCCGGCTGAGAGTGGGAGAAGAGGTGGATGCGGTTGGATTTCCCGCGACGGGAGATCTAGCGCCTACGCTTATCGACGCTCTTTTTCGTTCCACTGGAAACAACGGCAAGATTGTCCGCGCGACGCCCATTTCCGCTAGGCAAGCCATGCTTGGCGAGCAAGACGGGGCGTTGGTTCAGATGGAGGGACAACTGGTTCGCAGGGACCGCGCGGCCAAAGATCCAACTTGGATCATGTCAGCCGGAAACTTCATCTTCACGATCATTTTGCCGCAAGGCTCACCAACGGAGGAATCGGAGGAATGGCAGGAAGGCAGCATGCTCCGGGTTACGGGCGTCTGCTCGGTGAGCGCCGACAACTTTGCCAGGGGATTGCATAACGGATTCGCCGTTCCGTCGTCCTTTCGGATGCTGCTGCGCTCGTCCGAAGACGTTAGGCTTCTTCAACGGCCCTCCTGGTGGACCGCCTCGCACGCCTTGATCGTGATGGCCGGTGCCTTGCTGCTCGCGCTGGTTGTGCTTTGGTGGGTGGTGGAACTAACACGGCGGATCAAACGTCAAGCTGAAGAAGCGATTGCGCTCAGAGAAGCCGCCGAGGCTGCAAACCGGGCCAAGAGCGAGTTCCTGGCTAATATGAGCCACGAAATCCGGACGCCTATGAACGGAGTAATCGGCATGACGCAGTTGGCTCTCGACACCGACCTGACGCCCGAACAGCGAGAGTATCTGATGATGGTGAACGCCTCCGCCGATTCTCTTCTATATGTAATCAACGATATCCTCGATTTTTCGAAAATCGAAGCCGGCAAGCTCGGGCTCGAACGGATCCCGTTCTGTCTGACCGACAACCTGGTGGAAGCTTTGCGCAGCACTGCCGTGCGCGCGCACGAGAAAGAGTTGGAACTTGTCTATGAAGTCGATCCGGGCGTGCCGGACGGGCTGCTTGGAGATCCTGGGCGGCTCCGGCAGATCCTCCTCAACGTGATTGGCAATGCGATCAAGTTCACCGAGGAAGGCGAAGTCGCGGTGCGGGTGGCATTGGAAGGGAGAGACACGGAGTCTGTCTTGCTTCACTTCTTTATTCGCGACACTGGCATCGGCATTCCCGAGGAGAAGCAGGAGTCGGTCTTTACGGCATTTGCCCAAGCGGATGGATCGACTACCCGCCGATTCGGTGGCACTGGCCTTGGGCTCTCCATCTCTAAGCAACTGGTGAGCCTGATGGGCGGCCGGATCTGGCTGGAGAGCCAGGTCGGGCAAGGAACAACCTTCCACTTTACGGCGAATTTCGGACTGCATGAATCCGCATCCGAAGAACTACCGATCGAAAATACCGACCTTCGTCTGCGGGATTTGAACGTCCTGATTGTGGACGACAATGCCACCAGCCGGCGCTTGCTCGAAGGTCTATTAACGCGCTGGCAGATAAACAATCGTTCTGCAAGCAGCGGGCGCGAGGCCCTCCAGATTCTGGAAGAGAGACACTTCGAACTGGTGTTTTTGGACTCTCAAATGCCGCGCATGAACGGCTTTGAAGTTGCCGCCGAAATCCGCCGGCGCTGGCCCGAAACCGAGATTAAGATAGCCGTTCTCACGTCGATGGGAGTGCGGGGCGACGCCGCTCTGTGCCACGAGCTAAAGGTCGATGCATACCTCACTAAACCCATCAAGAGCAAAGACTTATTTCTGGCGATTCGCCGCTTGTTGTTAACGGAACCGAGCGCAATAGCGCATGGCTCACGCAACCTGATCACCCACCATTCGCTGCGGGAAGAAAAGACTCCAGCACCGCCGCTGCGTCCGCTCCGCATCCTGGTAGCGGAAGATAATCGGGTGAACCAGGCGCTGGCGCGGCGCCTGCTCGAGAAACAGGGTCACACCGTGACCATCGCCGTCAATGGCCGCGAAGCCATCCAGGAGTCCGAGAAAACCGTGTACGACCTGATTCTGATGGACGTTCAAATGCCGGAAGTGGATGGGTTACAAGCCACGCAGGAAATTCGCCGGCGCGAGGCTAGCGGCCGCAGAACGCCGATCATCGCTTTGACGGCCCATGCCATGTCGAGCGACGAGGAGCGTTGCCTGGCCGCCGGGATGGACGGCTTTATCTCCAAGCCAATCGTGCTGAGCGAACTGGCGGCTGCGATGTCCGCATTGTGCGCCGAATCCGCATTGTAACGCTCAGCCTGTGGCAAGCAGCGCGTCGTGTGGTCGCGGCTCTGTAAGGTAAATTTGGTGACGGGCGTGAAGCCACTCGTGCCATTCATCTCACTTTGTAGATGGTGATTCATTAGGCCGCGGCGAGTGCTTGAACCCCGATGTTTGTTGTGATTCAACGCGCTCATCTCCGGCGCAGTTGCAAATAGCGCTGATCAAGTTGCAAATTATCCTGCGTCTGACAAAAACGTGAGATCGGATGACATGCGGCTCTGAAATCCCGGCCCTTCAATTCTGGTCCATCCACCCTACACGATGGCCGCTCGACTGCAAACCAGCCTTTCGGATGAATGACATACCATTGCAAGGAATCATTACAGCATGATCACACGCTCACATGCCAGCGGGGCTTTCCGCTGCCCTTCAGTACATCCCCGCCTTTTTAAGCGCAGCCTCAATCGTTGCGAGTGGCAGCACGAGAGATAACGGCGCATCCAGCAGCGGTACAGCGCCATAGCTCGCGTACCATCCCGCCACCTTTTCATTCTTGGCGTCGATGACAAGCACGACGCCGCCGACCTCAGCCGCCACCATCAGGCAGCGTCTGCCTGCCGCAAGCAGGAGTTGTCCGCCAATTCCCCGCCCTTGCAGCTTTCGATCCACGGCCAACCGTGCCAGGCGGAAGCCAGGAACGTCGTGACGGGCCAAGCCGCGTTTTACGATTTCAGGCGTCCGGGCATATTCGACCGAGGCCGGGCTCAGGCTGTAGAAGCCGAGAATGGTTTTGTTGTCGCGATCATCAATCGCAAGGAAGGTTTTCGCGCCGCCCAGATCGTGGCTCTTGCGGGCGTAACGGCTCAGGAACTCATTCAGCGCCTCTTCGCCGCAGTCGAACGCGTCTCGATCATGTTTCTTGCCGATCGGCTCTTCGTGCCATGACGCCACGATTACGGCCGCTTTGGCAGCGCCCGCGCGGCAGCCAGCAGTTTAGCGTTCGGCTGGGGGGGATTTTCCAGCAGATCGAGAACGCGCAAGCTATCCCGCCCGGACAACTTCACATGATCCGCCTCCTCGATAACGGCCTTGGCCGCAAGCAAGGCGTGACGAAGGACAAAATCCGTTAGGTCAGTATGGTTCAGCGCAACAGCACGCAAGAGCAACGCTTTTTCCTCAGCCCGAATTCGCAACTGTATCCGGCTGTTGTCTTCAACGGCGATTCTCGGCATGGGAGCGACTCCTGTCTAGTTAGCTGTACACATTCAAATAGTACATTAAATAGGGACCTTGGTCAACGGGAAAAACAAGACCGGAAGGAAGAGCAAGAAGTTCGATATCCTCGGGACTCGTCGCTCGCAGCGGTGCTGTGCCGAGTGGTTTTCCAGTGATGAAATTCGAGGCTTGCGGAGCACCGAGGTAGGATATACCGGCGCCGCGCACGAACCGACAGTACCGCAATTTCGGCGAAATGCCTGAACGTACGCAAGACAGCTTGCGAATAGCCGAAAGTCGAAATACTTCTCATCACATATCGCTCGGCGCTTGTCGGCAAAGGTTACGAATTGTTGGACTCGATCCACTTTGAGGGAGAACGCGCATTGCTTCACTTTGGTTATTAGGGAAGCAGTGCAGTTCGCGATCACGCGGCATCTTCGAAGCCCGCAAAGCGGCATCGTCCTACCCGACAATTTTAGAGGGGATGGTGGAAAGGCCGGCATCATCGAAGCCCGGTTAGCGCCTCCATTCTAATCGACAAGTGATAGCTGACATGAACAGCTCGCCCGATTCGAGAGCGGCCTCGAATACGGAAAACCGAAGAAGCCTGCGTGTCGCGGGTTCGTTCACTTAGAAGTTCTCCAACAACCACGCATTGCTGTTTGTCGATCCGCCCATGATCGCCAGATAACGCCCGTCGGGAGAAGCAATCGCCCATGTCCCCGAGGAATTCGCCATTCCCCAGAGCGGCTGAATCTGTCCATCCAACCCTACCCGCAGGAGGGTCGCTTTTGTTGGCCCGATGTGAGAGAGCAAAAGAGCCTTCCCATCCGCGGTCCAATCGATAGTTGCCAGGTAAGGCCAACCCTTTATGTGAATCGTTTGTTCGACCTGGCCGGCGAGAGATAAAATCACTACGTTTTCTCCCAGAAGTTCACCAATGTGCGCCCCATCGGGAGAGAGCGTCCAGTGATAGAGACCGTCCCGTCGAAACAGCTCACGCCCCTTTTCGGTAAGTAGATCGAACGCAATAAACGTCGACGTAGCCCCGCCTGCGCAAACCTCAATGACGCATTGCGCATTCGGCTGAATTGGACAATCGAGGTTCCACCCGGAACCGGAGCCGGGAAACTGCGTCAATAATTTCCTGGCGCCACCCGAAACGGGCACTCGCATGAGGTTCGTCCTGGCTGATAGCCACGGGTATTCAAGATTGGGCGAGGCAAAATACAAGATTGACGAGCCATCCGGAGTCGCTCGCGGCAACCAGACCCGCTCCGGGCCGGTCGGAATCTGCTCAGCCAGCGTTTGATCGATCTCCTGTTTATAGATCGCATTCACGCCGGTGCGGTCGGAGACGAAGATGACCGACTTGCTGTCTATTGTCCATGCGAAAGGCAGGTTATCACGCTCGTCCGACGTTAGCCGTCGCGGTGCTTCGAGTTGGCTGCCAGCCTTGAGCCGCCCGATGTAGGTGTCACTCCGCCAGGACACCTTCTGGACGGTGACCTTTTTCCCATCCGAAGACACACTAATGTCGGTCATTCCGAACCCTGGCAGTTTTGTGATCTGGCGCGGGGCGCTCCGCGGCTTCCCGGTTTTGGGATGAACCTCTACGGCCCAGAGGTTCGCGTCCCGATTGTTCGGCGCTGCTTCCTGTCGCGTGTAGAGAATGCGCCCACCGGGAATCCAGCGGAACTCGTCTCCGGGGAAATCCCGCAGGAGAACGTCGGGAGGACCTCCGTTTACTGCGATGGTCTTTATGTCCATGCCGAATGGGATACTATCCTCGCGAAGTCCCAGGTACGCAATCCGGCCACTCGCCGGTGACCACTGAACACAGCGAAACAGCGTCTTGCCGTCGTTTGAGAGCAATTTTCTTGCGTCCTCCCCATTCGGTCCCATCACCCATATTTCCCGGCTCCAAGGAGTGGAGAATGTGCCCAGGGGCCCAGAACCGAACCGGTTCGCTGTAAACGCTATCAAAGACCCGTCGGGGGAAACCGATGGCGCAAAGGCATCGTCTCGCAGCAGGATCGGGTTGCCCAGGATCGGCACCGACCAACTGCTGCTGCTCACCCGGCCGTCCGGATTTGTCCTGATAGCAGAAGCAACCATACGGGCTCCATCGGGAAACCACGCGCTCGGGAACCAGGCGTCGTCCTCGGACAGGGTCTTCGGTTTGGCGATCGCATGCGTTTGGCCGGTGGCAATCTCTTGAAGACGGATCCCAGCCGAGTCCCCATACGCAAGATACTTCCCGTCCGGAGAGATGATTGCGTGTGAGACTGGGTTTTCAGACGAATTCGTAGTGAGTTGCCGCAGCGTAGGATCTCGCGGCGGTTCTGGAATCCGGCGTGCGATCCACCAGGTAACGAGCAGCGCAACGGCGAAAGCCACTCCCGCGAGCGCAGTCACTTTCCAGTCACGCTCTCGTCGTGTTGGACGTCCGAGTTCTTTGTCAACTTCGCTTGCCGCAGCGACGGGCGTAGCCTCGACAACATTCGCGCCGGCGACCGCACCGATAAACCGGTACCCGCGCCTCGGCAGCGTCTCGATAAAATGCGGGCTCTCCGCCGAATCCCCCAGCACTTCCCGGATCCGGTTGATCGCCCGGTTAAGACTGCTGTCAAAATCGCCGGCCGTATCGCCAGGCCAAAGCCGTTCCTTCAACTGCTCCCGAGTTACCACCGAGCCCGTATTATTCAGCAGTTCGATAAGCAGTTCGAAAGGCTGCCCCTGCAGCTTCAGCTTCTGTCCCTTCTTGAACAGTTCCCCGGAATCGAGATCGATCTCGAATACGGAAAAGCGAAGAAGTCTGCGTGTCGCGGGTCCGTTCATATCGGCCTTGTGCGCCTAAAACGATGGCCAATTCTATCACCGTTTCGATGGTTTGCGCCTCAAGATGGCACGACAACACTCAATAACATCCTGGATAACTGAGAAATGTATGCCTGTATCCGGTTGATTTAGAAGAAATTATCTTCGGATAAACATACAACGCCGGAATAAGCCCCCGGTCATCGATTGCGAGATAAATCCAGGCCAAAGTTCCTCGTGAGATGCAACCCGCATCCGGAGGTTCTGGTCATGAGATGGTTTCAAAACGTTCCCGCATTGATTTTTGGACTCGGCTGCGGCCTTGCTTGTACGGCTGCACAAAACGATCCCGCCCTGAATGTCCTGGTTTATTCGGGTGTTGCCCCGGAGATACTGGTGCAAGCCGAAGCTGACAGCAGCAGAATATTGGAGCGGGCAGGAGTGCTGCTCAACTGGCGGAACTGCAGGCCTGAGTATCCGTGCCCGATAGCCCCCGATTTTGTGCACGTCTCCATGCGTATCGTGAACCACACTGGCCGCGAGGGCCTCGGCTGTTCTTTGGTGACGAAAGCGGGGGGCTCCGACGCCGTCGCGGGGCTCGAAAACGTCCAGCGCCTTGCCGTCGCTTCCGGCATACCGGCCTGGCAGATATTGGCGGCTGTGATGGCCCACGAGATTGGGCATCTAATGCTGGGGCCTTCCCACAGCGGCGGCGGCTTGATGCATGGGAACTGGGACGTCCACGACCTCGGTCATCTCGGGCAGCGGCAACTCAAATTCGACCTCGCACAGAGCACGCGGCTCAAGGCTGCCGTGCTGGCGCGCTCTCGACCCGAACGCACCCTGCTCGCCGCCCGAAGACCGTAACCCTTTCCTTTTGACTAACCTCTTGGCCTCCGTTACAGTGATGCAGGTCTCAACTGGAGGACCAGACTATTTCGAGATACTTCGCTGAATTTATAGGAGCGTTCGTTCTCGTTTTTGCCGGATGCGGGTCGGCGGTACTGGCAGGAAGTTTCCCGCTTCGCGTCCGGCTACGAAGATACCGGTAATCCGGAAACACAGCAATAGAAAGAGAAAACCATGAAATCGAAAAACTTGGCGTGTGTCGTCACGGCGGCAATTATCACGCTCGCAACGACAACCAGGTTGTCCGCGCAAGAAGATCACAACGGCGGGGAGGATCAGAACTCCAAAAAGGGCGAGACATATAGAAAGGAGCATCACCGCTACAAGCTTGTCGACCTGGGCACGCTGGGCGGCCCCAAAAGCTATCTCAATGGGGGTGGTGGGCCTCGCTACCCGTCCAGCAGCATACTCAGCCGCTCCGGGGAGGTCGCAGCTGCTGGCGACACCGGAATTCCGGATCTGATCGACCCTGGCTGCCCGCCCTGTCTGGTGGTGCACGCGTTCGATTGGGACCACGGCGTGCAAACGAATCTTGGCGCTCTGCCTGCGCACGCGGCCACTGGGCCGAACGTGCTGTGCCTCGATTGCGCGTGGGTGAGTTGGGTCTATTCGATCTCCGACACCGGAACAATCGTGGGACAATCCGAGAACGGTCAAATAGATCCATTAACGGGCGCCCCCGCCTTCCTTGCAGTCTCATGGCGAGCCGGGAAAGTTATCAATCTGGGCACGGGTACGCTGGGTGGGAATGAGAGCACTGCGGGAGCGGTAAATCGCCAAGGCGACATTGTGGGAGCGGCCCTGAATCGGACCGTTGATCCTTTCCCCGGCCGGTGCCCATACTGCGATTTCTTTGTTTTCGGGAATGGCACCGAGCCGCATGCGGTTCTGTGGCGCGACGGGAAAATGCGCGACTTGGGCACACTGGGCGGCCCGGATAGCGCTGCGTTCTTCGTTAATGATGACGGACAGGTGGCGGGCGCGAGCGATGTGGACTATGGGTTTTACAAGACGATCGAAAATCCAGGTGGGGGCCCGAGCGTTCACCCGTTCCTCGTGAAGGAGGGCAAGATGCTGGACTTGGTGGAGAATGCCCCGACGGGAATGTTCGGTGGAAGCTACGGCATAGCTACCTGGCTGAATAATCGCGGTCAGGTAACAGGGACGATGAACCTGGCGGGAGACACCACTTGGCATTCCTTTCTCTGGGACCACGGAACGTTAACGGATCTGGGCACGTTGGGAGGCGCTAACACTACTTCTGCCTGGCTGAGTGAGACTGGACACGCGGTGGGAAAATCGGACGTCGCGGAAATCTGTGGCGCCTGCGCTCCCGGCGATCAGAAGCAGCTTCATCATCCGTTTGTTTGGAAGGATGGCGCGATTCAGGATCTCGGGCTGCTCCCTGGCGACACGGCAGGTTCGGCCTACAGCATCAACCGCTACGACCAAATCGTCGGCCGCTCGCTTCCATGTGCCCAGATCAATCCCGACGATTCCTGTGACGGCCCGCACTATCACGCGTTCCTCTGGGAGAACGGCTCGCTTGCGGACTTGCAAAGCTTAGTCGTGCCGGGCGCCGCTATCAACGTTGACGAAGCGGATGAAATCAACGATCAAGGCGAAATTGCCGGTACTGGAACGTTATCGAATGGCGATAGGCATGTTGTTCTGCTGATTCCGTGTGACCCGGACCATGACATCCGCGATCGATAAAAGTGAAGTCTCGTCCTGGGCTCCCCTCGCGGCATCTGAACGGATTTCACCGAGTGAATTCTCGAAGTGGGCTTCTGGCGCAAGTCAGACGCTTTCGTGCTCGGCATGGTTCCCGGTACTCGGCCCAGTTTCCGAAAGGCGTTCATACGCCGCAGAATGTCGGACGGCAGAATGACGCCGGTCTTGATGGACACCGCGACGCGCAGCACCTCCGGCAACATGGCTTGGATCAGTTCCCAATGTTTTTAGCCAAGCAGTCTGGTGGCTGTTTTGGCGAAGTAGGTGAGAACGAAATCCGCCCCGGCGCGGCGGATACTGGTGAGGGTTTCGATAATCGTTCGGTCCAGGTCCAGCCAGCCATTGCTTGCGGCGGCCACGATCATGCTGAATTCGCCGCTCACCTGGTAGGCTCCGAGCGGCACGTTGAAACGATCACGCGCCTGACGGATGATATCCAGGTACGGCATCGCCGGCTTCACCATGATCATGTCCGCGCCTTCTTCCAGGTCGAGCGCGATCTCGCGCATGGCTTCACGCGCGTTCGGTGGATCCATTTGATAGCTCCTGCGATCCCCAAACTGCGGGGCCGATTCGGCGGCCTCCCGAAAAGGACCATAGAAGGCGGAGGCGTATTTGGCGGCGTAAGAAAGAATGGGTGTGTTGCTGTAGCCGTTGCTATCGAGCGCCTTGCGGATGGCGGCGACACGTCCGTCCATCATGTCACTGGGCGCGACGATATCGGCTCCGGCTCGGGCATGCGAAACCGCTGTTTTTGCGAGCCATTCCAACGTCTCGTCATTCGCGACATCGCCGTTCTTTATCAATCCGCAGTGGCCGTGGCTGGTGTACTCGCAATTGCAGACGTCCGTGATCACCAGCAACCGGGGCGCGGCTTTCTTGACGGCTCGCACGGCCATTTGAGTGATCCCGTCTTCCGCGTAGGCTCCCGAAGCGAACTCGTCTTTCTCGGCGGGGATGCCGAACAGAATGATGCCGCCGATGCCAAGCGAATCGCATTCCTCCGCCTCCCGCACCAGATTGTCGATGGAGAGCTGCGCGTTGCCGGGCATGGATCGAATCTCTTTGCGAATGCCCTCACCGGGACAGACGAACAGCGGAAGAACGAATTGCGAGGGAGCGAGCTGCGTTTCGCGCACCAGACGCCTCATAGATTCCGAAGAACGCAGACGCCGCGAACGCTGAATTGGAAAAGCCATGACTCTTTTCCAGTTTGGCAAACTCGCTTATCCTGCAAGAATATTTATGTGATTCGAACGATTGCGAAGCGTTGGGTGATAGGCGGCAGGGTGCAGGGCGTGGGATTCCGCTACTTCGTGCAACAGAAAGCGAATGCCCTGGGGATTCGAGGCTGGGCGCGCAACCTTGACGACGGCAGCGTGGAAGTTTACGCGATCGGCACGGCTGGGCAGTTGAGCGATCTTGCTTCCGCGCTGCACATGGGGCCGCGGATGGCGGAGGTCCGGAGCGTGGAAGAGCGGGAGGAAGCGGTGCATAGTTGTTCGGGATTCCAGGTTCGATGAAAGCGAGCACGAACGGCCGGCACGAACACCCGCTACCCTTCAGAGCCCCGCAAGCTGCCGGGTGGCATCGCCGACCACCTGATTCAGATCTCCCAGGCACTGCTCCAGCACCGCCGCCTGTTGCTGGGCCAGTTTCCAATTTTTCGTCTCCACCGCTTCGCGAACGCCCGGCAAGGTTTTAACCGCATAACCCGTGTAGAATCCGGGAGCATAGATCTGGTGTTTATACCAAGGCCTGTTCGGCAAGCCTTCCGGCCTGGTCAAGACACGTTCCGTTCGCAGCAACTCACGGTTGAGCTTTTGCAACTGGGCCGGATCGAGCGCGCTCTTCGCGAGGGCGACTTCGAGGACGGCATCGTAGTTCTGGGCCTTGTCTTTTAGCGCGTCAATCTGCTTTTTCACGCCGCTGAAATCCAGCTTGTGACCGCCGTTATCGGCCTCCTTCTGGATCTCGCCGACATAGCCCGTTACGGCGGCCGCGAAGCGCCCAAACTCGAAGGGGAGGATTGCCGCATTGGCCAAGCGGAGCAGCGCCGTTGCCGAATACTGCGAGAGGGCCTTCCCATCCGCCTCCGTGGCGTCGGAGAAATGACGGTACCAGTAAGTCGAATCGTAGATCGAATGATAGATGCCGCTCTTCGTCGATCCGGCGAACTCTTCATTCATGCTGGCGACTCCCAAGTAATCGAGAAAGCCCTGGAAGTCGGAACCGGCGCCCAAAGCTCCTATGGAGAATGTGGCTGGCTTCGCAGATGTATCTTCGGGCGGGTCGTTGGGTCCGGGCGGCGGGTGGTGCAGGGCATAATCAGAGAGCGTGACATTCGTTCCTGGCTGTGGAACGGAATCCGCAACTTGAGACGCGAATTCTTCCAATGTGTGCGAGCCGCTCACGTTCAGCCAGCCGCGTCCGGTGGCATCGGAGTTCAGATAAGCGACGGCTTTGGCTTTCAGCTCATCCTGATGTTTTTCTACCCACTCGGTGGAGCCCAGCAGGCCGAACTCTTCGCCATCCCAAAAGGCAAGTTTAATGGTGCGCTTCGGCTTCCAGCCCTGCTGTTGCAGCGTGGCCAGCGAGCGGGCGGTTTCAAGCAAAGCGACGGCTCCCGAAGTGGGATCGTCGGCGCCATTCACCCAGGCGTCGTGATGATTTCCGGCCATCACCCACTCGTCCGGCTCCTCGCTTCCGGGGATCGTTGCGATCACGTCATAGAGCGGCTTTGTCGTCCAATCGTAATCCGTCCGAATATGCACGCGCGCGGCGCCGGGGCCGGCGTGATAGGTCAGGGCCAGGGCACCGCGCCAATCGCGCGGAACAAGCGGGCCCGTTAGTTGTTCGAGGATCGGCTGAGCGTCGCCATAGGAGAGCGGCATCACGGGGATCTTCATCAATGTTTTCGCTTCCGAAATGGGCAGGCGTTTGGAGCCGCTCTCGGAAGCCCAGCCCGGCGAAAGAGGATCCCCGGGATAGAGGACCAGATCCAAAACACTGCCGCGCTGTACTCCTTCCGGCGGTCGCATGGGACCCTTGGGATAGACATCGCCATCGAAGTAGCCGTCGTCCGCGGGATCGGAGTAGATAAGACACCCGACCGCGCCGTGTTCAGCCGCCAGCTTAGGTTTCAGGCCGCGCCAACTCTTGCCGTAACGTGTCAGAACGATTTTCCCTTTCACGCCAATGCCCTGCTTTGTCAGCCACTCGTAGTCGTCCGGCAGACCGTAATTTGCATACACGACTTCCGCCGTAACGTCGCCCGATGCTCCATAGGCGTTGTAGGTGGGCAACTGGCGCGGATCGGCGCTGTCGGGATCTTGCGGGACAATGGGCTCCTTCAACTTCGCGCTATAGCGTCTGGGGCCAAGGACCTCAACCACGCGCACGGTTGGGAAAGGCATGAGCGCTTCAAACTCCTCGATGTGAGCATCGAGTCCCCAATCTTTGAGCAGTCCCAGGATGTATTCGGCCGTCGCCTTAGAGCGCGGGGAGCCGGCGTTGTGAGGCTCGCCGGCAATGAATGTCATATAAGATTTCAAGCGAACGGGGTCCGGAACTGCCTGCGCCTGCTGTTCGAGTTTCTGTTCGTCCGGCACTTCGCGAACGGGAAATCCTCGAATGCTTGACATCTGTCCAGATGCCGCGATGGGCGATGCGATGGAAAGCGCCCATATTAAAACCGCCCTGAGAAAGTACATTTCTCTCGATTATTTCAGTTCTGAAATATACCGGCGTTTTCTAAATAGTTTCACCCGGCGCCGATCGAAGATGCATCGGAAAAGATTACCTTGCACTGTCTTTTCGAATGGATTCCGGATTGGCAAAAAAGGGACACGCCTTGCGGGGTCTTAGAGTAGTCAGCACTTTAGCCCGGGATGAACGTTCCTCGCCCACGATGGCCCTATTCTTGCTCCCATTTGCCATGGAGGAAAAACATGCATCGAAGTATGACATCCGTCGTATGTGGAATCGTGCTTTCCGGGGCGTTCTTTCTTGGCGGCAACTTGCAGGCCAAGCAAGACACCAACGGACATCAAGCGGATAACACCGCGGTGAACAAAGCTGACCGCGACACGGCGGCGCCCACCGCGGACCAGGCGAAGAACAACCTCTCCGACCGCGAATTAATGCGACACATTCGGAGAGACATTGTTAAGGACAAGTCCCTCTCAACGTATGGACACAATGTGAAGATCATCGCCGAGCACGGGAAAGTGACACTCAAGGGTGCCGTGCATTCGGACGATGAGAAACACGCGATCGAAGAGCACGCCAAAAAGTATGCGGCCGATATCGACGATCAACTAACGGTTAAAGAAGACTCCAAGTAGTTTTCAAGGAATAAGGAGAATGATCATGGCTGGAAAGAATACTGTCGTTTACGGCATCTATGGAACGCGTTCGGAGGCGGAATACGCAGTGGATACTTTGCTTGCGCAAGGCTTCCGGAACGAGGACATTTCCGTTCTGCTGCAAGACAATGTAGGCACCAAGGATTTTGCGCATGAGAAAGAGACAAAGGCTCCAGAAGGAACGACGGCCGGCGTTGTGACGGGCGGCGCGATCGGCGGAACACTCGGGCTGCTCGCCGGCATCGGCGCATTGGCAATTCCCGGTTTTGGACCCTTCATAGCGGCGGGACCGATCATGGGCGCGCTGGCCGGCATCGGGTCGGGCGGCGTGGTTGGCGGCGTCATCGGCGCTCTGGTGGGCATGGGTATTCCGGAGTACGAGGCGAAGCGCTATGAAGGTCGAATCAAAGGAGGCGGCATTTTGCTGTCGGTGCATTGCGACAACAGCGAATGGGTGGGCCGCGCTAAGACACTGTTGAAGGACACGGGCGCGAACGACATTTCATCGACCGGCGAGGCTTCGGCGGATTTCGCAACGACAGACAAACCGCTTAGCCGCTAGCTACTAAGTAAGAGCTAGCTA
>OCTA010003008.1_pt1 | contig 15080 bp, 12 predicted proteins | sample 1538991 | NCBI WGS metagenome assembly OCTA01 (sample SAMEA3539302, study PRJEB22396) | soil metagenome | biome: tundra; feature: field; material: soil | place: USA | collected 2010-05 | depth 0.15 m | reverse complement strand
CGGGGCCGAACGGTTGGTGTCGCGCAATTCTCGCAGGCCGTCATATAACTCCGGCACCGGCAGGTGCAGCGTGGCCGTCAGGAACTGGACTCCCTTGGTGGCAGAGGACGAGGGGCCGAACACTCTCGCGGCTATCTTGTCGGGAGCGGAAGAAAACTTCTTGATGGGCGCATGCGAAAACCGGTAGGCCGCCCAGATTACCAGGAACATGCAGAGCGTGGCGAGGGCAGTCGAGCGCAGCGCTCCCCGCATGCTCCGGATTCCCCAGCGATTGCGGTTTGGGTCCACCGGAGCAGGAGCAGCAGATGGCCGCTGAGTTGCGAAATACAGTAATACAACGCCGGCCATGATCGGGGGGAGGAAAGCCAGGGTCGAAAGCTTCGTCGCAATCGCCAGTCCGGTGGCGGTTCCAAAACCCGCAGCGGTTCGCCAGTTTGGATCGGAGATCCATCGGGTGAAGGCGTAAACCGCGAGCGTGAAGAAGGCAGTCAACGAAATGTCAGTGGTAGCGACGGCGGAATGAGCGAGAACCACCGGCAACATGCTGAAGATGCCGGCGGCGATCAAGGCAGTAGCGGAGCCATAGACGCGCTTCGTCCAAAGAAAAATGACGACGATGGCACCCGCGTAATACGGCAGCACGGCGACGCGCGCCAGCGTCAGATTGTGCCAGTACCGCCCGCCGCTGGAAAGGACGAGAACGCCTTCCTGCCAAAACGAGGGGTCTCCGTAGCCGCGGACCCCCGAGATGTAGGGCAGCAGCGCAATCGAAATGCGTGCGATGGGTGTGTGTTTCTGATCGTAGGTGTAGGAGTTCTGGAACCACTGGATGCCGCAGGCGAGATGGGCGCCTTCGTCGATGGTGTGGTTGAAGACGTGATAGGTGGAAACGATTCGACCCACGCCGATACCGATGAACAGCGCCACGATGAGCGCGCACACGGCCGGCTTCTGCAGGAACGATACAGCCGGCTGAGCGGGGGCGTGACTCTCTTGATTTCCGGGATGGCTCGAGCTCATGAGGTTAGACCGCGCCTGGGTGGTTCATTACTACGAGCCAGCCGCCGCCGGGACAGAGTTGACGATGGGAAGCGACACCCGGCGCTCATCCAGCGACGGGCCTTGGAATTTCCCCAGCCGCGCCGCATAGAGATCTTTGGGCAGGCCCTTCAGGCTGAGCACCACTTCGCGCACGGTATTGCCCTCTTCCTTGAACTGCAACGTCATTCCCGCCGGAAGACCGGAGATGCTAAACGTGTCTGACGAGATGCGTTCGAGGCGAAACGCCGGCTGATTGCCGAACAGCACGGCCAGCTTGCCATCGATCAAACGAACCGATGCGACCGCGCCCCTGGCCAGCGTAGCCAATGGCTTGCCGATCACGAACATGGGCATGACCTCGCCGGGAATCTTGAAATCGCAGGCAAAGCGGCGCAGTTCGGCTTCCGAAGCCGGCATGGGCTCGCGGGTCACGGAAATACCTTCCGCCCTCCGCCGCGCGATGAAGTCGTCGGGAAACAGGCCCAACACAAAATCGTTGATCTGGACGTCGATCACCATGTGGACACGCACCACAGGGCTGTCATTCTTGATGGAATGTACCTTGGAGAAATCGCCGTACCACAATTCGCCGGCCTTCCAAGTCACCCGCTGCCCGTCAATCAGGAAGATCACGTCGGGATGGGTGACAATCGGGACGTGCAGGCGCAAGAGTCCGAACTGGAAACTGGTATGGAAATCGAAATGATCCTTGATGTGGCCGCCGGGAGGCAGGAAGAGAATCCGCACCACTTCTTTCGGACACTTGAGATCATCGAGCACGTACTTGAAGTAGGGGGCCCGTTTCAGGTTCTCGGTTTCCTGGTAGCGGTCCATGCCGGCGGCGCTGGGAAAAACCGAATCCTTGCCGCCCATCGAATGCAATGCAATGCCCGTCCACTCGCCGGCGTGGTAGGGGCCCGGCTGCGGCGCGCTCTGAACATCGCGCAGAACCTGCAAATCCTGCTGCAATCGTTCAGCGTCGTAGGTCCTGGGCAACCTGACAGCGACAACAGCTTCCTTATTGGCGGCACACATCCGATGGCTCCCTGAGCATTATGGTGTGGCGAGATTATATAACGGTATGCAATCACGTATCATTGGGGGAACCGTTGACTTGGTTTGTGGTTAGGTTGGCGTTCTAAACGCTTTGCATCATCCGGAGGGGGCCATGGCTGATCAGGGTGTAAGGGCCAAATCCGGAACTCGCCATCAACTTCTTGGTATCGGCGTCGGAATACATGCGGTAAAACGGATATCCCTTGGCCACTCGATAGGCTGCATGCACTGCGTTAAAGAGTGTCGCCTCACGGGGATGGTAGTCGATCACATATCGTTTGCCCTTGCAGATCGCCGACAGCCGTTTCATTCCATCGTCGGTCAAATATGGCAATAAACCGAGAGCAACAATAAAGTCGAAAGAGCCGAGAGTGGTTGGATCAACATCCTCCACGGCGGCGGTACGAAGTTCAACTTTGACCTTCGAACCGGCCGCGGGCAACACGTGCTTGCGAGCTTCCTTAACAGCAGACTCGGCGATGTCCATGCCCAGGTAGTTCTCAAGGGTTCGCGAAGTCTCGATCAACTCAAAAGCGAAATCTCCCGTGCCACATCCCAGTTCGAGGACCGAAGTGGCGCCCGAGTTCGCCACGATCTCCACCGCCAAATGCTGGCGCAGTGGGAGATGCTTGCGAAAGGGTTGGGCCGCCCTTTCCAGCAGCGGCAAACTTTTCGCCTTGTGGTAGGCGCTGGCCGACCACCCCTCAATGTGCCGGTCCCAAAAACTACGCTGCTCCCGTGAATCCATTAGCCACTCCATTGGGCATAAGTGATCAGCTTAATGCCAAATTGCTTCTCGAATTCGGGCTTGCGGAAGGCAGTTACCGCGCCCAGATCGCCCTCCCAATCATACCCTGTCTCCAGTCCATCTGGTTCGATGTTGGACACACCGAGATGGACCATCAGTTCGGAGACGCCCGGCGGGGCGGACTCGGCGACACGCCGCACCGCCGCTGCGGTCAGACGTCCACCTTCCGAGAACCCGTAGAACGACCGCGGATAAGCGAGCTTCCCGCGCCACAGTCGGCGAGAACATAGGGCAGCGGAATTCAGCGCCAGTTTGTCCGCAAACCGCTTGGCGGAAACGCGCTCCGGCCGCCACGCGAGCGATTCGACTGGCATGCGAACACCCGGAATACCATAGCGTTTGGCGAGAGTGACGACCGCGCAGGCTACCCGCGGGTGGGCATGACAATGTCCATGCCCGTCGATGTGATCCAATCGGATTCCGGTAGCGAGCACTTTGGAAATTTGCGCGTCCCACTCTTTCAACGCGTCGTTGCTCGTCCGGGAATCCACGGCCATATTCATAAATTGCCGGCCGCGCGACGGGAATTGTCCGTTCTTGGTGACGAGGCTTGTTATCTCATTGGGCGGAAGCACCGGCGGATGCTCATTGAGCACTAAATGAATGCCGATCCCCAATCCTTCGAGTTGCGGCACAAGCGCGACAGCCGACTCGAATGCTGCCCCGGTGGCTACGATTGAGGCGCTGGTGAGAATGCCTCGGCGATAAGCCTCTGCGACGCCGGCGTTCACGGATTCGCTGCGGCCGAAGTCGTCGGCGTTAACGATCAAGAAACGATCCATTGGTCCCATCGTACCCAGTATTGCTAATTCCTCGCCACCGAGGTTTGTTGCCACAAGTCTTGGCTATCGCGAAGCCGTACGAGTTCGCGGCCGCCCGGATCAACTATTTGGAGCGAGAAGGTAGTCGGCGAATCGCCGCCGAGCGTTGCAGCCGACACCGTATCGATTAACCGGGTAGATCCCGATGCTCGGCGCCCTCCGAAGAATTCGAAACGTCTTGCGACACAGAGCGCGCTACTCGCCCTACACCTGGAGTCCAGCCCTTCACCAAATAGATGGGACGACGTTTGACTTCCTGAAAGATCATTCCGACGTAGATTCCCAGGATTCCAATCAGAAGCATCGACATACCGCTGCTGACGGTAATCACAACGATCAGCGAACTCCAGCCAGGAACCAGGGATGACGTATCTCCCCGAAACCAGAAGCTCAGCACGTAGATCAGTTCGGCCCCGGCCAACAGCAAAAACACTGCACCGATCAGAAGCCCAAGCCGGAGTGGGGCGAGCGAGAACGAGAACATGCCATCGCCCGCCAAACGAAGCATTCTTCGCAAGGAGTATTTCGATTTCCCTGCGATTCGTTCCGCGGGCACAAAGGGCAGAGTCACAGACGAGAATCCGATCCACTGCACCATGCCACGGTAAAAGCGGTGGTACTCAGGGAGTTGGCGAAGAGCGTTAACGGCGTCTCGAGACATCAAACGAAAATCCGCCGAGCCTTCGGCGATTTGGGTTTCTCCCAGGCGACTGATTGTCCAGTAAAACCCTTTACCCGCGAGGTTCTTAAGAAAAAATCCGCCACGACCGCGGTCGATACGCTGAGTGTGGACGATGTCGTATCCGGATTCAAACAGCCGAAGCATCTCCGGGATCAAACTGGGGGGATGCTCACCATCGCCGTCAATCATGATCACCGCATCCGCGTCGCACGCGTCGAGTCCGGCGCTCAGCGCCGCCTGGTGCCCGAAATTTCGGGAGAGATGGATGGCGTGGACCCGGGCATCCGCAGCGGCTAACTGAGCCAACACTTCGCATGAGTCGTCGCCAGACCCGTCGTTGACATAGAGAAAACGAAACGCGTGCGGCAGTCCCGAGGTTGCTTCTGTCAGGCGAGCGTGGAATCCATGGAGGGCATCGCCTTCATTGAAGACGGGAACCACAATATCCACTGTGCGAGGAGAAGTCATGGATGCGAGCTGGTGGGCGCAATTATATACCCGCATCGCATCTCCACCTGGTTCGACGGGGGGCAGCCTAATGGTCGGCCGGAGGCTGCGAACGAATAGGGTTTTCGCACTCGTACTCCACGCCATCGACTACATGCACGAATCCCCCGAACGCTGATTCTATTTGAGGGGAACCGGCATCGCAGTAGGACAGTGGCAGTGGTGTTGCGCAGCGAGGTGGGGGACGACAGGGGCCGATACCAACCCGGCCAGCAGTTTGGTAGTTTCGGACATACTGAGATTCTGGCACCAGCTTGGTCGCGAAGCGATGATCCGCATCACCCATGGATGTGCTGCAAAGGGGGAAGCCGGGAAAGTGCGGTTTATTTCTTGGTGAGTAGTTTACGGGTGGATCGGTATGGTTACCAAAACGGTGATAAGTAGAAACCAGCGAGGTGACATACTGACCTGTGCCCGGCACGTTACCCTTGCCGGTTTAGTTCAGACTTCAAGTTAAGGTTCTTGATCAGGCGGTGCAGATATTTGGGGTGAATCCCCAGCAGCCGCGCGGCCTCGATGTGGTTGCCTTTGGCATCGTCCATGGCGGTGATTACGAGTTGCTTCTTGGTCTGGTTGAGCGTGTTGTGGTAAAGCGCCGCTGTCACCTCCGAGGACTGCTCCTCCAGCAGCGGCTCGGGAAGATCTTCGGGCAGTATCTCTTCAGTCAGCCCCAACACGATGGCGTGTTCGATGGCGTTCTCCAGTTCGCGAACATTGCCGGGCCAACTGTACTGCATCAGCAGCGAGCGGGCTTCCGGAGTAATTCCCTTGAATCCTCGCTTGCATTTCGCCGCAAACAGTTTCGCGAAATGCATGGCCAGCGAGGGAATGTCTTCGCGGTGCTCACGCAGTGACGGCAGCGCCACCGAAACAACATTCAGGCGGTAGTAAAGGTCCTGGCGGAATTCGTTGGACTTGATGGCCTGCTCCAGGTTCTTGTTGGTCGCGGCTATGACGCGCGCGTTAAACGGCAGCAGCCGGGTCCCACCCAGCCGCTCGAACTCACGTTGCTGCAGCACACGCAGGAGCTTGGCTTGCAGCAGCGGGGCCATCTCGCCGATCTCGTCGAGCAGCAGGGTCCCATCCTCGGCGGCTTCGAACTTGCCCTTCTTCATCGAGACTGCGCCGGTGAAAGCTCCCTTCTCATGGCCGAACAGTTCGCTCTCCAATAATGTGTCGGGAATCGCGGCGCAATTGATGGCGATGAACGGCTTGGTGGGGCGCAGGCTGGCGGCGTGGATGGCGCGGGCGACGAGTTCCTTGCCAGTCCCGCTCTCGCCGCGGATGAGGACTGTGGAATCGCCCTTGGCCACTCGCCCGATGAACTCGGTCACCCGCAGCATGGAGCGGCTTTCGCCGATCAGCGTGTCCGAGCCAACGTCGTCCCGGAGGCGCTGGTTCTCGGCCCGCAGCGAATCCATCTTGAGCAGGTTTTCCAGGGTGACCGCGGCGATGCGCGAAACTGCGCTGAGAAAGAACGCGTGGTCCTCGCCGAAGGGCGGTGCAGATGGCGGCGCGGTAAGGTAGATCACCCCCAGAATGTTCTCCACCGCGATGAGGGGCACACACAACACGTGCTCGGCTGTGGGTGACTCGGCCGAAGCCGTGGTGAATACGGCGCATCGCTCCCACATGGCCCGCTGCGCCCACTCCTCGCGGATCACCACGTCTGACTTTGTGTCGCCGTCCCGGTTCCAGTTACAAGGCTTGTTGGGTTCCTCGTGGGCGTTCGGCTGAAGCACGATTGCGGCCTGCGCGGCGGGGACGACTTCGGAAATCAGCGACAGCAGTTCGCGCTGCAGCGTATCCACGTCGCGGGTCGAGTTGATGACGTTGGCGATCTTGAAAAATGCGGAAAGGTCGCGCGCCATCCGGCCCACGCCCGAGGAATCCGACGGCAAGCCCGACCGGTGATCGAGGAAGATCGTTTGCAGCCCGCTGCTTGGAGTGTCGTTGGCGATTCCTGACGATGGCAGGGCCGCGTCGTCAGCTCCGGTGAGGAACACAAACTCGCTGGTCCCGACGCGAATCCGGTCTCCGTGCTGAAGCGGCCCGCGGCCCACCTTGACGCCATTGACGAATGTGCCGTTGTGACTCTCGAGGTCGGCAATCTCATACGTGCCGCTGGAAACTTCACTGATAGTGCAGTGCCTGCGAGAAACCGCGGGCTCACCCACGGTCACTTGGTTGGACGGGTCTCTTCCCAGAGACAGTACACCGTCCTTCACGGCTCGGACCGTTCCCTCCAGGGAACCGGAAATAGCCACTAGCCTCGGGTCTAGCAAATCGGCCTCTGGCTGACCAGTTTAGCCGAGTTTGCTGAAGAAGCGGTATCGAATCGACAGCGGCCGCGGAGGAACCAGCGAGATACCCACGGGTATCCGATCGGCTACCGGATTGCCGCCCTCGGATATCGCATGGAAACCCGCCCGTTTCGTATTTTGTTGCAAACACAGCGGAATGATACGGCCAATATGCGTGGCCGAGCTTTGGCACGATGGTTGCTCTAGTACAAAGCGTCACAGCAAGCATTCAGCCCAGGCGCTGAAGAGTTTGAAAGACAAATTCAGTTTGGGTTCCACTGCAAGGAGCCCCCAAGGAGGATGTCATGAAACGCAACCTGATCGGAATCCTGTCGCTGGTGGTGTTGTCCGTATTGATCAGCTCCACGGGCGCCTTTGCTCAGTCTTACGCGAAGGCCGATGTGCCGTTCGCTTTCACCGTCGGATCGGCGCAACTGCCGGCCGGAACCTACGAGGTCAGGACCGTCGGAGCAGGCAACAGCTCCATCGTCATCCAGAATCGCGAGACCAGCGCGGCCGCCATGTCGAATGCCGGACGCGAGCAGCCCCGCAGCACGAGCGCCAAACTGGTGTTCCACCGCGTCGGCAACAGCTACTTCCTGGCAGAAGTCTGGCGCAGCTCGACCGCGGAAGGCATGATCATTCCCGCCTCCAGGCAGGAGAAGGATCTGGCGAAGGAATTGCAACTCGCCAAGGGCCCCTCGGGCGGTTACGAAGAAGTGGTCATCGCTCTGAACTAAGCACAGCCCACCCAAACTGAAGAAGCCGGAGCCCCCACCGCTCCGGCTTCTTCGTGTCCAGATGGATATTGAGGCTGCGAATGACAATTACAGTAAGAAAACCTTCGCCGCCACCAGGACCATTCCGAGTGTGACCATCGCGATGACGATTTCTCCAATAGCGCCCACAGCGAAGGGACGCAGCCCCTGGGCCTTGAGTTCCCCGAAGTTGGTGCGCAGTCCAACCCCGGCAAAGGTCAGAAGAAACGCCCAGCGCGACAGGTTTCCCAGGGCGCCGATCTGGTCCTTGTTAAAGAAGCTCACGCTGGCGAGGATGGAGATCAGCAGAAAGCCCAGCACAAACTTGGGAAACTTCTGCCACAGGAACTTCGCCTTGCCTTCAATTCGCTTCGCCTGGCCCTGGCTGGCCCAATAAATCGCGTAGCCGAGCACCACGAAGCCAATCATGGCGTTGCGCGTGGTCTTGGCGAGCACCGCGATTTTTCCCGCAGCGTCGGAGTACAGCGCGCCTGCAGCGCTTGCCTCGGCGGTGTTGTCCACGGCGAGACCGGCCCAGAGTCCGTAGGCGCGGTCGCTGAGGTGCAGCCAGTGACCGATCAGCGGAAACGTAAACAGCGCGAGTGCACCCAGCGCGAGAATGGCCGCGATCGCGTACGACGAGTCCTCGTCGTCGGCGTCAATGGCTCCCTTGGTTGCGATGATCGCGGAAACGCCGCAGACCGCCGACCCCACAGCCAGCAGGCTGGTGAGCTTTGGCTTCAGTCCGAACCATCTCCCCAGGAATGTCATCAGGGTAAAGGCCACGGCCAGTTCCAACACGACGAGCCCGAGGCTAACTCCGCCGAGCTTCAGCACATCGCCCAAAAGAAATCGCGCTCCTAACAAGACGATGCCGGTCTTGAGGAAGAATTCGTAGGTCGCGACCCCCGGCCGAAATAGCGCGGGAATGCCGATGGTGTTCGACACTGCCAGCCCGATCAGGATCGCCCACAAGACGTATTCAATGTTGGGAAAATGCAGATGATGGGCTTTGCCGTATGCGTTCACCGATTGTTCAATGAATTTGCCCAGCCATCCGATGGCCGCGAGCAATAGGACCCCCGGCACAAGTTGCAACGCCTTGCTGGCCGGACGAAATGTCTGCGTTTGGGGTAAAGCTATCGAACCTTGCGCCACGTTCCTACTCCTTATTTGTCTTAAGTGTGGCTACCACGGCACGCGATGGATTAGCCCGATGCGCACCAGCGCCGCCAGCGCCAGTGCAACCAGCACGGCCCAGCCATCGGATGTGAGCTTGAACTTCGATGGTTTCTCGTCCTCGTTTACTGCTTGTGACATAGCATTGCCTCCCGAGAATTATCGAACCGCCTCGATGCTGGGTTCGATGGCGTGAATGGTGTTGCAAGCCAAAACTTCATTGCGATCGCGCGCCACCGATCCAATAATGATCAGCGCGGGCGATTGCGGAACCATGACTGATGCCAGCGCGGCGACATCCGTCCACAACAACTCCTGGTTGGGACGGGATGCGTTGGCCACCACCAGGCACGGTGTATCGAGCGCCAGCCCCGCGGCGATCAGATCGTTGCGGATCTCACGGTACTGGCCGGCCGGCATATAGATCGCAAGCGTGCAATCTTGTGAAGCGTAGCGCGCGATGTTGGTGCGGCCCTTGCCGGTTGCCTGCTGCGCGGTCAGGAAGACAACTCCTGCCGAGGACTGCCGGTCCGTAAGAGTTATTTTCGCCTGCGCTGCGGCGGCCACGGCGGCGGTAATGCCGGGCACGATCTCAAAATCGATTCCAGCCTGGCGCAGCGCGGACATCTCTTCCGCAGCACGGCCGAAGATCGACGGATCGCCGCCTTTTAGCCGAACAATAATGTTAGCGCATCCGGCGAGATCGACGAGCAGTTGGTTGATGGCGTCTTGAGTAAGGCGTTTTTCACCCATGCGTTTTCCCACGTCGATCAGTTGGGCATTGGGGCGCGCGATCTGCAGGATCTCGTCGCTGACAAGCGCGTCGTGCAGAACGATGTCGGCAGAGCGCAAGATGCGGACAGCCTTCACGGTCAGCAGATCGGGATCGCCGGGGCCTGCGCCAACGAGATAAACCTTTGCCGTCATGCGGTCACCCCGTGGCGTTTGCGTTCCGCCGAGGCCTTCAGACGATTGAACACCTCCCGGCTCGCGAGGCGGCCGAGGATGCGCCGCCGGGTTTCGAAGTCGCTGCCTTGGCTCATCAAGGCAGCGCGCACCCTTCCCAACCACTCGACCCAGCGCTCGTATTCAGGACCAAACTGCACTTCGAGATCTTTGCGCAAACGCAGCGCCAGCGACGGACTGAGCCCAGCCGTTGAGATGGCAATCTGCAGCGGTCCGCGATCCACAACCGCAGGGTAATAAAAATGGCACTCCTCCGGCTGATCGACCGCGTTGCACAAAATCCCGCGTCGATCGGCCTCTTGATAAATGTCGGCATTGGCCTCGAAGCTCGACGTCGCCGCCACCACTAGGAACGCGCCGTCGAGATCCGCGAGCTCGAAGTTTCGCGGCTGCCAATCAATCGCGCGAGATTCTGCATGTTCGGCGAGGACCGTCGTGAGTTCGGGCGAGACCACCTTCACGCGCGCTCCCGAGCGCAGCAGGCCGGCGACCTTGCCTTCCGCTATGGGACCACCGCCCACTACCAGGCAGGGCTTGCCTTCGAGCTTCAAGAAAATCGGGAAAAGTGTTGGCTGACGTGCGCTCATCCTTCGACTCCGTGGGGAATGCGGCCCGCAGCAGGATCGCGCTCGACGCCAACGAAATCTCCGCCAGCAAGATAAGCGCGAATTTCCTCCGACGAATGTCGAGCGAAGAATTGCCGCAGGTTCTCGTCTGGCGCTCGCGCCACCAGATAGCGGTTCAACAGGCGCTCGATGGCGTCAGGGACTTCCGAGGCGGGGCAGCGATATCCCACCGGACGCGCAATGGCCTGATGCAGGCCTACCGCGCCGCCAACGCAGAAGTAATAGGCGTCGATGAACTGCCCATTCTGCTTGATCTTCTTGCCCTCAAGCCCGAGATCGGCGATCCAATGCTGGCCGCAACTGTTGGGGCATCCGGTAATGTGCAGCTTGAGATGCTGCTCGAAGCCCGGCAGCCGCTCGTCGAGTTCTTCCGCCAGCCAGCGACCAAACGACTTCGTTTCGGTGATCGCGATTTTGCAGAATTCAGTGCCGGAGCAGGCGACGATGCCGCGCCCGAAGGCCGAGCCTGCGGTGGGTAGTCCCACGAGTTGCAGCGCGCCCGCGAGTGTGGCTGCGTTGCGTTCGGGCACGTTGACGACTAGCAGGTTCTGCATGTTGGTGGTGCGCAGTTCGCTTCCCGCATAGCGCTCAGCCAGGTTGGCAGCAGAGTGCAGTTGAGCCGCCGAGATCCGTCCGCGCAGAACCGAAGCCCCCACATAGCAGTAGCCAGCTTGCTTTTGGCGATGGACGCCGACGTGATCGCGGTACACATCATCCGGAACATCTTCAGGAACAGCCAGCGCCAAGTCGAATTCAAGCCGCGCTTTCAGTTCGCTAAGAAAGTGCTCGGCTGTCCAGCCGTGCTTCAGGAAGAGAAACTTCAGGCGGGCGCGCTCACGGTTTTCCCGTAACACATCGCTGTCTTTAAAAATGGAAGCGATGCCTTTCAATACCGGCAACACCTGATTGGGCAACACGAACGCATCGAGTCGCTGGGCGAGATGAGGGTCGGTGGACAATCCGCCCGCGACGCGCAACGAAAAACCAATTTCGTGACCGTCGCGGCGCACGGCCGTCAGTCCAACGTCGTTGATCTCGGGATACGAGCACCAGGCGTGGCATCCGGTAATGGCGACTTTGAATTTGCGCGGCAGATTGTAGAACTCGGGATTGCCGACAAATTGCCGATTGGCCTCGTTGACCAGCGACGAGGCATCGTAGATTTCATCGGCGTCCACCCCGGCGAGCGGGCATCCCACGATGTTGCGCACGTCGTCACCGCACGAGCCCATGGTGGTGAGACCGGCGCGCCAGAGCGTGTCGAGCACCTCCGGCAGGCCTTCAATCGTGACCCAGTGCAGTTGAATGTTCTGGCGCACGGTGATGTCGGCGTTACCGCGGGCATACTTCTCCGTCACATCGGCAATGGCGCGGACCTGGTGAGAAAGCAACAAACCGTTCGGAATGCGAATGCGCACCATGAAGTAGGGCAGGGCCTTGCCTTCTCCGCCCGTGCCACCGACCGCGCCGACTCCGTCGCCCTGGGTGTACACGCCCCAGAAACGGAAGTACGTGCCCAACCACTCCGGTGGAATTGATCCGTGCCCGTTGCGCGCGAACCCGCGGATCTCGTCGAGGCACTCCCATGCGTTCTTCTCCCGCTTGAGCCGCTCGATTCGTTGCGTCTTCGTTTCCTTGACTGCTTCCAACACTGATCACCTCTTTGCGCCCAAAAAGAAAAACCCACGAGTCAGATGCCTCTGACGCGTGGGTTCGGAAAATCCTGCTTAAAATGAGAGCTAGGCGGTATTCCCGTAGGCGTCAGAAGGTGTGCACCCGCAACAACAGCAGGTCATGCAACAACAATTCTGACGTCCACTCAACATGATGTTCGTTAGACACTACACAAGTTCAGCCGAGGGGTCAAGCGGCATGCGACAAAATTTACATTGCCGGCTACATATTCATGAACGAGGTCCCGTTGTAAGTCCTTGGCCACGAAGGCTCAACGCGACTGCTGTTCCGTCCCGTCGGAGGCCCCAAATTGTCGCAGAGTCCAGGGCAGTGGAAAGGGAAGGGAAAATCGATTTCGCTCTATAAGGGCCGACTGCCGGGGACTCTGCTGTGATTGCTGGCGACAATAAGGCGTTGGAGCGGTACAAAACTGTTCAATATTGCACACTCTACAAAAATTCTGTTCGGGTCACTTCGCTACGTGCTGCGACCGGAGAACGGGCTGCGCCGTCAGGAATTCGACTTGGTAGTAGTTCATATCATCTCGCTCTCTGGTGCGGCGACACGGTAACGACCAGCCTTCGCTTCCGTCCGAGGGGCTCAGCGCCATGAATTTGGGACGGCCGTCCATCGTTGAAAAGTCGGTAAATACCGTCGCTTGTGGCACACAATGCACGTTCCCGGGCACAGGAAGAGGCGGGGCAGAACCACCTTTTCGATCCAGCCCTCCGGAGGCAAAGCTCGGAACTGGTCTCCCTTACACACGCGGCAATGGGCGGACAACAAATTCATAAGAAACATGTGGTGCCGTTCCCAGTGCTTGCCAGGATTGATCGACGGCACACACCCATATCCTAATTGTCGTTCAGACCCATCCAGGCGGACTGAGCAATAGTGCTCAGTCAAAAGCCATGCTGGCGCGGTAACCTGCCTCGGTAGCGTTTTCGAAAGTGAGCCAGCGATCGCCCTCACCAGCGACCAGCTTCTAACCAGAGGAGAGAATCATGACCATGCCAGAGACCGAAGTCCCGGAACCGGCTGCGACGCCAACCAAGGCGGCAAAGGCCCCGAAGCAGAACGCCGCCGCGGATAAGCGGGCGGAGGCATTGCGAGCCAAGAAGAAGAAGAAACGCGCCGCGCACCGGGTCGCCTTGCGAAGGTCACACGCCAGCGGCTAACTTAACCCGGAACTGGATTTCAGTCCGCTTCACGAAGTACCTCCGCAAAGAAGTCGCGGGCTAATCGACTTTAGTTCGCCGTCACCGGCGGGCCGACCACGCTGCGCGCGTCATCCTTGGCGTGGCCGCTCCTGCGAGTGGGATTGTATTCCCGTCATGGGTCAATCTTTTCTTGCTGTTACGCGCCTTTTTCGGGCGCGTCGCAGCTTTTCACCCACATCCGCATAAGCTCTTCTTATCGCCCGCATAACTAGAAGTTGTCGGCGTCTTTTTGATTGTCACCAATCAAAATATGCGTTGGACGGCTCACTCTGCGTCCGCTAGTTTTTAGTTCACTGGCGAAGCTGCCGGGACATTTTCGAGCGATGCAATTCAGAAAGTAAAAGGAGAATTTATGGCGGAGAATACCCCAGTCGAAATGAAAGCAACCCTGGGACTCACAGGGTTGACGATGAACGCCATGGCGCTCATCGCACCGGGCGCATTTCTGTGGCTCACATTCTTCATCCAGGCAACGACGGGAGTGACCGCGCCGTCGATGTGGCTCGGCATCATCGTCGCGTTGGCGCTCTGCCTAGCGACCGCCGTCTGCTACGCGGAACTGGCGAAGTTGTATCCCGGAACCGGCAGCTCCTATTACTTTGCCGAACAGTCCTTCCTGAACCACGACAAAGCGTGGCGCTATGCCCGGCTTTCCAAGTTCATCGTCGGATGGGCCTCCCACCTCTACTACTGGATCTATCCCGGGGTGATGGTGGCTGTGATGGGCATCTTGTGCGGATACCTGGTCGGTACCATCTGGCCGAACTTCATGAGCGCCTCGAATCCGGGAATCGCGTTCATGATGGTCGTCGCAATCGTGTTCTCCTTCGCCGTGGCGTATATCGCCCATCGCGGAGTGACTGGTTCGACTGCGGTCAACATCGCCATCAACGTAATTCAAATCGCCGCCCTGGTTCTGTTCGCGGTATTGGCATTGGGCTACCGCATGAACCATCCGCCGGGAAGCATCGCCTACCAGTTCGACTCAGTGTCTGGCGAGGCCTACACCTACGAGTTCGCAACCACTACTACCATGGTTGACGGTAAACCGACCGATACCATTGTTCGCGACTCCGCTGGCGTAGTTCCGCAGCCTAAGCTGGACGCTGCCGGCAATCCCGTGGCCTTCCGCATCAGCTATCCCGAAAAGGACAGCTCCGGAGCGTTCTTGTCGCATCCCACCGCCAAGTCAGTCATCAGCGCGCACAACTGGGGCTGGGTGTTCATTCAGGCGACCGTCGCCATCCTGATCCTGGTCGGATTCGAGTCGGTGACCGCCATGGGCGGCGAGGCGAGGAATGCCAAGCGCGACATTCCCATCGCGGTGATCGTGTCGCTTCTGGTACAGGGACTGTTCTGTTACCTGTTCGAGTATTTCTCGGCTAACTACTTCCTCAATAGCGGGTACAGCATGGCAAGTGCCTCGGCTTCCGCAGCGC
>OCTA010003005.1_pt1 | contig 15091 bp, 13 predicted proteins | sample 1538991 | NCBI WGS metagenome assembly OCTA01 (sample SAMEA3539302, study PRJEB22396) | soil metagenome | biome: tundra; feature: field; material: soil | place: USA | collected 2010-05 | depth 0.15 m | reverse complement strand
GTCTTCTTAACCCGTGCCAGGATCTTCTCGTACTCGATCTCGAGTTCGGTGTTGCCCTGTGCTTGTCTGCCTATCTTCTGGCGGTAGGTGTTGTACTCACGGGAGTAGGGAGCTACATCGGCCAGGATGGACATTTTCTGGATGTCCGGATAATCTTCAGGATCGACGTCTGTGAGCTCGGGATGGAGAGCCGCGTAGCCGGCTCCGGGCAGACGGGCATACCCTTCATCGACCTTGATGAATGGATCACCTTCGTGGAAGTTGACATAGTAATCGTCTCCTGGCAGCCATGAGGCTGCGGTGTTGGGGATCTCGTTGGCCTGGGGAGCGAAGGTCTCGTGTTGAACGAAGCGGCGGAAGGGTTCGGTATATCCGAAGTGTTCCTTCATGGATGGGGATGGTCCTACGCCGGCGCCCAGTTCCTTCTCGTAGTAACGACGGGTGAAGCTGTCTATCTGTCTTGATCCCTGGTAATCAACTTCTTTACCAAGACTGTTGGTGTTGGGCCTTTGGTGGGAGATCGTCTTGAGCTCATGATCATCGTGGAGTTAAATTTAGCGCCGCCTGAATTTGCTTGACAGGCGGCGTTCATTAGGAGTAATACTCACATGAGTATGATCATAAACAATCAGGAAGACTTCAATCGGGTCAACCGCCAGGTCTGGGGCCAGCTGTTCGGCTTGTTCATCCAGAAGGGCCGTGAGAAAGAGAGCCGTTCAGTGGAGGAGGCAGCTGGGTTGGCCGGCATGGAGCGGTCTGAATGGCTGGCTGTCGAGGCCGGCCGTGCTCCAGAGACAGCGGCGCAGATCCGTTCGGTGGCGGGCGCCGTCGAGTTTAGCGATGCGCAGCTGGCAAACGTGACCTGCCTCTGCCGGGATGCCTGGAAACAGTAAACCTATCCTGCCGCAGCCCCGGACCTTCCGGGGCGCTGGCGGCGGGGTATAAGCTCACTTCCAGAGAGAGGAGGTGAGAACAATTAAGAAGAAGGAAGGGACAGGGATCAAACGCGTGAATATCAATATCCCAACAGAGCTTCACAACAGTTTTAAGGCCTCAACCGCAGCTCAAGGCCTCGAGATGACGGTCGTGCTTCTGGAGTTCATCCAGGGCTACGTCGCCAAGCATGGGCCTCTCCCGCAGAAGAAGGGACGGCGCGCATGACACGCGCCGCCCTCTATATGAGGGTCAGCACCGTTGACCAGCATCCGGAGACGCAGCTCCTTGATCTGCGCCAGATGGCAGCCCAGCGCGGACTCGATATCGTTCGTGAGTACACCGATCGAATCTCTGGCGTGAAGGCCAAACGACCGGGGCTCGATGCCATGATGACGGACGCCCGCCGCGGTCAGTTCGATGTGGTTTTGGTCTGGGCCTCGGACCGGATCGCCCGGTCGGTCAAACACTTCCTCGACGTCCTCGACGAGTTAAATCGGCTCAAGATCGAGTTCGTCAGCTTCAGGGAGAGCATCGATACCGCTGGACCGCTGGGCCGAGCCATCGTCGTGATCATCGGCGCCGTCGCCGAACTGGAACGCAACCTGATCATCGAGCGAGTGCGCGCCGGCATGCGGCGCGCACGGCTAGAGGGTCAGCACATCGGCCGCAATCCGTTGGTACTGGACAACGCCGCCATCCAACGCGACCGCTGCCAGGGCCAGAGTATCCGAGAAATCGCCAAAGGACATCGCATCTCGACGGCCACTGTGCAACGAGTGCTTCGAAAGCTTCCACCCCAAGTACAAGCACTGGAAGCACTCGAAAAATCGGCCTGAACCTGGCCATTACGAACCTGTGACAAAAGGGGTCTAAAAACCCACCCGCCAACCACAACAAAACATACGGCCGGATCTGCCCGATCCGGCCGTGTCAAAAGGTGTGGGTTAGGTCACAAGCAAAAGGGGGAAAACTAGACCTCAAAACTGGAGATTAGTTATTGTCTGAATCGTGAACTTCCTGTAAGTGTGATAATGTAGGCTATTTTTCGCACATTTGATTCGAGTTTCAAGCTTGAAGGTTGGTACGAGCAGGAGGATCGAGACCTCAGAGGCGAGCGCGATGGAGCCAACGATGGAAGCGGGAGTTGGTCCAGCCACTGGGTGCAGGCCGGCATTGGGGCCGGTAGTTCAGATCGATGAAGGATGCATTCAGGAGCATTTGGACGAAGGTGGTCCAAGCAACGATCGAGGAGACGTTGAACGCGCTGCTCGAGGCCGAGGCGGACCGGCTGTGCGGGGCGCGGAAGTGCAGCTTATTGCATGAGTTTTGAAGACATGGGGAAATCTATCGATCCGATGTTGAACGGCAATGCCGGGAGCGGCATCTTTCGCCAACTCCCGGCGGTCATCGGCGTCGATGAGTCTCCAGTCGGCTATTCCTTGAGGGGTTGCTCTCCAGCAGCGCCCGCCTCCACTTCACCGACCGAGATCAGAATGCGCTAAAGTGGTCCTGCCGGTCGATTGATTTTCAGCGAACGGCGAACATGGTCTTAACCGTTTGTCTCAGCCAAGTGGACAACCCCAAACTGCCTTGACCGTGCTTACACGAATGTCTAACTGTACATGATGTAGAGTATAGTTTTCTCTTGTGAATTGAACTATGTCGGATTGAGGCGACTCTGGGCTGAAAGGTCGTTTGTCTGTACTCATTGCCGACGCTAACTCTTCGCAAGGCCATTGCGAAGTACCATAGGTAAGCCGATGCCCATAAGAGTGAGGTTGTTGAACTCAACTACGTTTGCTAGCGCTGCTCAAGCCGTCAAATTGGGTTCTACCTCAACCTCCAATAAACGTAAATGGCTGGGATTTGCCCTTTGTTTGCTCACCACTGCCTCGGGCCGATTGACTGCCTCGCCGAATGACAAGGAAGCGATGTCCTTAACTCCTCCTTTCATTCAGTTGGACCTCCTTCAGGTGTTTCCGAGGACGACGGGGGCCCTCGCGAAACCTTCAGTCTTCGCACAATGCAACATGCGCGTGACCGGGACAGTTGCTTTGGAGCAAATCTCTTTCGGAACAGCCAGCGCAGTCGCGGCCAAGAAGTTTACATATTCGGACAAGCAACGCTGCCCAAATCGACATTTCGATTCTCAGGAAACGGGAGCACTCGTCAAGCTTGTGGAGGAGCAGTGGGTTTGCTAATGACAATCGCGACTCGAATTGGGCGTCTCCTGTTCCTCTTACTCTTCGCTGCCGTGGGAACGATTTTACTGGTGCGCTTCGCGCCCGGCTTTTTCTCTGATCCCCGCGAGATGGATGCAAAATATGCACAGGCTGTGCGATCGGAAGCTGAGCCGGAAAACCACGATCAAGAATCCATTCACCTTATCTTAAATCGAGAGTTCAAAAGCTGGCTCAGGGGGGACTTCGGCGAGTCGCGTCAGTATCACGTTCCGGTTGCACAATTGATCGGCGTACGTGTACGGGTCTCCGCCGCTCTTCTAGCGAAGGGTATCTTGTGCGGCTGGCTTCTAGCGGTCTGTACTGCGTTGCCTGTAAGCAGTCTCCGAAAATATAGGACACTGTGGGGTTTACCGTTCACAATTATTTTGGCAATTCCAACTGCGGCTATGGCGACGGCTTGCATCCTTGCTCAAGAGGGCGGTCCAGTATTGGTGCTTTCACTCCTCATCGCCGCGAAAGAGTTCAAGTTTCTACGTAGCTTGCTGGAAGGCGCATGGCGCTCTCCACATCTTCTGCAGGGTAGAGCACAGGGGCTACCGGCGAGGGCATTGGTTAGAATGCACATACTACCAAACGTGGCCCCGCAACTATGCACGCTCACGACCTTGTCAATTGTTACCGCGCTCGGAGCTCTGGTTCCCATCGAGGTAATCTTTACAGTGGCGGGGGTGGGCCAGCTTGCGTGGTTTGCGGTAATGAACCGTGACCTTCCCGTATTAGTTGCGATCAGTCTATTAATGGGCTCCGTCGTCGGGCTTGCGGGGATGCTTTCTACGCGCGCCGTAAATCTGGAGGCCGTTTGAAGAAGCGTGTGCCTGCTGTGATCCTTTTACTCCTCGTGATTGGCGGAACGCTTGCGCTCCTGCTGTCGCGATATGACTATACCTTTCAAGACCGTGATGCGATCATGGCTCCATCTTCGGCCCGGCATTGGACCGGGACCGACGAACTAGGCCGCGACCGCACCGTTCGCGTCGCCGCTGCGCTTTTCATTGGGCTGACAGGCGCGACCGCCGCAGCGGCAATCACTACATTGATAGCCGCGAGCTTTGGCTTCCTCGCCGCCTTTAGCCCCCGATCGATAGCTGCAATACTGATGTTCCTGAGCGATGTGTTTCTGTCGTTGCCGTGGCTTTTTCTTTTAATGATGGTGCGCTCAATGCTGCCGCTGACCGCCTCCCCGCTCCAAACAGCTGTGGCGACGTTCCTCGTCCTTGCCGCCCTTGGCTGGCCGGCTTGTGCCCGTGCCATTTATCGAGGCGCGTCGGATCTCCGTTCAGCCGAATGGATGATTCAGGGATACGCGTGTGGTCTCAAGACTCGACAACTTGTACGACTGCACCTTGTGCCACATCTCCGCCCACTCATCCTCCCGCAGTTTCTTATTTGCGTGCCGGCGTTCATCATCGCAGAGGCGAACCTGGGCGCGCTCGGGCTCGGTGTTGGCGAGCCAATGCCATCCTGGGGTGGAATGCTCCAGGAGCTCGACAACTCCGCTCTGCTTGCTCAATCGCATTGGGTGTACCTGCCGATTGTGCTCCTGGTCGTGGTACTGCTGATCTTTGAATCGTTTGCCTCAGAGGTTGATACAAATGCGTAGACTGCTGCGTTGTTTGTTTGTGTCTGCCGGTCTCATCGCGCTCCTTGCGATCTCAGCCCTATGCCAAGCTACTCCAAGGCAGCCTGGCGAACTTGCCTGGGCCATTCACTATGACCCGGCAACATTCGATCCGGCGAAGGTGGATGAACAGGCATCCGCACTCGTGCGCTACCTGACAGGCGGCGTGCTCCTCCGGCTCAATCGTCAAACGCAAGAGCCCGAGCCGCAGCTCGCCGAGAGCTTTCAAGTCTCGGCCGAAGGAACGTCGATTGTATTCAAGCTGCGCAGTGGACTGCGCTTTTCCGATGGCGCCCCATTGACCTCTGCGGATGTTGCCTGGTCGCTGCGTCGAGTACTGGCGCCTTCGACGCAAGCCGTCGTCGCGGAGGAGTTCCTTTTGCCAAGTGAAGTCACTATCGATACGCCGAACAAGCTCACGGTGACGGTCCACCTCCCTAAACGGATCATTGGGGTTGACAAGATCTTTGATGAGATCGCCATCGAACCGGCGAATCGTCCCAGCGAAGGCCGCGTCTCATCGGGTCCATTCACTGTGACTGAATACAAGCGGGGCCAATATGTGCGCTTGAGCCGCAATCCATACTACTGGCTGCGTGACGGCGCCGGTGTGCAACTGCCTTACGCGACGAGCGTGCGTCTCGATGTCCTGAATAACCGTGAACAGGAGATTTCGCTTTTCCTTCGCGGAGAATACGATTTGATAGATGGACTCTCTTCGGATTACTTCGGAATTCTCGCTCAAAAGGCACCCGGCTCCGTCCACGATCTTGGCGCCTCTCTCAACACAGAGCAGCTCTGGTTTAACCAGTCTTCGAGTGCCCCCCTGCCGGACTTCGAGAAGGCGTGGTTCCAAAACCAGGGCTTCCGAGTTGCGGTCTCAGAAGCGATTCATCGCGCCGACCTGGCGCGTATCGCCTACAACGGCCACGCCACTCCGGCCTTCGGCTTCATCTCTCCAGCTAACAAGTTCTGGCACAACGCCGGCCTGAAGTATCCCCACGAAAGCGTATCCGACGCCGAGAAGATGTTGGCAGCATCAGGATTTCATCGCAGCGGCAATCAACTTTACGATTCCGTGGGCCACCCGGTGAAGTTTTCCATCCTGACCAACGCGGGCCACCCGGCACGACAAAAGATGGTGACGCTGCTTCAGCAGGATCTGGCTGCCATTGGAATGCAGGTTACAATCGTTACCTTGGATTTTCCAGCTTTGATTGAAAGGCTGATGCATAAGCAGGACTATGAAGCGTGTCTGCTGGGGTTGACGAATGTCGAGTCAGAGCCGAATTCGATGATGAATACGTGGCTGAGCTCCTCGCCAAACCATCAGTGGAATCCTTCAGAAAAGGCCCCCGCAACGGATTGGGAGGCCGAGATTGACAAGCAAATGCAGCATCAAGCATCAAGCAGTTCGCAGCACGACCGAAAGCTGGCAGTGGATCGGGTACAACAGATCGTGGCAGACTACCAGCCGTTCATTTATCTGGTTTATCCGAATACTCTCGAGGCCGTTGCCCCGCATTTGATTGGTGTCAAGGCATCGATTCTTTGGCCGGGGCCGGTCTGGAACATCGATTCACTCCGCCTCGTGAGAGGCGCTCGATGAGCGCGCCTGTGATGCAGGTTCGGCTCCGGGCTGAATATGGCAAGCGGTGCATCCTTACAGAAGTTCAGTTCGATTTATACGCCGGAGAGGCGTTGGGGATGGTCGGAACGAGCGGCGCCGGTAAGACCACGCTCGTGATGGCGCTCCTGGGCCTGCTTCCCTGGCGCGCTGGGAGGGCTGTGGGAGAAGTTCTCATCGATGGATGTAATCTGCTGACCATGCCCGCACGCCAAGCTCGGCAGATTCGGGGAAAAAGGATTGCCCTGATCCCACAAAGTCCCATGACGGCCCTCAACGCGGCTGTTTCTCTGCAATCGCATTTCGATGAGGCATGGCGCGCACACGAATCCACAGGGAGGAAGGCGCTGGAGTCACGTCTCGAAGATCTGATGCAAGAAGTGCAACTGCCAGACCTTGGCAAATGCTTTTTGCGCAGTAAGCCTGGACAAATCAGTGTCGGCCAGGCGCAAAGGGTTCTTATCGCTCTGGCCCTCCTGCATCGTCCCACCATTCTTGTCGCCGACGAGCCGACCAGCGCCCTGGACCCGGTAACGCAGGCCGAGATAATTAAGCTTCTACGGCAGTTGAACCGTCGCAACGGAACCGCGTTGCTTTATATCTCCCACGATCTGGTTTCGGTCTTGCAGTTATGCAACAGACTTGCCGTGCTGGACTCCGGCACCATCGCCGAGTGCCTGCCCGTTGCACAGATTCAGCAGGCGCAGCATGCCGCGACTCTTTCCCTGCTGCGCTCCCTCCCAGTGCCGGTTGGAATTCTCCTGTCCCATTCCAACACAGAAACCGACTGCGGTTAGTCCGTGCAGAAGCCGGGCCATCCCGGATATCCGGATATCATCCTGTCGGCAGGTCCACAAGGCGCTGAATCACCACACATGCCAGTTTCCGGCACTTAATCTGCTCAGAACACATCGGAAAGTTACCTCGTTGGGCATCCATCGGTAACTCGCTGATGCGTTACCACTTGGGGTACCAAATCACGCCAAAGTCGGTGAATCCTCGCTTTTGGGGTATGGCCCCCCCTCCAGGCTGGGCGGACTCTATTTATAGCACCAACATTGGAAAGCCCTCACACTTCGTCCAGCCTTCATTGGGGTTCTTTAACGGGATGGGATCTGAAAACTCAACGCTGTGGAAGTGATGATTTGCAAGGAGATTGATCGATGAAAAGCAAGCGAATTAGAAGCGCGATGTGGGGAAGCATAATCCTTACCACTTTTGCTTATTTTCTCAGTGTAGGCGTTGCCTTTTCCGCTCCGGCCAAGATCTCAAAGGACCTGCAAGGAAGAAACGCTTCCGGCCAGGTTGATGTGATCGTGCAATTCAACCAGGTGCCCAATGCTCATCACCATCAACGGGTCTTCAGCAGGGGAGGCACACTCAAACGGGAGCTCGGACAGTTCCATGGCGCCGCCTACAGGGTGCCGGCTTCAGCGCTAGCCGATCTGGCGGCCGATCCCGATGTTGCCTACATCTCGCCCGATCGACCGGTCCGAAGCTTGGGTACCGGTTCACCGACCGCCATCCTCGACCACCACACCGAATCGGTCAACGCTCCCGCAGCCTGGGCGCAGGGCCTGGATGGCACCGGCATTGGCGTGGCTGTGATTGACAGCGGCATCGGCATGTCGCCCGACTTCATGAGAGGGGCTGTTGCGTACCGCCAGAACTTCGCAAACGCTCTCACAATTGCCACCGACCCGTACGGCCACGGCACTCATATCGCCGGCATACTCGCTGGAACCGGCAAGAATTCCACAGGATGGAACGACTTCTACACTTTCAAGGGCATTGCCAGCCACGTGGATCTGATCGACCTTAGAGTCCTCGACCAGAATGGCCAAGGAACCGATAGCCAGGTGATTGCGGCTATCCAGACGGCCATCCGATTGCAGAACAGATACAACATCCAAGTCATAAACCTCTCGCTGGGAAGACCGGTATGGGAAAGCTACACACTCGACCCACTGTGCCAGGCGGTGGAACAGGCTTGGCAGGCAGGGATTGTTGTTGTGGTTGCGGGCGGTAACTACGGTCGCAATAACAACGCGCAAACCCATGGTTATGGCACTATCACAGCTCCAGGCAACGATCCATATGTCATCACAGTCGGCGCGATGAATACCAAGGGTATGGCGGATCACGCCGGCGTTGTACCCGGGAGTTACAGTTCCAAGGGGCCCACGCTCTTCGACCAAGTGGTGAAACCCGATCTTGTCGCACCGGGCAACCTCATCATCTCCCTGTACACTGCAACGGAGACTCTGAATCAGCAAAACCCAGGCAATGAGATTCCCACTTCTCTATACCAAACTAATGGCACCAGCACCGCGTCCAGCACCTACTTTATCCTGAGCGGGACCAGCATGGCCGCACCCGTAGTCAGCGGAGCCGCTGCTCTCTTGCTCCAGCAGAATCCCGCCCTGACTCCCGACCAGGTGAAGGCGCGCCTGATGAAGACCGCTTTTAAGAACCTCGTGCAAGCCAGCATAGCCACGGATCAGGTCACAGGCCAAGCCTTCAACGAGCAGGCCGACATCTTTACGGTTGGTGCCGGCTATCTGGATATCCAGGCTGCGTTGGCGAATACCGACCTGGCTCCCGCAACTGTGGGTAGCGCGATATCACCCACCGCGGCAGTAGACGGAAGCGGAAACGTCGTCCTCCTGGTGAACGGCTCCTCAGTGCTCGGGAGCCAGTCTGTCCTGTGGGGCACCTCAGTCTTGTGGGGAACCTCGGTTCTCTGGGGCACAAATGTCAACGGACAATCAGTGCTCTGGGGCACCAGCTCATTGCAGGGAGAAAGTGTGCTTTGGGGCACCACCGCGCCTCAGGCCGACAGTGTGCTCTGGGGTACAAGTGTCCTTTGGGGCACCACAACACCCGGTGCGGTATCTTCCGACTACGGCGACAATTAAACCGTAGACCGGAAAAGATTTGGAGAGTAGATAGGAGAAAAGCAAGCCAATTCTCGCGCGAAGAATTGGAAGAGATGAAAGGATAGTTCTACTCACGTCAATTCTCGCATTTGCAATAGCAGCCGCAGCCGCTTGAGGTAGGGAACGCGCAATCAGGAGCCCAGCCTGCTGTATGCCAGAGCTCCGATGGTATTTGGCCGATCGTCACTACAGTCGACCAAATACCTTCGAGGCACTACTTTATCGAGTGGCTAGCACAATGCACCGGAGGGCGGAAGCATTTCCAAGATGAATGAAACCATTCCAATCCGAGTGAAGATGTTCGTTGCTGTTACCACGGCGATTGGCGCCTGGATCCTTGGGACATCTTTTCTGCATTGGCATTCCCATGATCCTCGGGAGTTCTTCTGCTACCTCCTGATCGCGCTTGCGGCCTCCACAATGAAGGTGAGGCTCCCAGGGATGGAAAGCACCATGTCGGTGCACTTCCTCTTCATCCTCCTCGGCATTCTGGAACTCTCGCTGCCAGAGACACTGGTCATTGGTTGTTCAGCGGCGTTAGTGCAGAGCTTGTGCAAAACGACCCGCAGGCCTCAAGCGATAAAGGTGGTCTTCAATGTTCTAAGCATGAGTCCCACTGCCATTTGGCTGACATATGTCACTTATCAAGCAACGGCAGGACTACTTATAAACCGCAGACCATTGTTACTGCTCATCGCTTCCTGTGCGTACTTCCTTAGCAACACAGTGCCCGTCTCAATCGTTATCGCGTTGAGCGACGAGAAGTCAATCTGGAGAACTTGGAAGGAAACCTACTTCTGGTCCTTTCCTTACTACTTAGCCGGAGCTGCCGTAGTCGGTTTTATTTCCTACTTAAACAGCTTCGGGGACTGGCAGAGCGCGTTTCTTACACTGCCAATCATGTATGGTATCTACCGGTCCTTTCATCTGTATCTTGGCCGCCTAGAGAATGAAAAGAAGCGCGCTGAGCTCGAGTCACAGCAAGTAGTGGTCCAAAAGGGCCATATAGAAGAGATAAGTGCACTCCAAATGCGGACCATTGAGGCACTTACCCTCGCCATTGACACCAAGGATCACACCACCAGTCTCCATCTGAATCGTGTGAGTAGATATGTAGAACAGATAGGCAAGGATCTCGGACTGAATGAAAGTGACTTAAAGGCCCTTCAGGCCGCAGCTCTCCTGCACGACATAGGCAAGCTGGCGGTGCCCGATCACATCATTAACAAACCAGGCCGACTGACTCCGGAGGAGTTTGAGAAGGTCAAGATTCATCCAGCCGTTGGTGCGGCTATCCTGGAAAAAATAGCCTTCCCCTACCCTGTGGCTCCGATCGTCAGGGCGCATCACGAGAAATGGAATGGCACAGGATATCCGGACGGGCTCAAGGCAGAAGAGATCCCCTTGGGAGCTCGTATTTTGGCGGTGGTGGATTGTCTGGATTCGCTAGCCTCGGATCGCCAATATCGCAGAGCCCTGCCGCTGGATGAGGCGATGAAGGTGATTGCGGATGAAGCCGGTAAGTCATTTGACCCGAAGGTTGTGGAGATTCTCCAACTCCGTTATCGTGAGCTGGAGAGCGAAGTGGTCGGAGCCGTTAGGGAGGCAAGAAGCGATCTACGCGGCCTCAGCTTCAGTGAGAGGAAATGTGAAGGGCCGGATGCCGGCTTTGAACTCGGTCTCAATCAGCATTTCAGCAACCAATCAGACTTTCTTTCTTTCATAGCATCCGCCCGGCAAGAAGCGCACACCCTTTTCGAACTCTGTCAGGATCTGGGAAACTCATTGAGTCTGGATGAGTCACTCTCATTAGTGGCGATGAGGCTCCGAAGATTGGTGCCGTACGATTCAATTGCCGTCTTTATCCCAAAGGGCAATTCTATGGTGCCCGAATTCGCAAGCGGAGAGAACTCCCGGTACCTGTTATCGTTGGAAGTCCCCTTGGGGAAAGGTCTCTGCGGATGGGTCGCCCAGAACTTGAAACCTATCGTTAATGGAAACCCTGCGGTAGAGGAGGACTTCGGAGATTGCCTAACGAGGACCGTTGAATCCCAATCAGCTCTGTCTTTGCCCTTGTTGGGGATCACTGAGATAGTGGGCGTATTAACGCTCTACAAAGCCGAGAAGGATGCGTTCAACGCCGATCACCTGCGCGTACTTCAGGTCATCACCTCCAAGCTTGCCCATACTTTAGAGAATGCCTTGAGGTATCGTCAGGCGGAGACCGCGGCCGTTATAGACCACTTGACTGGAATACCCAATGCGCGGGGTCTTTCCATTAGATTGGAAGAAGAACTTAGCCGCTGTGAGCGGGAACATGGGGCTCTGGCGGTTATTGTGTGTGATCTCAACGGATTCAAAAGCGTCAACGATCGATATGGCCACTTGGCGGGAGACGAGGTACTCAAGCTCTTCGTCAAGTTGATGCAGGAGAGTTGCCGTTCTTCTGATTTCTTGGCAAGGATGGGCGGCGATGAGTTTGTAATCTTGGCGCCAGGCATGACGCAGGCTCGCTTCAGAAAGGGAGCGATCGAGATAAACGCGATTGCAAGAAAGGCGGGCCAGAACGTGGCTGGCGAAGAAGTATTGTCTGTGAGCTCAGGGGCAGCTTTCTACCCGGAGGATGGGTCAGAAGCAGGGCAGCTCTTGTTTAAAGCCGACAAAGCAATGTATGAGGCCAAACTGCTTCGTTACAAGCAACGCGAAACCGCGTCGATTCTTGAACGAGCTGTGCTGGACAACCTGGAACAGCAGTTTCACTTGGAGACAAATAGGCCTTTGTTGAACTGAGACTGCCAAGGAACAAAACAGGATTCATTGTCAAGCTACGTCAGCTTGCCTCCACCCATATTACGAGCATCGGTATGAATCTGGCAGCAGGTAGATAGGTTAACGCAGTCATTTCGTGTGGAATCTGATGGATTGTCAGAGATATAGATAGGCGACTGATCCGTCTCGGGGTTTCAAAATGAGATAGAACGTTAGCCTTCTGCAGAGTGAGAAGGTAGGTCTTCGTGCTGAATCTGCAACCGGCTAGCGCGGAGCGGACCAGTTGTGTATGGACAGGCTCCCGGTCGAATTGACAGTATGGTCGGAGCGGATCGGAAGACAGCTGTATTCCGCGCCGACATTAGGGCCCGGTTTGAAGCTCGATGTTTGGAGCAAGGGTCCGGGCCTACGTACGGATCATTTATGGCGTTCGGACAATCCGTCTACCTCGTTTACAAGTTTCCCCAATGCACCGCGCCCTCGGGCCGCCTAGTTCAACGAAAAGAAGCGGCGCATATCGTTACGCGTAATTGGTTCCTTATGAGTCGGCTTGTCTCCCAAAATCCATCCGGGATCCCCTTTCTCCTTTCACGTCCTAGTTTTCCCCCTTTTGCTTGTGACCTAACCCACACCTTTTGACACGGCCGGATCGGGCAGATCCGGCCGTATGTTTTGTTGTGGTTGGCGGGTGGGTTTTTAGACCCCTTTTGTCACAGGTTCGTAATGGCCAGGTTCAGGCCGATTTTTCGAGTGCTTCCAGTGCTTGTACTTGGGGTGGAAGCTTTCGAAGCACTCGTTGCACAGTGGCCGTCGAGATGCGATGTCCTTTGGCGATTTCTCGGATACTCTGGCCCTGGCAGCGGTCGCGTTGGATGGCGGCGTTGTCCAGTACCAACGGATTGCGGCCGATGTGCTGACCCTCTAGCCGTGCGCGCCGCATGCCGGCGCGCACTCGCTCGATGATCAGGTTGCGTTCCAGTTCGGCGACGGCGCCGATGATCACGACGATGGCTCGGCCCAGCGGTCCAGCGGTATCGATGCTCTCCCTGAAGCTGACGAACTCGATCTTGAGCCGATTTAACTCGTCGAGGACGTCGAGGAAGTGTTTGACCGACCGGGCGATCCGGTCCGAGGCCCAGACCAAAACCACATCGAACTGACCGCGGCGGGCGTCCGTCATCATGGCATCGAGCCCCGGTCGTTTGGCCTTCACGCCAGAGATTCGATCGGTGTACTCACGAACGATATCGAGTCCGCGCTGGGCTGCCATCTGGCGCAGATCAAGGAGCTGCGTCTCCGGATGCTGGTCAACGGTGCTGACCCTCATATAGAGGGCGGCGCGTGTCATGCGCGCCGTCCCTTCTTCTGCGGGAGAGGCCCATGCTTGGCGACGTAGCCCTGGATGAACTCCAGAAGCACGACCGTCATCTCGAGGCCTTGAGCTGCGGTTGAGGCCTTAAAACTGTTGTGAAGCTCTGTTGGGATATTGATATTCACGCGTTTGATCCCTGTCCCTTCCTTCTTCTTAATTGTTCTCACCTCCTCTCTCTGGAAGTGAGCTTATACCCCGCCGCCAGCGCCCCGGAAGGTCCGGGGCTGCGGCAGGATAGGTTTACTGTTTCCAGGCATCCCGGCAGAGGCAGGTCACGTTTGCCAGCTGCGCATCGCTAAACTCGACGGCGCCCGCCACCGAACGGATCTGCGCCGCTGTCTCTGGAGCACGGCCGGCCTCGACAGCCAGCCATTCAGACCGCTCCATGCCGGCCAACCCAGCTGCCTCCTCCACTGAACGGCTCTCTTTCTCACGGCCCTTCTGGATGAACAAGCCGAACAGCTGGCCCCAGACCTGGCGGTTGACCCGATTGAAGTCTTCCTGATTGTTTATGATCATACTCATGTGAGTATTACTCCTAATGAACGCCGCCTGTCAAGCAAATTCAGGCGGCGCTAAATTTAACTCCACGATGATCATGAGCTCAAGACGATCTCCCACCAAAGGCCCAACACCAACAGTCTTGGTAAAGAAGTTGATTACCAGGGATCAAGACAGATAGACAGCTTCACCCGTCGTTACTACGAGAAGGAACTGGGCGCCGGCGTAGGACCATCCCCATCCATGAAGGAACACTTCGGATATACCGAACCCTTCCGCCGCTTCGTTCAACACGAGACCTTCGCTCCCCAGGCCAACGAGATCCCCAACACCGCAGCCTCATGGCTGCCAGGAGACGATTACTATGTCAACTTCCACGAAGGTGATCCATTCATCAAGGTCGATGAAGGGTATGCCCGTCTGCCCGGAGCCGGCTACGCGGCTCTCCATCCCGAGCTCACAGACGTCGATCCTGAAGATTATCCGGACATCCAGAAAATGTCCATCCTGGCCGATGTAGCTCCCTACTCCCGTGAGTACAACACCTACCGCCAGAAGATAGGCAGACAAGCACAGGGCAACACCGAACTCGAGATCGAGTACGAGAAGATCCTGGCACGGGTTAAGAAGACCCGTGAGTCCGTCATCCGCATGACCGACCGGCATTACACGGAACCGGTTGACGAGATCTCAGGCACCGTTGAATCGGTATCTGCAGGAGGGATCACCCTCAAGGAGTATCCCGGCCGGCGCTTCCAGTTCTCATCGGTGAGCACCAGTGCTGCAGACATGTCGGCGCGCATTCTGGGCGAGAAGAACGATATGACCAGGTGTCGCCGTCCTGCCGGAAACACAACACCTCGCGCGCCCGCGCCAGAAGCTCCCTGCCTCCGCTCACATGCTCATCGCCAGCCAGGACAGGGCGCTTCATGAATCACGCACCTGCCGGCTCTCCATGACCCACTCTCTCCATCGACCCACTACGACCGAATCGAGTTTGTCGGGCATGGGGTCACTATCGACGGCGTGCCATCCAGTGGTCACTGATGATGTACAGATCACTGTTCGATCTCTGCGCCTCGATCA
>OCTA010003004.1_pt1 | contig 15093 bp, 10 predicted proteins | sample 1538991 | NCBI WGS metagenome assembly OCTA01 (sample SAMEA3539302, study PRJEB22396) | soil metagenome | biome: tundra; feature: field; material: soil | place: USA | collected 2010-05 | depth 0.15 m | reverse complement strand
TGCCGGTGGCGGCGCTGCCGAGCGTCGATTACCCGACCATCCAGGTGAGCGCGGCGCTGCCGGGCGCCAGTCCGGAGACCATGGCGGCGTCGGTGGCGACCCCGCTGGAGCGTGAGTTTTCGACGCTCGCCGGCATCCAACAGATGAGTTCGTCGAGCTCGCAGAGCAGCACCACGGTGACGGTGCAGTTTACGCTGGAGCGCAATATCGACGCGGCAGCGCAGGACATTCAGGCAGCGATTTCCAAGGCTGGCGGGAACCTGCCGACGACGATGCCGCGGCCGCCGTCGTATCAGAAAGTGAATCCGGCCGAGCAGCCGGTGCTGTACCTGGCGATGAGCTCGTCGACGCTGCCGATGTACACGGTGGACGAGTACGCCGAGACGCTGCTGGCGGAGCGCATCTCGATGGTCAGCGGGGTGGCGCGCGTCATTGTGTACGGGGCGCAGAAGTACGCGGTGCGGGTGCAACTGGACCCCGACCTGATGGCCGCGCGCGGCATTGGCGTGGACGAAGTGCAGCAGGCGATCCAGGGCAACAACGTCAACCTACCGGTGGGCCGGCTGGACGGGGCCAAGCAGGCATTCACGCTCGATTCCAACGGTCAATTGGAGAATGCGGCGGCCTACCGGCCGGTGATCGTGGCCTATCGCAACGGCGCGCCGGTGCGGCTGGAGCAACTGGGGCGCGTGATCGACAGCGTGGAGAACAACAAGGCGCTGGCCTGGTTCAACGGAGAGCGGGGCGTGATGCTGGCGATCCAACGGCAGCCCGGGACGAACACGGTGCAGGTCGTGGACAACATCCGGAAACTGCTGCCGACGTTCCGCAAGGAAATCCCACCGGCGGTCAATCTGCAGGTGGCGTTCGACGCCTCGGAGAGCATCCGCGGCTCGATCGGCGACGTGCAGTTCACGCTGGCGCTGACCATTTGCCTGGTGGTGATGGTGATCTTCCTGTTCCTGCGGAATCTCACCGCTACGCTGATTCCCGGGATTGCGGTTCCGTTTTCGATCATCGGCACGTTCGCGGTGATGTACCTGTTGGGCTACAGCCTGAACAACCTGTCGCTGATGGCGCTGACGTTGTCGGTGGGCTTCGTGGTGGACGACGCCATCGTGATGCTGGAAAACATCCTGCGCTACATGGAAATGGGGCATCCGCGGATGGAGGCCGCGTTCATGGCGTCGCGCGAAATCGGATTCACGATTCTATCGATGACGCTGTCGCTGGTGGCGGTATTCATCCCGGTGCTGTTCATGCAGGGCATCGTGGGGCGGCTGCTGCACGAGTTTGCGGTGACCATCGTGGTGGCGATTCTGATCTCGGGCTTCGTCTCGCTGACGCTGACGCCGATGCTCGGCAGCCGTTTCCTGCGTATCGACCACGGCGCCCAGCACACGCTGTTCTACCGGACGCTGGAGGGTGGCTTCAACCTGATGGCGCGAGCCTACGACACGACGCTGAAGATCAGCCTGAACCACCGTTTCGCGACGCTCATGCTGGCGTTCGCGATGCTGGCGGGCTCGCTGTATCTGTTCTTCACGATGCCCACAGGATTTATTCCGAGCCAGGATTCGAGTTTTCTATTCGGCGTCACGCAGGCCGGCGAGGATATCAGCTTCGATTCGATGAGCGCGCATCACATGGCGATCGTGGACATCCTGCAACGGCAGCCGGAGGTGAGCAACATCGGGGCCTTCGTGATGAGCGGCAACCAAGGGTTCTTTTTCGCGGGTCTGAAGCCGCGCGCGCAACGCAACGTTTCGGTGGACCAGTTCATCGACCGGATGCGGCCGATGATGTTCAGCGTGCCGGGCATTCTGGCGTTCATGCAGAACCCGCCGCCGATCACGGTCAGCGGGACGTTCGGCACGAGCGTGTATCAACTGACGGTGCAGAGCGCGAATCTGAAGGAGATCTACGCCTGGGCACCGCTGCTGATGGAGAAGATGCGGGCCTTGCCGAACTTTCAGGACATCAACTCCGACATGCAGATCGCGAGCCCACAATTGTACGTCGATATCGACCGCGACCGGGCCCAGGCGGTCGGCGTGACGCCGGATCAAATACAGAACGCGCTGTATACGTTTTACGGGCAGCGGCAGGTTTCGACGATCTACAGCCCCGCCAACCAGTACCTGGTGATCGCGGAAGTGGATCCGCGCTACCAACGCAATCCGGACGCGCTGGCGAAGCTGTATGTGCGCTCGGCGGGCGGGAAACTGGTGCCGCTGAACGCGGTGGTGAGCACGCGGCGCACGGCCGGGCCGCTGACGGTGAACCACTTCGGCCAATTGCCGGCGGTGACGATATCGTTCAACCTGAGCGCGGGATCGAGCCTGGGTGAGGCGGCGGAGAGATTGCAGGAAGTGATCGCCGAACTGCGCATGCCGCCGACGGTCTCGACCGCGTTCCAGGGCACGGTGAAGGAGTTTCAGCAGTCGTTCCAGGGGCTCTCGCTCCTTCTGATCGTGGCCGTGCTGGTGATCTACATCGTGCTGGGGATTCTGTATGAGAGCTTCATCCACCCGATCACGATTCTGTCGGGACTGCCGGCGGCCGTGTTCGGCGCGCTGCTGACGCTGCTGCTGTTCCACAAACAATTAGACCTGTACGCGTTTGTGGGCATCATCATGCTTTTCGGTGTGGTGAAGAAGAACGCGATCATGATGATCGACTTCGCGCTGGAGGCGCAGCGGGTGGAGGGTAAGGATCCGGAGCGCGCGATTTATCAGGGCTGCTTGCTGCGCTTCCGGCCGATTATGATGACCACCGTAGCGGCGCTGTTCGGCACGCTGCCGATCGCGCTGGGCTACGGCGAAGGCGGCGACGCGCGGCAGCCGCTGGGCCTGGCGGTCGTGGGCGGGCTGGTGGTTTCGCAGTTCCTGACGCTATACATTACGCCGGTGATCTACCTGTACATGGAACGGCTGCAGCGGGCGCTGGGCGGCAACGCGGCGGGGGTTACGGGCGCGCAGCCAGCGCCGGTGCGGGGCTAGCGTCCGGGATAGGAAGTGCATCGAATAATCCGAACAGACCGCTTCCTTTGATCACGGCTCGGTAATACCGCGAAGACCGCTCCTTTGGTCACAGGAGCACAGGTAAGCAGCGTCAGCGCGGAAAGCGGGCGGCGCCCGCGGCGGTTCAGGATTTGAGAGCCGGGAGGTCCGCGGGATGGGCGGCGGAGGCTTCCGGGTCACCGGACCGGCGGCCCGGCTGGGGACCAGGCGGCACTGATCGTCCTTGCTGGCTTTCTTTTCCCGAAACATGGCGGCGTCGGCGCGTTTGAACGTCTCCGCGACGTTTTCCCCCATCTTCCAGAGGACGAGGCCGATCGAGGCGCTCATTCTGATCTTGCAGGCTTCGGAGCCGGTGCGGATCGTGTATTCTCCGAAGACCCAACCGCGAATTCGTCCCATCAAAGACTCGGCCTGGCCTAAGCCGCAATCGAGCACCGCGATGAACTCATCGCCGCCCCAGCGGCCGGCCAGATCGGCGGAGCGAACCACCAGGCGCAACTCCGCGGCGAACTGGCGCAGCAAATCGTCGCCCGCGAGGTGGCCGAGCTGGTCGTTGATCGATTTGAAGCCGTTCAGGTCGAACATCATGATGCAGAACGGCCGGCCGCGCGCGGCGAATTCATCGAGTGCCTGGTCGATCCGGCGGCGGTTGGCGAGGCCGGTCAGCGGGTCGACGGCGGCCATGCGCTCGGTCTCCGCCAGGCGGCTGCGGGAGGCGCCGAGTTCGGTGCGCAACACGGCAAGCGACTCGTTGCTATCCCTGGACATCTGCTCGACGCAGTCCTTCAATTCGTCAACGCCCTGCAGGAGTGAGACGCGGACTTTGGCCAGGTCCTCCAGATTGGCGATATCGCGCAGGCGCGTGCTGAGAGCCGAAAACTGGCCGGAGTAGCGCTGGTCGCGTTCGCCGACCGAATCGACCGTGCGCGCCAGGAGCATCATCAATTCTTTGACTTCGGCAGTTTGCTGTTTGTAATACTCTGCCGTCCGCGCGCCCCACAGCCGGAGTTCTTTTTCGGCCGCGGTGCCGGAGGCGGTGAAATCGCCGGGCGTCATCTCGGCCACCAGGTGCGCCTGCAACTGCAGCAGGCTGGCCTGGAGGTCGAGCCCCAACTGCGGGCAGGCCTGGGAGCCGGATTCGCCCATTGCGCCCAGCAAAGTGCGATAGGAGTCCACGACGGGGTCAGGCAGGCGGTCGCGCGCGTCCAGGTACTTCTTAATCGAAATCACGACAAGCTCATCGGCAGGATTGGGCGGAAGGTTGAGCGAAAGGCCCAGGAAACGGTGGAAAAATGCGGCTCCGCGGTCGAAGAGAGGAAGGAGGAACGAAGCGCATTGCCACGCCTGATGACGGTGTTGATACAGCTGCTGGTGGGATTGCTGGTCTGGCTGGCGCACCGAGGCGGGGGAGCGTTTTCCAATCGACAAATGAGCCCGAAGCGAGCGTTGGGCAGTGGCGCGGAAGGCGTAGAATGCGGGCAGTATGCAGTCAAGAACGCTTCTTCTCCTGGTCCTCAGCGCGACCGCGGCGATGGCCGAGCCACCGGGCCCGATTGCGCTGCCCAAGCCCGACACGCAGGGCGGCAAGCCGCTGCTGCAGGCGCTGAGCGAGCGCAAGAGCCAGCGCGAATTCGATGCCAGGGAACTGCCGCGGCAGGTGCTTTCAAACCTGCTGTGGGCGGCCTATGGGGTGAATCGTCCCGACGGCCGGCGCACGGCGCCGTCGGCGATGAACCGGCAGACGGTGGAGGTGTACGTGGTGCTCGACGAGGGCGCGTATGTGTACGACGCCGCGCACCAGCAGTTGCTGCCCGTGACGGCGGGAGACCTGCGCTCGGCGACGGGCACGCAGGAGTTTGCCGGCCATGCTCCGTTGGACCTGGTCTACGTCGCGGACTACGCGAAGATGGGGACGTCGCCGGAGGCGGAGAAAGCGCTGTACGCGGGGGCGGAGACCGGCTTCATCGGCCAGAACGTGTATCTGTATTGCGCTTCCGAGGGGCTGGCGACGGTGATTCGCGCTTCAGTCAACCGCGAGGCGCTGGCCAAGGCGCTGAAGCTCAGGCCGGAGCAGCGCATTGTGCTGGCGCAAACGGTCGGGTACCCGAAGGCGCGGCCCTGACGTTCGCGCGGGCGTGAGTCGCGTTTCCAAGCTGAACGGCAGAATGGCTCAGACGGACCGTTTGCGTTTGGGTCCGTACTGCACCAGGTCCTTCGGCACTTCCAGTTCCTCGCTCAACATGAACTCGAAGTTGTCGATGAAGCGCGCGGCCAGCGTGTCGTACTTGCGGTCGTACTCGGCGCGGCTGGGCCAGGTGTTGGCGGGGTCGAGGATCGAAGACGGAACGCCTTCGCAGGATTTCGGCACGGAGACTGAGAAGACCGGGTCCTGCCAGTATTCGACCTGCGCCAACTGGCCGTTCAGGGCGGCGTTCAGCAGCGCCCGCGTGTGCTGGATGCTGATGCGTTTGCCAATGCCGAACGGACCGCCGGTCCAACCGGTGTTGACCAGCCACACGTCCGCGCCGTACTTCAGGATCTTGGCCTTCAGCAGCTGCGCGTAGCGGTAGGGGTGGTGGACCATGAAGGGCGCGCCGAAGCAGGCGCTGAATGTGATCTGGGGCTCGATGCCCAGCCCGATCTCGGTGCCCGCGATCTTGCTGGTGTAGCCGCTCATGAAGTGGTAGACGGCCTGGTCGGGGGTCAGGCGCGAGATAGGCGGCAGCACGCCGGAGGCGTCGCAGGTTAGGAAAACTACGTTCTTCGGATGGCCGGCGCGCTTGTCGGGCAAGGCGTTGCCGATGAAGGAGAGCGGATAGGCGGCGCGCGTGTTTTCGGTCAGCTTGTCGTCGTTCAGATCGAGGCGGCGGGTGCGCGGATCGAAGACCACGTTTTCTAAAATCGTGCCGAAGCGGCGCGTGCATTCGAAAATCTGCGGCTCGGCGCTCTCGGAGAGCCGGATGACTTTGGCGTAGCAGCCATCCTCGAAATTGAAAACGCCGTTGTCGCTCCAGCCATGCTCGTCGTCGCCGACCAGGTTGCGCGCGGGGTCGGCTGAGAGGGTTGTTTTGCCGGTGCCCGAGAGGCCGAAGAAAATGGCGGCGTCGCCGGACGGGCCGACGTTGGCCGAGCAGTGCATCGGCAGCACGCCGTCGAAGGGCAACAGGGCGTTGAGGATGGTGAAGACGGTCTTCTTGATCTCGCCGCCGTAGCAGGTGCCGCCGATGATGGCCAGCCGCTCGGCCAGGTTCAAAATGATGAACGTCTCGGTGCGCGTGGAATCGACCAACGGACTGGCGTTGAAGCCCGGCGCGGCGATGATCGTGAATTCGGGCACATGGCGGCGGTAGGCGTCGAGCGACTCGGGCTTGAGAAACATGGTCCGCGCGAACAGGCTGTGCCACGCGGTTTCGGTGATGATGCGGACCGGCAGGCGGTAGTCGGGATCGGCGCCGCCGAAACAATCCTGCACGAAAACGTCGCGGCCTTGCAGATAGGCCTGGAGCCGCGTGAGCAGGGTGTTGAAGCTCTGCGGATTGAAAGGCCGGTTGTGCGTGCCCCACCAGATGTAGCCCTCCGAGGAGGGTTCACGCACCAGCGATTTGTCGGCGGCTGCGCGAGCGGTGTGCTTGCCCGTGTTCACCACCAGCGGTCCCTGGCTGCAGATGGAGCCTTCGCCGCGGAAGATGGCCTCTTCGTAGAGCGCCTCCGGCGCCAGGTTCCAGTAGACGCGCTTGAGGTTCAGCAAACCGTGATTCTGCAACCCGTAGGCGCTGGCCGATTCGCCCGCCTGCTTCACGGCCGGGGATGGAATGTCGGTGTAGATATTCATGTCCGGCTCCTTACATCCAGTCGCGTACCAGGCGCCGGTCGCCCAGGTAGAGTTCATTGGGCGAGGCCGGGTCGAGGGCCCAGCGAATGCGTTCGATGCCCTCGGTGATCTCCTTGGGCGCGCCGCAGAAGCTGATGCGCAGATGGCCTTCCATGCCGAATTCCTTGCCGGGCACCGTCACCACGCGCACCTTGTTCAACAGGAACTCGGCGAGTTTCTGGGAGCTTTGCTCATAATTGCTGAAGTCCGGGAAGCAGTAGAAGGCGCCTTCCGGTTTGGTCACGCGGATGCCGGGAAAGGCCAGCAGATGGTCCAGCAGAATATTGCGGTTGTTCTCCAGCGTCATGCGCAGCGCCTCAATCGAATTCTGCACGCCGTTCAGCGCGCCGACCGCGGCCCACTGCGAGGGCGTCGCGGGCCCGGAGGTCTGCTGGCTCTGGATGGTGGCCATGGCGCCGAGCAGGTCGCGGCTGCCGACGGCCCAGCCGATGCGGAAGCCGGTCATGGCGTACATTTTCGAGACGCAATTGATGACCAGCAGTTTGGAGACGTCGATATCCTCCTTCGAAAAGTCGTAGCAGTTGATGGGCGATTTGCCGTCGAACACCAGCCGGTTATAGGTGTCGTCCATGATCAGGTAGATCGACTTTTTTGCGCACAGCTCGACCATTTCGGCGATGAAGTCGCGCGAGTACATCACGCCCGAGGGATTGTTGGGGCTGTTGAGAATGACGGCCTTGGTGTAGCTGCCGATGCAGTCGGCGATCTCCTTCACGGTGGGGTAGAACGTGCCGTCCTCGGGCTTCACGGCCACGGGCACGCCGCCGGCCAGCTTGACCATTTCGGGGTAGCTGACCCAGTACGGGGCGGCGAAGATCACTTCGTCCTTGGGATCGAGAATCGCGATCAGCGCGGCCATGATGGCCTGCTTGGCGCCGCACGAAGCGACCACGTTTTCCGGCCGCACGGCCCGGCCGTAATACTCCTCGGTGTAGCGGATGATGGCTTTCTTGAGAGCGGGGATGCCGTCGGGCGGAGTATATTTGATATCGCCGGAATTGAGCACCGCCGTGCAACTGACGATCGCGTCGAGCGGGGTCTTGGACTTCGGCTCGCCACCGCCTAGGTGGATCACCGGCTCGCCCTTCTCGCGCAGCAGTGCCGCGGTCTGGTTCAGCTTCAAAGTGACGGACTCGTGAATCGTCCGCGCCAATTGGCTCAGGCTCATATCAACCTCCACACGGGCTGCACACGGAAGCGGTCTTCCGGATGCCCCTTTTCCGGATAGTTTACTAAGCTTTTCATCTGTGCGTAAGCGGCGGCCGCTGAAATGTGGAATTTGGGATCTGAATCGGCGCTTAGGCCGGGCGCGAGGCGAAACCGGCAGGGACGGCCGCGGCCGGGATTGGCGATTCAGGCGAGAGCGCTCGCCGGGCGCGGGCCGGCTGAGCGCAGGCGGCGGCGGGGCGGCGTGTGGAGAACGCCTGCAGAACGTTTTTGGAAAAAGCTCCGGCGGGTTCCATTCGCGTACAATCTTGGGTTGTACCCCTCACGAGTGACCGTCGCTATTCCGACCCTGGCGGCCGGGCCGCGGCTGGCGCAGTGTCTGGACGCTCTGGCGGCGCAGACGCTCGCGGGATTCCGCGCCGTGGTGGTCGACAACAGCGGGCAGGGCCTGGCGGGCGAGGTGGCGCGGAGGTTCGAGTTTGCCGAGGTGATCGAGAACCGCTCGAACTCCGGATATGGAGCGGCCGTGAACCAGGCCTGGCGGCGTCGGCCGGCCGAGTTTCTCGTGGCGCTGAACGACGACGCCGTGCTGCGCCCAGGGTGCCTGGAAGCCCTGGTGGCGGCGCTGGACGGCGATCGGGGGGCGGGCATGGCGGCGCCGCGCATTCTGCTGGCGGGGACGGGGCGCATGGATTCTGCCGGCATGTCGCTGGCGCGCGATGGTTCAAGTATTCAACGCGGCCACGGGCAACCGGCGGCGGCGTGGGATCGGCCGCAGGAGGCGCTGTTCCCGAGCGGTTGCGCGGCCATTTATCATGGCGCAATGCTGGCCCAGACCGGGCTGTTCGACGAATCGCTGTTTCTGTACCACGAAGACACCGACCTCGGCTTGCGGGGCTGCTGGATGGGCTGGCATTGCCTGTACGTGCCGCAAGCCGAAGTCGAACATTGGTACTCGGCGAGCGCCGGGCGCGCCTCCGCCGCCAAGGCCTGGTACGTGGAACGGAACCGGCTGCGAGTGGTTCTGAAACTGTTCCCTTTCACGCGGCTCGTGATCGCTCCGGTTTACGCCGCGGCGCGCTACGCGCTGCACGGGCGGGCGGCGCTCACGGGAAAAGGCAAGGCGGCGGAATTCGGAGCCGCGGGACTGCCGTTGTGGAAACTGCCGTGGTACGTCCTCAAGGCGCACCTGCAGTTGATTGCAGCGCTGCCGGAGCTGATTCGCCAGCGCCGGCGGACGCCGCGCCGGATTCGAACGCTGCAATTCACAGGCATACTGGACCGGTTTCGCGTCGGCATCCGGGAGGTGGCCGTCCATTGAGCCCTGAAGCCACAAGCGGTCAATCCGGCCGCGGAGCGACGGTGCTGCTGATTCCGGCCTACAACGAATCCGCGGCCATCCGGACGGTGGTTCAGGAGGCGCGCGCGCTGTGCCCGTCGCTGCGCATCCTGGTGCTGGACGACTGCTCCCTCGACGACACCGCCGCGATTGCGGAATCGGCGGGCGCGGAGGTCGTTCGCCTGCCCTGCCACCTGGGCCTTGGCGGCTGCATTCAAACCGGTTATCGGATGGTCTACGAGATGGGCGGCCAGACGGCGGTGCGCATCGACGGCGATGGCCAGCACAATCCGGCGGACATTGAGCGGCTGCTGGAACGGCTCGAAACGACGGGCTGCGAGATGGCGATCGGCGTCCGCGAAGAGGACGACCAATCGACTTCAATCGGCCTCATCCGGCGCATCGGAATTGCGTTTTTCAAGCTGCTGCTGAGGCCGATTCTGGGGCGCCGGGTGACCGATCCGACCTCCGGCTTCGTGGCCGTGAACCGGCGCGCGCTGCAGGTGTTCAGTCAGAGTTTTCCGTTGGAATATCCGGAGATCGAGACGCTCGTGGTGCTGCAGCGCCGCGCGTTCCGGTTCGAAGAAGTGCCGGTGCGGATGCGGCCGCGCATGGGCGGACACAGCAGCATCACGGCTAAGAGGTCGATCTACTTCGTGGTCCACGTGCTGCTCGGCGTGCTCGTGAATATCCTGCGGCTGGATGCCTGGCGCTGGCTGGGCAAGCGCCGCGCCGCGCCGCGCGCGTGAAAAGGAGGAATCATGGAACGGCTGCTCGACGTGCTCGCAGTGTCCAGCGTGCTGCTGTTTCTCATCGTGCTGCGCGGACTGCGGCGTTCGCGGATTCGTGTCGAGTATTCGGTGAGCTGGCTGGGCGCGGCGGCGTTGGTGTTCGCGCTATCGCGCGCGCCCGGCGTCCTACTGTGGGTGGCCGGTTCTCTGCATGTGAACGAGCCCGCGGTGGCGCTGATTTTTCTGATTCTGCTCGTATTTCTGGGAGTGTTCTACCGCTTCTCGATGATCATCTCCCAGCTGAAGGATATGAATATCACGCTGACGCAGAAGGTCGCCATGCTGGATTTCCAGGTGCGCAGCCAGCACCCGCATGCGGAAGAAACCAAAAACTGAGCGCGCGGCGGCGGCCGTTCCAGTGCGCGAGTTCGCGCTGCCGAGGTGGACTCCGCTCGCAATTCTGGCCGCGTTGATCGCGGTCTACTGGCCGGCCCTGCATGGGGCGACCCTGTACGACGACTCTCTGCTGCCGGTCTTCCAGCCGGGCGGGCCGCCCCCGTGGGTCACCTATTTCAGGGGTGGACGTCCACTTTACTACCTGAGTCTCCATCTGAACTACGCACTGGCGGGCCCGGATACGTGGCTGTATCACGTGACCAACGTCATACTCCACTTTGGCGTGGGCGGCCTGGTCTACTTCATTCTGCGGAAGGCGCTGGAACTGACCGGCAGCGCGCGGCGCGAGGCTTCGTTGCTCGCGCTTTTCGGAAGCCTGGTGTTCCTCTTCCATCCGCTGCAGACGGAGGCCGTGGCGTACATCGCCAGCCGCTCGGAAAGTCTGAGCACGCTGTGCGCCTATGCCGCGCTGGCCCTGCTGCTGGCGGTGGGCGACGCCCCGATCGGCTGGCGCCGCGCGGCGCTGATCCTGGGCCTGCTGGCTACGGGCACACTGGTGAAAGAGCATGTCGTGGCTATGGCCGCGGTGGTGCTGGTAGTGGACTGGTGGCTGAAAGGCAGAGGCGCAATCGCGGGCCTGGCGCGCAATTGGCGGCTGCACGCGGCGCTGGTCGCGGGAGCGCTGATCGCGGTGCCGGCGCTGGTGCTGTTCGTGACTCACCATTCGGCCAGTTCGGCCGGCCTGTCGGTGCCCGACACCACGTGGTACCGCTATCTGTTTACGCAATTTGAGGCGATCTGGATCTACATCCGGCTCTTCGTATTCCCAATCAATCAGAGCCTGGACTACAACCTGCCTTCCGTCGGCGGACTGTTTGAACCGCTGGTTTTGCTGGGTTTGGCGGGTTTGTTGGGGCTGTTGTACATCGCCTGGCGATACCGTGCCCGCTACCCGCTGGCGGCGCTCGGCATCGTCGTTTTCCTCATCCTGCTGGCGCCCACGTCTTCGGTGATTCCGATCGCCGACACGGTGGCCGAGCGCCGCATGTACCTGCCCGGCATCGGATTGCTGCTGGTGGTCGTCGAGTGTCTGCGCCACACGCGCAGCACGGCTTGGAGGAACGGCTGGCTGGGGGCGGTGATCGCGCTGTTGGCGCTGGGGACCTTCAATTACAGCCACGCTTTCTCATCGGAGGTGAAGATCTGGGAGCACTCGGTCGCGGCCCGGCCGGAAAACACGCGCGCCAGGATTTACCTGGGCGCGGCGTACATCAAAGCCGGACGCTGCGCGGACTCAGTCCAGACTTTCGACGCGACTGACACCGGTGCGCACGCGGAGAAGCTGGGCCGGAACGCGTTCCTGTTCTACATGAACTTCGCGGCGGCGTTGGAATGCCAGAAGCAGTTCGACCGCGCCGAAAAGGCGTACCGCAGCGCGATTGACGTTGCCGCGGCGGTGCGCGATTGGGCGCCGCTCGGCCGCATCTCTCCGCAAGCCCGCGCATGGGCGCGGCTGGCCCACCTGTACGTGATGGGGCAGCGCTGGGACGAGGCTTTCGCCGCCCAGCGGCAGGCCACAAGTTTCAACCCCCGCATGGGCTGGATGGAATACAGCATTCGCGGCAACATGTACCTGAGCACGAACCAGCTTGATGAGGCCGCCACCGCCTTCCAGCAGGCGCTGGATCTGCGCCCCGGCGACCGGGACTCGCAGAACGGGCTGGCGCAGGCCAACGCGGCCATCCGCGCCCGGCAGCAGAATGGGATGTTACCTCCGCAGTGAGCGCGTTGCACATCGGCATCAATGCGTTGTACCTGATTCCCGGCGGCGTCGGCGGTTCGGAGACGTATCTGCGGAATCTGCTGCGGGCGTTGGCCGCGCTCGATTCTCCGCACCGATTCACAGTTTTCACAAATCGGGAGACCTGTCCGGACGTGGCCCCGCGCCATCCCCATTGGCACGTGCGGCAGACCGGCGTCCGGGCGCGGAACCGCCCGCTGCGGCTGCTCTATGAACAGACGCTGCTGCCGCTGCACTGCGCGGGCCTGGACGTGTTGTTCTGTCCGGGATTCACGGCGCCGCCCGTGGCGCCGTGCGCGACAGTGACGACGATTCACGATCTCCAGCACAAGCGGCACCCGGAGTACTTCCGCTGGTTCGAGCGGCCGTTCTGGCGGTACTTCGTGTGGCAGGCGGTTCATACAAGCGCCCGCCTGGTGGCGGTGAGCGAGAAAACGCGCACCGACCTCGCGCACTTCTATTCGATTCCGAGCGACAAGATCGCGGTGGTGTGGCATGGTGTGGAAGAAGAGTTCTCCGCGGTCGCGAGACTGCGCCAGGGCCGGCTCGCCGAGCCGGTGCTGCTGTGCCCATCGACGACCCACCCGCACAAGAATCACGCTCAGTTGCTGAAAACCTTCCGGCAGTTCAGCGCCGCGAATCCCCAATGGCAACTCGTCATGACCGGGGTCAGCGGGTTCGCCGACCGCGCCGTGCGGGCTCAGATCGCCGCGCTGGGTCTGGAATCGCGAGTGCAACTCCTCGGATGGTTGCCCCGGGAAGAACTGTATCGCTGGTTCGAACGCGCGGGCGCGGTGGTCTACCCATCGACATTCGAGGGCTTCGGACTGCCCGTGGTGGAGGCGCTGGCGGCAGGGATTCCGGTGGCCTGCTCGGACATTGAGCCGCTGCGCACGATTGCAGCCGACGCGGCGGTGCTGTTCGACCCCGCTTCCGAAGCCGGCCTGCTCCAGGCGTTGGAGCGTGTCTGCTCGGATGAACCATTACGCGCGCGTCTGGCGCTCGCCGGCCCGCTCCGGGCGGCGCAGTTCACGTGGCGCAGATGCGCCCTCGAGACCCTTGCGATTCTTGAACGGGCGGCCGGGCATTCGCGGCCGGGGCTCTGACGGGATTCGAGCGCGCCGGCGCGAAGACCGGGGACTGACGTCTCTGTCCTGGCAGGCAGTTGAAAAGGACCCAAAGCCACTTGCTGGCGCGCGTGGCTCGGAAACGTACCCCTGTGTTTACAACCTACTGAGCCGCAACCGTTGTTACCGAGCCGCAACCGTGAGGGCGCGGTCCCATCGAACCCTTTTCAGCAGTCTGCTAGTGTCATGTCTCGCAGATTCTTTGACAATCGCCGGCCATTCACCGTGGCGCAGGCACTCGTGCCTGCCGCGTCGACACTCGTGTCGACGCCTGACCGACGTTGTCAATCCTTGACTGAGACACTACACTACGCGCCCACGACTCTCTCTATCCACGCTCTGCATCTTCTGCGCGTGCGGAGGTCAGCCGTCTGTCACCCGTGTTTTCGCGCGCAGTCGAAAACGCCCGCTTTCGCAATGCCGGATCTAGAATGAATGGGGAGGCGGCGATGCAGATGGATGAAGAGCTGTCCTCACACACCCGCGCCGGCGAGCTCTACGAATCGCTGCCAGCGGACCGCGTCCGCTGCTACGCCTGCGGGCATTGCTGCCCGATCCCGTCCGGGTTTGCCGGCGTCTGCAAAGTCCGATTCAATCGCGGCGGCGAGCTGCGCGTCCCCTACGGATACGTCAACGCGCTGCATTGCGATCCGATCGAGAAGAAGCCGTTTTACCACGCGCTGGCCGGCACGCGCGCGCTGAGCTTCGGCATGCTGGGCTGCGACCTGCATTGCGGCTACTGCCAGAACTGGCTCAGCTCGCAGGCTCTGCGCGATCCGCGTTCGATGCTCGAGTTCCGCGAAATCTCGCCACGGGAGATCGTCGGCATCGCGCTCGCGCAACGGGCGGCCAGCGTCATCAGCACGTACAACGAGCCGCTGATCACGAGCGAATGGGCGGTGGCGATTTTTCGCGAGGCCCGCGCCGCCGGCCTGACCACGGGCTATGTGTCCAACGGAAATGCGACGCCCCAGGTGCTCGAGTACCTGCGGCCGTGGGTCGATCTCTACAAGGTCGATCTCAAGAGTTTCGACGACCGCCGCTATCACGAGTTGGGCGGGCGGCTGCAGCCGATCCTCGATTCGATCGCGCGCATCCACGAAATGGGCTTCTGGCTGGAGGTGGTCACGCTGATCGTGCCGGGCTTCAACGACTCGCCGCAGGAACTGGGCGCGCTTGCCGGCTTCCTGGCCGGGATCTCGAAAGACATTCCGTGGCACGTCTCCGCGTTTCACAAAGACTACAAAATGACGGGCGCGCGTAGCACCAGTGTGGAGCTCCTCGAGCGCGCCGCGGCGATCGGGCGCCAGGCCGGATTGCGCTACGTCTATGCGGGTAACCTGCCGGGCCGGGTCGGTGATTTGGAGGACACGCGCTGCCCCAACTGCCGCACGGTGCTGGTGGAGCGCTTCGGATTTGAAGTGATCCAGAACCGGATTACGGCCGCCGGCGCATGTCCGCGCTGTCAGACCGCGATTCCGGGCTTCTGGCGCGCCGGCGCGACCCCGACCGGGGAGCGCGCGGGGCAGGTTCCGATCAGCGGGGGTTAACAGAGATGACGTCCACGCACGTTACACCATTCGCCGGCTCGTGGTATCCGGCGCGCCGTGCCGAACT
>OCTA010003003.1_pt1 | contig 15095 bp, 13 predicted proteins | sample 1538991 | NCBI WGS metagenome assembly OCTA01 (sample SAMEA3539302, study PRJEB22396) | soil metagenome | biome: tundra; feature: field; material: soil | place: USA | collected 2010-05 | depth 0.15 m | reverse complement strand
CACCAGAAAAACCCAAAAATAGCCGGTCCAGTTATTTCCTGGACACTACACTAGCACGCTTTTTCGAGGTCAACGTATTGAGCGGCGTCCGGCTCAGCCGGCATTACCTGCCCGCCATGAGGGAAGCAAGGCTGGGGCCGCGTCTTGTTCATCTCAAGCGAATCCGGGTTGCGGATTCCAGCCGAGATGATCCACTACGGGATGACGAAAACCGCGCAGCTTGCCGTCGCCCGCGGCCTCGCCGAAACCACCGCGGGAACCAACGTAACCGTCAATGCCGTACTTCCCGGTCCCACGGCGTCCGAGGGCGTTGTCGGATTTGTCGATCAAATGGGCCACCGCCGCCAGCAAGACTCGCGAACAAATCGAAAAGGACTTCTTCGAACACATTCGTCCCTCCTCGCTCATCAAACGCTTCGAACAACCCGCCGAGATTGCGAACGTAGTCGCCTTCCTCGCCAGTCCGTTGAGTTCCGCGATCAATGGGGCGCGGTGCGGGCGGAGGGCGGCGTGGTCCGCTCTATCGGTTAACGGTGGACCAGTTCGCTCACCGGCGCCTTCTCTTCGATGGTCTTTTCGTGGACTGCGATCTCGGCGCGCTCCCGCTTCAGATCGAGCCGCACGCGGGAGTACAAGTTCATATAAACGTTGGCCACCCATACCAGCGCGAACAGCGAGATCAAGTACCCGCGCCAGTCGTCGTAAAGGAGTTTGTATCTGGTGATGACAAGAAAGAACGCCGCCACGTAATGGCTGAAACAATACTCGCAGGTGAACAAGTAGAGGAATTTGCGCTTCAGTAATCGATCACACTGTTCGCTATTCTTCTTGCACCACTCGCGAGGTTCGCGAAAGATTTCCTCATGCGTGACCGTCCAAGCGACAGAGGAAATCGGAATCGCCAAAATGAAAAGGAATGCGACTTGTTCGCCGATGCTCGTCAATTCATTTAGGTAGACGCGGCTTGGCCGGAATGAGTACTATTTGATGCTAAGAAGCAAGGGGAGTAGATGACCGAAAGCAGACTGACTTTAGCCAAACCCGCCGGACCGTGCGTCATTGTGATCTTCGGCGCGGGCGGCGACCTGACCAAAAGACTGGTGGTGCCATCGCTGTACAACCTGGTTTGCTCAAAGCTTTTTCCCCAGGAGTTGGCCATCGTGGGGTTCGACATGGCTGACCACACCGACGATAGCTGGCGGGAGTCGCTCGAAGAAATGACGGAGGCGTTCGTCAAAGCAGGCGGTCAAGGGGAAGTCAACCAGGATGCCTGGAGTTGGATGGCCGCCCGAATGTCCTATGTGAAAGGTGATTTGAACGACCCGGCCGCCTACCTGCGATTGAAGGAGAAACTATCGGCGGTCGATGCGAAGTTCCACACCGAGGGGAACTATCTCTTCTACCTGGCGGTCGCGGACCGGTTTTTCGGCCCAGTCGTGGAACACTTGGGCCAGAGCGGGCTTTCGAATCAGGATGAACAACACTGGCGGCGGGTCGTTGTGGAGAAACCGTTCGGGCACGATCTGGCGTCCGCGAAGGCTCTGAATAAGCAGATCCTGGATGTGATTGGCGAGAACCAGATTTATCGCATCGATCACTTCCTGGGTAAAGAAACGGTGCAGAACATCATGATGTTCCGCTTTGCCAATGGGATGTTCGAGCACATCTGGAATCGCGACCGCATCGACCATATCCAGATCACGGTCGCGGAGACCGTTGGCGTGGAGAGGCGCGGCCGCTTCTATGAAAACACCGGGGCGCTGCGCGACATGGTTCCGAACCACGTCTTTCAACTTGTCGCCATGACTGGAATGGAGGCGCCGAATTCTTTCAGCGCAAACTCGGTGCGCTCAGAGAAGGAGAAGGTGATTGAGGCGATCCGGATCTGCAAGCCGGAGGAAGTGGTCTGCCATGCGGTACGCGGACAATATGGCCCTGGAGCGATGGCTGGCAAAGCGTTGGCCGGGTATCGCGACGAACCCGATGTGGCGCCCGATTCGGAGCGCGAAACATACGCCGCCATGAAGCTGATCATAGACAACTGGCGCTGGACTGGCGTGCCGTTTTACATTCGAACAGGCAAAAGGATGGCAGCCAGAAAATCGCAGATCGCGATCCGTTTTAAGGGCAGCCCGGCAGCCCTGTTTCGTGAGACGGAGGTCAGGCAACCGGCGCCCAACTGGCTGCTGATAAGGATTCAACCGGACGAAGGGATCGCCATGGAGTTTGGAGCGAAGATACCCGGACCCGTGATGCGGCTGGGCGATGTGCGCATGGATTTCAAGTACCAGGATTACTTCGGCGCGGCCCCTCAAACCGGCTACGAGACTTTGATCTACGACATCATGATCGGCGACGCGACACTGTTCCAGCGAGCGGATAACGTTGAGGCCGGGTGGCGTGTCGTGCAGCCCGTATTAGATTATTGGGCGGAGCACAAGCCCGAAGGCTTTCCGAATTACGCCGCTGGGTCGCAGGGACCGAAAGCGGCGGACGACTTGCTCCTACGGGATGGGCGCGAGTGGCGGCCCTGCTAACGCGACTGGTGAAGATTCCGATATTTGCGCAGCAGTTCATAGATCACCACCGCGCCCGCGCTTGCCACGTTAAGCGAATGCTTTAGACCGAGCATCGGGATTCGCACATGTGTGTCGCAAAGATCGAGCAGGCCCGCGGACAAGCCTTCCACTTCGTGGCCGAACAGGACGCAGACTGGGAAGCGAGGCTGCCAGTCGAAGATGTCGAGGGCCCGGTTGCTGGTCTCGATAGCCGCGATTTCGTACCCGTCCGACCTGAGATCCTGGACCGCCGAAACAGCGCGCTCGATGCCTTGCCATGGCACCCGCTCGTCCGCTCCCAGCGCCGTCTTGCGAATGGCGTTCTGGGGAGGCCGGCCCGTGATGCCGCTCAGCAGCAATCGCTCCACGCCCGCTCCATCGGCCGTGCGAAAAAACGCCCCGACGTTGTACATGCTGCGCACGTTGTCCAGCAGGATCGAGACTGGCAGCCGCAGACCCGTGTAGGAAACCGAGGCGGGAGTGGCGAGGTAGGGGACACGCTCGGTCACCGCCGGTTCAGTCCCGCTCGCTTCCAGAGTTCGTCTACTCGCTTGACTACTTCAGGCGACATTTCGATCACGTTCGGCCAGCGGCGCGTGAAGCCTTCGGACCGCCATTTGGTGGTCGCGTCCACGCCCATCTTCGACCCGAAGTTCGGCAGGCGGCTGGAATGATCGAGGGAATCGACCGGGCCGGTTACAAACTCGATGTCGCGCTGCGGGTCAATGTTGTTGAGGGCCTTCCAGGCGACTTCGGAGACGTTCTGGACATCCACGTCTTCATCGACTACGACAATGCATTTGCTGAACATGGCTTGCCCCAGCCCCCAGATGGCGTGCATCACCTTGCGGGCATGGCCGGGATAAGACTTGCGCATCGAGACCAGAATCAGATTGTGAAACACGCCCTCCGCGGGCATGCAGATGTCGCGCACTTCTGGAAGCTGCATTTTCATAAGCGGCAGGAAAATGCGCTCGATGGCTTTGCCCATGTAGAAGTCCTCCATCGGAGGCGGACCCACGACAGTGGCCGCGTAGATAGGGTTCTTGCGATGCGTGATGCACTCGATGTGGAAGACCGGGTACTCGTCGTCAAGCGAGTAGAAGCCGGTGTGATCGCCGAAGGGTCCTTCGCGGCGCAGTTCCCCCAGGTTGAGGAAGCCTTCTAGGATAATCTCGGCATAGGCGGGAACCTGAATGTCGGATGTTTCGCACTTCACCATCTCGACCGGACTGCCTCTCAGAAAGCCCGCGAACATCATCTCGTCGATGGCGGGCGGCAGGGGCAGAATGGCGGAGTACAGCGTCACCGGATCGCAGCCGATCGCAACCGCGACGTTCATGCGCGTTTGCTTGCCTTCGGCCACCAGGCGGCGATAGTGCTCCGCGCCTTGTTTGTGCTTCTGCCAGTGCATGCCGGTGGTCTGCCCGTCGAAGACTTGCATGCGGTACATGCCGCAGTTGCGCTTGCCCGTGTCGGGATTGTTAGAGAAGACCATCGGCAGCGTGATGAACGGGCCGCCGTCGCCCGGCCAGCAATGCAGAACGGGAAAATAGCCGAGGGAGAAATCCTCGCGCCGAATCACCTCCTTGCACGGGCCGGTCGAGACGGTTTTCGGGAACATGGCGCTGAGTTCGCCCAGCTTCGGCAGCATCTTGAGCTTGTCCAGAAAGCCTTCGGGCTTTTGCATTTCGAGAAAGCCCGCGATGCGCTGCGCCACCTCGTCGATACTGTCTACCCCCAGCGCGATCTCCATCCGCTTCATGCTGGCGAAGGCGTTGATGAGCACGGGGACGTGGGAGCCCTTCGGCTTTTCGAACAGCAGTGCGGGGCCGCCCTGTTTGACGCTCCTGTCGGCGAACTCGGTGATCTCCAGATAGGGATCTACCTCGAATGCGATCCGTTTGAGTTCGCCGTTCTTTTCAAGGGCTCGAACGAAGCCGCGCAGATCGTCAAATGCCATTGCTTACCGTACACCCATTATCATGAGATTGATTTATGCACAAGAGAACCGCCTTGGTGACTGGCGCAAGCCGAGGGATTGGGAAGGCCTGCGCTCATGCGCTCGCAGCGGCAGGATACCGGATCGTGCTGGCGGCGCGCTCCGTAGACAAACTGGAAGATGCCGCCGCCGAGATTCGCGCAGCGGCCGCCGAAGCCTTTGTGGTCGCGATGGATCTTACGTCACACGAATCGATTGCCGCCGGTTTCAAGAAGGCTGCCAGCGAGTTCGGGCGCATCGATATCTTAATTAACAACGCTGGTATTACTAAAGATGGGCTGGCGGTTCGCATGAAGCAGGCCGACTGGGAACTGGTGCTGCAGACGAATCTGAGCGGAGCCTTTTACGCGATTCAGCAGGTCCTCCACGGTATGATGCGTGAGCGGTGGGGCCGGATCGTTAACATTTCCTCCGTTGTCGGCGAGATGGGAAACCCGGGGCAGGCGAATTACGTTGCGTCTAAGGCCGGCCTGATCGGCTTAACGAAATCGCTCGCGCAGGAAGTCGGCAGCCGCAACATCACGGTGAATGCGGTTGCGCCCGGTTTCATTGAAACCGAGATGACGCATGGCTTGACGCCGGAGTTGAAGCAGAAGATGATCGAGAATACGCCGCTGCGAAGAATGGGAAGTCCCGAAGACGTAGCGCATGCCGTGAAGTTCCTGGTGAGCGATGAAGCGGCGTTTATCACTGGACACGTGCTGGACGTGAACGGCGGGATTTACATGTAGCTTTGCCAACCATCGGATCATCGAACATCGAGGGACATCATCTAGAAAAATGGCAGGAAACACAGTAGCGCCGCGTGCTCACCGCGACAGCCGCTTTAAGATCGGGCTGGTGCAAATGTCTTGCTCGACCGATCCCGAGGTAAATCTGCGGAAGGCAATCAAAGGCATTCGCGACGCCGCTGCTAAGGGCGCGGAGATCGTCTGTTTGCAGGAACTCTTTCGCTCGCAGTACTTTTGCCGCGAAGAAAACGCCGAGCTGTTTAACCTCGCCGAAACAATCCCGGGGCCTTCCACCGAGGCGCTCTCTTCCGTGGCGAAAGAGCTGCAAGTTTCAATCGTGGCGTCGCTGTTCGAGAAACGCGCGCAAGGTCTGTATCACAACACAGCGGCCATTTTGGATGCCGATGGGTCGCTGATCGGAATGTATCGGAAGATGCATATTCCGGACGACCCGCTGTATTTCGAAAAGTTCTATTTCACTCCCGGCGATTTGGGCTTCAAGAATTTCGAGACGCGCTACTCCCGGATCGGAGTCCTGGTTTGCTGGGACCAGTGGTATCCGGAAGGCGCGCGCATCACGAGTTTGCTGGGCGCTAACGTGTTGTTCTATCCGACTGCGATTGGCTGGCATCCGTCGGAAAAGGCTGAATACGGCGAGGCTCAACTCGATGCCTGGCGCACCATTCAGCGGGCTCATGCGATCGCCAACGGCGTGTTTGTGGCGGCGGCGAATCGAACGGGTTTTGAAGGGCCGCCAGATAGTGGGTTAGAGTTCTGGGGCAACTCGTTTGTGGCGGACCCGTTTGGACGCGTGCTCGCGCAGGCGAATGCCGCCGATGAACAGGTGCTGGTGGTTGAGTGCGACCCTAAGCAGATGGATGAAGTGCGCCGCAACTGGCCGTTCTTGCGGGACCGGCGGATTGATGCGTATGCGCCGATCACCAGCCGCTGGTTAGGTTAGGATGACGGGTCTGACGAAAGCCGGCGAGCCACCCGCCTCGCTGGGGTTTCACATGCCAGCGGAGTGGGACGAGCACGAAGCGACGTGGCTGGCGTGGCCGCACGAGAAGAGCGATTGGCCCGGCAAGTTTCCGGCAATTCCCTGGGTTTACGGCGAAATCGTAAGGCACCTTTCGCGCGTCGAGAAGGTTCGCATCCTGGTCGAGGACAAGGACGCCGAGCAGCGAGTGCGCAAGGTCCTGAAAAAGTGCAATGTGGAAATGGCGGCGGTGGAGTTCTTTCACGTTCCGACTGACCGTAGTTGGACTCGCGACTATTGTCCGGTCTTCGTGAAGAACGACGCCGGTCAGCGCGGCCTGTTGAACTGGCGCTTCAATGGTTGGGCGAAGTATGAAAACGCGGGCCGCGACGATGCTGTCACGGAGCGGCTGCAGCGGCGGCTCGAATTGTTGATGTGGACGCCCGAACATGCCGCGACGCGCGTGGTGCTCGAAGGCGGCAGCATTGACGTAAACGGCGCGGGGAGCATCCTGACAACGGAAGAGTGCCTGTTGAGCGATGTACAGGCCAGGAATCCCGGGTTGAGCCGCGCGGATATCGAAGACGTATTCCGCGACTACCTGGGAGCGCATCACACATTGTGGCTCCGTAACGGCATTGCCGGCGACGATACCCACGGGCATGTGGACGATCTGGCGCGGTTCACCGACCCCCATACGGTTGTGGTTGCGGCGGAGCACGATCCGGCCGAAGTGAACTACGAACCCTTGTGCGAGAACCTCGCCCTGCTGCGCGAGATGAAGGATCAGGATGGGGTCGCGCTGCGCATCGAAACCTTGCCGATGCCGGAGCCGGTGTTCTTTGAAGGCCAGCGGCTGCCCGCAAGCTATGCAAATTTCTATATAGCGAACGGACTCGTCTTGATGCCGACCTTTAACGACGCAAACGACCGCGTGGCTTTGAACAAGCTGGCTGAATTGTTCCCTGGACGCAAGGTTGTGGGCATTGCGGCGACCGATCTGGTGCTTGGCCTGGGCACGCTCCATTGCATGACTCAGCAGCAACCTGCCTGACGTGCCGCTGAATTTACTCGCGTCGATTCCAGTCTTGATATGGGCGTATCTGGTCTTCGCTCGCGGTGGGTTCTGGCGGGTGTCGAGGCACCTTGCTCCCGTGGGTCTGCCGCCCGTCGAAGCCAAATTCGTGGTGGCCGTTATCCCGGCGCGGGATGAGGCTGTGAGCATTGCGGCGACTGTGCGGTCACTGACGCGCCAGGGCGTCCGGGTGTTTGTGGTCGATGACAACAGCACGGACGGGACAGGGACGGTTGCATTTGCGGCGGGGGCCGAGGTCATCAAAGGCAAGCCGCTCGTGCCCGGATGGAGCGGAAAGCTTTGGGCTTTGTCACAGGGCGTGGCGCAAGCGGAGAAGCTGAATCCCGATTACCTGCTGCTCACGGACGCCGACATCAGCCACGATCCGGCCAGCGTTGAACAACTGGTTGCGATTGCCCAGTCGGGCCGCTACGATCTTACGTCCTTCATGGTCAAGCTGGCCTGCGCGACGACGGCGGAGAAAAGTCTGATTCCGGCCTTCGTCTTTTTCTTCTTCATCCTGTATCCTCCACGAAAAGCGGCTGGCGCGGCGGGCGGCTGCATCTTGATTCGTCGGGAAGCACTGCGGCGGATCGGCGGCCTTAACGCGATTCGCAGTGAAGTAATCGACGACTGCGCGCTGGCCCGCGCTGTTGTCAAGACGGGCGGCCGCGTGTGGTTAGGATTGACACCTTCGACGCACAGCACAAGGTCTTACGAAACGTTTGCCGAAGTAGGACGGATGATCTCGCGAACCGCCTTCAATCAGTTGCGTCATTCCGCCCTGCTGCTCGCGGGCACTGTCGTAGGCTTGATCTTTACCTACCTCTTGCCGCCTGCTTTGGTCTTGACCGGCCGCCCTGTGCCCTTGCTCTTGGGAAGCGCGGCGTGGCTGTTGATGACCATCGCGTATTCTCCAATGGTTCGGTTCTACGGGCTCTCAATTGTATGGAGCCTCACGCTGCCGCTCGTCGCGATCTTCTATATGGGCGCTACCCTGTGGTCTGCCATTCGCTATTGGAGCGGACGCGGCGGCCTGTGGAAAGGCCGCGTGCAGGATCTCCGCAAGTAGGGCTTATTGGCGCTGGCCTCCGGCCAGGATCAGCGTTTGGCCGGTAACCCAACCCGCGTCGTCGGACGCGAAAAAAACCGCGGCACGGGCAATGTCCTGGGGTTGCGCGATCCGGCCAAGGGGAGTGGTGGACTCTACCGTCTTTCGAAAGTTGCTCTCGGCGAAGCCTACAGCGTGCAGCCCTCCGGTTTCGACCATGCCGGGATTGAGGGAGTTAACGCGGATCTTTTTGGGGCCAAGCTCTTTGGAAAGCGCAATCGTAATCGCGTCTACCGCTGCCTTCGTTGCGCTATAGACAGCGGCGTTTTCGACGGGCATGGGACCGACCATGGAGCTTATGTTGATGATCGATCCTCCGACCCCGTCAATCAGCTTGACGGCTTCCCGAGTAGTGAGAAGCAGGCCGAGAACGTTGAGGTCGAACTGCTTGTGGAAGTGCTCTGGGGTGACAGCTTCAAGCGGCGCGAATTCATAGATGCCGGCGTTGTTCACAAGAATGTCCAGCTTTCCATAGGCGGCTTTAGTCTCGGCGAAAAGACGCGCGATGTCTTCCGGCTTGGAGACGTCGGCTTGAATTGAAACAGCCTTTCCGCCCTGTGCGGTGATCCGGTTGACAACGGCGTCCGCGCCGGACTTGCTGCTGGCGTAATTGACAACCACGCTCGCGCCTTCAGCGGCCAGATGCTCCGCGATGGAGGCGCCGATTCCCTTGGACGCGCCGGTAACGACGGCCACTTTTCCTGCGAGTTTTGGCATTGTAATAAGGTTTCCCTTTGTTTGATAGTTTTACAACCATCTAACTCATGATGGCGAACAAGCGCGGGATTCGGGCGGCTGCCCTTATCAGATCTTGTTTAGTTCAGCCAAGTAGGCTTCCCAGGTGTCGCGACAAAAACCGCATCCACAAACTTGCCCCGGCGCGACGTTTCGATCAGGCCGCACGATTCCAGTTCCTTTAAGTGATGGGAAAGCGTAGCCGCCGTGATGGGCAACGCCGCTCGCAGATCGGAGCAGGCCACGCAAGGCTGTGACGCAACCTGCTGCAGGATCTGAAAGCGGCGGGGGTCGGAGAGGGTCCGCGATATCGCTCCCAATTCACGCACGGTCAGCGCGGAGCCCGTCTCCGATTTGGTTTTCTTGCGGGTGGCCACTGCCTATTCGACCACTTCGAAGGCCGAGTGCAGGCTGGCTTGCGAGTTTGCACCCAGCCATACGTCGAACATGGCAGGCTCTTCAACCCAGCTCTTCGTTGCCGAACTCCAGTAGGTCAGTTCATCCGTCCCCAATGAAAAGTGGACTGTCTTCTTCGCGTGAGGCGCCAGGCGAATCCGCTCGAATCCCTTCAACTCACGAACGGGACGGGAAGTGCTGCCGGACTGCTGATGAATGTAAAGCTGAGCGACTTCGTCGGCGGCCACAGACCCGGTATTTTCGACGTCCGCCGTCACCTCCACGGTCTGACCCGCCTTGATCCGCTCCTGGCTGAGTTTGAGATCGGAAAACGTAAACGTTGCGTAGCTAAGGCCGAAACCGAACGGATAAAGCGGAGCGCTCTCTTCGTCCCAGTAGCGCTTGCCCTGGTTCTCGGGAGACTGGGTGGTGTTGTGAGAGTAGTTGATTGGAATTTGTCCCACATTGCGCGGCCAGGAGATGGGAAGCTTGCCGCCGGGAACGACATCGCCGGCCAACAGATTCGCGACCGCATTGCCGCCCTGCGTTCCCGGATACCAGGCTTCCAAGATCGCGGGCACGTGCTGGGAGGCCCAGGTGATATTGAGCGGGCGGCCGTTGAGGAGCACCAGCACCACCGGTTTGCCAATTGCGGTCACCTCTTCGAGCAGTTGTTGCTGCTGCCCGGGAAATTCGAGCGAGTTGCGAGAAGCCGCTTCGCCGCTCATGTTCTGAGCCTCGCCCAAGACAAGCACCGTCAAATCGGAAGACTTGGCAAGCGAGAGCGCTTTTTTGAATTGTGCCCGCGCCTGTTCGGGTGCCCATACCGGCTCGGGCTTAAGCGGAAACCACTCATCAAAGAAAGACGGAAACTTACGGCTGATCTGAACGCCCGGCTCGTAGTTGAGTTGGGCAGCGCCGCCGAATCTTGTGCGCAAGCCGCTGAACATGGAAACCGTCTCGGGCAGATTTTCTTGGAATGTCCAGGAGCCGATTGTGTCCATCTGCGAATCGGCAACCGGACCGATCACTGCGATCTTCTTGTACTCGCCATTCTTCAAGGGCAGCAGGTTGCCTTCGTTGCGAAGCAGAACCGCCGTGCGCTCCGCTGCGAGGCGGGCCACAGTACGGTGTTCCGGTGTGTTGAGCATTTCCTTAGCGCGGGCTTCGTCCACATAGGGATGCGCAAACAGCCCGAGGCGTATTTTAGCTTCCAGAATCCGGCGGTCGGACTCCTCGATCTGCTGGAGTGTTACTTTGCCGCTGTTCAGGGCGGCATTGAGGTTCCTGGCATAAGCGGTAAAATCGAGGGCCATCTCCATATCCACGCCGGCGTTAAGCGCGCGCACGGCGGCCTCCGAAAGATCCTTTGCGTAGCCATGTGTCTTCAGGCTTTTTACGGCATCCGCATCGCTCACCACAAAGCCCTTGAACTTCCACTCATCGCGCAGAACGTCTTGCAGGAGCCAGCGATTGCCGGTGGCTGGCACATCGTTCACATCCATGTAAGCGCTCATGGCAGAGCCGACGCCAGCCTCGACGGCGGCATGAAAAGGGCGCAGGTAGATGTTGCGGAGTTGCGTTTCAGAGATGTAAGAAGCGTCGTAATCCCGTCCGCCTTCCGCCGCGCCGTAACCGGCGAAATGCTTCATGCAGGCAAGCACGTGGCCGGGTGAGCCAATCGCTTCTCCTTGAAAGCCTCGCACCTGAGCCGCCGCCATCGCCGAGCCAAGATAAGGATCTTCGCCCGCGCCTTCGACGATGCGTCCCCAGCGCGGATCGCGCGCAATGTCCAGCATGGGAGCGAAGGCCCAATCGATGCCGACCGAACTGGCTTCCTCGGCCGCGATGGTCTGAGCCTTTGTCGCGACCGAAGGGTCCCAGGAAGCGGCCATCGCCAGCGGCACGGGGAAGATGGTGCGGAAGCCGTGAATAACATCGAAGCCGAAAATGAGCGGGATGTGCAGCCGCGACCGCTCCACGGCGACATGCTGGAGCCGGTTGATCACAGCCGGGTCGGTAACGAACAGCAGCGAACCCACTTGCCCTTTTGCCACGGCGTCTTCAACCTTTTCTGGCTCCTTAAACACAAAGAGCTGGCTGAGTTGACCGATCTTCTCATCCAGAGTCATTTGCTTGAGCAGCGCATCCGCGCGTTCGTGAACCTCCTGGTCGCCGGGAATTGCGCTTGATTCGGTTTGCGCACAGGCGGCCGCAACCAGCAGCACACTCGAGGCACATGGCAGGAGTTTTGTTTTGCGGGTCAATGACGTGTTTCCTTTCGTGAACATAGGACTTTATTGGCTCTACTTTATCCCCTTGCTGCGATACGCTCGATGTTTGTAGCGAGAAAGAGATGGCATGTCATTAGCGCGAGTTGCAGCTGTAGTTTCGACAATGGTTCTGATCGCCGCTGGGGTTCGGCAGGCCAGCGCGGCGCTAGCCGGGTCGCATCCGTTGCTCTTAGGAACCGCTTGGTATCCCGAACAGTGGCCCGAATCACGCTGGGAACGCGATCTTCAGCTGATGCAAGAAGCCGGCATTCACATGGTGCGCGTTGGGGAGTTTGCCTGGAGCGCCATGGAGCCTTCGGAAGGGCGCTTCGATCTCGATTGGCTGGAACGCGCGATTGCCCTCGCCCGGAAACACGACATTCGGGTAGTGCTTGGGACGCCTGCCGCCGCGCCACCCGCCTGGCTTACTCAGAAATATCCGGATACTCTCAAAACGGAAGCCGATGGGCGCAAGGCCACGCATGGCGCGCGTGAGCAGTACTCATTCACCAGCCAGCGCTATCGCCATTTCGCCGGACGAATCGCGGAAGAGATGGCCAAACGTTTTGGGCACAATCCCAATGTCATCGGCTGGCAAATCGATAACGAATATGGAGGTGTGTCCTGGGACGAGGTGACCCGCCGCGATTTTCAGCAGTGGCTGCGCGCCAAATATCAGACGCTCGAATCTTTGAACAGCCATTGGACGACGGCCTATTGGAGCGAGACGTACACGGACTGGAGTCAGATACCGCTTGGCATGCCGGGCAATAACCCAAGCCTCATGCTCGAATTCCGGCGCTTCGTCACGGATACATACAAGAGTTATCAACATGACCAGCTGGCGCCAATCCGGCTGAATGCGGACCCGCGCCAGTTCATCACGACCAACTTCATGGGCTGGTACGATTCGTTCAATCACTACGTCCTTTCGGAGGAACTGGACTTTCCATCATGGGACGACTATGTGGGGCAGGGGCATCTGAACACTTTCAAGAATGCCGCCACGCACGACTTGACGCGTGGTTTCAAGCGAAAGAATTTCTGGGTGATGGAGACGCAGCCGGGGTTCGTGAACTGGGCTCCCGTGAACAATGCTCTGGATCGCGGCGAAGTGCGCGAGATGGCTTGGCAGGCGATCGGACATGGAGCCGATACGGTTAGCTACTGGCAGTGGCGGAGCGCTTTGAGCGGACAGGAGCAGTACCACGGCGATTTGGTTGGACCGGACGGAACGCCCGTTCCAGTTTATGAGGAAGTCGCGCAGATCGGGCGTGACTTCGCGAAAGCCGGGGACGCGCTCGCCGGCACTTTGCCCGATTCCGACGTTGCCATCCTGCAGTCTTACGACAGCCGCTGGGCCATCGACAACCAGCGTCACGATCGGGATTTCGATCCTGTTGCGCTGCTGCTCAGCTATTACAAACCGCTGCGCACGGCAGCGCAGCAGATGGACATAGTGGACCCAATGGCTCCCCTCGCGAAATATAAACTGGTGGTTGCTCCCGGCTTAAACGTGCTGCCAGCGGCCATGGCAAAGCACCTGCTGAAGTATGTCGAAGGCGGCGGTCATCTGGTGCTGGGGCCGCGCTCCGGCATGAAGGATGAATGGAACGCGCTGAACGTGGAACGCCAGCCCGGGCCGCTTGTTCCCCTGTTGGGCGGTCGTGTGGAGCAGTACTACGCGCTCGACGCCGCGGCGCCCGTTGCCGGTAGTTGGGGCAATGGCGAGGCTAAGATCTGGGCGGAGCAACTGGGGTCGGTTCAGACCGGAACCGAAACCGTGATGACGTGGGGCGCGAGCAATGGCTGGCTGGATGGACAGCCCGCCGTGATTACGCGGCAGACGGGGAAGGGGCGGATCAGCTACGTTGGCGGTTGGTTTGACGACACGCTAATGCAAGCGGCGGCGAAATGGATGCTGAGTACAAGCGGCGTCGAGCCCGCGCTGGGGCCGGTCCCAGCGGGCGTCGAAGTTTGCAGAAGGACCGGCCATGACAAAGCCGTTTTCGTGCTGATCAATCACACAACTTCAGAGCAGCATGTGATCCTGCCCAAGACAATGGAGGCAGTGCTTGGCAGGATCGATGGAACGAACATCACGCTGGCGCCGCACGGAGTGGAAGTGCTGATGGCGCGGTAGCCGAAGGGAGGGCGTTATTTCTTTTCGGCTTGGGCCAACTCCGCCAATACTTCTCCGCTATGCCCACCAGGACTTACGCCGGTCCAGACCTTCACGATCTTTCCTTCGGGATCGATTAAGAACGTGTTCCGGGCGGCGATTTTGAATCCCATGTAGTTGTTCAACGACCCATATTGGTCCGTGACCTTTTTCTCCGTATCCGCCAGCAATTTAAATGTCAACCCCTGCTTTGCGCAAAAGCCTTTGTGGCTGTCGGCGGAATCCACGCTCACCCCCACGATCACGGCGTTGTCCTGTTGATATTTCGCCAGATCACGTTGAAAGTTGTGCGCTTCAATGGTGCAGCCCGGTGTGTTGTCCTTCGGATAAAAGTACAAGACGACCCATTTGCCGTGGAAGCCGCTCAGCGTAACGGGCGTGCCGTCTTGCGAGGGGAGCGTGAAATCCGGGGCGGTCTGGCCGGCTTGCGGAACCTGTTCGGCAGCGCGGGAAAAAATGCCGCCGAACAACAGAACGGCAACCGATGCGGTTCCAAGGAGCAGCCGCCGGTCATTGAACAAACCCTGGAACAAAACGTGCAAATCCATTTAATTCTCCTCCCGCTACTTTACCCTGCTTTTTTTCAGCGTGGTCGAGCGGTGAGACGCGTTGGAATCTCCGTGTCGAAATCTGACGACGTCTTTGCTGGACGTTACTGTGCGACGCCCGGTCAAATAAAAATAGCGGGGCTATGTGTGAGACTTCCGGCAGCCTTCAGTAGCAGTTCGCGTTTCCCGTGCCTTTGTTGTCCGGAAATCATGCCGCAGCGGGCAATCTGATCTGCCCTCTGATGAGGCGCATGCCGCGTGGTACGGCCTCCTTGCAGTGGTAGCTTTCGTGTTCTTGACGGTTCGTAAGGTCGAGTTGTGTTGACCGCGGTTGCGCTTCGACACTGAGCGCCGAAGCGTAAGCGAGGCATTGAACGGCGCGCATCTCGGGAAGAGCGGCAGCGGAGAGATCAAATTCTATGTCCAATTATTGACGGGACACGCCGCGCTCTAGCGGCAGAAGTTTAGCTCTTACGGTGGGTGCTCCTCAGTTGAGCGCCGAACA
>OCTA010003002.1_pt1 | contig 15100 bp, 12 predicted proteins | sample 1538991 | NCBI WGS metagenome assembly OCTA01 (sample SAMEA3539302, study PRJEB22396) | soil metagenome | biome: tundra; feature: field; material: soil | place: USA | collected 2010-05 | depth 0.15 m | reverse complement strand
GACGCGTTTGACACCGTGGCCACATCCACGGAAGCGGGCGTCAGTACGGCAACGCCCTTTTCTACGGCCGCCGGCAAGGTCTACGTCGATTCCGGGCTCCTGTCTTATGTCGAGAAAGACCCCGGAATGTGGGCTGCCGTCCTGAGCCACGAAATCGGGCACTGCGTTGGGCAGCATCAGTATCACGCTTATATGCGGTTGTACGAATTGCAGCGTCTTAAGGCCTACTACGCCTGGCGAATGGCCTTGGGCGATAAGACCGCCACGTGGTTTTATCTGGGCACGAAGATCGGCGGCGATCTTCTGAACAGGAAGCTGGGCCGCGACGAAGAGTCGGAGGCGGACCGCACGGGTATGATGATGATGGCCGAGGCCGGATACCATCCGGATTTCATACTCGCTCTCTTCGACCGCCTTCGCGACACCACTGGTGATCGGTCTAGACTCGCACCTTCTTCTCCTCGGACCATCCTCGTTGGAACACGCGCGAGCAATATGGCAATGAGTCGAGGGAGTTGCGCCTCGGCGTGTTCCGGAAACAATACGTACTCCAAGCTCGGCGCGGCGATGAACGCGACGAGATACTTGGGGCTCTGACAAAGGCTTGTGTCGCGCCCAAGGAATTCATAATGGTGCACGCAAAGTAGCGTAAGGAGATGCTTGGCCGAACCGCGTTCGCGTTGCGGCAGGATCGAAGTGCAAGGTCGAAGTATTGGAGGATGCGATGAATAACACGCGTTGGTTCATTCCCGGTGCGGTATTGGCGGCGGTGCTGGTTCTGCCGCTCGCAGTCGACGCCCAGTATCACAGCTCCATCACGCCCCGGAATGGGGCGGGCGAGACCGCCCTGGTCAAGCTGGTAGGGCCCTCGGCGCAAACTGTCTCGGTGCCCAGGAGTGAGAGCCGAAACGTATCTGCTGTCGCACCGGGGCGCTACTACATCGTGGTCCGCTATGGCGATGCGGAACAAAACTACAGCTACATGAAGGGAGACCCGTTCGATGTCGAGGAGTCGGGGGGCGAGTACTCCGAGATCTCAATTGCGCTGTACAAAGTGGCGAACGGTAACTATGGGCAGCCGCCCGGCTCGCAAAGAGGATTTCGAGAAGCCACAGGCCTAACTGCGCAATTCTGAAAGGAAAGGTAATCCGACATGAAACCGTGTCCCAGTCCGAACAGAGTAACTCCGTTGTTCCTGCTTCTGGCGTGTCTGGCGCCATCGAGCCTGATTGGCCAGTCGAAGGATAGGGATCATCCGACGCCCGTCGTTTCGCCCGAGATTTCTGGGTTCATCGACAAGACGGTCGCCGGTGACCGCTATTTCTACCTGCTGACCGCGGGACCCGGAGAGCTTGCCTTTACTTTCGACGTCAGTGCCGGGCGCGACATGCTGACGTTCGCGACAGTTAACTTCGACCTCTATTACATGGACGGGAGGAACGTTTCCAACAGCATTCTCTGTAATCCCAACGACGGTAGCGACTGCCGGAGGACAACGACCATGACCCTGGCGAAGAAACAGTCGCTTATCTTACGTATCTCGATTGACTCTCAGAGCAGCGCCGGCAAATACCGCGTGGGTATTTCCGGGCCGCTGGAAATCGCCCCAGAGAATCGTGCGTCGGTCGGGCAGGGGGGTAAGCTTCGAGTTGAATTCGTGGATGGCACTATTCAGGAAATCGACATGAGTCGAGTCCGGCGGCTTAGCTGGGAGCAACACTAAACAACCGCTCCACAGCGGACATCGTCGGCCGGGAAGGTTCTCTAAGCGGGAGAATTCGCACGAAGGCCATCACCAAGTGGAAGCCGGCGGAGGACACGCGGACAACGCGGCCGACGGCCCTCTATGGCGCTGGCGAGACCGTAATCCCGTCTTTAGCAATTGTGTGGGGCGCCACGACAGCAATGCCGGGCACTCCCTTAGCAGAACCGAGTTTCCTGATGACATCCGGGTCGCCGTTCGCGGCCCAATCTTTCAGTGTGCGCGCTACGCATCCACCGCAACACTGCTCGCGTTTGATGAACTTGCAGGTCAGACACTCCTCAGTAGTGCCCAACTGGCGAAACCCGGCCAGCCGTTTGGTATAGTGCGCATGCAACTCCGCCGCGTTCTGGAAATCCAGCAGGCGGACGTTTTCGAAATTGCTCAAGGGGAAACACGGCCACGCCGACAGATCCGGCCCCACGTCGATCGGATAGCCGCACACCGAGTGGAATCCGCGCGTATTCAAGGTCAGGCTGCCCAGGCTCTCCTCGGGGAACATGCATAGAGGAAAACCACAGTCGAAGGAACCGAGCACGCTTCGCTGCTCCAATCTGCGTAGCTCATCGACGAGGCGCAATCCGATCGCTTTAAAGTATGCGGCCTCGACGAAGGAGTTACCGGTGCCGACAATCGGGGAGGCCAGCCCCAGTCGCAGGTCGCGGCTCATACCGGCTGCGTCGATTAGGTCCGGAATGAACTGAAGGTCGAAATCCTCACGGTAAATATTGAAGCCGCACCCCCCCTGTGCCCCGGCGATCCTCATGCTCTCCTTTGCATGTGCCAACTGCGCGGGTGGCTGCAGGTGCGGTTCATTGACGTTGAAGAGGAACCTGACCTTCCATTCCGCCAGCGGAATCGAGCGCAGCCCGTCCTGGACCTTGCGGGGCCAGAGTCCGTTGCTGAATACGAGGGTCTCCAGACCGCGCTCATGCGCCCTGCGCAGGAACTCGAGAAACTCCGGGTGCAGTGTTGGTTCACCGCCGAGGAGTTTCAACTGCGGCACGCCGCTGCGGACGTGAAACTCCAGATACCGCTCGAAGTTCTCAAGCGAAATGTCCTTGCCATCCGGCCGGGCGGGACCCTCGGAGAGACCGACTTTTGAGCGCGCGAAACAGTATGGGCATGCCCGGTTACAGGTATCGTTGATGATCAGGTTCATGGTTGGTCGTCCCCTCTGGAGGAATTGCCGGAAATGGCCGCTGCCACCCGCAGCTCTGCGGTGCCGCCGGTTTTGACTTTGCCTTCGTTCAATTCCACCGCGATATCGGCCAGTTCCCTCAAAAACGGATCGTGAGACGCGATGACGACCGTGCGGTTGTGTGCGATCATCCGAATAACCCGCCCGATTAGCGCCTTGTTCTCGTGGTCGAGCATGGAAGTGGGCTCGTCCAGCAGCAGAATGGCGGGATCATTCACCAGGGCCCGGGCGATCGTCAGCCGCTGGCGTTCTCCGCCGGACAGCATCTCCCCGCGGTTGCCCACCAAAGTGTCCAGCCCATCCCGCAGCAGCGGAGAGTCCTTCCCGATTCCCGCCTGCTGCAGTGCGCCAAAAACCTCTCTGTCCGTCGCATCTGGTCTGGCGTAACGGATGTTCTCGCGGACGCTCGCGTTGAGCAGCACGCAATCCTGGGGCACGATGCCCATCTGCCGCCTCCAGCTTGCCGCGCGGAACCGGCGGATGTCGGTTCCGTCGACCTGAATCACCCCGCCCGTGCAGCGGATGAACGCCGCCATAAGACTCAATAGCGTGCTTTTCCCGGCCCCCGAAGGTCCGTAAAGGACCACAACGGAGCCGCGTGCGATGGAGAGGCTGACGCCGTCCAGGATGCGATTGCCTTCGGTCTCGTACACTACATCGCTGAGGACCATCGCCTCCAGGAATGGCGGCGGGTCAATGGCGTCGTCCGCCTCCCGCCACGGCGCCGGCTGATCCAGAAACGCGAAGACGCGCTTCGCGCTCGCCAGCGAGCCCCGGATGGAATTCGACAGCGAGGCCAGAGCCTCCAGCGGGTAGGTCACAAACGGCAGCAGAAACGTCATCCGGACCACGACCGCGCTCGACATCGTGCCACGCCCGAGCACTTGATAGCCACACCATACGAGGATCAGCGCCCCAGCCGCGAGAAAGATCACCGACACTACAGTCGGCGTCACGGCGCCGATCACGATTGCTTGCGTCAGGGTGTCTTTCAGATCACGGCATCGCGCGTCAAAGCGTTTCTGCTCGTACCCTTCCCGGCCCAGCGAACGGGCCACGACAACTGTGGAGAGGTACTCCACCAGGTGCCCCTGTACTTCTGCGCGCTTTTCCGATACCGCGCGGAACCTGGCTTCCATCAGCTTGCCGGTGCGGTGAATAAACACTCCGGCCAGGATGAGAACTGACAGCACGCAAAGCGTCAACTGCCAGGACAGCATGACCATGAGCCCGATTCCCACACACAGCCGGATCGGTTGCAGAAACAGGCGGTCAGCACTGTCGATGAAACCGCTCTGAAGCTGGTCTACATCCATGAGAAACAATGATGCCGTTTCGCCGTGCCGGTATCGTTTATGGAATGCCAAGTCGGATTCCGTCAGACGCCCGAACATCTGGTGGCGGACCTCGGCCAGAATCGACTGCGTCACGCGCGCGAAGAGGATGTGCTTGACGATGCGAAGCGCCGCGACCGCTACCTGCGCCCCGAACACGATGCCGGCCGCCACCAGCAGGGAACGGAAGGGATTGGACTGCGTTAAGAAGGAATTCACTAAGCCGTCGAGCGCCCCGGTGACGAAACCCAAATCCGGCACAACTGCGGCCGCCGGACCAGTGCGAACCAGGATCTTCTCGACTAGCATCGCGCCAACCCAGACAGACAGGACCTGCAGGCCGACGATAAGTAGGGATAGGAGCCAGGTGGCAGCAATGGTCAGCCTGTAGGGTTGGAGATACCGCAGAATGCGGAGGTAAGTTCTCACGCCCAGCCTGCCTTCTCCGCGGGGGCACGCCGGGACTGCGGGAAGAGCGGCTTGAATCGATACAGGTCTCTCACAGCGCAGCCGTCCTGCCCGGAAGACCCTGGTGATCCCGCCAGCCCTGGTAAGTCCTGATGCCAATCTCCGCAAAGGATTGGAAGAAGGCGCACTCGCCCCACGCATCGAGAACCACGCCGGATTTGGGATCGCTCGCGCAGCAGCCGTCGGCACACAGAAAGCGTGCCCAGCACCCGTGACAACGAGACGCGGCGAGCGAACGCGCCGCCCGGAACGCGGCCAGGGGTGCCGCGTCCACCCCGGAACGGACATCGCCGATTCCGCGGTCTGGGAATCCGACGAAGTTCTGGCAAGGAAACAGGCACCCCGCCGCGTCCACGCCAATCGTCTGATACCCCGCACCACAGGGACTGTAGGGTTCACCCCGGTCCAGCCGGCGCCATATATCCATTAGGGCGGCCGGGACCACGGCTTCCTGCGTGAGTGGTCGGCCACGAAGTCGTGTGCTTTCCGAAAGCGCCAACGCGGCGATATCCGACAGAAAATGGTCGCGGCGCGACTGCCAGCCGCAGGAGTCGATACGGCACAGAGTCTTATTCGGCTCGGCGGGAAGGGCTTTAAAGCGCTTCGCACCGAGCCTGCGCCAGTAGCGGGCAACATCGCGCAGTCGGCTATTGCCGGCAAGAACACTGTAGATATCACAACCCGGTCCATTCGGCACGCTTCGAACCATGTTCCGATACCGCCGCCAGTTCTCCAGTGCCCGGCGATGTGTAGGCGCACCATCGGCAGACTTCCGAAAGCGATCATGCTTGGTAGATGGCCCGTCGATGCTGAAGCAGAGTGCGATCTTCTTCTCCAGACAGATCTGCAAGTGCCCCTCCGTGACGAGAGTGCCGTTCGTGATGATTTGCACGTCAAGTTCCATCTGCTTCGCAGCAGCTAGACCGCGCAGGTGATCCAGGAACGCCATGGCTTCATCAAAGAAAAGGAAAGTCTCGCCGGTGGCAAATCCAATATGGACCCGCGGCTGACCGTCACTCATGCGTAAAATGAGTTCGGCAAGGCGCTTCCAGACGTTCGGTTGCATTACCGCCGCCCCTTGGCCGAACCGTCCCCACCCGGTGCTGCAGTAACCGCACCGCAGGTTGCAGTCCTGTACGAAGGCGAGTTCCCAGCTACTCGGCGAGTACGGTTGCTCCGATGGAGCGGATTCGCCGTATGTTCCGCCGGATCTGGGTCCCGTTCCGGTGGATTGAGCAAAAGCCATAGTCAGCACTCCCTCCTTTCCAGCTGCAATACATCGACCGGAGAAAGCCGTGCCATCCCCGCTTCCCTTGGCGTGATTCCGGCGATTGTGTGAACGGGACCCTGAGCACGCGAACCACCGGCGCCGTTCTCTGGGGGGACCGGCACTTCCCGTCCGGAGAGCAATCCCATTGCCTCATGCACTACCGACTCAGGCGCAATCTCCTCCATGCAGAGCCGTCGTTTACATTGCCGGAGCCGAGGCGTGTCGGCGCAGACCGGGCATTGGCTCGCCCGCAGGCATCTCGACGTCGGATGTCCCCACACGGCTGGATTCGTCGGCCCGAACAAAACCACCGAGGGCGTCCCAACGGTCGCTGCCAGGTGGGCCGGAAACGAGTCGATGCTGACCACACAATCACAGCGGCGAATGAGCGCGGCGAACTGCCTGAGGCCTGGCCACGGATGGACCACCTTCGTGCCATGTAGGAGCGAAGCCGCTTGTCCCAGTTCCAGGACCACCGATTCCGAACGAAGTTGGTCCACCACAGCCTGCCAGCGTGCAAGGGGGTATTCCTTTTCTGCCAGTGGAGTCCGGTAGTTGACAAGCACGCGTGGACGTCCGCGCCACGGTCTCATCACCTCATCGGCCCATGCTTCGTCCGCTGCGCGCGTGAAAACCTCCGGCGAGCCGTCCGTCACGTTCAGCCGGTGATGAAGCGCCACCTGGCGCCAAACCGGCTCGCTACCCTGGTTCAGATGGAATAGGTGCTCCACCCGAAAGGGAGGTTCCGCCCCACCACCACCACTCGCGGGCGGATGGACTCGAGCATAGGGCGCGAAGACGTCCGCACCCTCTTCCGGAAGGCCCCAGAACCACAAATCATTGCCCGGACAAGCGACAAGCCGACTCAGGCGGGGGTTGTAGTCGTACAACTCGGCAGCACTTTTCGGAACGGCGCACCGAATATGATCGTAGCGGCCGCTCTCCTGGAAATAACGAACAAATGCACTAGCCAGCAGGCAATCTCCCAAGCCCCCGGACAACATGATCGTCAGGCGCCGCGTTTCGCCCATACTAGTCCGGTATCCTCCCGCCTTCGTTCTCTCGCCGCGACATCCAATAGTGCTCCGCCAGACAGGCCCCCCGGCAGATGCCGCGGTACCAGAGCGCGCAACTCCGGCAGTCCTCAACGTATGGTCGGGACATGAGGTCCTTGACGGCGGCGGCATTGTGCTCGCCCACCTCCGTCAAGGTGGAAAACTCCCCGATCTTCGGTCCCCGAATCGCAATACCATTGCAGGGAAACGTGGTCAGATCCGGATTGACTGTCAGGTTGCGCGTAAAGCCGTCGCGGGAGATGGCGCATGCCGCCCGCATGCCGCCGTCGTACAGCGTCCGGCGCAGGGCAGCGGGGCTCAGAGCGCAAAGGGGAAACGGCTTGCTCAGGTGCAGGCGAAGCCCGTGCGCGGCCGCGTCGTCGCACAACCCAAGGAACAGGGATTCCAGCCGGCCCCCATCGCATCCCATGCCATCCCGAATCCGGAAGAACGCATTCGCCCCTTCAGATCCCTGGAATGCCAGGGCATAGTTGAGTTGCGGGATTTCGAGCCGCCGCGCCAGATCCATCACCACGCGCCATTCCGGTGGACCACTCCGCTCCGTTAGCGTGTAGCGAAGGATCACGGAAAGTCCACGCGCCCGGGCGGCCAGCAGATTCTCCTCAAACAGCAACGCCGCCGAAGGATCCGAACCGATCCGTTCCTGGTCGTAGTGCGCCACCAACTCCCAGATTGCCGGCGCGGCAATGTGCTGCCGGACCGTGGCGGGGTAGAGGCCGTTGCTGGTCAGCCGGACCGATAGCCCGTGCTCTCCCGCCAGCATGAGCAATTGCGCGAAATGAGGGTATACGGTCGGCTCGCCACCCGCCAGCAGGACATTGTCCACTCCCTGTGCGGCCGCCCAGGAAAGCGCAAAGGCAAGGTCCGCCATCGACATATACGCCGGGCCGCCGTTCGAAAAATTCTTGGCGTAGCAGTAACTGCACGTCAGATTGCAGCGGTAGGTGGGGGCCAGCAGGATCTGCCGGCTCGGAGCGGCCCCGTGGCTCCCGCAGTTGGCTAGTCTCTCGAGTTCATCCGCCAAGTTGCCATTGCCGTTTGCCCGCAGTTCTTCAATCCAATCCGGAATCAGACCTGGTACCGACAGCAGGCGCACCACAACATCCGAGCGCACCCCAAAATCTCGCACAACCCGGCCGATTCCAGAGCGCAGAGCAGCCCAAGCCTTACCGAATGGTGTGGCTAGTGCGAAATCCGGCACCGGTCGTGCGAGCGAGGTCTCCAAAACTAACCACGGGTGGCGGTGGATGAGTACACTGCACGCGCCGTGCCCAACCACGCAGCTCGGGTCCACTAGACCCTTCAAGAGCAGAAAATCCGCCTCCGGGGATTCGGCCTCGGCCAGCAACGCCATCCCTGCCCGCCTGGTCCCTTCAAGCGGGTCTTCAAGGCAGGCCTGGGCGAGTTCCAGCCTCACGCGTCGCCCCCCATAATCCGGTGGATGAGGGCCGGCAACGAGGAGATATTCCTGCCCAGAACGAGTTCGTACGCGGGGCACTTTTCCACCAGGCTAATGAGGGCCTGCGCCTGCTCCTCTCTCCTGAAAACATTCGTCGGGTCCAGAACCTGGTCCGTAGCAAGGACGAAAGCCTCCTCGGGCGCCATCGGCGTCACCGTGTGGTCGTCAGCCCCCCTTCGAATGCGCAGGAAGAACATCGCAGCAGGCGAAACCCAGTGGGTACCCCTCCCGCGGGCAGCCGTCTTGGGTAACGCCATCTCGCTCTTGCCATGCCCCCCGTGACTCAAGGTCCCTTCCAATTCGTCCAGCGTCGTTGGCGCTCGTCCCACAATTCGCGGCGGAACCCGGAACCCGGCCACTTGAATACGACATTTCACCGCACTCAACAGCGAGTTCTCATCGCTCAGCAAGTCGAACCCGCCCCGCATTAAGGCCAAGGCCGTCGTGGTTTTGCCGCTGCCACTAGGGCCAAGCAGGATCGCGCCCCGTTCACCGGATGCAACCGTGGCAGCATGCAGGCAGAAATGCCCTTGTGCCCTGACGATCATGGTCCTCACCAGATCCGCAATCTCATCCAGCGCAAGCGGCCCCCCACTGCGCGGTCCCACCTCGTCGCTCGCCGTGCTCCCATGCGCCGCGACCCGGTCCACTTTCAAGCGCAACGCGCCGGGGCGCGAATGCCTCGCTCCAGACGGATGCCCACCCACCAATATTCGAATGTGAGCCATTGGGGAAAGCCGCAGAGACGCAAGCAGATCGAACGGTCGCCAGAATGCCTCAACATCGTCCCACCGCATATGAACAAACTCATCGGAAAGAACCGTCGCATGAGGCGAAGGGACGTCCACCGCGTCCAACATCCCCGCTCCCTCTTCCACGGGCAAGACGATTTGGCCATCTCTCCCCGTAGCAACGACGTATATGTCCACTCGGCATGTTCTCCGCCGAATGGACTCGGAGGTTGGCCTCGGGTAATGCGCCGCGACGTGGCGACGAAGATGGGTGAGCACCTCCACGGAATTCGACCACACCACAATCCGCTCCTCGTTGAAGAGAAAATGCACCGAACGACCACGTGCCTCAAGGCGCTCTGAGCGCGCCTCCAGCCATGAGGAGACAGGATCGCGGAAAGTCGCCGATCCACGGCACATAGGCTCCGATATCACGCTACTAATCAACGCCCCCCCAGCCGTCGGAAGTGTGCCCATCCGGCCCAGGCCGGTAGGGTCCTGCACAACCGCAGCCCAATACCGTACGTTCGCGTCGGAGTGGAACAACGAGCCGTAGCGGCCCGGCCACCCGCCCCCCGGCTCGCAAAACGCACGGTTTCCGAGGGACAGCCAGCAATGCCCCTGGTCACGATCCGGGGCCAGCCGCATCCCCACGTTCAGCGTCGGGTTCAGCCCAACCCGACGCGCCCAATCCAGGATAAGGAGACTCCGGAACAGACAGCGCCTCCGCCAGACTCGCGGAAACAAATACGCGCAAAACTCGGCAACACTGGCAATCCAGCCCTCCGGAATCGTCTCGGCTCGCGCAGAGGCTCGGCGGGCCAGCGGGGACAAGCGCGACAACATCTCGTCGAAGGCGAGGAGACGCACCATGGCGCGCTCGACACCCACCGCACGGCGCGCACAGTGCACAAGAAATGAAAGAAGTACTCTGAGCCGCACGGCGACCAACCCCCAACAAACGCAGACCCCCGCGCCCGGCGGCACCCAACCCCCAGCCACAACCGCCCGGGCCGGCCGCCCCCGACACAAGCCAGCACCAAGCACGCCCAAACGCGCAGCCCGCGTCGCGCACCACGACCCCGGCGCCTTATCGGCAACCACAGAGGCGCGGAAGGTACATGTTCGGAGTTCTGCTAGTGATAGTAGGCGGTGCCGCTGGTGTATGTAATAACTAACCCGGCAGCGCAACCGCCGCCGGAATAGTTTGTGTTCGAGACGGTTTGAGTGCAACCGGAGCCAACCACCCGCGAGGCGGCCCTGTGCTTCACGACGGCGGGCTTCACGTAGGCCTTGCTAATCCTTGCCTCACTTCTGTTTTTCTCGTTGTCGTTCTCCATCTTCGATCTCCTTTCCCGTCGGCGACGCGGCGCGCGTGGCGCCATACCGCGCACTTGTCTAAGGCGAAACTCCGTCCGCCGCCTTGAGCAGGCCCTCATTCCTCAAGTACTCCAGCGTCTCCGACACGTCCGTGGCCGCCTGGTCAGCCAGACAATCGTATTCCTCGGCGAAACTGGCCGCGATCTGCTGGCTCGTCTTCCCGTCGAGCACGGCACGGAAGGCCAGCGACGCCGTCTCGTTCAACACGTAGTAGCTCGAATCCGACAGGTTCAGCAAAACCACGCTGCTCCCCAAGTTCTTCCAGGTGACGTTCTCGTTGACCCGTGGCGACATGTCCGACTCCTTCTTCCCGTCGTCTTAAAATGGTAGTATAGCCGGATTCGTTTCGCTCTACCAGAAAAAAAGACTTTCAGCCCTGAACCTCTGTACGATCCTACCAATGCCTCATAATGGGGACGAGTTGCCAACAACGACACTCTCCCGTAGAAACAGAAGCGCCTTGACCGCCATACTTGGGGGGGGCGCACTGAAGCCGGTTGTATCGGTGCCGCATGGTCGGCCCCAGGTCTCCTATGCCTTCTGAGTCGCGTGCTGCGTCTTGTCCGGGGCCGGTCGGGTCTCCCGTGCCGGCGGTTGTCTGCCGCCGGCACGGCTTCAGCTCGTCCGGGGCAGGCCGGCGCGCCGATCTCCGTTGGGCGTCTCTCCCCTTGCCCCTTGTTTTAGGGCTTGCCGTTCTCCTGTGCCTCCCGGCGCCCGCTGTTCTTCAGGTCCAGTTTCGGAGCGCCGAGTTCATGGCCGCGGCCTCCGGCGCTTGGGGCGATCTCTGCAATCTTGACTTCGACGCGGCTGGTGCTGCCTTCGAGGCCCTGACCAAGCGCTATCCCAACCATCCCGCGCCCCCGCTCTATGGGGCGACAGTCGTTTGGCTGCGCCACCTCGACGACCGCCACGAACTCGTGCTCGATCGCTTCGTGCACCCCGGATACCTCACCAAAGCGGCCGCCCGCCCCATGGATTCCGTCCAGCGCCAGCGGTTCTTCGAACTCCTCGCCGCCAGCCGCCTCCTTGCGGATCGCCGGTTGAAAGCCGATCCGCGGGATCAGGACGCCCGCTACTTCCGTGGCGCGGTCGAGGGGCTGACCGCGGCCTTCGCCATTACTGTGGACCGCGGTTATATGGAAGCCTTCCGCCACGGCAAACAGGCCTACGCGATCCACAGCCGCCTCCTTCAGGAGGACCGGCGGTATTTCGACGCCTTCCTGCTGCCCGGCCTGTACGATTACGTCGCCGCCAGCGTTCCCTGGTACGTCCGTTGGCTGGCGGGCGGGGATCGGGTGCGCGGTCTCCAGTCGATGAATCTCGCCGTGGACAAGGGGCGTTGGGCGTCGGATGATGCGCGCCTTGTCCGCTTGGTGCTGCTGGCCCGCGACGCGCGCCTCGACGATGCTCTTGCGGATGCGGCATCGCTTTTTCGGAAATACCCGCATAACTACCTGCTTCACCTGACCACGGCGCAGTTACTGGAAAGACTGGGGCGGCGCGAAGAAGCCGACAGTACTTATCTGCAGATTCTCCGCTTCGCGGAGGAGGGGAAGCCGAACTATCAGAGGATCGAGATCGCTGCTTTTCGCTGGGAGATTGGCAACCGCTTGCTGGCTTCCCGGCCCCAGGCAGCCCTGGAGCGCTATCAATCCCTCCTGGCCGACCCTGCGACCGATGAAAGGTGGCGGGTCCTGGCACTGCTGCAATCCGGTTGCGCCCTCGACCTGCTCGGGCGTCGCGAAGATGCCATCCGCCAATACCGAGCGGTGCTTGGGATGAAAGAGTATGACAATTCCCACGCCCACGCTAACGAGTACCTGCGATCGCCATTTTCGGCGACCGGGAATTCGATCGCTCTCCCGAGGTTATCCGCAAAATGATGATCGAACACTTGGCTCCGCCGTTCGAGGGCTCACCGTGCCACGGTGTCCGGCCTATCAGTGGAGAGGCGTTGCGCAACTCCCGGCGCCTGACGGCCCTGCTGGCGGCGGGCTGCCTCTTGCTGGCCGGCTGCGCGGTGCGCACCCAGCGGAACGTGGAAGGCTATGTGGCTTCCGTAGTCAACCGGCAACCGCCCTCACATGCCAGCAGGCCCGCAGGATCCCTCGAGGCCGCCGAGCCCGCAGTCTTCACCTTTAGCCAGGCCTGTGAACGCGCCGCGAGGTTCGACCAAGACGTCGCAGCGGCGATGGCCGATGTCGCCCGGCTCCAGGTTGACGTCGCTCAGGCCCGCAGCGACGTTTGGCCTCGCGTGGATCTCAGAACTTACTTCCAGATTCCGCTCGGCGGGAGCAATCTCGAGGGTGTGCGCCTGTTCAACGGCGGCGTCTTTTTCCGCTCCGACTTCCAGAAAATGATCTTCTCCGGCGACGCAGCGTCCGCCGCCCGCGCCCGGGTGGCCGAGCGCCGTGAAAACCTGGGATTGGCTCTTGATCGACTTTCCAAGAGCCTGTTCCTCCTACTCGCGGATCGCGAGAACCTGCGAGCCGAGGTGGTCTTGCGTCGCACGATTCAAAACCAAACCTCAGACGCACTGGAGCGGGCGCACCTGCTAGAGCGTAACGGCCGTATCAAGCCCGAGCGGGTCCTTGAGTATCAGTACCAGCACGAGAATTCCTCGCGGGTCTATCAGGACGCCGTCCGCCGACTGGCTGAGATTAACCGCGCTCTCAGCAGCAGGTTGCTGATCGAGGGTACTCAGGATGTTGTCATAACCGACCTGCCGGAGTTGTTGTCATCGATGGATACGCTGGCTCCAGTGCCTGAGCCCGACATGCAATTCTTCCGCGACGTGTGGGAGAAGCGCCACGACACGAGGGCAGCCGAAGCCGCCCTCTTCGTTAAGGAAATGGCCGTTATAGCTGAACGACGCAAGCGAATCCCGAGCCTCACCGCCTCCTTCGGATTGGGCAGCCTTAGCCTCACCTCTACCTTCAGCCAAGCGCCGGTGCTGGTCCAACTGGGCGCATCCATGCCCCTGCTCGATTTCGGCGACATTAAGAGAGAAATCGGCAAGGCGAGCATCGAGCGCGATCTGGCCCGGCGAAACATAAACCTTCTGCTTCTGAAGATCCAGCGCGGCGTCCTCGATTCATCCGCCGCCCTTTCGGAGGCGATTGCGGCCCGTAGAGCCACCGAGGGCCAACGGAGACTGATCTCCGAGCAGAGTGAAGCCAGTCAGAAGCTGGTTGCAGCCGGACTCGTCGACCCCATCGACCTGCTCAACTTCAAAGTGCGTGCTTCCGAGTTGGATATCGAACTGGCGCGGACTCGCATCAATGTCTCCAAGGCTGCTGTCGAGTACGCTCTGGCCTCGGGCCGCAGTCTTGCGGGCGAACCGGCCCCCTCGCAGGAGAAGGCTAAGTGAGACCAGCCATGGCGTTGCTTCCATCTAACCCGCCACTTGCCTCCACCCCGCACGCTGGACGCAGTTGGGAGACTTCGCATCTGCGGCGGCTATGCCGCACCGAACTCGACACCGTGGTTGGCGTGATGCCCGCCTGGCTGCACCACCGGCAGTGGCTGCCCCCGGCGGGCGCCAACGATGGCCTGCTCTGGGAGTTCATTGAACGCCACGGTCTTGGCGGCGCCCTAGGCGCGCTTGTGGCGGACGGTCTCGTGCCACCGGGAGAACTCGCCGACTTGGCCATCGACCGTTATCTCAGCAATTCAGTCCACTGCGAGCGCGCCCAGCACACATGCCGCAAAATCCTCGCCGCCGCTAAAGAGGTCGGCCTGCCGGTTCTCAACCTCAAGGGCCCGGTGCTGGCCGGCCAAGCCTACGGCGACACCGGCATCCGGGCGTTCTCCGACATCGACTTGTGGACTGTTTCCCGGACCGGCATATTCAAGCTCCTCGACGCGTTGGATGCCCGGGTCACCGAGGACTCCGACCTCGGTGGCCCCCTCCGCCGCATTCGCGCGCCGGGCGCAGTCCTGGCCACCCTGGATGGCTGGGAGATCGAAATCCGTTACCCCACCCCCGAGCCGACCGATCCGATGCTGCAGCTCCTTGCCGAGTTTCACTCTAGCTGTTGGCCCCCGGATGACGGCTGGCTCGCCGCGCCCGACCCGTCGCGGCATCTGCTCGTGCTGCTCCTGCACATGTCCTGGTATCACTACTACTCCCGCTTTGTCTGGTTCCTCGATCTGGCGGCTTTGGTTTCGCGGCGCCGGGCCGAAATCGACTTCGATTGGCTACTCCACGAAGCCCGGCGCCTGAACGCTGCCAACCTCCTGGGCGTTGCGGCGCGCTTCTGCCGGCAGCATATCGATCGAGCGTTTCCTGAGTTTCCGCTCGACCGGGCTGCCTGGAACTACGGCTTTCTCAGCCTGACCGCCGATGCCCGCACTATTGCCTCCGGAAGGTTTTCCCTCAACCAACGGAGCACTGTCAGCCTGTCCCGGATCCTGTGG
>OCTA010003001.1_pt1 | contig 15102 bp, 10 predicted proteins | sample 1538991 | NCBI WGS metagenome assembly OCTA01 (sample SAMEA3539302, study PRJEB22396) | soil metagenome | biome: tundra; feature: field; material: soil | place: USA | collected 2010-05 | depth 0.15 m | reverse complement strand
CGGCGCTGCGTGCTGAAGGCCGCTTCGATGAAAACTGGGTCGTCCCTCCGGGACTTGAATCATCCCTGTGGCATCGTCCCCAGCGCTGAAGCGTTGGGCTATTTTTGGATCGCCCCTCCGGGGCTGTGATTATAGGAAGTGCGCGCGGGAGCCCGGGGCCTGCCCCCTGTAAGGTGCTGCTCCCAGGTTAGCGTCCAAGAAACGGGCGCGAACATGGGGCACAGGAGTGGGCTTGCCCGGGAGCCTCTTGCGGCATCAAGAACCGTATGGCCATTGACCCGTGCCCACCTTCGGGGGTACAGTTGACAGCTAGGGTTTCTGTTCCTCCCCCCAACCCTGACCAAAGTGCGCCCCGTCTATTCCAAACTCGCATTCCTGACGCTTGGACTGATAGTGCTCGCCCTTGCCAGTCCTGCCTGGGCGGCGGCGCCGCAGTTTGCCGCGCAGAAACGCATCGGCATGGGTAGTGGCGACCAGTGGGAACCGGCCACGGCGGCTGACGGTGCGGGCCGGCTCTACGTGCTCTATCCCCACTACGGGCGCGTGCCCGACTGTAAGGAGTGCAGCGTCCCAACCATGCTGTTACTGACCAGCAACGACAATGGGAAAACGTGGCAGTCTCCGCATGTAATGTTCGAATACGGCTCCGGACAGTTTGATGCGCAGATCGCCGTGGATCCCGCCGATCACCACACCGTTTACGCAGCCTGGCTCCAAAACAAGAAACGCGATGTGATGCTCGCGAGGTCGGGCGACTCTGGAGCCACCTGGGCATTCACGATCGCCGCCCGCGGCAACGGGGAACTCGATAAGCCGGCGCTCGCCGTTCGTGGCCAGAATGTTTACGTGGCCTTCAATCACGAAGAAGAAGTTTGGGTTGCCTCGTCGCAGAATAGCGGCCGCACATTCACCTGGGCACGCGTGAACAATGACAGCCGCCCCGGCTGGTCGCTTCTCGGTTCGGCCACGGTCGATCCCGCGGGCAATACCTATCTCGCATGGGCCTCGTACTCGAAGGCGGGCGGGGCGCGTGGTTCGGTCGACCTCTATGTAGCCAAGTCTTCCGATGTGGGTAAAACCTGGGTCGCGAGAACTCTCGATGTTTCCTCTGCCGCACCCGGTTGCAAGACTGAAGACTGCGCCGAGGCCTACCTGGGCGCGCAGATCGCTCTTACGTCCGATAGCGATGGAACCCTTTATGCCCTCTGGAGTGCAGGCCGCACGTCGATGGGTCCGCAGCGAATTTATTTCTCGTCGTCCACCAACGGAGGCGAGAACTGGCTGCCCAAGGTTAATGTCTCCTCCGCTGCACCAGGTGTAGAACATGCCTTTCCGGCGATTGCGGCCGGCAACAACGGCGACGTGAGAATTGCCTGGATGGATTCCCGCAACGCGCCTTACTGGAATACCTACTATCGCAGCACAAGCAATGGCGGAGCCACCTGGGGCGACGAGATTCGCGTCTCCGGCTACGTGCCGGGATATAAGTACATCGCGAAAGATGGATTCCGTTTCCCCTTCGGCGACTATTTCGGAATGGCCATCGACAACCACGGCGACACCCACATGGTGTGGGGCGAAGGGATGAACTACCAGTCGCCAGGAACGATCTGGTACGCCAACGGAAGATAAGCCCCGCTGGGGAAAAAGTCTTTTGCGCACGCGAAACGTGACCACAGGCGCTGAAGCGCGCTTTGATTTTACGCGTCTTACGCGGCCCTGAAAGGGCCGCTCTTCCACGGCGATGCACGCATTTATGACTTTTTCCGCAAGCAGTGAATCCGTGCCCTTCCCAGTTCGTTACGTCCCAAGAGTTTTTCCGAAGCCTATTTAGGAGCCTGGATCCGAAAGCCTAGAGCCGAAGCCCAAGGCCTAAAGCCTGAGGCCGGATCACCCCGTCAGCATCCCGCCTGTAAGGTGGCTTAGCCGCTCGATCCGATGCTGCCGGCAATACTCGGTCAAGTTCCCTACCAGCGTCTCCGTCGCCACCGGATCAAAATAACTTGCCGTGCCCACCTGCACCGCGCTCGCTCCCGCCAGCATGAATTCGACCACGTCCACCGGCGTCGTGATCCCGCCCATGCCGATCACAGGAATTTTCACCGCGTGCGCTGCGTCATAAACCATGCGCAGCGCAATGGGTTTGATGGCGGGCCCGGAGAGGCCAGCGGTTACATTGGCGATCCGCGGCCTCCGCGTTTCCGCATCGATTGCCATCGCCAGAAATGTATTCACCAGCGAGATGGCGTCGGCGCCCGCCTCCTCGGCAACATGCGCCATCAGCGCAATCGAGGTGACATTCGGCGAGAGCTTCACGATCAGCGGCCGTCTGGCAGCGCGTTTCGCCGTGCGCACGACTTCATCCAGCAACTGCGGGTCGCTGCCGAACTGAAGCCCGCCATGCGCTGTGTTCGGGCAGGAGACGTTCAGTTCGTAGGCCGCAATGCCCTCTCCCTCGTTGAGAATTGCGATTGTGCGCTCATAATCGGCGCGCGTGTAGCCGAAGATGTTGGCGAACACGACGACGTTTTTTTTCGCGCGCAACGCCGGGAGTTTCTCGTCGAGAAACGCCTGCGCGCCGATGTTCTGCAGACCGATGGCATTCAGCATTCCGGCGGCGGTCTCATAGAGGCGCGGCGGCGGATTTCCTGTCATCGGCTCGACCGAAAGCCCTTTGACGACTAGGCCGCCGAGCCGGTCCAGATGAACGATGTCCTCGAACTCGATGCCGTATCCGAATGTTCCGGAAGCGGCAATGATCGGGTTCTTCAGATCGATGCCGGCAACGCTGACGCGCAGATCGGGGCCGCTGGGGGGATTAGCGCGCGACGGCGTCATTGGGTGCCTCCAACAGCGGACGGAGCGACCAATCGATGCGCCGGTGCCAGCGCCTCCGTCAGCACTCTTCCCGTGGCTTGCGCCGGAGCGTTAATCCCGAGCAGCGAGGCGAACGTCACCGCGAGATCGATTGGCTCGGCGTGCGTCCGATAAATTCCCGGCTGAAAAGCCAGGCCGTAAAGAGCGAGTGGCACATGAGTATCGTACGAAAAAGGCGTGGCGTGATCGGTGCCCTTCGTGATTCCGACCTGAAACGGGTTGGGGACGCCCATCACATACCAACCGCCCACGGGCGAGTAGCTGTGGGCATAGCGTCGGCCCATTTCGGTGCCGGGTGCTTCTCCGTGGGCCAGTTGCCACTTGGTGAAGTATCCGGACAACCGGGCGGTGCAGGAGTAGGGGTCCCCTCGGCTAGCTCGGGGCAGGCTCTTCGACTGCGCTGAGCCATTCACTTCGTTCATGGCTCGGCTCCGCTCAGGATGACAGGGCGTTGAGGAATCGGCCTGCTTCATGCTCTCGCCCGCATCCGCCTCGGCGTCCGCTTCCTTTCGGCCGGCGCCGGCGAATGCCTCCTCGTTCAACCACGCTAGCGGATAATCGAACTCGACGAGGTAGTCAGCTTTCTTCCCATATTTTTTCGAGAGCAGGGAATTGATCTGTTCCCGCAAAGCCTTGCCGTCAAGATTGGCCGCGGGCAGGCGAAGGGTCTTTGCGAAGTCGGGGAGGGGCGCAATGCCGTGATCGGCAGAGAGCGCCATCCAGACGTTTGCCATTCCGATCTGATGGCCCAGAAAACCGATGAACTCCGCAAGCTGGCGGTCGAGTTCGAGCGCCATACTGCGCATTTGCGGCGAGTCCGGGCCTACTCCATGGCCAAGAATATCGTTCGCTGAAAGACTAACGACCAGCAGATCGGTTACCGGCCCCGCTCCGAGCTTTTCGTAGAGCACAAGCTCCTTCGCAAATTCGAGCTGGTATTCATTGGCGAATGGAGTCGAGCCGATGACCTCGTAGAATCCGGCCGGCTTGCCGTCTCTGCTAGTGCGAGGAGCGGTTGACCCGAGCGTGTTCCCCTCGGCATCTTTCCATTCGCGGTTCCAGAATTTTTCTGTGCGATGACTGGAATTGAAATTTTGCACCCACTCCGGTAGGTCATCGCGGTAGTAGGTCGAGGAGATCCACGCGCCGCTTTTCCCATCGATCCAGTAAGCGCCGTCCGCGGAAAATCCACCTGGCAATATGGCCGCGCGATCCTTGAGCGAAACCGCGAACACGCGCGCCTTACCGCTAGTGGCGAGCTTCAACTCATCCCCTAGCGTGTCGCTCAGCAGGTTGTGCGGCGATGCGCCCGGGCCGGTACTGTCAATGCCTACCAGTTTCGTCGCGTCATCCTCCACGGAAGTAACCAGCTTCTTCTTCTGCGGATCCCACCACTCGTTGGCAACGATGCCATGTCCGCTGGTGTAGCTTCCGGTGAAGAGTGTTGCATGACCGGGAGCGGTGCGAGTGTTGGCGTAATCATAATTGCAATCGGTAAAGTAGGCGCCGCGTTCGAGAAAGACGCGAAAACCTCCTTCAACGAATTGATCGCGATAACGCTCCAGATAATCGCCCCGAAACTGGTCGATGACGATGATGACGACGAGTTTGGGGTGGGCGTTGTAGGCGGACCCTGCGGCAGTCGGAGTCGAAGCAAGCAGCGCACAAGCGACAAAGATCCAGGCCCCTAGCAGGGCCGAACCACGCAAGAAACGGGGGAGTCTCATCGCGAGCTAGTTTACAGCAGAAGAGATATTAACCGCGGAGGACGCAGAGAGCGCGGAGTTTTTCTGCCCGTCCTTCTCTGCGCCCTTCGCGTCCACCTTGGTTAGAACTTGTTCACCGATCGTGCACGGATCAGCACTTTTCAGCTAAAGTTAATGCAGAATGCTCGATCTAAATTTCGTTCGCGACAACCTCGTCCTGGTCGAGGAAAAGCTGCGCCAGCGCGGGATGAATCCGTCTGAAGCCCTGAAGGACTTTCAATCTATCGACGCCGAACGGCGACAAGCGATCACCCAGATGGAGAACCTCAAGGCCAAGCGCAACCAGGCTTCCGAAGAGATCGCCAAGGCAAAGAAGAGTGGACAGGATGCTTCCGCGCAAATCCAGGCCACTAAAGAGCTGCGCGAGCAGATTCAGGAGTTCGAGAAAAAGTCGGCCGACGCCGACGCCCGCCTGCGCGAGATTCTGACGGCTCTCCCGAATATTCCCCATGACGGCGTGCCGGTAGGGAAGAGCGAGGCAGACAATGTGGAAGCGCGCCGCTGGGGTGCTCCGCCCGCGTTCGATTTCAAGCCGAAGCCGCATTGGGAACTGGGCGAGCATCTCGGCATGCTCGACCTGGAGCGGGCGGCGAAGCTTACCGGAGCCCGCTTTGCCGTCTATTGGGCGCTCGGCGCGCGGCTCGAACGAGCGCTCGCCAATTTCATGCTCGACCTCCACACGCGCGAGCACGGATATACCGAGGTGCTCCCACCATACCTGGTGAATTCGGATTCCATGTACGGCACCGGCCAGCTGCCGAAATTTGCGCAGGATTTGTTCCGCGTCCCGCACGGCGAGAAAGATCTCTGGCTGATTCCGACCGCCGAAGTGCCGGTCACGAATCTCTATCGCGATGAAGTTCTTGATGCGGCGAAATTACCAATTTGCCTGACCGCGTACACGCCGTGCTTTCGCAGTGAAGCCGGTTCCTACGGAAAAGATGTGCGCGGCATTATCCGCCAGCATCAGTTCCAGAAGGTGGAGCTGGTGAAGTTCTCACGCCCCGAAACCTCGTACGAAGAACTGGAGAAGCTGACCCGCAATGCCGAAACCGTCCTCCAGAGGCTCGGATTGCACTATCGCGTGGTCACGCTGTGCACCAGCGACATGGGTCCTTCATCCGCCAAAACTTACGACCTCGAAGTCTGGCTGCCGGGACAGCAACTTTTCCGCGAAATTTCTTCCTGCTCGAACTTTGAGGCGTTCCAGGCTCGGCGCGCGAACATTCGCTATCGTCCGGAAGGGAAGGGCAAGACTGAGTTCGTGCACACGTTGAACGGCAGCGGCCTGGCGGTCGGGCGCACGTGGGTAGCGGTCGTCGAGAATTACCAGCAGGCCGACGGCAGCGTGCTGATTCCGGAAGCGCTCCAGCCCTACATGGGCACCGATCGCATCACACCGAGAAATTTATGACGAGGAGCCTATAACCCCGCGCTAGTCGGCGGATTTGCCATCGCATGAATTCCCAAATACACTTGCAACGATCCGAAACAGTTCTGACGGTGCCCGAAGCCGCCGTCTCTCCCATGGGCGCGATCTGGCGCACAATTCGTGGATACATTCTGTGGTCGTATGAGCGTGGCAGCCTGCACTATGACATCATGGTCACGCTTATCCTGCTGTTCGTGTTTGTCTCGCCGTACTTCATCAACTTCAAAGACAGACCAGTCGAACGCAATCCTCATTCAACGGGAGTGCTGGTGATTCCCGACAAGAACGGTGGTTTCATCTACCAGATCCCCGCCTCGGCCGTGAATTCCGATGCGGGCGCGGACATCCGCGGACAGCTCGAGCGAATCATAGAACCGATTGCGGGCGCAGTCAGCGTCACGCGGTACGAGCCGGTCAACGACGCGATGGGCCACCCACAGAGTTATAAAGTGTGGGTCGACAAAGAATGAGCGATCTGGTCATTGAGATTCCGGAGATGAAGTTCGCGCTTAGGGAAACTCTGATTAAGTATCGGCGAAAAGCGTAAACCACAGAGGGCACAGAGGTGCACAGAGGACCCCAGAGACTTAATCAGAGCTTCCTTAGAATCCTGCTAGCGGGCGTGCTGCTTGCAGTTGCTGCCTGGCCGCAGGCAGACACTGCTGGGCTGGACCGAGTTCTGAATCAAATGGACGCGGCCGCGAAGACTGTTCGCACCACCGAAGCGAATGTTGTGTGGGATGAATACCAGAAGGTAATCGACGAAACCGAAACGGAAAAAGGCAAGATTTACTCGCGCCGCGAGGGCGGCGAAACCCAGATGGCGGTCGACTTTGTTGAACCAGATAAGAAATACGTTGTCTACAGCGGCGGCAAAGTTCAGGTGTACCAGCCCAAAATCGACCAGGTGAGCGAATACAACGCAGGAAACAATCGCGTCGATATCGAAAGCTTTCTGGTACTCGGTTTCGGCGGTGGTGGCCACGATTTGTTGAAGTCGTACGATGTGAAGTATCTGGGGTCGGAGAGTGTCAATGGCACCCAGGCGGCGAAGCTGGAGTTGATCCCAAAATCGGTAAAGTTGCGGAACAACATCGCGCGCATTCTTCTCTGGATCGATCCGGCCAAGGGGATTTCGATCCAACAACAGCTCTTCGAGCCCGGAGGCGACTTTCGCCTCGCCAAGTACTCCGATATCCACATTAACCAGAATCTTCCCGCCAACGTGTTTAAGCTGAAAACAACCGCCAAGACAAAATTTGTTTCGCCACAAGGATAGGCAAGAGCCCGCAATTTCAGGGTGCGATGGCAAATCGGAACCAATAGAATCAAGCTGAAAAACCCGTGTGGTGGCGATATACTGCACGGGAGCCCCTGAAAGTTGAGTGAGAATGGCCAAAGTCTTTACAATCCCAGTTCCTCTTCCGGATTTGTCCCGCAAGAAGCGTGAGCGCACCTCCGATCCGCGCTATGTGGATGGCCAGAAGATGCTGGTCGAAGCAATGAAATACCTCGCCCAGGCTGACCCCATTGCCAATCGCGGAGCCATCGAACTGCTCTCCGAACACGTCCGCACGCGGTTTCGCATGACCGACTCGCCTCTCGGTTAGACTCAGCCCTTCCCGGCGTTGAAACGCCGGGCTATTATCGGTCGTCCCTCCGGGACTTGAATCGTCTGTTGCACTATCCCCAGCGCTGGGCTAGTATCAGTCGCCCCTCCGGGGCTGGATGCTTCGGTGCTTCGTGCCCCCGGGCTGGATTCTGCGGGCCCGGTTGCCCGAAAACCAGTTCTCACGCACACGCTTTAGGGGCTGGGTGTCGAATCTCGAAATTTTCCGCCGCCTGTTCGCCGTTCCGACTCGCCCGCAAGAAAGCCTGCCGCCAGCACAATGATGACCGGATAAAACTCCAGCGTGTATCGTGGTTCCGGATTCTCGATTGTTTCCAGAAATGCCGAGCGCAGCAGCAAAAAGCCAACCAGCAATCCGATATAACGAATATCAGAATGCCTTCGAACCAGCGCCAGCAGCGCGGCCGCCACATAGGCCAGGTTCAGCGCCCCGAATCCAACTGCGAGCACCGACCATTTGGGATCGTCATTAAACTCCCACCAGCGTACGTCGGAAGGCAATAGCTCCGTTCGCGGACGCAGCCACATGTCGGCGATGCGCAGGACGGGCAATTCAACATAGTAGCGAACGGGATGCACCCGAATGCGTTCCGCACCCAGTTCGGCGAAGCGCGCGTCCAGTTGCGGCGTCAACTGCTGCGCCTGGTTATAGTCCGCAATCAGCGCCAGCGTCGATTCCCTTGCCGTGTCGAGCGCCCGCGAAGGTAGCTTCTCCGCGTCAATTTTGTCGCCCGGAACATTCCAATAAATTTCCTCCACCGATGCATAGTCCGCGATCCAGGTTTTGACCCAGCGATTGAAGCCCCGGGGCACAACTTCTTCCGATTCGGTTGCGTAACGCGGCGCGAGCGGCTGGAATTGATGGAACGTTCGGAAATTTCGAATTGTCCACGGAGCCAGCGGCGCCAGCGCAAAGAGAAAAACTGTAGTTGCAGCCAACAAAGTTGAAACGACGTGTTTCCTGGCCACCCGAGCCTTCCCCATCAGGATCGCCAAATAAACCGCAACAGCCGCCAGCAAGATTCCGCCATCCGGCCGAAGCAGAATGCATGCCCCGATCGAAACGCCAGTCGCGGCCCACCAACGCCAGCATGCCAACCGTGCGTCGCCCAAATCGTTCATGCAACCGAGCGCCACCACGGCGCAATCCAAAGCCAGGGCCGTGAAGAAAATCTCCAGCGTTTCGGTGAGAACCGCGGCCGTGTAGTTCGCCGTAAATGGACATAAGGCGGCCAGCAGAAAGGCGGCTCTCGCAGCACGACGTCCCAAAACGCGGCGGGCCAAGTCTGCGATGATCAGGCACGTACCGAGGTCCAGCAGGATCTGCGTCGTCAACACGGCTCGAATATTGCCGGAACCGAAAATCGCGAAAATCGCAGCTAGAAACGCAGGATATCCCGGCAACCGGGTATCGGATGGCACGATTTGTCCAGCCTGCGTCTGCCCATAGACGCCGTGCTGCAACCAATTGTTGGCCAGGTCAAGGTAGACGCGCGAGTCGTCGGCGACGGCGGGAAAATAGACGAAAAAAAGCAGGCGCAATGCCAGAGCTGCCAGAATTGTCCAAAGGAAGAATCTGCGATGTTCGCGCAGCAGGTTGAGCACGTTGGAAATATAACGCGAATCGCACCATGTTCGCGCCCTCGCGTGGTGCCCCAGATTCGCGCGCTGGCGGCGGGTGGCATGGAGACTCGACCGTCCGCACCCAGGTTTAGCGCCGAAAAGCACGGCGCGAACCTGGGGCACCGTACACCGATGACCTGTCACCGTACACCGATTGACCCGTCAACCGGTTGACCCGTCACCGATTGACCCGTTATCGCTTGCCCCTTAGGATGAATACGACAACAAGATGGCCAAGCAGATCTTTCATGACCCCTTGCAGGCGCGCTGGAAGCGCGTTCGCCGCGTTTTTGACGCGGCTGCCGTGGCGTTCTCGTTGCTCCTGGTCTTCTTTCTCTACAGTGCACTGCGCAGCGAGCCGCTGCCCGACCTTTCATGGGGAGCAGAAAAGCGTCCCTATCATGCCCTGAAAGAGGACGAAAAAATAAAGGCCCGCGAGAAGCGCCGCCTCGCCACTTTGGCCCGCGTTGGCCACCGTCACAAGTCCCGCAAAGCGCCTTCCCAGATCGCTCTCAATTCCCAGGAAGGCGTTCGCGGCGCGTTCTATGTTTCCTGGGATGCCGCCAGCTTCTCATCCTTGCGCGAGTATGCGCGCCAGATCGATTTGCTGTTTCCAACCTGGCTGCAGGTCCTCAGCGCAGACGGCCATCTCGAAGCTGTGGATACCGAAACGAACACCATGTTCGACGTGATTCACGGTCAAAGCGTTCATCCCGTGGACAACCAGGTCATGCCGTTCCTCAAGACGGAAGACATCAATATGGAGGTCTTTCCCGTCGTCCAGAATTTTGACGGCACTGACTTTGTCCCCGCCGTCGCTGATTTCCTGAACAATCCCGAAGCGCGCGCCCGGTTTCGAAGTGAGATCGAACTGTTCCTCGCCTCCGATCACTATCGCGGCCTGATGGTCGATTTCGAATCTTTCCCGAAGAAGGGACAGCCGGGATACGTGGCATTGCTCAACGAACTCTCGTCGGACCTGCACGCGAAGGGCATGAAGCTCTATGTCAGCGTCCAGGTGCGCAACTCAGACTATGACTATCCAGCCATTTCCGCCGCGGTGGATGGCGTGGTCATCATGAACTACGACGAGCATTTCCCCGGTGGAACGCCGGGCCCCGTCGCCTCGCAGGATTGGTTCACCGACAACCTGAATGCGGCGATCAAGGAGATTCCCAGGCAAAAGCTCATCTGCGCCATCGGCAACTACGGCTACGATTTTGTCGAGCGACTAAAGAAAGGGAAGCTTCGGCCGGGCGCTGCCGATAAGAGCGTCTCCGTGCAGGAGGCCTGGATCGGCTCACGCGATTCTGAAGAAGACATCGATTATGACGGCGATGCTTTGAACCCGCACTTCACCTACCTCGATGATGACAATCTGCACCACGATATTTGGTTCCTCGATGCCGTCACGGCCCTGAACCAGATGCGCGCCGCTCAGACCCTGGGCATCCAGGCCTTCGCCCTGTGGCGACTGGGATCCGAAGACCGCTCATTGTGGCGCGTGTGGGACGTGCCGGGCGAAGCGACTGCGCCAGATCGCCTCAAGGATGTGCCGCCTGGGCAGGACGTTGACATGGAAGGGAACGGCGAAATCCTGCACATCGAGGCCAAGCCCGCCGATGGCGAGCGCGACATCAGCATTGACAAGGATGCTGGCTTAATCGACGACGAAACCTTCAAAAGTCTTCCCGAGCCTTATCGCGTGGCCCGCTACGGGGCCAGCAAGAACCAGCTAGCAATGACTTTTGACGACGGCCCCGATCCCGAATGGACCCCCAGGATTCTCGACATTCTCAAGCGCGAGCATGTGCCCAGCGCATTTTTCCTGATTGGAATCCAGGCCGAAAAATTCGGCAGCTTGACCAAACGCATCTACCAGGAAGGCCACGAGGTTGGCAACCACACCTTCACCCACCCCGATATCAGCTCGATCGGATCCCGCTATATGAAGGTGGAGCTCAACCTCACCGAGCAATTATTCGCCAGCCAACTTGGTATTCGCACGATCCTGTTCCGCCCGCCCTATTCGGTCGATGCCGAGCCCGACACCGAAGATCAGGTGCGCCCGCTCGAACTCACCCAGAGCATGGGCTACATCACCATCGGCAACAAGATTGACACCAAAGACTGGAACGACGAGCCGCCCCTCACGCCGCAACAGATTGCGACCGAAGTTTTGGACCACCTGCCGCCTTGCAAGGCGAACGATACACGATGCGGCAACATCATCCTGTTGCATGACGGCGGCGGCAACCGCCAGCGAACCGTGCTTGCCCTGCCCTTGATCATCAATGGTGCGCGCGCCCGCGGATTTCAGTTCGTGCCGGTTTATCAGTTGATGGGCAAAACCAAAGCCGATGTCATGCCGCCGCTGCCCACCAACCAACGATGGGCCGCTCGCCTGAACGGGATCAGCTTCTGGTTGTTCAGCGCAACCATCACGGCCATCACCGTCATTTTCTTCCTCGGCGACATTCTGATGACCGGACGCCTGATCTCGATCGGCTTTCTTGCCATTTACGATCGCCTGCGTTCGCGCGTTTACGGCACCCCCGAGCAGATCGCGGCCTATCGTCCCAAAGTCGTAGTACTAATCCCCGCCTACAACGAGGAGAAGGTCATCGAACGCACAGTCCAGGGCGCGCTCGACTCCGACTATCCCAACTTGCGAGTGATCGTCATTGACGACGGCTCCAAGGATCGCACTTTGGAAGTAACGCGCCGCGCGTTCGCGGCCGAAGAAGCCGCGGGGAATGTCCTGATCCTCACCAAGCCCAACGGCGGCAAAGCCGAGGCTCTGAACTACGGTCTCGAGCACATCGGCGATGCGGAACTCTTTGTCGGCATCGATGCCGACACCATCATCGCCCCTGATGCCATCGCGCGCATGGTCCCGCACTTCCTGGATCCGAAGGTAGCCGCCATTGCCGGCAATGCCAAGGTCGGCAACCGCGTCAACCTCTGGACGCGTTGGCAGGCGCTCGAATACATCACCAGCCAGAATTTTGAGCGGCGAGCGCTCAACACCATGGGAGCGGTGAGCGTTGTGCCCGGTGCGATCGGCGCCTGGCGCGTCACCGACGTTCACGAGGCTGGCGGCTACCATGTCGACACCGTGGCCGAAGACGCCGATCTCACCATGGCCCTCCTGCGCAACGGCCATCGCGTCGAATACGAAGACCGCGCTCTCGCCTTCACCGAAGCCCCCACCAGCGCCAGTGCGCTCATGCGCCAGCGCTTCCGCTGGTCCTTCGGAATTCTTCAGGCGGTCTGGAAGCATCGCGACGTCTTCGCTCGCCAAGGTGCCCTGGGATTCGTCGCGCTTCCCAACATCCTGATCTTCCAGATTCTTCTGCCCCTGGTCTCGCCCTTCATCGACGTGATGTTTGCCGTAGGCACGATCTGGTACTTCGTTCAAAAATACTTCCACCCGGAATCGACCGATCCCGCCAGCTTCCAGCGCTTGCTGATCTTTTTCATAGCGTTTCTGGTGATTGATTTCCTCGCATCGGCGCTGGCCTTCGCCCTGGAGCGCCGCCAGCCCGAAGCCCGCGAAGATGGCTGGTTACTAAGCCAGGTCTGGCTCCAGCGTTTTGCCTATCGCCAGGTCTTCTCGCTCGTCCTTTTCCGAACCCTGAAGCGCGCCCTCACGGGCCGCCCCTTCGCCTGGGACAAATTAGACCGCACCGCCGCGGTAAAATACGTCCCCGCCGAGCGCCGCGACTCCGTCAAGGTCTAGCGATTTGTCTATCCAGGCCAGCTTGCAACGTATTATTGAGGACGCAAAAGAGACACATGACGAAGTGGACGAAAACACGCCGCGATCCGGGACGCAATTACCTCGACGAGGAGAGGCTCCAACGCAACCGTAGAATGTTGGCGAGGGTCCATGAGTTGGTGGAATCTGGGATCAAAGCAGAGCCTGAGGTGGTTAAAGCAGCTAAAGCGGCCAATCCGGAGATCACGGAGGAACAACTAAGGGAGGTGATTATGCTGTTTCGCGACGCTGTTTATTCGCGACAGCACGATCGATAGCATCGTTAAACTTCTTTTCGGATTCGCGCAGTTGCTCGGCATCCATTTTTTGAGCGCCCGTTTCTATAATCTCGTTAAAGCGATCGACAAGCGCATCCGCAGCACTCTTTTTCCTCGGCTTCTTCAGCGGCGATGTAGCCACGCGGCATCCCTTCTTGTGATTGGTCTTAGGCATTACAGTTTACTCTACGCCGTCAACCTCACGACCGAATACGTCACGAATGTACCCCTACTGATATGACGAATGACGATGGTAACCGGTTGCACAACTCCGTAAGTTGTTGATTCTTTTCCGCTCGCGATCCCGACCCGTGATCCCCATCACTGACATCCCCGCCCCGTGCCGTGTCTGCTAGTCAAGGAGACTCCTATGCCCCGCACGATCATCGAGCCCTTTCGGATCAAAAGCGTCGAGCCCATCCGCTGGACGACGCGCGCCCAGCGCGAAAAGTTCCTCCGCGCCGCGAACTACAACCTTTTCCTACTCCCCGCCGACGACGTTTTGATCGACCTCCTCACCGACTCCGGCACCGGAGCCATGTCGACTCACCAGTGGGCCGCCATGATGGAAGGCGACGAGAGCTATGCGGGCAGCCGCAGTTTCGATGAGTTTCGCGACTCCATTCAGGATATCTTCGGCTACAAGCACGTAATCCCCACTCACCAGGGCCGTGCCGCCGAGCGCATTCTCTTCAGCGTCATGTGCAAGAAGGGAGACGTGGTCCCCAACAACACGCACTTCGATACCACCCGCGCCAACGTGGAGTTCCTAGGCGCCGAAGCCGTAGACCTGGTGATCCCCGAAGGCCGTCAGCCCAGCGTCAGGCACCCATTCAAAGGCAACATGGACGTCGACGCCCTGGAGACGCTCATCCAGAATGTAGGCCGCGAGCGCGTCCCGCTCGTGATGCTGACCGTGACCAACAACTCCGGAGGCGGCCAGCCCGTCTCCATGGAAAACGTGCAGGCGGTCAGCGCCCTCTGCCGCCACCATCGCATCCCGCTTTACTTCGACGCCTGCCGCTTCGCCGAAAATTCCTATTTCATCAAACTCCGCGAGCCCGGCTACGAAAACAAGACTCCCAAAGAAATTGCCCAGACAATGTTTGGCTACGGCGATGGCTGCACCATGTCCGCCAAGAAAGACGGCATGGCCAACATCGGCGGCTTCCTCTGCACCAACGACGACTTACTAGCCCAGCAGGAAAAAAACTTGCTGATTCTGACCGAAGGCTATCCAACTTATGGAGGGCTCGCCGGTCGCGACCTGGAAGCCATCGCCGTAGGCCTACAGGAGGCCCTGCACGAAGACTATCTCCACTACCGTATAGCCTCGACCGCCTACTTAGGCGACCATATCTCGGCCCAGGGAGTCCCCATAGTCCAGCCTCCTGGAGGCCACGCCATCTACATCGACGCACGCGCTTTCCTGCCGCACATCGCCCCCGACCATTTTCCCGCCGTGGCGTTGGCCAATGAACTCTATCTCCAAGGAGGAATCCGCTCCGTAGAAATCGGCACGCTGATGTTCGGCTCCTCCGCCAAGATGGACTTAGTCCGTCTCGCCATCCCCAGGCGCGTCTACACCCAAAGCCACATCGACTACGTAGTGGAAATTATTTTGGAGGTCTGGAAATCCCGTGACCAGATCCAAGGCATGAACCTGACGTACGAAGCCCCGTTCCTGCGCCACTTCACGGCGCGTCTGGAGCCGGAAGAAGCCAGAGCAACCGTAA
>OCTA010003000.1_pt1 | contig 15103 bp, 15 predicted proteins | sample 1538991 | NCBI WGS metagenome assembly OCTA01 (sample SAMEA3539302, study PRJEB22396) | soil metagenome | biome: tundra; feature: field; material: soil | place: USA | collected 2010-05 | depth 0.15 m | reverse complement strand
CGCATTCGGCCGGGCCGCGCCGCTCAATTTGGATTACCAGCGATCCAACCGCGTGCTGCCCTTCCCGTTCCACTTCCTCAACAATAACGGCGCTATGAACGTCAAGCCGGCCAACTATTCCTGGCAGACCTTCTACGATCAGATCATCGACCTGACCCGGTATTCCTTCTCCCCGCGCGCAATCTTCCGCCGCTTCCTGGCGACGCAAGGGGTGACGGCACGTTGGATGAACCTAGTGCGTGCGATTTCGACGGAGGGCTTCGGAAGGGCCAGGTACTACCGGGAGGTTCGTAATCGCCTGGGCACCGACCCGCAATTCCCGCCCTATTTCGAGCAAGAGAGCAGCGTACTTCCCGAGTTCTACAAAAACATAGTGCGCCAAGATCTCGGACCGCTAATGGAGTGGCTTCCCGAGGGCGCCCTCTATCACGATCCCAACGCTTACCTGAAGTCCGAGCGCTTTAAGGATGTGGTAGCCCTCGTCTGACCGCGCGGCCCGACGACACGGCCATGACGGCAGAAATCTACCGATAAAGCGAAATAATGCAGCCGGGCCTCCCTGGCCTTGCGCGCGGTCCCGCACTTGGATTCATGTCATAGTGGAATAGTTTGGAGGTCCGTGTTGAGTGCCGAAAACGAAGTCCGCGCACTGATTAGAGACCCAGTGCTTCAGCAGAGGCTTGCGAAGTATATGGTCCTGCAGTGCTTTCGCAATTCAATGCTGGAGGATTTGCATGCGGGCACATCGCCGTCTTCGGCTGCGGGAGACTATTCAGATGTGACGGTTAGCAGTCCATACGGCGTCATTCCATGGCCCAAAGTATCGCGACTGAACGACGACGAAATGAAGCGGCTGATGATAGACGTGGTGGATCGAGCCTACCGCTTCATACACACTCTGTTCGATGAGGCCGCCGGCGGTCAACTCCTGTTGCTTCTGGCGGAACGTGATCCCCTCCCCCGTTGGAACGAACCCACGCTCAAAACGGAAGTATATAAGCCGGACTGATCGGCAAATTGGCACCTCGCCGCCGGATTGGTTGACTCGCCCGCCAACCGTCCTGGCGCACCACACGCCGTGCGAAGCCCCCACCGAGACCACCCGCTCCAAAGTCCACCAGATGCGGTTCGGCGCGCAACTGAATCAGAGCGTCGAACCGCCTTGCGGCACATGTGCCGCCTTTTCCTGTTTCTCCTGGTCCTCCAGGCAATATGGCGCCCAGGGAATGGCTTCCAGGCGAGCCGCTTCAAGCGGCCGGCTGCAGGCGATGCATTTGCCATAGGTACCATCTTCGATGCGGCGCAAGGCGTCCTGCACTTGGATCAGCGTCTGCCACGCCAAGCTGTCTTCCTGGAGGGACTCAGCAATGCCTTCGGAAGAAGTGGCGGCATCAGTAGGATCTCCGACTTCGGCTCCACCCGAAGCGCGCGCTTCCGCTTCGAGGCGTGCGATCTCCGCTCGAAGTTCGCGTTCGTTCTCGCGCAGGCGCTGTTTGAAGCGTTCGATATTCATAGTAGTGATGATAACTGTTCGGATTGCCCAAGCGCGGCTTGTTGGGCAAGTTCGCAATTGCGACGCGCGGGACGTCTAGCGTCTCCGACACATGATTTCTCATCATGGTCGGAGGCCCTGCTCGTATGACGGGGCACTCGGAAAAAGGCACGCCATCCAGCGCCCCTACGCCGTGCAAATCATGCAGGCGGGGTGCCTTCCGCCGGGGGACGCACATAGTTACCCATAATGCGACACAACGCCCGCGACGACCGGGCGAATGGCAAGCCCCCAGAGCCGTTGCGTCAGGGCGGCGGGGTGTAAGATTAGTGGGATGTTCTCGCCGGCACTGCCAGGCATCCAAGACCGCCTCCATGATCTTGAGCTCCGGTTCGCGGAGTACACGCAGGCGTTCCGCGCGTCCCCACCTTTCGGCTCGCTCCAGTTGAGGAGCCATCTTCGCACGCTAGACCTGCGTCGCAGCTTCGCCAGTGCCTCGGATGCTGCGCGCGATAGTGGGTTCGCAGATTCATTGTTCGAAACGCTCCAGTTGTGGGACATCGGGGTTCGCTTCACTAAACTCGTGCCGCTAATACGATTCAGAGAGCAATTGAGGGGCATCTCCATGGCTGTTGCACAGCTTGAACAATTGCGAATTGACGACCCCGCAATGGATGCCACGAGAGTGGCCCGTCTGGCAAATCATTAGGGGGCTCGATATCGTTACGAAGGATAATCAGCCAGTACAAAACAAGGTTGTCAGCGGCACAAAAACCTCCATCATTTGTTGCCGGAACTCGTCTTTCCCATCGACAGGGAATATACGCAGAGTTTCTTCATGTGGGGTCCAACCAGCTTTCAATACCATCCTGCAGAGTGCTTTGCATTCGCTTTCATTCAAGTCGCCGAGATCGCCCGATCTGTCGATCCCAACAGTCATGTTGGTGAAGGCTGGAACAGTCTGCACATCCAAACTTCTTGACAATGCAATCGTTGGATATTGCGGGGTCCACGAGCTGATGTCTGAGAACAAGAAGCACAGGCGGCGAGAGCAAGAGCTACTCAAGGCCGTTGAGAATACGCTTCGGAACTGCGGAAAGTGGGACGAGTTTCAACGACTCCGAAGCGCCGGCATGCTTGACGAAGCAATCAAGCTGCTGGCCGAATCTCGTCAAACAGATCTCGATTTGAACACGACGAACGGACCTACTGAGGAAATCGGCGCCAAGTGCAAGCCAGCGCTCGGGTCGTTGCCTTTCGTCATATTCTCGACAAATTTGTCATACCGATAAGCCCGGACAACGCCCTTCGCTTGCCCGGCACCTATCATCGCTTACCAAACCTGGGTAGGTTATCTTCGAATACTCCATCGATGATCTCACGAATCGCCCCTAGAGCGTTACGAACTTTGATCCATTGGTACGCCTTCGGCCCAAGCCGAACGATAGGCGTAGCGAGCAGTGCATTCAAAAAGCTATGCGGCGCCGCCTCAACACCACTAAAATCGAGGTCGATCCTCTTGCCCTTGGCGACCCCCGGAAGCACATGGCGGTCTCGAAACGAGATTGCCGCGTCCTTATCCTCAGCCCACTTCCCGAAGTAATTGAAGATATTCACGTAAAGCGTGTTGTCCTGGTCCACCTTTGTGACGCCCTCAACCTCTTCCTCGGCTTTAGCCCTGATCTCGGCAAGAAGGTCATCAACCGACTGACCCAACGTATCCCTAATATTTAGGTTGATGAGCACAAAGGTACCGGGCCACTTATGGGGAAGCTTGTGGCTGGTGACATCTTGCGGAGAAATGTGAACGACGCCGTCATGCGAAACGATATACATGTCGCCCTTTAGTAGTTTGAGCATCTGACTAGAATAAGTCAGGCCCAACCCTGCATTGTTCTTGGCGGCGTAGGATTCTGATTGCTGCCGAAATGTCCCTGACACGTTTGGGCGCAAGGCGTGAATGATGGCATGTTGATGAGACGGGAATGAGTACGTCTGTTCTAAATGAGCCTTGATCTCCACACCAAGGTCGCTGAAGATAAATGAGAAGCGCTCCAAGGCAGTGTAATACCCAAACTGAAAGATTGCTGGAACTAGCACTCGGCAGCCGTCCACATCAGCCTGGCGCCGTCCATGCTCCGTAACGTTATAGAGCAGCTCCGAGATTATGTAGCTAAGGTAATCGGGAAAGCCTAATTCATAGTTATTTATTGCGTTTCGGGCATTATTGATTGTGTTCTGAACGTCGGAGCGTCTCCGCAGAGCAAAGGTTTTGCCACCCGGCCTTGCCTCGAAATCACGACCGTCTTCCATTAGGATTTCGCGCCAACGTGAAGCGCCCATTTTGCGCAGCATTTTGGTTGGCCCCATACCAGCAACACCGTACTTGAACACGACCGAACAGCCGTTAATGCTCAATTGCCAAGCATATTGAAGTAATAGCGCCATTGCCTGAAAATGTGCCCTATCGCAAGTCGTTAGGTCGATGGTCACTGGGGAGTCCTTTATACCCCAGTCGAAGTGCCGCAGCACCTTGTTAAAATCGACGGACCCTTTGCCGCTGAAGGTAAAACTGAACGGAAGAGTGAGGATTCGTGCATCGCCCGCCATAATGTGGGCGGCGATTTGATTTGCAGATCAGAAGGCGGCGAAATGAGCCGCACGGCGGCCAGCCCACTCAGAGGCGGAGGAATCGGGTAACTACGGGGTCTGGCCGGATGTTGATCGGCATCGCCCCGTACTTCCGGGGAGTTCGTGGATGTCCCGAACAACTTCCATAGCTTAGCGGCCACCTGCTCATCAATCGAGCTTGAGTACGTTTTCTTCTCCGTCACGCCGAGTTCGGGAAGGCGGTCGAGTATCTCGTGCGCTTTTACCTCTAGCTCTCGTGCCAGTTCGTTGATACGGATTCCCTTCATGGGCGGCGCCAGTGGAGGCGACGCTCCGAGTGCGGGCGAGGTGGCTGGGCCCGAGCGATCCTGCAGATCCGGCGCGAACATCCTCCGAAGCTTGACGGCCACGTCTTCGTCAATCGAGCTTGAGTACGTTTTCTTCTCTGTCACGCCGAGTTCGGGAAGGCGGTCGAGGATCTCGTGTGCTTTTACCTCCAACTCCCTTGCCAGTTCATTGATTCGAATTTTGTTCATCGCGGATTTAACCGAAGTATAATCCCTGAAGCGTGTTTTAACAATACGTGCTTATATTGGGACTCCGAGCCGAGTGCCACGCCAACTGAAGTTTCACTTAAGTCGACTCCACACCTCTAATTCCGCTTGCCGACTTCTTCAACCGCGAGGTAAGGTCGTCATGGCTAGTGATATTGCCCATTAAGAGTTGTAGAATGAATGAGTTAACCGTAGTTGACAAAACAAACGAATGGCGGCGGATGAAGAGCCTTGTGCTCGATTCTGTTTCGTCGCCGATAACGAAAAGGGTCTACAACATGGCCCTGGACGAGTTCTTCGGCTGGTACGCCCAGGAGCCGCGGCCGGGCTTCACCAAGGCAACCGTGAGCGCCTGGCGCGTAACGCTGGAGGAACGCGGGCTGGGGTCGTCAAGTATCATCGTCCGCATGTCGGCGATCCGCAAGTTGGCGGTGGAGGCGATGGACAACGGCCTCCTGGCGCCCGAATTGGCCGCTGGCATCCAGCGCGTAAAGAGCGCCAAGTCCATCGGCGTGCGCGCGGGGAATTGGCTTTCGCTCAAGCAGGCCCAGGCGCTACTCAACGCGCCGGATATCACGACGCTGAAGGGCCTCCGCGACCGCGCCATCATCGCCGTGCTGCTGGGCTGTGCACTGCGCCGGTCCGAAGTCGCGGCCCTCACGATGGCGCACGTGCAGCAGCGGGATGGCCGCTGGTGCATCGTGGACCTTTACGGGAAGCATGGCCGGGTCAGGACCATTCCGATGCCGGTCTGGGTGAAAGTGGCGATTGATGCCTGGACCGGCCCAGCCGGCGTGGTGGACGGCTACGTCTTTCGGCCCGTCATTCGCGGCGATCAGGTGCGAGGCGACGTGCTATCCGAGAAGGTCGTGTGGCAAATGCTCCGACCGTATGCCAAGGCTGCCGGGGTCGCAGGGATCGCGCCGCACGACTGTCGTCGCACGGCCGCAAAGCTGTGTTGCGCCGCCGGCGGCGAACTTGAGCAAATCCAACTACTTCTGGGCCACGCGAGTGTCCAGACGTGGAGCGGTACCTCGGCACCAAGCAGGATCTGGTCCACGCGCCAAATGATGGGATCAAACTGAGAGTGGCAGTGTAAGTCCCTCACTCGCTCACAGGAAGCCCGATCACGCTAGTTCCGAAGCCTGCGCTTGAAGAAATACAGGGTCAGAAGCGTGACCTCGGGGCCGATGGAATGCTCGCGATCCGGAAACAGCTTGATCTCAAAGTCCTTGTGAAGCTCAGTCAGCCGATCACGTAACGCATACGCCTGCATGACGGGAACGTTCACATCCTTTTCACCGTGCAGGATCAGCACTGGGCACCTCAGCTTCTCCATCCGCAGAATCGACGAGCGCTCGCGGATCGCCTCGCTGGTCATGCCAGTTTCCGCGCGCATGTTGGCGCGAACGCCGGGAAGCGTGCTGTCGTCGTACGCTTTCTTGAAATCGTAGATGCCAGCGCCGAGCACTGCCGCCTTCACATCCTCCAGGTCCAGCACGAGGAGCGAAGCCATGCGTTTCGGATCGACAAATGGTTCTTGCTGGAGCTTTCGATAGGCGGAAATGAGAACCTTCAGTGTTCTCGGCCCGACGAAATCGGCCGGGCCTTGCGACTTTCCGAAGCCTGGTTGCGTGACGGCGACTCCGGCGAATCCCTCCGCCGCCAGTCGCACCCCCAGAGGGATCAGGTTCACAGCCGTGCGCTGATATCCGGGGATCATGAGCACGCCGGGGAATGGCTTTGTGCCATGCGGCTGAAACGAGAACGCCTCAACCGCGCGACTGTCCACTTTGTAATCGTAGGCGCAGACCTTGACGCCGGACTGCTCAAGAACCACGCAGCCCTGCTTATTGACGGCCTGCGCAATCGATTCCGCGCCCCGTTGCGCGAGAGCTGCACTCGCGAAGGTGAGCAAGAGAATGCAGCGGCGGCCCGGCATTCTCCGATATTAGCTGCTCGCCGGGTCTCATCGCCACAAAATGGGCAGCAGGTGGCGTGCTTTTCTACGACACCACGACGGGATCAAAACTGACAGCGGCGGTTTAGTACATCAAATTCTCCGCTTGAGGTAACCTGTCGAAGCCACCATCTCTGAAGCCTCATTTCCTTCTGCGTTGGCACCCGCCACACCAACGGAATGTGAGCAAATTCCACCGCGATGTCGCGCACCCATATCGTCAATTGTGTGATACGAAGGCATACCAGTGCTAGAATCAAATCGCGAGGAGGCTGATTAAAACACAGTCTCAATTTTGTGTTCTGGGGAGAACCCATATGCCAAGACAGGCAAAGCCAAAAGACAACACCTTGCTGGAGATGGCCATCGTTGGCTATCAGAGCGAAGTCGAAAGGGTCAAAGCAAAGATCGCCGACATCAAAGCGCAACTCGGCCAACCCGGCCCAGGCCGGCCAAAGGCCGCAGTTGCCACGGCGACCGCACCGGCTCAGGCCGGTCCACAGAAGCGCCGCACGATGAGCAAATCTGCCCGTGCCAGGATCGCCGCCGCACAGCGAGCAAGGTGGGCGGCGCAGAAGAAGCAGCAGGCGCAACCCGTAACACCGGCGAAGCCCAAGAAGCGGAAGTTGTCGGCGGCGGGTTTGAAAGCCATAAGAGAAGCCACGAAAAAGCGTTGGGCGGCTTACCACAAGGCCCATGCATCCGCGGCGTAATCGCGAGGCCCGTCACACGCGGGCCGCGCTGGCGCCCGACGTGGGCCAAGCGTCCGCGAGGAGGCGGCCATTTTCGGGTTACGCCACAGGCAAATAGTTTTCCTGTTGGAAGCTGGAAGGGAGCGAAAGTGGCCAGTAGTCGCGCCAGGTTCGCCCACGTTGCGCCGGCGGCGCCCACCGAGGCCAGTGTTGCCACCGGTGCCAACGGCAAGCCACTAGCCGAAACGTCGCCAATAGCGTTGCATCCCAGGGGACGCCGGGATCGGTCGCCGCGGGGACACCCCTCGAAGCAAGGATTCGCGCAGCCCGTATTGCCGATTTAATGTTACAATTCGATGACGCCCTGTAAGCGGAGATTTCGCCCGCATGGGCGGATTTCCCACCTGATCGGATGCTTTGCAGGTCCGGCGATTTCGTTTGAGAGGGGCCTGTGCCAAAACAGTACCTCGGACATCTCTCCTCGCACGATCCGTTGCATCCCTATCTGGTGCAGGACGTCCTGCCGCAAATAGGAGTCCGCAACAGCGCGGCCGACTTCCGCGTCTTCAGCATGAAGGACGGCAAAGTCTATCTCTACCAGGAGCGCCACAGTTGCGCCCAAGTAGTCGGCAAGTTCTTCGTGAGCGGCGGCCACCACTCGGCCGACGGCATGAAGCGTATGCGCCAGGAGTTCGACAATCTGCAGCTCCTGCGCGGCTATGGTCTGGCCGGATACCCGCATCACATCGTACGCCCGCTGGGTACGAATGCGTGGCTCAACAGCATTTTGGTCGAGGAATATGCGCCAGGGGTCCCCTTGAGCGCCTTCGTCAATGACGCGATCCACCAAGGCCAATCCCAGCCGCTCTTCGAGAAGCTGACCGCGCTGGCATACTTCCTGGCGACCCTCCACAACCGTACAGCCAACGGGCTAAGCGTGGATTTCGACCAGGACTGCGCCTATCTCGACCGGCTCGTCCGGAAGCTGCAAAGCCAGAAGGTGATCGGCGCCTGGGACGCGGACGAACTGTATTGGTTGCGCGACCGCTGGCGGGAGAAGCCGCGCATGTGGGAGGATAAGCAAGTGCTCGTGCATGGCGATGCCACCCCCAGCAATCTCCTGTTTGGGCGCGGTCTCAGCGTGATCGCCATCGACCTGGAACGGATGAAGCGCGCCGACCGCACCTTCGATCTGGGACGGATTGCCGGAGAGTTGCAACACTATTTCCTGCAAGCCGGCGGGAACAAGCACGGCGCCGAGCCATTCATCGGGCACTTTCTTTGGGAATACGCCTGCCATTTCCCCGACCGCGACCGCGCATTCCGCTCCATCACCGGGCGCTTGCCCTTCCAGATGGCTCTCACGCTCCTGCGCATCGCCCGAAACTCCTGGGTGAGCGCTCCCCAACGGGGGCGGCTGGTGGAAGAAACCAAAATCATTTTGCGGACACCGTGAATGGAGATTCGCGCCCTGCTGTTCGATGTCAACGGAACCCTGATCGACATCGAAACCGATGAGTGGATGGAGGAGACCTACCGCGCCATCGCGCACTTTCTCACTTATCAGGGCATCGCGCTGCACCGTGGCGAAGTGCGTGATTTGTACTTCCAGATCATGAAAGAGCAGTTCGCGGCGAGCAAGGAAATCTATCCAGAGTTCGACGTGGTCGCGGTTTGGCGCGAAGTGTTGCGCCGGCACGCTACCGAGTACACCCGGACTCTCGGACCGGAGAAGTTCCAGCCGATGCCACGGTTCCTGGCCGAACTACAGCGTGGGATCTCCCGCAAACGGCTGGTAGCATTTCCCCAGACGCAAGAGATGCTGGCCCACGTGAAGACGCGCCATCGCATGGCGGTGGTTTCCGATGCCCAGAGCGTTTACGGTTTACCCGAACTTCGGGCCGCCGGCCTTGCCGACTACTTCGCCTCCATCATCATCTCTGGCGACTACGGCTATCGCAAGCCTGACCCCCGGCTGTTTCAAGCGGCCCTGACGGAATTGCAGGTCCGCCCCGAGGAGGCCATTTTCGTTGGAAACGACCGCTTCCGCGACGTCTCTGGAGCGCGGCAGGTTGGGATGAAGACGATCTTGTTCTGCCCGCACGGTAACCCTGGTGGATCTCCCGAAACCGAGCCGGACTATATCCTTTATCAATACGCCGACCTTCCCCGCGCTATCGAGTTTCTTGCCGCCGTTAAGCGATGAACAAAGCAGGCCGAATATTTCGCGGGGTGTCCGAGCCGCGGGCGTGATTTCCCAGTCAAGAATACCTTCCGATAAGGGGGAACAACGTCCCGTCGCCGTCACCCGGCAAATTCAAAACTGACCGCCTCCAATGGTAGGGTCCGGCCAAACGAGGATCAAGCGATCATCGAAACGGTCACGCCGGGCCAGTCGGTGTATGGAAACTCGCTCGGCTCACCAACGACGTCCAACGCCGCCAGGAGTTCCTCAAAGCTACCCACCGTGCGCGGTCCGAATCGCGTCGCCACCACAAACTCGGCTTCCGCGCCAGGACGCTGGACGATCCAGGCGATTCCGCGGCCATCGGAGCTTCCGCCGGCGCCATCCACATAGAACGCGCCGAACGCCTCTCCACCGGGCGAGAACAACTGGAAGTTGTCCGATGAAAACTCGAAGACGTTCGCATCGGTTGTGACGCGGATCGGTGCGCCGCCCGGCAACCCGATGCCGTACGACCCTGGATCGAGCGGCCGGAAGTCCACCTCGGGTGGCCGCGCGCGGGCGATCTGAATCGCGCGGTCGAGGTCGCGGAGCGTCATGGCCGGTTCGGGGAGGGCAGGCAGATCCAGTGAGCCCTCCACCGTCACATCGATATCGAAGCCGCTCTCGTCTGCATCTCGCACCTGTTGTTCCAGGTCCGCAAGGAATCTCTGACGCGCCGTCTCTCGCGCGTCCCGGTCGAGCAGTGCCAACTCTTCGAACCTGCGCGGCAAGCGGGACAGAATGGGCTGGAGCCGCCCGACGATTCCCTGGAACAGATTGATGCGCGTGCCGACGGTGAAGAATACGTCCTGCTCGACGGTATCTTTATAGGCAAAGCTCAAAACCCGAATCACCGGACGCTGCTGGCCAAGACGGCCAATACGACCGATGCGCTGCTCCACCTTCATGGGATTCCACGGCAGATCGTAGTTCACCAGCACGCCGGCGAACTGGAGGTTCAGTCCCTCGCCCGCGGCGTCCGTACATACCAGCAACCGCACTTGGCCGTCCCGGAGCCTTCGTTTGATCTCCTCTTTCGAGCACGGCACCCATTGGCTGCTTGCATCGCGCCACGCGCCGCCCTTGCCGGAGTAGCAGGCCACAGGCATTCCGGGCATCTGATCTGCGAGGTAATCCCGGAGGTACTCCATCGTGTCGGTGTATTGTGTAAACACGATCATGGAATCGAACCCATCCGCGAGACACGCCTCCAACTCGACCTTGAGTCGGCGCGCCTTGGTATCCGTGCCCAACTGCGCAATTCGCCGGAGCAGATCGTTGATCCGATCCCGTTCGTCAATCGCCTCGGGTGCCTCCGCTACGAGACACGCCACTTCTTCTCCGGACATCACCTCGTCCGACGTTTCATCCTGCGACGCGTCTTCCTCGGTGATGCCTCCACTGCGCATCAGCCGCCCGTTGAGAGTGCGTTTCAGCGCTTCGAAACTTGATGCCAGCCGGCGGCGGTACACCGTCATGACGAAGCCCACCGCCGAGCGCTTCTCGGGAGACGCCGCCCGGTACACATCGCCGATGAAATCCTCCACCGCGGCATAGAGCGCGCTTTCCGCCGGGGTCATCTCCACGACAACTTCACGCGGATCGCGCTTGGGAACGGGAAGATTGTAGCGCCGCAGCAATTCGCGCGTGTTCCGGACCATGCGGTGACGCAGCGGGCTCGCGGCCTGCAACAACCGCGTTGCGGCGCGACGGGCATCCGCATCCAACGTCCGCCGCGGAATCGCGCTCACATCCCGCAGCGCGCGTAGCACCTTCCTGCGCTTCAGGGCGGAAACGCCCGGCAGGATATGTGCCGCATCGGTGTCCGCCATCTTCCCGAAGGTCGCCTCTGTCGAGCGGAATAGCGACGCGAGATACTCCAGATCCTCGGGAGAAGGATTGCCAGACGCGCGTTGGAAATACCGCAGGAAGATGCCGTCGTCCCGGTACCACTCATCCGGCAACCCGAGCAAATCCATCAGATCCCACAACTCGACAGGATGCACCTGCATCGGAGTTGCCGTCAGCAGCAGCAGCGACCCGCATTTCGCCTGCAACTTCCGCATCAGCCCGAGCAGCGCGTTCGGCCCTTTCTCCTGTGTACTCCCGGCCCCGCGCCGCCGTGCGTGGTGCGCTTCGTCCAAAATCAGGAGATCCCAATCTGCGGCATCGAGCAGTTCTCGCTGTCGGTCGGCCCGCCGCATCAGGAAGCTGGACACAAGCACTACCGGCTCGGCCTGCCACTCGTCGCGGCCAGCGGGCTTCTGGACAGGGCCCCGCGAGCCGTCCTCCATACCAGCGCCGACCCGTCGTAAATCGGTACGTTCAGATTGAACTTCTCATACAACTCGTTCTGCCACTGAATCTGGACGCTCTTCGGCGTCAGAATCAGGACCCGCTTCGCCAAGCCGTTCAGGATCGCCTGCCGGAGAATCAGGCCCGCGGAAATCGTCTTGCCGAGTCCCACTTCGTCGGCGATCAACACGCGGCTCGGCCACTCGCTCAGAAATCGCGTGTAGGTGCGCACCTGGTGCTGCCACGGCGTCACGGCACTGGTCATCTCGCCCACGCGCAGCCCGTGCGCCAGGCTCGGCGCCTCACGGATGAACGTCCAAATAATGCGCCGGAACTCATCCGCCAGTAGCTTGCGAGTCTCCGGCTCTGGGGCAGCCCGGCGAGTGGGCGGCGTCACAAAGCGATCATCGCTGGGCAGGAACTCCAGCAGTTTCTTTCTCAGCGCTTCGGGAAAGTCGAACACCTTTACCGACCGCGCGCGCCCTTCCCAAAGCCGCGCGAATGCGTCAACCTCGTCATCCAGATGAGCCGTCTCCCGTCCGCCGAACCAACCGCAGTGAACGTGGAAGCTCTCCCGGTTGTTGACCCAGCCGCCCGCCGTCTCATTGATCGACCCGGAAAAACTCAGCCTGTTGCCCTCAACGTCAGTCAGAATTCCAACCTTCTCGTGGTACAGCCCAGGCGCGTGCGCTGGCCGCCCGTCGGGATCGACGGGTACAGCCACCTTCACATCCAAGTGTCCCTGCGCCACCATCCAGGCGAGCATCTCCAGACCGCGGCCTGCTTCCTCGTCCGGTGGCGTCAAATCGGCGGCAAGAAGATGCGTTTCGAGACGAGCTCGCCAGTCGTATCCTTCGCCGATGGCGTCCTGCTCAGGCTGTTGGAGAGTGCAGCCGACGATCAGCCGCATGCGGCCATCATTCGTGATCAGCGCGTCGATTCCGCGCGCGGCGAGCGCCAGCGCATCGGCGGAGAAGTAGCCGGTCATGCGGTCGTATTGAACGGCGCAGGTGAGGGCCGGGTTGTAGAATAACTCGATCAGGTCGCCATCTTCGTGGCGATAGCTGGTGCACCACTCGCGTTGGGTTAGTAATGCCATTGGCTTCCCGATCCCGGCCGCACGCCCTCCGGGTCCGCATCAATCACGCGGTTAACCGTTCCAGCGCCAACCCGATCAAGCGGTCATTAAACAACCGCAACTTGCGTTCCGCTGCGGCCGGTCCTGCGGGCCACCGCTTCAATCCTTCCCGAATTCCGGGGAGAGTTGCTTCACACTGTTCGCGCTGGATTAGCCAATCTACCGTGGCCAGCAGTTCCATGCCGAGCGGGGATTCGAATCCGTCGATCAATGCGGCGGTTCGATCCAGCACCGCCTGCAGCGGACGTTGCTCGTTCTTCGCAGTGCAGATAACTGCCATCCAGCCCGTTAAGCAGATGCCGAAGGCGGTCCGAGTATGGCCCGTACTTGTCGGCGGAGAACCGCAAATCCAGCGGGTCCTCGATACCCATCTGGTGAATCGTACGTTCCAGGAACCAGCAGAGCTTCTGAACCTCCAGATAGGTGCATTCGATACCCAAAACCCAATACCGCCGCACCATTTCCGCCACCAGCGCACGCGCCGGAGTGAGCGTCGCCACTCCGGTTGGTTTCGCCACATTCTGGTACTTCTCGGTCGGCTCGAATACCACCACCTCCACCGTCTCCAACGACCCAAGAGCCCGTTCGATCTCCGGACGCACCTCATTCCAGTCAAGCCCCCCGTTCCCGCATCCAAGAGGCGGCAGTGCGATCGATGCGATCTTCTTCTCTTCGATCACACGCCGAAGATGCTTCAGCCCCTCGACGATCCATTCCAGCTTCGATGGCTGGCGCCAGTGCTTCTTACTGGGAAAGTTGATGAGCCAATGCGGACCTTCCAGGGCAAGGTTTTCGGTGACGAACATATGTCCGACGCGGACTTCCTTGCGCTTGGCATGCCTCTTCGTAAGCGCGGAAATTGGCGGGAAAGGACTCTTTGAACATCAGGGCAATGCCCTTTCCCATAACACCGACGGTGTTTACGGTGTTCACGAGGGCCTCAACCGGCGCTTGCAGCAAATTTCCTTGACGAAACGTAATCATTTTAAAAGTACCAGCCTGGTTGCATACGAGTTTCGATTTCCAGTTTCCGCCGGGCGGTCTCGGACTGAATCCACGTATTCGCTGCCTGGTTATAGCAAGCGCTGCTTCCGTCAGCTTTACTAGATCGGCTCAGCTCTTGCCGGCCATCTGTTCGAGGATCTCGCTCGCTTTTCTGCGCTCCTCTGCCTTGATGCGCTGAAGAAATGGACCCAGGATGGGATCGCCACGGAGCCGTTCGTCCCTCCGCCGGCGGGCTTCTTCGTGCCCGATCTCACGTTCCTCCTCCAGGAGTTTTTGCTGGATGTCCCACTTCATCTGCACGCAGTCAAAATCCTTCATTGGCTTCATAGGCTGATCACCTCATACGGAGAATAGATGCGCGGACTTCGATAGCCATGGCTGGTGTTGACCCCTTCGTACCCCATTATCTTTTCATAATGCACAATGTGTTTGAAGTTCCAACTAACGACGATATCCACCTCCATTATCGTCGCTACGGCAATGTGGCGGGCGTCATCGACACAGGACGAACCAACGACCTTCGCATCCAGGTATTCACGAGCCAGGGCCTCGGACTCGGACGTCGTCGCGACGAGCTCGACACGGGAGTTGTCGATCTCAGCCAGAGTGCGGCGAACGGGTTCGGGCGCGAACCTCAATTCATCCAGCGTCACATCGGATATGACCAACAGGAAGGTGCCGTCGCGGACCTGCTCGAAGAATCGCAAGCTCGCGGCGTCGAACTCTTTGTCGAAACACCCGCCGAACACCGACGTATCCGCATAAACCCGCAAAGGCGTCTTCACATTTCCTCATTATCATCCGCGGCGTCCGGCAACTCCAGGGGGAGTTGCTCCGGAATCTTCGGCGCAGGCACCGTCTCGGCGAAAGCCAGCTTACGCAGGCGCTCCAGCCCAGACCGCCGTAACAAGCGCAGGCGTGCGCCACGCCAACGACTCCGCAGCGAAGAAGAAAAGCCAGAACACGGCCCAGACCAGCGCCAGCAGGCGAGCGATGAACACCATCCACAGCCTCATCACGAGCCCCCGCCTAGAGTATACGCCCGTTCAACCACGTGGAACGAGGACGGCATTGTTTCGTCTTATCGGTAGGCCACGGCCAACATTCGAAGTCGTCGCCAGCAGCGTTGG
>OCTA010002999.1_pt1 | contig 15104 bp, 10 predicted proteins | sample 1538991 | NCBI WGS metagenome assembly OCTA01 (sample SAMEA3539302, study PRJEB22396) | soil metagenome | biome: tundra; feature: field; material: soil | place: USA | collected 2010-05 | depth 0.15 m | reverse complement strand
CCCATACCTGCGGATGCGGCGCCGCCCAATCACCACCCACCCCCACCCCAACCTCCCCCCCCCACCGCAACTTATTCGCGCCATCCCCATCCAGCGGCCCAACACGCCCCTACCATAAACACCGGAGACCATCCATGTCCACTTCCCCCGCTCAACTCGCGGCCAACACCGCCAACGCGCAACATTCCACCGGACCCCGCACCCCCGAAGGAAAAACCCGGTCCTCGCAGAATGCCTCGAAACACGGCCTAACCGCCCGCGAAGTCATCATCGCCCCCGGCGAACAACCAGAGTTCGACCATCTACTCGCCCAATACCAAGCCGACGTCAAACCCCAAGGCGCCATCCAGCAAACTCTGTTCAACCAACTCGTAGCTGCAGCCTGGAATCTTCGCCGCATCGGCCGCATGGAATCCGAGCTCTGCGCCGAGTCGTCCTACCAGGATCTCCTCGCCAACCACGACCTCCAAAACCAGCTCGACCGTCTAGCCCGCCACCACACCCGCATCGAGCGATGCTTCCACCGCTGCCTCAAGGAGCTCAAGACCCTGCAAACGAACGCCGTTATTCAATCGAGCCTTCCCGCTCCGCTCCGCAAGAACGTCCCGCCCCTCTCCTCCGCAAACGAAATTGCAAAACGAACCCAATACCTCGAAGCGCACGATCCGATCGTAGCTCGATCGTTTCTCAAACGGTTCTCGGACATCCCGCCCCTCGAGGCTCCTATCGAACCAGATCCTCACCTGACAGCGAATGCAATTTGAATTCACGCCGGAACAAATCCAGCTACGCAAAACTGGCGCTACGTGCCGAGTCCCAACGGCAACCGCTTTCTCATCCGTACACTGGCAGGTGCGGCCACCGAATCGCCAATGCCCACCGCCGTCGTGAACTTCACACGTGGGCTAAACTGGGATGGTGAGGTACCTGCTCTGTTGGATATGTCTGGCGTCGGCAGCATTCGGCCAAACCCGCTCGTTCTCCAACAAGCTCTACCCGATTCTCAAGGATGCGGGATGTGCTGCGTGTCACAACAGCAACGGCGTCGCCTCCGCAACCAGGCTGCACTTCCCGGATGCTGACGCCACTCCGGATCGTATCGAGGCTTTCGGAAATTCGCTGGTCAGGCTGGTGGACCGCGATCAACCGGACGAATCGCTACTGCTGAAGAAGCCAACACTGCGCGTCCCGCACACCGGTGGTCTGCGGATCAAGCCAGGCAGTCCCGAAGAAGCCGTCCTCAAAGCGTGGATTCAGACGCTGGCATCGCTCTCGGGCGATGCGTTGGCGAAAGCCATGAAGTATAGCGACGTGGAGCAAGCCTCCAATAATGGTAGCCCCGGCTCGCCCAATGCCGTGCTCCGCCGGCTGACGCACAGCCAGTACAACAACACGGTCCGCGATCTGTTAGGTGACCAAACTGCTCCCGCGAACCAGTTTCCGGCCGAAGACTTTGTGGACGGCTTCAAGGATCAGTACAATGCGCAGAACCTGTCTCCACTGCTCGCGGAGGCTTACAGCACGGCTGCGGAGAAGCTCGCCCAAAATGCAGCGCGCAATGCCTTCCGCAACGGCGACACGCACGGTTTGATTCCTTGCAAGCCGTCTGAGGAGTGCCGCGTCAAGTTCATCCGGAGCTTCGGACAGCGCGCCTTCCGGAGACCGCTGGATACTGGCGAGGTGAAGCGCTACACGCGGTTGTTCGCGAGCGAAACCGATTTTATGAAGGGCGTGCAGCTGGTAGTGGAAGCGATGCTGCAGTCGCCCGCTTTTCTCTTTCGGCTGGACGCAACCTCCTACCCCAAGTGGAAACCCTACGCCGCCGCCAGCCGGTTGTCCTACATGCTTTGGGATAGCATGCCGGATGCGGCTTTGATGGACGCGGCAGCTAACGGTGAACTGGGGACGCCCGCCGGCATCGAAAAAATATCTCGCCGCATGCTTCAGGACCCGCGTGCGCGTCAGGCTCTGGATGAGTTCACTTCCGAGTGGCTGCGCTTCGACCGAATCCTCACCAGTAGCCGTGACCGCCGGCGATATCCCAAGTTCAGCCGCGAGACGGCGGTGGCCATGACCGAAGAGGCGCGGCAATTCATCGCTGACTTAGTGTGGAGCAACCGCAATTTCATGGAAGCTTTCACGGCGAACTACGGGTTTGTAAACGCGGATCTAGCTGGGATCTACGGTGTGCCCGCGCCGCCCCAGGAATTTGTGCGCACGGATTTCCCGTTGGAATCCGAACGCGCCGGCTTGCTCGGGCAGGCACTTTTCCTGGCGCTTTCGGCCAAACCGGATGACACCTCGCTCACCGGCCGCGGCCTTTTCGTGCGCGAGCAGTTCCTCTGCCAGCATGTGCCCCCGCCTCCGGCGAGTGTGAATACCAATCTTGCACCATCCACGGAAGCTCATCCCCAAACCAATCGCGATCGTATGAGCGAGCATGAGTCGAACCCGGTCTGTGCTACTTGCCACAATTTAATCGATCCCATCGGATTCGGCTTCGAGAAGTTTGATGCCGTTGGCGCCCAGCGGGATAAATACGAGCTCCGGTTTTACAGCGGTCACGAGGCTGGCGGCAAACGTCCGCCACCTAAGAGCGTAAATCTGACCATGGACACGAACGGTTTTGTGGCCGGCATCGCCGACTCACACTTTTCATCGCCCCGCGAGCTTGGTGCGGTGCTGGCCAAGACGCCGCAGTGCCAGGAGTGCATGGTGAAGCAGTACTTCCGCTACACGGCCGGGCGCATGGAGACGCCAACCGACTATCCCGTCATCCTGCGGGCCTTGGAACAATTTCGGAATTCGCAATTCCGCTTCCAAGAACTTATAATTGCTATAGCACGCGGCCGGGAATTTCCGGACGAGGAAGGTATCGTGCATGTCGCACGTAATAACTAAACGAGCTAGTGTCTCGCGCCGAAAGTTACTGAAGGGTTTTACGCTAACGGGTGGCGCGTGGATAGGTTTGCCGCCGCTGGTATCGATGTTCAATTCCACCGGCACCGCCTATGCGGCAGAGCGTGCAGCTACCGGTAAAGTGGCGGAAGCGCCCATCGAAAACCGTTTCGTGCTGTGGTTCAACGGGAACGGAATTCCAGAGCGTTACTGGATTCCAGCCGAGACCGGTCCCGGCTTTGGCCTGACGCCTTGCCTCGCTCCTCTAGCGCCTTTTCGCGACGACATCCATGTGATTAGCGGGCTCGACAACTACGCCGCGGGCTTGCCCGGACCGGGCAACGGCCATCACAACTCGATGAGCGGCTTGATGACTTGCACGCCGTTCACCAGCCGTGGCGCGGGCGGCGCTTCCATCGATCAGGTTATCGCCCGAAAGATCGGCGGCGAATCCCGCTTCCGTTCCCTGCAACTCGGCGTCGCGCAGGAATCCTTCGGAGAAAGCATCCAACGCAACATGAGCTGGACAGCCATGGATCGTGCGCTGCCTCCCGAAATGCTCCCTGACCGGCTCTTCGATCGCCTGTTCGGCCGCCGCGAAGAAGGCTGGATCAACCGCAAGCGCAGCATTCTGGACGTGGTGCTGGAAGACGCCGCTGCATTGAAAAAGAACCTGCCCAAAGACGATCAGGCACGCGTGGAAGAGCACTTGGCTTCGGTGCGCGATGTGGAGCGCTCCATCACCAGCCTGCCTCCCGAATACCGCCGCATCGACCCGCCAGAATACGAGGACATGAAGGACTGGCCGAGGATCGCCAAGCTCCAGAGTGATCTATTAGCGCAGGCCCTGATCACGCGTCAGACGCGGGTGGCGTCGTACATGCTGACCAAGTGCCAGAGCATATGCCGCTTCCCGTGGCTCGGGTACACGGCTGCGCGGCATCACGACTACACGCATGCCGACGGTAGAGCGCCGGGCGCCGACGGCGAGGCAGGGCAGCGCATTCTGCGCGATATTTGCAAGTGGCATTGCGAAGAGTTTGCATACTTGCTAGGCCGTCTGAAGTCCACTCCGGAAGGCGACGGGACGCTGCTGGATCACTGCTGCCTGGTCTATGTACACGAACATGCGGAAGCCAATCCGCACAAGAACAACGGGCTGGGTCTGATAGTAGCCGGACACGCCGGACGGCTGGCCACCGGTATGCACACGGAATACACCGGCACAGTCGGCGACCTGTATGTAACCCTCGCCGATGAAGTAATGCACGCCGGCATCGGAACGTTCCCCACTTACAATCGCAAACTTACTGAAGTTCTGACGTAACAGCACGGTGCAGCCCGTGGCGCACGCACTCATGCGTGCCGCGTTCACACTCGTGTGAACGCTTGGACCTCAGTGCTCCGGCTCCTCAGCTTTAGAAGCCGCGTCCAAGCTGCCAGCCAGAATCTCGCAGTTCGGCTTAGCGCGTTTTAGTTCTTCTACGCCCTTTTGTGTAACTTGAGTTCCAGCCAGATCCACGCGCTGGAGATTGCGAAACGAGGCGAGCAAAGGCACCACATCGTCGCCAATGCGCTGGCAGCCTTCCAGGTCCAGCCACTCGATCTTAGTAAGTCGCGCCAGCTTTTGCATGCCTCGCGAAGAAACTAGCGTCCCATTGAGGCGTAAGTGCCGCAGATTTCCAAGTGTAGCGATGGCATCCAAGCCCGGCTCGGTCAAGCTAACCGACCATAACCCGGAGTCAGTCCGCTCGGCGCCGCTCAGATCGAGATAGATTAATCCCGGTAATTGCCGCAACGATTGCAGCCCGGCGTCTGTGAGCTTGTTGCCACCAATTGCCAGTTCCCTCAGATTAGTAAGTGGCGTCAGTAGTTCAAGTCCAACATCCGTGATCTGTGCGTAGCCGACATCGAGAGATTCAAGCGAGGTGACGCCGGACAAATGCTGCAAGGTGGTGTCGGTAATCTTTGTTCCCCGCACGCTCAGCCGTTTCAGATGCTTCCAACCCTTCAGTGCGGAAAGGCCCGCGTCGGTAATTAGTTCATCGAAGTAGAGGTTCAGATCGGTGATGGCCGGCGCGGTCTTCAGTTTCTCGAGGCCGTGATCGCTGATGCGTGTAAGCGACAGGTCAAGATGCGCGAGATTCGGTAGACGGGCCAGCTCGGCAATGTCGGAGTCGGTAATCCAACTGGCGCGCAGGTCCACGGACACAATGTGCCCGGTTTGATCGCGCGTGACGGCGCCACCAGCATCGGTGATCCAAGACGTTAGATCCGCAGCTCCGAGGCTAGCTGCGGCGGCGATGGCAATCAACACCAGGCGCATCGGAATCAGCCCCTCCCACGGCGCGCCGGCAGCGCTGAATCGCGATCGAAGATGATTAAGCAACCGGGAAGCCCGGCTTTGAGTTGGGCCAGGCCCTTCTCAGTGATTAGCGTATGGTACAAGTTCAGGACCTTCAGGCCGGACATCGAGTTCAAGTTCTCCACGCCGGCATCGGTTACTTTGGCCATGTTGAGCCGGAGCTCTCGCAACCGCGGCAGTGTTCTCAGAGTATCCAGCGCCTTGTCGTCCACCGCCGTATAATCCAGATTCAGCGCGGTCAGGTTCTTAAGATTTGCGAGCACTGCTACGGCTTCGTCGTTTGTAGCCGTGCGCACTAACTCCAGCCGCTCAAGATTCTCCAAACTGCTCAGACTCTCGAATCCCTTATCGGTGAACCGGCAACTATTGAGCGCCAGCACACGCAGGTTCTTCAGCATTGCCACATGCTGCAGGCCCTTGTCGCCAATATCAGTGCCGTCGAGTTCAAGCACCTTGAGCTGACTGAGCTTTTCGAGATACGCCAGCCCGTCATCGGTAATGTCGGAGTAACTCAGCCGCAGCCTCTCCAGGCTCCTTAGTTCACCGATCTGCCGCAGCCCCTCATCAGTGACGGGAGAACTGGTGAGATCCAGTTCGATGAGGGAGGTCAAAGCCTTCAGGCGCGCCAGACCCGTACCCTGCACCAGCGTGCCTTCGAGGCGCAGCGTCTGAAGCTTCCCTAGGCCGCTCAAGTTTGCCAACCCGCTGTCGGAGACCGATGTATTGCTGAGGATGAGCTCCTTCAAACCAGTCAACGATTTCACCGCCCTGAGACCAAGGTCGCCTGTTTCGGTCGCCGTGAGATCTAGAGTTTCGAGATTTCCGAGTCCGCTCAGATAATCGAGCTGTGCATCGCTCACGCGCGTGGACGCGAGCGAAACTGAGCGGAGTTTACTATCCTTGAATTCCGCCTTCCCACCCAGCGCTTTGATCCACTCGGCAATCGCCTTCTCACTCGTACCAACTGGGCGCACGGCGGCAGCGCCAGCAGTTGGCCCCGCCGCGCCACCCACGAACTCCACCGCGCAGCCCGGTAGCGCCGCGTGGATGGCTTCAACTCCGCCTGCTGTTACACGGCTGTAGCGCACGTCGAGCGCAACCAGTTCCTTCAACGCCGCAAGTCTCGCCAGTCCCGCATTGGTGATGTGGCTGCGATAAAGATTCAGCTCGCGCAGATGGATCATGCCGGACACGGTCTCTATGCCGCTATCGTCGATCTCCGCACCCAGCACATTCAGCTTCCGCATGGCCGTCAGGTTCCGCAGAGAAGCGAGTCCGCTATCGGTGACTTTCACGCCATACAGATCTAATTCCTCGAGTTGAGTGAGGCCACTTAAGTGTTTTAGCCCCTCATCCGTAACCGCGGTGTTGCGCAAGTAAAGCCGCCGCAGTTCCTTGAGTCCTTCGAGACCTTTCATGCCCTCGTCGGTGAACGTCGAGTCATTCAAATCCAGCGACTGCAAATGGACGAACTTAGTAAGATCCGGTTTCACCACCTGGCTCTGTGCCAGCCGAAGCTCCTTGAGATGGGTTAGTCCGGTCAAGTAAGCCAGGCCCTTATCCTGGAGGTTGTAAGTGGGCAGGAAATGCAGGCTGAAATAGAGCCGCTCGATGTTTTTCAAACCGGCAAGATATTTCAGATCGTCATTGTCGTCGAGCGGGCTGTCCGAAAAAGGAGTCCACATGGAAGCTGGCAGATACAGCTCGCGCAGGCCCATCAGTCCGCTGATCTTTTCGAGTTTCCCAGGTTCTATGAGGGTGTTAGTAAGATCTACGCCGGTTATGTGCACATCGCCAGAAGGCAGCTCGGAAAGATCGTGCAACGGCGCCCGGCTTCCTTCTAGCACCACGCGGCCGCCCTGCCGAATCACCCACTCGGCTACATCACGTTCGGTGGCCGCCATCGCGAGAACGCCCGACGCCAGTAGAGCGGCAATCAGCATGTAACCGAACCGCGACCGTAAGGGAGTCGGTGAATTTATCATGCCGGAAAAAGCTCTATCTTTCAAACACCCTTACGCCAGCCAGGGTCCGCATTGCTCTTTACATCAACTGAAATGGATCCGTCAGCATTCACTGGCTGTTCCGAAGCCCAGGCAACCGGCTTCAAAACACCCGGCCGCATCTCGATCTGCGCGGAGAGATGAATTTTGCCAACATAGCCCGATGGCAGAGTGAACGAGCCTTGCCGGATGCCTCCGCCATAAGGATGGCCGGCATCCAAAGCCCCACGTAGCTTCAGTTTTCCGTCAGGACTTTCCAGATGCAGCCAGAGCACTCCCGGAACTGATGCGACGCCGCGGTTCGCAACGGCCACGATCAGCTCCGGCGCGCCATATCGCTTGCGCTGCCACACCCACGCGGGACGCAGCCGGTATCCGAGATTCGCGCGCAGCCGCTCGAAACCACGCGGGAACTTTTCGTTGTAGGCGGCGAGATTGTCTGCTTCAGTCCACAAAGCCCAATGGTTGGTTTTTATGTCCAGGACGTGCAACATGTAGTTTTCGAGAGTGTTGACCCGCGCGGCGTCGAGCGAGAGTTTCGACGAATCGGACTCGCGAAAATAACCGTCCTCTAGGATCGAAGCTAGCCAGGGCGGACGGTTGGCCAGTTCCTCAATCTGAATCGGCTCTTCCACGATGATGCTGTCGGAGCGAAGCCACGCGCCAGCCCGCACTGCGGTGTCGAGCACCTGCCGATTCCCCACGGCGCTGATGTCGGGCTGCGTGTTTACCGCTAGCGGCGTCCGCTTCCAGGTTTCCAATTGTCGCGCGGTCATGCTCACAAAAGTGCGTTCGGCGGTTCCGTAGTCGGGAAACGGATTCGGGAAATTGCTGGTGTGCCCCTCGCCCCAAAAACCGTACTGCATCAGATCCATCCACTCAATCAGCGGGTCGCCCTCAAATTGAGCAGCCAGTAGATCGTTCAATTCGGCGAAAGCTTTCTGGAACTCCGGGTGATCGTAACGTGGCTCGACGTATTCGCCTGCGTTCTGCCCTGGTATCTTTCCGATCTTCACTAGCGGGATCCTGGAGCGCAGGAATTCCGGAAGCGCTAACTGCTCGGGCTGAAAAGATTGATTCGAGAGCTGGATTCGAAATGCTACGCGCAGTCCATGCTGTTTGGCGGCGGCGAGCGTCAGTGCCCAGACGGGATCCAGTTCCAGCCGGCCGGGGCGTTTTTGGACATTGCGCCAGTCGCACCGTATATAAAGGACATCGACGAACGGAAGGCTGGCCATTTTCTGGACGTGTTGTTCCAGAGTCTCGCGCCCGGCGCGTGCGGCCAACGATGGACCGCCTTCTTCCCATGTGTAGCCCACGAGCCCCAGCCCGGGATTTCGCAGAGGCTTTTCGGAAGGCGTGGTGAACAGGACGGTTTGCCAGCCCTCATCCTGATCGACATCGAATGGACCCTGGTTAAGCCGCTCCCGCACCGCTGGGCCAGAGCCAAAGTCGAAACCTTGCCAGAGATGCGGCGGAACGTCGGCCCGCGCGCCAATTACGGGGAGCGCGGCGGCAGCCTTGAGCAAATCTCGTCGTTTCATCGATAGCGAGTCCGGGAAAAGTAAACAACAGAAGCATATCGAAAGAAAACGAAAGAGTCAAATTTGGGACAGGCGGCAATGCGCGATAATGAACGGGAAATGACCAGGCGTGATTTGCTCAGGACGCTGGCCGCCGGCGCTGGAACGACGGCCATACCAGTTCGTGGCCAGCACGTGGCGAAGCCAAACATCATCGGTTATCGCGAATACGCGCGGTGTTTGCCGGATGCGATTCGAATACTTGCCGCCGATGCCTATGACCGCCGAACCGCGCAGATCCGGAAACTGACCAGCGCCGCCGCAATTCGCGAACGCCAACGATGGGCGCGTGAGGCCTTCTGGAAAATTGCCGGCGGAATGCCCGATCGCACGCCTTTGAATACTCGCACGACGGGTGGATTCGAACGGGAAAAATATCGCGTGGAGAAGCTGGTCTACCAAAGCCGCCCGGATGAATGGATTTCAGCCAATCTCTATATCCCGAAGACCGGCGCTGCGCCATTTCCCGGCGTTCTGTTCCACATGGGTCACAGCAGCAACGGCAAAGCTGCGGATACGTATCAGCGCTGCTGCCAGGGGCTGGTACAACTCGGATTTCTGGTGCTCGCTTTCGATCCGATGGGCCAGGGTGAGCGGATCAATTATCCAGGTCCCGACGGTTTGTCGCGCCTGCCTTCAGCGGACCACGAGCACACCGTGGCTGGAATGCAAATGCTTTTGATCGGCGAAACGGCGACTGGCATGCAAACCTGGGATGCAGTGCGAAGTCTGGATGTTCTGGCATCGCATCCGCTGGTGGATCCGAAACGTCTGGCGTCCACCGGGCAATCCGGCGGCGCCACCGCTACCATGATGCTGGCGGCCGTGGACGATCGGCTGTCCTGCGCGGCTGTCTCCTCGGGTAACACAGAGAACTTCGCATGCGCAAATTTTCACCCTCCCGGATCCACTGACGATGCGGAGCAGAATTTAATCGGATCCGGACCTCTCGGGTTCGACCGTTGGGATCTGTTGTGGCCGATCGCTCCCAAGCCTCTCTTGATTCTCACCAGTGCGAAGGATTTCTTCGGCACCTATTCGCCGAACTACGAAGACGACGGCCTGAAGGAATACGGCCGGCTGGAAGCCGCGTATCGATTGCTGCAGAAGCCGGATCATCTCGCGCGGTTCGAGTCGCCTCTCCCGCATGGGCTCTCCTACGTACTGCGGCTGGAGATTTATCGCTGGCTCACGCGCTGGCTGCAGGACGGCCGGAGAATCGATCAGGAACCTCCGGTGGCGCCTGAACCGGATCGCAATCTGTGGGCGACCGAATCGGGAAGCGTAGCTCACGACCTGGGAAGCAAGACGCCATTCCAACGGTCGCGGGAGACAGCCCGCAGCATAAAAACGCCATCCAGGCCTGTAGATTTGCCGAGTCTGCTCGGGATGGGAGTGATGCCGAGCCATCCGCGTTTGCGAGAGCTGAGCCGCGTGCCATCGCGCGATTGCGACATTCTTGCAGTGGAAATTCCGACCGCCGAACGAGTTTGGGCGCCGGCTTGGGTTTTCGTGCCGAAGCAAACCGTGCGGCGCTTATTGATCGTCGTCGAGCCGGGAGGCCGCAACTCGCAGTGGATGGAGGGTGGTCTCTATCAACGATTGGCTGCGGAAGGAACAGTTGTGTGCGCGCCCGATGTACGAGGCATTGGCGATCTGCGTCCGGAATACAGCGCTGGCGCACCTGACTACGTGGGTCCGCGCGAGAACGAAGAGAACTATGCATGGGCATCGCTGATGCTGGGGCGGAGTTTGCTGGCGCAGCGCGTGACGGATCTCTTAGCCGTGATCGAAGCTCTCTCAGCGGGTGAGTGGGGAGGAACGCCGCTGCTGGCGGCTCGGGGACAATTGACCATTCCGGCGCTCTGCGCGGCGTTTCTGGCACCAAAGATTGCCGGGATCTATTTAGCTGAACACCTGGTCAGTTGGCGAGGTCTGGTGGAAACCGAGATGTATCATCATCCCTTCGCGAACTTCGTTCCCAATGTTCTTCGGTCTACTGATCTGCCAGAAATTGCCGCGGCCATAGCGCCTCGCAAGATCACCATCGCGGGCGTTCTGGATGGTGGCGGGCAGCCTGTTCCAGTGTTAGAAGCAAGGCGAGTTTACCCAGGTTCCAACATTGAAGTGCGTGAAGTTGCCGTGTGGGATGCGGACGCTTTGTCGCGGTTTTGATGGCGCAACCCAAAGCACCGACTCCCTCACGGTCGCGGTTCGGTAACACTGCGTGCTACGCCACGATTACTTCTACGCCCTTATTGCGGATAGCATCCAGAGTTTCAGGACGCGCCCTGTCATCAGTTATGATCCTGCGCACGCTGTTGATGGCGCCGATCACAGACAGGCTCCTGCGTCCGAACTTGCTGGCATCCGCAACCACTGTAACCTCGTGCGAAATGCGCATCATGTGCGTGTTGAGCAGCGCTTCCAGCAGATCCGGGGTAGAGAGTCCGATTTCGGGATCCAATCCATCCACACCCAGGAAAAAGTGATCGGCGTGCAATTCCGACAGGAACCGTTCCGCCTGTGGTCCCACGAACGATCCGGATACGTGGCGCATCACTCCGCCAATCATGATCACTGAAATGTTCGAGGCGTCCACGAATTCGTCCGCGATGTTCAGCGCGTGAGTGATCACGGTGAGAGATTCAATGTTGGTTCGCTTGAGCGCGCGCGCCACCTCCACTGTGGTGGTACCGGAATCCAGAATCACGGTCTGATGCGGAAGCACCAACTTTGCCGCTGCCCTTCCGATGCGGGTCTTTTCGGCATGGTATATGGTCTTCTTGATATTGAGCGGAAAATCCTGATGCGGCTCTTGCGGCAGCATGGCGCCGCCGTACGATCGCACTAGAATACCCTTCTCGGCCAATTGTTCCAGATCGCCGCGCAGAGTCACCGCGGAAACGCCGAAGCGGCGCACCAGATCGCCCACCGAAACCCGTCCATCGTTCTTGAGCAACCGTACGATTTCGCGGCGTCTTTCTCCCGCCAGCAGATTGGAGCGTTTACCAGACATTCAGTCTTTCAGTGTAAGGCAGCCGGATGACGAAATTCCGCCGCCGAGCAGTGGCAGCGGGGGGATTGGCCCGGTTAGGGGCTCGAGCCAAGCCCGGAACGCCGGCATATCATCGGTCGGTTCCTCGGGTAGCCAGGCACGCGGAAATAATCGCTCTTGCGCGGCCACATCCGCGAGATCGGCTAATCCGGTAGTGCACTCATACGCGGGGCCCGGCTTGCGTTCCAGCGTGATCATCTTGCCGGCGATACCGGCTAATCCGGCGCGGACCGCTGCGCGGCCACACTCGAAAGCCTCCGCGCGATCCACCTCGGATACCAGCGCCGAGCAAGAGCGGCCCAATAGTCCGGGCTTCTCGCTGCGCGCGCTGACTTTCAATGTCTTGGACAGCCGTTGCGAAAGTACATGCGCGAGGTTGAGCGCCAGCGGCGCGCGGCTGGATACGCGGGTATCTGCGCCGAAGGGCTCGCCCTTTGCGTCGAGTTGGCCCTCGCAAACGGCAATCACCGCCCGGCCCAATCGGAGGTAGCATTTCTCAACGTCATCCGCTAGCTGATCGAACGGGAGGGGCCGCTCCGGCATGTATATCAGATGCGGTGCGTCATCGGGATGGCGCCGCGCCTGAATGGTGGCGGCCGCGAGCCAACCAGCATTGCGGCCCAGGATTTCAACCACGGTGATGCCTGGCAGCGCACGATTGTCCGCGCCGATGTCCCGCACCGCATAAGCGAAAAAACGTGCCGCCGACGCATAACCGGGACTGTGGTCCGTGATCGCCAGATCGTTGTCGATGGTTTTGGGCACTCCCACTACGAACGCTTCGTAAGACGAGTTGGCGATCGCTTGCGAAAGCCGGAGCGACAGTTCCATGGTGCCGTTTCCTCCGTTGAGGAAAATGTAACGAACGTCGTGCCGGCGCAGAACGTTCAGCATGGTCTCGAAGTCGTGCTCCGCGATTTTCGCGCGTGAAGAGCCGAGCAGCGATCCCGGCGAGAGCGCGACCTGCCCCCAAAACGAATCGGGCTCGGCCAACAAATCGGCGGCCAACAAATCGGCGAATGTTTCCTCCAGAATGCCGGTTGCGCCGCCCAGCGCGCCAAATAGCTTCTCAATCCCGGCGCTGCGGCATTCCTCCACGATTCCCGCCAGGCTGGAGTTCAGAACGGTGGTCGGCCCGCCACCGTGCGCAACCAGCGCATTTCCTCGAACTTTCATGACCGGTCCGTGTTCAAGCCTGTTGGTTACCTCTCGTCCCGCGATTCTACCGTACCATTTCTTTCGATCTCTTGCTAGAATCATCTTTTGATTTCGTTTTTTCGGAAAGGATGAAAATTGCCCGAAGCAACGACCAACGGACCAGGAGCCGTAGGGGAAGCGTCCTTGTGCGCCGCCGATTTGCTGAGCCAGAGCCGGGAAGAGCAGGAACGTAACGGGTACTTCCACACCCTGCGGGAAATTCTCCAGCAGCCTTCTACATGGCTCGACACCGCCGAGCGAATGCTCGGCAAAGCGGCGGAGTTGTCACCGCTCGTAGAAGGGATTCGATCGCTGGCGCTTACGGGTTCGGGAAGTTCCGAGTATGCCGGTGTGTGCGTTCGGCTGGTTCTTCAGAACGCGCTTGGCGTAGCCACACAAACCGTGGGAGGTGGCGCATTGCTGACCCACGGTGTGAGAGCGATTCCGCCGGAACGGCCCGGACTGATGATCTCGTTGGCTCGATCCGGTGACAGTCCGGAAAGCGTGGGCGCAGTTTCGTTGATGCTGGATACGGCGCCGCGGATGCGGCATTTGGTTATAACCTGCAACCAGCAAGGGCGGCTCGCTACCACCTACCGGGACGATCCGCGGGTGCAGGTCGTTGCCCTGGATGAGCGCACCAACGACCGTAGCCTGGTGATGACCAGCAGTTTCACCAACATCGTGCTGGCGGCGCGCGCCCTGGGTATGTTGCAGTTCCCGGATCGTTATCGAGCGCTCTGCCGTGATTTGAGTGAGAGAGCCGGGCGGCTGCTCGGAACCAGCTTTCCGATTCTGTCGCGTGTGGCGGCGACAGACTTCAACCGGGTTCTGTTCCTCGGAAGCGGGTCCCGCTTCGGCGCGGCGCGCGAGTCAGCCCTCAAGATGCTGGAGATGACGGCCGGACGCGTGATCGCGATTAGCGAGACCTACCTCGGATTGCGGCACGGTCCGATGAGTCTGATTCATTCCGATACCTTGGTGGTTTGTTTCCTATCCTCCGATCCTCAGATTCGGGCCTACGAGTCCGACTTGATCCGCGAGCTGAGCCGCAAACAACTCGGGTTGGGCAAATTGATTTTTGGCGAGCGCATACCAAAGGATCTGGCGGGCGCCGCGGACGTCCTGGTGGAGTGCGCAGGCGGTGCCTCGTTGTCCGATGAGGACTGGCCGGTTCTGGACGTTATCGTGGGCCAGGTTCTGGCGTTTTTCCGGTGCCGCAAAGAGGGTTTCCAGCCGGATTCGCCCTCGAGCGACGGCGTGATCCAGCGGGTGGTTCAGAGTTTCGCTTTGCATCGGACGGAGAATGCGCCTTGAACATCCTGATCGCCGGTGAGCTGAATCTCGACCTGATTTTACAAAACTATCGCAGTTTTCCGGCTCTGGGACGCGAGGTGCTGGTGGACGACGTCACTCTCACAATGGGCAGCGCCTCCGCGATTTGCGCGTGCGGTCTGGCGAAGCTCGGGAATGCGGTTACTTTCGCCGGCAAAGTAGGAGCGGATACTTGGGGCGATCTGTGCAAGAGTAAACTCGCGGCGTGCGGCGTGGACATATCCAGGGTTATGGTGGACCCGGCACTCAAGACCGGAATCACGGTATCCATCACGTCGCCGACCGATCGCGCACTGGTCACTTATCCGGGGGCGAGTACCGCGCTGCAGGCCTCGGATTTCGAACGTGAGAGCTTTCGCGGGTTCCAGCACTTGCACATCTCTTCGTTTTTCATCCAGCAGGGGCTTCGGCCGGGTATCAAACAGCTCCTGGGTTTAGCCAGCGAATGCGGACTGACAACATCGCTCGATCCGGGCTACGATCCGGATGAGAAATGGGGGCGCGACTTGCTGGAAGCGCTGACTGAAGTAGACGTTTTTTTCCCGAACGAAGTCGAGCTGGAAGGGGTGACGGGTTTGCGGGATCACGAAGAAGCATTGCGAAGCGTTGCGAACGGCCGGACTATCACGGTGGTCAAGCTGGGCACCGATGGTTGCATGACACTG
>OCTA010002998.1_pt1 | contig 15106 bp, 12 predicted proteins | sample 1538991 | NCBI WGS metagenome assembly OCTA01 (sample SAMEA3539302, study PRJEB22396) | soil metagenome | biome: tundra; feature: field; material: soil | place: USA | collected 2010-05 | depth 0.15 m | reverse complement strand
TGACGGCTTGCCGCAACCGCTGCTTGCAGCCCAGGTATCGCTCCGTGGTCTCCACCGAAACGTGGCCCAGCAGGAATTGAATCTGCTCCAGTTCGCCGCCCGCCGCATGACATAGACGGGCGCATGTGCGTCGACAATCATGAGGCGCCAGTTGCTGGATGCCTGCTCGTTTTGCGGAGTACTTGGCGGCCAACTTCCGCAGCGCGTCACTCGGTCGGTTCCGGACGTTCGGCTATGTTGGAAGCTGGCAACAGGGAGATTCGTGACACCAACCGCAAGGCGCGTCGCGTGCAGCCTTGCCACCCTCGTGTCGCTCGATGACGACCGCCTCCATCTCGACGCCGACTTCATCGAAGATGCGCTGCCGCAGGACCGCGCGTTCGCGAGAGGCAAGGGTCTCCAGAGCGATCAAAGATCCCTCCGGCGCCGCCATGGCCTGTGGCAAAGCGCCGAAGCGGCCTCAGCGCCGACGGATGCGAATTCCCGAGTTGCTCCGTCGCTCAACTCGTCTTCCCCGGCGTAAAGGGGACGCCGTCCTCGCGGCAGGGCTAGAGCTTCAACTCCCAACCCTTGCGGATGTAAGGCTTGAGGTATTGGTTGGCCTCGTTGTTGTTCGTGAAACGCATGTTCGCCGCGTCCCACATCAGTTTGCCCGGCGCTCGCAAAGCCACGGCACCTAGGATCAGCCACTCAATGTAGGGGACGGCGATGTCGAAGTTGGAGCATGCCGGCGTGCCACCTTTGCAGGCCCGAACCCAGTCCTGCTGGTGACTCACCGAGCGTGGCAGGAGCTGCGGAGGAAGTTGATAGTCCTTCCACCTCGATGCCGGTAAGAGCCAGACGCCTTCGCCGCGCGCGATCGTCGCCATATAGCCCTTGTCGCCGACAAACAACGCGCCATTCTGAGCGTCCAAGCTGTTCGTGCCTCGGCCAGCAGCGGCACTGGGGCCACGTTGTCCACCGGGAGCCCCTGGTCCGCCGGGTGCGCCCGCGCGACCACCTTGTCCAGCGTCGCCGCGACCGCCTTGTCCAGGGGTGCCGCCCCTACCGCCAAATGCGCCCGCGCCCGGCTGCGGCGGGGCGGGCCGGCCACGCTCTGCCAAGTTGTTAGTTGGAGGCAGCAATGGCTCATCCTCCGCCATTCCATCGGGGCGCTTCACGTCGGGCGGCATGTTCAGATAAACGTTGATATTGACCGGAGGCATCGCTCCGCGGGCAGGGAACTCGTACCGCAGCCGGGCGCTCAGCGGCCAAATCCGCTGATCCTTTTCCTCGATCTTCACGCATTCGACGCTGATCGGCGGTGCCTTATCGAGTTGCAGCGCCAGGTTCGCCGGGCCAAGGTTGTGAACGACCCAATCGCCCAGCGATCCACCCGTGCTGAAATCAATAAAGTTGCGCCAACGCCTGAACATTTCCGAGTAATAGGGGCGAGTGGCCGCGGTGGTAAGCCACAAATCCCAGTCGAGACCATCCGGTATCGGCTCTTCGGGTGGAGCAGCTCCTTTAAGATCTACTCGACCGCTGAAGATCAGACCGGTCCATGAGTGCACCTCTCTGACACTGCCAATCTCGCCGGACCAGAGGATCTCAGCGCACGTGCGAGTTCCCTCGTGCGAGTACCCTTGGTTGCCCATCTGTGTGGCGACCTTGTACTTCGCGGCCGCCTGGCGCAGCAGCCGAGCTTCCCAAACCGTTCGCGCCAGAGGCTTCTCGCAGTACACGTGTTTGCCATGCTGCATCGCCGCCAATGCAACCGGCGTATGGGAGTGATCCGGCGTGCCGATTATGACCGCATCGATTTCCCGGCCCCGCTTATCGAGCATCTGCCGAAAGTCCTTGAACTTCTCGGCCTTCGGGTAGGTGTTGAACGTGCGGGCGGCATATGTATCGTTGACGTCGCACAGCGCCACTATGTTCTCACTCACAGCGACGGGCGCGAGATCCGACGCACCCCGGCCCCCAATGCCAACCCCCGCGATGTTCAGCTTGTTTAGATACGATTTGAAACCCGCGGCGGACAGTGAAGGGACGCTGCCGAAACCCCCCGCGGGAATAGCCCCGGCCAACAGGGGCCCATAGAAGAAATACCGTCTGGAAAGTTGATACCTATTCACCTTGCCACCTCCTTGTGCGGCAGACCAAGCTCCTGGTCGATCTGCCACTTGATATAATTCACGATCCCTTTCGCAATGGACCTCGACGATGCTCGCTCTTGCCTCGTCTGGGTGCTTTCCCCTACGCAGAGATCATGTCATCGCGTTTCCTTTCGTCCTCACGGCAACCCTGAGCCTTTCCCGACCGATTGCGGCCCAAGCCGCGCCTTCGTACAGCGCCCTTATCAGTCCCGCCGCGGCAGCACACTAATGAACACCTACTGCGGCGCCTTCCTGCCTGCGGCACCGCGGATAAAGCTCGCGTTATTTCTCCGGCCGGTCGTATCCACCTAGGCGCCGAACCCAGATATTGCGGAACCGGACTGGCTGGTTGTGGTTTTGCAGCAGCAGGGAGTCCTCGGCTGGCTGGGGAACGTAGTGCGCGACCTGCCGGTAGACCATCGGCCCCATCGATTCTTTGTGGTTGTGCAGCAGCAATCCATTCAGGAAAACGGTGAAATACGCGGGTTTCACGAGCTTTTCGCCTTCGAACACGGGGGCCTCGAAGACAATGTCGTAGCTTTGCCATTCACCCGGCTTCCGCGCGGCGTTCACCAGCGGCGGCCACTGCCCATATATCGCGCCAAGCTGGCCATCGGCATAGGTCGGGCTTTGGAAAGAATCCAAGACCTGGATCTCGTACCGCGATTGCAGCAGGACCCCGCTATTGCCGCGGTTTTGGCTGCGCCCCTGTATGTTTTCCGGCATTTGAAACTCGACGTGGACCTGGACGTCGCCGAATTTCTCCTTCGTCACCATGTCGCCGGCTCTTGGGATAACCTCAACGTATCCGTTTTCCAGCTTCCAGCCGAGCGGCGGAAGAGAGGCCTGCGTCTTCTGCATCTGGGCGCGCATTTCGTCCGTCATGGCGCGGCCTCCGCCTCCGCCCCCGGGCGCGCGGCGCTGGAACGTCCATTGGGAAAGGTCCTTCCCGTCGAATAACACGATGGCATCCGAGGGCGGCCCGCCGGGCTGGGATGCGGGCGTCACGACCGCCGGATGTGGGCGGTCGGGGTCGTGCACATGGTACGGAAGGCCCGGCAGCATGGGAGTGTCTGTGAAGCCGAGGTCATCGCCCTGTGTCCCCGCCCGCCCCGCGCCACCCGCCCTCTGGCCAGGATTCTGCGCCGTGACGGCGACAGCCCAGCTCAACAGGGCGACAGCCGCGATCAGAATAGGAAATCTGTTAGTCTTCATGCTCGATTGCCCCCGCAAAAGTTCGTGTCCAGGCTCCGGCCGCTCAGAAGCGCAGCCGAAGGTTAAACGCTATAATGCGGGGGTCTCTGGCTCCCGTATATTGGCCGGCGGCGGCGTTTATCTGGGCGCCGGCGGCGTTATATTGGAGGGTCGAATTGAGGGCGTTGAACTGCGGGTGGTTAAAGGCGTTGTAGAACTCGGCGCGGAAGTTCAATGTGCGGAGCTCGCCCAAGCCGACCGGTATTCTCTTCTCAACTGAGATGTCCCAGTTGTTGATTCCCGGACCATACAAGGAGTCATAGCCGAGGTTGCCGAAACATGCCATAGTCTGATTCGTCCAGGAGCACGGAGTGGGTTCGGCGAACGCGCTGACGTTGAAAGCTTGGTACAAGGTGCGTTGGCTCTTGGGAAGGACGGGGTTGCCGACGACGTTGGGCCGGGCGCTCTCACTCGATCCGGTAAAGTTAACTGTGGGGCTCGTAGTGAGCGACGGCGTAAACGGCGCCCCCGTCGTGAAGGTCGTTATGCCGGACACGCTCCAGCCGTCGATTACCGGATGGAGGTACCTGCCGGCGCTGCCGAGATTGGCGCTGAACTTGGGCAACTCGTAAACGTAATTGAACACCAGAGTCTGTCTCCGGTCATAGCTGACTGGTCCGTATGTTCTCGCGCGCCAGGTGGAATAGTAAGAACTGGGAGTGGTATAACCCATTAACCTGGACCATGTGTATGCCCCGCCAAACTGCAGGCCCTTCCTGAACTGGCGGCGCAGAGAGACCTGCATGGAGTTGTAGTTGGATGAGCCGGAGTCCTCGTAGCTGGTTATGGTGCTATAGCCAAGGTAAGGCCTAAAGAAATTGTCGGGCACCGGCTTCGACGTATTAGTCGGGTCGGCATTGGCCGGATTGAATTCGGAGAATGCGGGAATGTTGTTAACCGGCCTGTTGATTTCCAGGTGCCGCGACAAGTTCGCCACGTAGGAAACATCTATCATGGTGCTGAAGCCGAGACTTCGTTGAATGCCCAAGCTATAGTTATATGTTGACGGGACTTTAAGCGTAGCAAGGGGAGCGGTTATAGCGCTGGGACCAATGTAACCGCCTGCCGAAGCGAAAGTGCTCAGGTTGCCGTAATACGCGGCAGGGACGTATTCCAATGGCGGCCCGGCTTCTCCCTCCCAGAAGCTCGCCGTGCCCGTCCGATCATAGGAGATCCCGAATCCTCCCCGGATGGCCATCTTACCGTTACCGAAAACGTCATAGGCGAAGCCGAACCGGGGGGCAAGGTTGGGATTTGTGAAGTTTTGGTCCCCCGATGGGTGGCCACCCTGGCCGCCGATATATGTGCCGTTTGACGTGCTGCCGGTGTTGGGAACGTAGAAACCGATCAGCCCTTGGACCACGGTGCTGCCGGTGGCGGGATCGACTCCCACCCGTTGGCCCGAGGAGTTGAAGCCCGGCACGTACAGCCGCGGCACGTTCGCGGGCGAGAAAAGGCTTGGCAAAAAACCCGTTACCGTGCCATTGTGGTCAGTTATCCCGGACAAATATTCGACCCGCAGGCCGATGTCGATGCTCAGCCGGTTCGTAGCCCGCCAGCTATCCTGCACAAACCCCTCTACGTTCGTAAACCATAGGTCGTGGTTGACCATTCTGGTTGACTCCGTGTAACTGTCGAAATCCCCCAGTGCAGCGTTGGCGAAGCCGTCCCCTGTATTGTAAGGATTGTTTGCGTCGGTGGCGAAACTGAACGCGCCGCGTGTCCACGCGAAGGTGGTCGACCCGAGATTTTGCTGCGTGGCGAATTTTTCGGTCTTCTCATAATAGATGCCCGCTTTCACACTGTGGCTGCCCCAGACCTTAGTAATCTTATCTGAAACGATGTACGCTGGGGCCCACTGCTCGTAGGGTGGGGCAGTGAGACTAAGGGTCGGCGGGTTGACTGGAATGCTGCCAAAGGAAATGTCGGGGACCACGGCTGTTTCGAGGAAGCCCTTTGGATAGCCCTCCCGACTCGTCTGCTGCGAGGTCTCGGATATGTCATTCGGGTACCACAGCGGCACGTTGTTCATAGTGGAACGACTCACCAGGGAGGGGTCCACCAAGTTGTAGTAGATATGCCCGTAGTCATAGCCAGCGGTGGCTTCGTTGATAAGAGTCGGACTAAAAGTGTATACAAAGTTAAAGGCTTGGCCTCTGGCGGGGCGGCCTAGCGTAAACATAGTGGGCATGACGAAGTTGTTGCTTCCGTTGCCCCACTTCCCCCACGGCGCTGTCGAGGTCTCTGGTTCGTCGATGTATCGCCAGTAACCCATCAGCTTGTCTGTAAGTTGTATGTCGATGCGGACCGTGTTGTTGCGCCGGGGGTAATCGAGGGTGCCGACCCCCGCGTAGTTTTGCTGATTAACGAGGCTCGGAGTGGACGGGACGAAGTTGGGCACTGGGAAAAAATTCAGCATGGCCACCCCGGTTGGGTCAAGCCTGTTCGTGGGGATGATATTGCCCGGAAATGGATGGCCGGTTGTTGGATCCGTGATAGCGATCAGCGCGCCATTGGTGTTGTAACTTTGCGAGAAGTTACCCTGGCGCTCCAGCGCGGTCGGCATCTGGTCATACTGCGTCGCGACAGGGTTCTTGTTCCGCGTGTACTCCTGCGCGACAAAGAAAAAGAGCTTATTTTTGGTCTTATCGAAGAAAGGCATGTGAGGGATAAAAATGGGCCCCCCAACGCTGAAGCCGAAGACGTTGTACCGGTAAATATTTCTCGCCAGGCCGCTGCGGTTGTTGAAAAAATTGTTGGCGTTGAGATCCTCGCCGCGGTGATCCCAATATAAGGAGCCGTGGAACGATTGGTCGCCCCTCTTGGTGATAACGCTGATGGTGGCGCCGCCCTTACGGCCGTACTCGGCCAGGTAGCTTGCGGTCACCACCCTGACTTCGGCGATCGACTCCTCGTTGCCGTTTTCCTTGGCGTCGCTGTTCGAGCCGGTGTCATTGGCCGTTATGCCATCGATCGTATAGTTAGACGCCGAAGAGCTCGTCCCGCTGTAGTACATGCTGCCCATCGCACCCGAGTTGCCGGTGGACGCCGGAGTTCCGGTGTACACCACGCCCGGCAGCAGGGCCATCGAGGTGAAGAAACTACGTGACTTCAAGGAGATGTTGGCGAGCTGTGTTCCCGAGACGAGCGCGGAGTTCTCCGCGCTGGAAGTTTGCAGCGGCGTGGCTTCGGCCGTCACGGTGACTTGCTGGGTCAGGCCGCCCACTTCCAGCGCGATTGCTCCCAGGTCACGCGTTTCGTCGGGGGTGACTGCGATGTCTGTTTGTGTGTAAGCCTTGAAGCCGCTTGCCTTCACACTGACCTCGTACGTCCCGGGGAACACATCTGGGAACCGAAAGAGACCGGCTGAGGTGGTTTTGGTCGTTCGAAACGCGCCGGTTCCCTGATTTCTCAAAGTCACATCCGCTCCTGGAATGACGGCGCTTGCCGGATCCGTCAACCTCCCCAAAACGGAACCGGAAATCACTTGAGCGAAGCCGGATGCCGACAGCAGGGCAATGGCCGCAATTAGCCGAATAACTCTAAGAAGACGCATGCTAACCTCTCTTCCGCTTTCCGTGCTGTGGACAATCCTTAGATTCTCCGCCAGCTTTTGTTTTGTCGCCAAGTTTGCAAACACCCCAACTCCACACACGACCCGCTCAGACGGCTCAGTCGAAGGTTGCTGGAAACGTTTGCGCAGAATTGCGGCACACGGCAACGCCAGCCCAGACCACCGCCGCCAGCAGCCTGGATTGCGCACGTGTCATTTTGTCGGTTCTTATTCATCTGAACCGTAACGGTGGTTGAAGGAACGGTTCCCAGCACACCCTCGGAAACACACGGCGACGCCCTGTGTTTTCATGGCAATCGTTGCCCGCGCCCGGGCCGGGCAAGGCTGGAAACCACTTGGCCAAAAAAGCAGGCTGCGCACAATGCCAACCCCGCCAGCATAGGCGCGTGCCAACTCCGAACCTCATAGTCACCTCGTCATATCGGAGATGTCCACGGACCCCGAGAGCCATCCGCCTGCCGAACACGAACTTCCAGGCACAACGACCTGGAAGCGGTTCCACAGATCGACGAGTGGAAGTGTACACAAGTTCTGTGTCGATTGCAAGCAAAAAAAAATGGCGTGTGTCAAGCCTCGATAGACTCGATAGAAATGTGGGTGCGCGACGTAGAAGTGACGAAAAGTGGCAGGAGGCTGTTAGTGGCAGGTGGCTGTTGGCAGGGGATATCTAGAAGTGTATGATACTTCTAGAAGGGAGACCCCGTGCCTGACTCTCTCTCCGCGCTGGAGGCCCGCCGCGCAGAACTGCTTCGCTCGATTGCTGGCCTCTCGGATATGCGCCCTGGCTCCATCGTCGGGGCCGTGTTTCGGTGCCGGAAGCCCAATTGCCACTGTGCGCAGCCCGAGGACCCCGGTCATGGACCCATCATGCGCCTCACCTACAAGTGGCACGGCAAGACCGTCACCGAGGCTTTGCCAAGCCCTGCAGCGGTGCGCAAGGCCGAGCAGGAGGTCGCCGAATTCCGCAGCTACCGGCAGCTCAGCCGCGAGTTGGTGGAGGTCAGCGAACAAGTCTGCCGTTTGCGTCCGGTCGAGGAGACCCTGACCCCGCAGGAAAGAAAACGGCAGAAGCGATCCGCCAGGAGATCACGCGCGAAGTAGACCAAACTCCTACGGGTGATCTTCCAGGAGCGCCGCAAGACGGGCCGGCTCGATCTGGAGGCCGTCGAGATGGCGGTACGTTCTGCCCTGCATCACGCGGGCGCCGCGGCGCTCAGCGAGTTGCTGCAATTCCCCGTCCCGGCGGCCGAGCAGCGGAGCGTTCCTTGCCCTTGCGGCCACCGCGCCGCCTATCAGGAGTTACGCTCCAAGCCGGTGCTTACCGCCGTGGGCCCGGTCATGTGAATGGATCGAGCCAATGGTGCCGGCAGCCACAGATCGAGCATTTGGGCAGTTCGGAGAGCCTGGTGATTGGCGGCGTGGTGACCGATGGTGAACCTTGATCCGTCACGCGGGGCCGACACTGCCGGTCGCGATAGCGGCGTTGGCGAATGAGGTGAGCGTGTCGGCCCGCTTCGCCGCGCTGGTATCGCCTGTTGGCGGACGCCGCTGCTGCCGCCGAGCCGCTGCGCGGCACTGAGGGCTGCAATAGCGTTGACCACGATCACACCGGCTGCACACAAAGAGCAGCGCGCCCCAGCCTGGGCCGCGACATAGGCGGGGACGCAGGGCAGATTCCGTGCTGCTGGCGCGATCTGCGACCGCACCTCAACACCATTTCCTCGGGTAGGGTTCATCGTGATGACTCGCTTGTCCTGCCACCGCTTTCGGTCGAATGAGGTGCGGCTGTGGCTGAGCGTGATCGCCTACAACCTTGGCAACCCTGTGGCGGCGTCTGGTGCTGCCAAAGAAGATCGACGCCTGGTCGCTGACGAGCCTACAGCAGCGGTTGGTAAAGACCGGCGGCCGACTGGTCAAGCACGCGCGGTACTACTGCCTGCTGCTGGCGGAGAGCCATCTCACGCGACGGTTGTTCGGAATCATAGTGCGCAGGATTGAGGCGGTGCCGGTCCCAGCGGGGTAGAGATTGGGCACTGGCTGGCGAAAATTCGGCGAAAGGGGAGGTAGAGGCGGAGAGGTGCCGGAGAAACTGCGTCATAATGGCCCAATTTGCGGATTGGCTGCGCCGGGAAGGGCTGGCCAACGGGCTGCCGGGATGGGTACTGGTACTTTTTGCCGCGGCGGACTGCAAGAGAAGGGTTCAACTTGAAGGGTTCAGGAGGACTTGGTAAGCTGGTTTCGCGTGACTCGCAGGGGTCTGCTCAAACTCGCTGTAGCCAGTCTGCCGTTGGCCGCGCAGGAAGCCAAGGGAGCCACGGCCCTGCCGCTGGCGGAGGCGCGGCTCGTACTGGACGAGTTTTCGGGCGAGCTGCCAGAGGGGCTGCCGGGCGCCGCGATCACTGAGGCACCGTGGCGCGAATGGGCGCTCGCGCACGACCGGCAGATTCGTTCACGCCTGAAACGAGGCGATGCGGATTCCATTGTCAATCTGGTTCTGTTTGGCAATTCCTTCACCTCGCAGCCGCGCGCGGCGCGCACGGAGGAAGCGTCCGGCAGCGATCAAGCGGCTGCCGCGCTCACCATGGCGCGCGTGCGCGATTTCGCGGCCGCGGTTTCGCATCCCGGCCGTAATGAGCGGCTTCAATTCGCCGCGCAATGGCTGAAAGAGAATGGCACCGACCCGGCGGCGGGGGGTCGCGTGGCAGCCGTTGTCGTCGAGAACATACGCCGCGTGCTGAGCGAACAGCGAGAATATTCGCGGCAAATCGAAGCCGCCAGGCAAAAGGACGCGGCCAGCCTGTTCACCGAGAAATCCAGCCTGTATCGGGATCGCGGATTATCGCTCGATACTTCATTTCGCCCGAATTACGCCATCGAGAAGACTTTGGCGGACCTGAAATCGGCCGGCCTCCTGCGAAAAGCGCGGCGCTCGGCGGTGATCGGGCCGGGTCTGGATTTCACGAATAAGAATAGCGGCTACGACTTTTATCCTCTGCAAACCCTCCAGCCTTTTGCACTGATCGATTCCCTGCTCCGGCTGGGTCTGACGGATTCGCCGGGACCGTCGCTTGGGATTTTCGACCTCAGCGGCCGCGTGCTGAGCCACGTCCGGCAGGCGGTCGCGCAGGCGCGCGCAGGTTCGGGTTACACGGTGCAGTTGGCGCTCGATGAAGACACAGCTTGGCTCCCGGGCACAGTCGAATACTGGCGGGAGGCTTGCACGGAGATCGGGAAAGGAGCAGCCGCCCTAGTCCCGCCGCGCGGCGTCTCCGCTCAAATGCGGGCGGTTCGCGTGCGGCCTGGCGTGGTCGGGCTGCTCGAACCATCCGACCTCGATATTGTGATCGAGCGCCTGGCGCTCCCGGAGGCCCGCAGGTTCGATCTGATCGTCGCCACGAACATTCTGGTCTACTACAGCCCGTTCGAAAAGGCCTTGGCGCTCGCGAATGTGGCGGCCATGCTGCGCGCCGGAGGCCTGCTGCTCTCCAACGACGTGCTGCCGGAAGTAAGGGGAATCCCCATGCGGCCGGCGGGCGCGACCAGCGTGGCCTATTCGGCGGACCCCGATGATGGCGATAACGTGATGTGGTATAGACGCACCGGGTGAGCCCGAAAACGCCGGGGACCGCAACCGCCAGAAGACGAGAACGAGGTGATGGCGTTTCGCGAGCCGCCGGACAAGTACGCGCGGATGACGCTGAGCATCGTCGTCGCACTGCTGGCAGTGATACTGGCCGGCATCGCGTTCCGACGCTGCCTTCGCCAAACCAGAGATCTACGAGGCGCTGGAGAAGCGGTGCGTGAAGTACGTCATCCGCATTCCAGCCAACGAAAACCTGGAGCGGGACATCGCGGAGTTGCTGACGCGGCCCGTGGGAAGGCCGAGCCACAAGTACAAGAGTTTCCTGTACCAGGCGGCGAGTTGGAGCACGGCGCGGCGGGTGATGGCGAAGGTGGAGTTCCACTTTGGGGAGTTGTTTCCTCGGGTAGTGTTTATCGTGGCCAGCCTGGAGGCGGACGGCCGGGCTGTGGTGCGATCTACAACAAGCGGGGCACGGCGGAACAGTGGATCAAAGAAGGCTGTCAGCGCCACATGAGAATGCCCTATTTGTGCCAAGTAGAAATGTGGATCAAAGAAGGCAAGCAGGCCGTCAAGATGACTCGCTTGTCCTGCCACCGCTTTCGCTCGAATGAGGTGCGGCTGTGGCTGAGCGTGATCGCCTACAACCTCGGCAACCTGTGGCGGCGTCTGGTGCTGCCAAAGAAGATCGACACCTGATCGCTGACGAGCCTACAGTGTTTGGGCTATACTCTCGAAGTATCGGTTCCAAAACGGAAATATTGGCTGAAACAGGCAACCGGCGCCAAGGCGGCGGAGGACCGCGTATTTGGGAACCAATGAAGCCGGGAAATGGAGTGACGCCCCGATGAGTGCGAGGTTTATTTCGGTGCCGATGTTCTTGTTGCTGCGGGCGGTGGCCGAAGCGCAACCGGCGGCGTGCCCGCAGTCCGGTCCGCTAACGGAGGCTCAGCTGACTGCGCTGGTGAAAGGCCCGGTTCCGGCCGCGCGGATCATCCAATTCGTCATCAGTTGCGGCATCGACTTCGACCCCACGGAAGAGGAGCTCGACCGCCTGCGTTCGGCGGGGGCGCCGCAAGTTGTTCTCGGTGCGGTCCGCGCGTCCCCTACGCCTGCCGATCAGGCCTTGTGGAACTTTATCAGGGATAGTCGCGATGCGCAATTGTTCCAACAGTTTCTGGAGAAGTATCCCGACAGCCAGTACGCGGACGCGGCGCGGCAGCGGTTGGCTGTGCTGAAGCGTGTTGCCCCGTCTCAGACGCCGGCCGCAGTGGGGGTCCTGCCGGCCACCGTCTCAGCGGGTGCGACAAAGGTGAACGCGAAGGATGGCCTGACGTACGTGTGGATTCCGCCGGGGACGTTCAGCATGGGCTGCTCGCCGGGGGATAGCGAGTGTAACGTCGACGAAAAGCCTGCCCATAAGGTGACCATCACGAGAGGCTACTGGATGGGGCAGACCGAGGTGACGCAGGATGCCTATAAGCGGGTCACGGGAAGCAATCCGAGCCGCTTCAAAGGTGGCCATCTGCCCCTGGAGACGGTGAACTGGAACGAGGCGCAGGCATACTGCCAGGCGGTGGGCATGCGGCTCCCCACCGAGGCCGAATGGGAGTACGCGGCCCGTGCAGGGGATACATCGGCTCGGTACGGCCCACTCGATTCGGTGGTTTGGTACAACGGCAACAGCGGGGGCACGACGCACGAGATAGCGCAGAAGGAGGCGAACCGGTTCGGGCTGTTCGACATGCTCGGCAACGTGTGGGAGTGGGCAGCGGACTGGTACGGGCCGTATTCGGCGTACAGCCAGCGCGATCCTCGAGGACCTTCAAGCGGTCAGTATCGTGTACTGCGCGGCGGTTCCTGTTACGACTTTCCGGGGGGTGCCCGCGCGTCGGCCCGTGTCTGGTACGAACCGGAGGTCCGCGTCGACGTCATCGGGGTCCGGTGTGCCGGCGAATCGATTCCCTGAGATCGCAGCCGGTGACCTGGCCCCCGCCGCGCCCGGGTTAGCGCGATTGACGCACGGTCGTGGTGAACGCCTCCCTGGCACGCCATCGCCGGCGTCCGCTGCGAGCCGCGCTACGCGGCGGGAGCGCCGCGCCGGCTGCCGGCACTAACCGCCTTTTCTCACAGGGCGCGTGAAGCGCCTCGGCCGTCTCATTCGCGGCCGGGATGAAGACTCCATTTGACGGATTCGAAAAATAGGGGTCATCTGAGGCCTGGAGAGGTGTATGTCAGGGGCTCGCCGATGCGCTGGCGACGCGCGGAAACGCAGCGCGGGCGCACTCCTGCGAGGCGGGCCTCCTGCCGACAATCTCTTCCGCCACCGCCCCTCCGCTGCGCGCGTTTCAGCAGCGGAGGTTCGTCCAGACCTGCTGGAATAGCCGCTGATATGGATAGCTCGACGCCATCGAGAGCCATATCCGCCGCACGCTCACCGTCACCCGCGCGCCGATCTTGAAGAGCTTCTCGCGGATCGTCGCCGCCTGCGCGGTGGCCAGTTCGGTGGCCCTCAACCCCAGCCGCCGGAGACCGCTGAGCCTCACTCGGCCGACCCACGAGTAGGGCGTTAGACACATCAAGTTGGCTGTGTCTGCGATAGTTCCTGGACGGCCCGTGAGCCAGAATCAGCCAAACCCAGGCAACTCTAGCGCAACTCCCCAACGTAGATGTTGCCCTTGGATTCGTTGAATTCGTAAACGATCTTGTCGCCAGTCAGCGACCAGTCGGGGTAGCGGACGTAGATCCGTGGGTTGTGGTAGTCGGTCAGCCGCCGGATCTCGTGCGTGCGGATAGGAACCCAGTAGATGTTCCACACGCCATCTACCAGGCCGGCATAGAGGATCTTGCTGTCATCCGGCGAGAAGCAGTGCACGAAGTTGTCGCCGCCATCCTTGACGATCCGCACCGGGCCGCCGGAAGCAGGCATCAGGCCAACCTGCCATATCCCGTGTGGCTGCTCCACTTCCACGGCTAACCATGCACCATCGTGCGAGTACCGCGGGCACGCGATGGCCGTTGGTCCAAAGGTGAGCTGGGTCTTGACTCCAGTCTTGAGATTCAGCTTCCAGGCGTGAAGCACGCCACCGGAAGAATCGTTGAACGCAACCTCCGCGCCATCCGGGGAGAAGTACGGAGACGCGGCCTCTGGCGGTTCCTCGGCCAGGTTCTGAACCGCGCCGTCGGCCAGCCGCACGCTCCTGTACCACCACTGGGGCTGCGGGCCTTTACCCGCATCGTAGAAAACAAATCTGCCATCGCGGCCGAAGCGCGGGCAGTTCTGCCATTCCGATTCGGAGCCGATAGGAGCCGCCTGGCCGTCCGCAAACGACATCAGCATGATTCTCGACGGCTGCCCCTTGGAAACCTGAACGTAAGCAAGGAGTTTGCCATCCGGCGAAATACTTGGGGCGCTGGCGCGAAAGCTGACCTCGTGCGTGAGCGGCTCCGGTTCGCGGCCGTCGGGCGAATCGCCCGACATGCCCACCTTCATGAACTTGCCTTCGGACAGCGTCGCGCTGTAAACCAGGTGCTTTCCGTCCGGCGCCAGCGAAAGGTCGCGCGGCACGCCGACACTGGGCCGATAGAGCACCACCGGCGCCCCAGCCGGCTGTAGAGTGCTCGTGTTGAGGGGTTGCCGCCAGATGACGATGTCGCCGTTGTAACTCGGCGCTGATGTAGTAAATGTTTCGGCCGTCGCGTGCAAACGTAGCGCTGCCGAACCCTGAAGGGCCACCGGAGAAAAGCATGCGCAGCGAACCATCCCCGATGCGGTAGCTCCACATGCTGCACTCGCCGCTCGCCAGGTAGTTGACGAAACGGATTCCTTTCCCGTCCGGACTCGTGCCCGACACACTCCCGGGGCGCGCGCCGGGCCGAGGCTATGGACTCAGCGTCGAAGTCGTCTGCGACTCCGTCGCCGCGGGCCGCCGCGTTTCTAAGGGCAGCTTCGGCTGGGACGGTGCTTACGGTACCCACTTCTGGGTCGATCCGCAAGAGAAGCTGATCGGCGTGATGATGATCCAGACCGACAACCCGGACCGCCAGGTAGACCGGGACTTCGAAAACGCCGTCATGCAGGCGATTGTGGAGTAGACCACTTTTAAGATCTCTGGCCATGTATACCAGTCAAAATCACCAGGCGCTTACTTGACCGAGGGTGTTGACCATGACCGGTTAACGGGGCCTCTGGAGTGTTAGCGGGAAGCTCACGGACAACGTTCGCTGGCGCTCACGTTGTCCAGGGAGAGGGATGAGCCGTGAAGTCGCCCTTGAGCGTTTGACTGCATCCAGAGGGCACCTTCGGTGCGTCGAACTCGACGCTAAAATCGAGCGTCGAGTTCGACCGGTCCAGGTTTCGGGGATTGGTCGTTTCAGAAAACAGTCTGCGCCAGGCCATCTGGATCGAAACGCTTTCTGAACCAGACCTCAAGAAATTCTACATTCTCTCGGCCATCCTAGAAGAGCCAGTTGTAGATACACCTCTCCCTACCGGGAGAGAGTGTCTGGAGATTGGCCAGTTCCAAGTAGCAAATCCGCGAGGGGACCCAGCATTGTGAA
>OCTA010002997.1_pt1 | contig 15108 bp, 18 predicted proteins | sample 1538991 | NCBI WGS metagenome assembly OCTA01 (sample SAMEA3539302, study PRJEB22396) | soil metagenome | biome: tundra; feature: field; material: soil | place: USA | collected 2010-05 | depth 0.15 m | reverse complement strand
GCGGCACGATCATCATGCCGACGATCGAGACCACCAGCGCCGCCAGCGCCAGATCGGCGTAGCGCGCCAGCAGCAGGCGCACGTCCCCCGTCCGCAAGAGCCCCACCGCCTCGGCCGACCGCTTCACCGCCACAGGGCAGGAGATAGACCGCGTCCGGGCCCGGGGTCAAGCGGCTCTTTCGGGGACTGGTTCAATGTCTTTCTTTAGGCATCTGTCGGGCGTCTACGAAAGCGGATCAAGCCCAGTCCGCCACTGGCCGATCGCCTTAGCGGTCGAGTTTCTTCGCGATGCCGTTCTTTGCGGCGCCGACCACATACTTGGCGGCTCCCGCCACGCGATCGGCCAAACCCTCGGCCTCGAGCTTCTTCTTGCCCGAGAGCACGCCCGCCGCCTCCTCTACGCGCCCTTTGACGTTCTGCCCCGCACCCTTCGTCTGATCTTTGTTCATTTTCATCAATGTGCGCATGGCGGCGAGATCGTCAACGGGCTGAGCTACGGTACACGGCTTGGCTCGTGCAACCGGCAGCCCCGGCCGCGGCACGAAGCCGTCCGCTCCAACCGAGACCTGTGTGAGCCCGGCGCCACTCGCCTGCTGGAGACTGTCGAGGGAGACGTCGGCGAAGCGGTGGTCTTGAATCATCAGATCGACGGAAGGACTACGGCTTGCGTAGAAAGAGACGATTATCCGACCCCTTCCTGAAACCAGCCCTAGGTTGACTGCTTCATGGTTGTTCTCCAGGCGATCTTTGGGCTCGTCACCAAGTCTGCCGGCAAGATCCTGAACGCCCTCTTCGGATGGGCCGTCCGGGCTCTCTTCGGGCAGACCACCGCGCGCGAACAGACCTTCCTCTCGATCGTGGTGGGCGCGGCCGTCGCATGGCCGGTTCTTCTGATCGGTATCGCGGCGCCGAAGATCGCCGCCTTCCTGATCGCGTTCGTGCCGATCCCGCACCGGATTCCATCCTGGACCATTCGGATGGTGTGGGTTGGGCTGGCGCTCATAATTCCTATCGCGGTCGGGATCGCCGTGGCGGCCAAGGCCCCGTCCCCGGCACGAAAAGAATCACGCATCTTGACGGTCTTACGCGGCTTCCCCATCACGGTGGGGTTGGCCTGCGCGTTCCTCATCATGTTCGTGTCGGTGCCCGTCATGCGGTTGGCCGCAATCGTGCGCCGACGGAAGAGCGCCGACATCCCGTTGATCACGCACGACTCCGCGTACCACGACGTGGCGGTGACGATCTGCGAGGTTCTGAATCGCCACGGATTTTCGCTACGTCCGACCTCACCGGGTTGGTGGGTGGCGGCCCCGACGCGAATTCTTACCTGCCTCGGCGGTGCAGCCTTTCGATCCTACGTTCCGAACCGGCTGGAGCATTTCGTATCGCCCGATATTGAGGTGTCGCTCTATCCGAGTGGCCTGCTCCTTCGTGGGAAGGCCAAACAACTGACGTGGGCTCATGGTCTCATCGCCGAGTCGGTGGCGCACACCGAAGGCCTCCAGACGGTCGACCCCAAGGCCCAAGAATTGGAGCAAGGGCTGCACCGCATCTGGAAGACCTTTGACGAGGATCCGGTCAAGAACAAGGACTCCGCCGACCTGGGTCAAAGCCTGGACCGAGTCGCGCGCGACCTCGGCGAACTGGAGGTCGACTTCGACGACTGGCAGGTGCTCTATCGCCAGATTCTGCAGATCGGTCGAGTGATCCAGGGCCGGCGACAAATCATGGACGTGGAAGCCTCGAAGACGGCGGTGGGAAGGGGTTCGACGAAGACCGTCAAGGCGACCGACCCGAAGGTCGGTGACGGCGCGCAACAGCGGTCGGGGTAACTCCAGCGCTCCAGATATGTGCTCGTCCAGGCTCTGGCGCGCTCGCCGCTGATTTGGTGCGCGCATGATCCATCCGGCCGGTATGACCCGAGGGCGGCGTGACGTTGGCCGACGGTCCAGCCCAGCCACTGCGCCGCCCGCTTGAATCGGGGGCGTGGGCCGCCAGGGCCAAAGATCTCGGAATCGCTTAAAGAACCTTGTGAAATTCGAAGCTAGACTTTGGCGCCTCTGCTATTCCGACCCCGCACAGAGCCTCCTCGTGCAAGCAGCTCGGAAGACGATTCCCAGCGCGGCCAGCCCCTACGCGACGTGTGGATCCGTCTGGCGGGAATTCCACTTTCGGCCGAGATCCACGGTCTTTTCATGCGGACCGAGTATGCTTCAGCCATGCTCCACGAGTTCCTCATCGCGAACCGTGGCGAGATCCTCGGTCGCTCGCGTGGGAAGCTCGCCGTGCGCGAAGCTCCGACCCCTACCGAATCCGAGCTGGCTCACGGACTGCCCCTTTTTCTGGACCAGCTAATCGCCGTCTTGCGGGCGGAAAAGGGCGATCGCGATTCGGGGCGTCACAGCGTTTCCGCGAGCGCCGCGGTACATGGCGGTGAGCTCCTCCGGATCGGCTTGACGGTAGGTCAAGTTGTCCAAGACTACGGGAGCATCTGCCAAAGCGTCACGGAGCTGGCCGATGATCGCCATTTCGCGATCACCGCGGACGAGTTCCACACGTTCAACCGCTGCCTCGACGACGCCATCGCCCAGGCGGTGACGACATACGAACACCAGCGTGACCGTACCGTCGGTGGCCCCGGAGCCGCGCACCTCGCCTTTCTGGCGCACGAGATGCGCAACTTGCTAAGCACTTCGATGCTGACGTTCGAGGCCCTCTCGAGAGGCACCGTCGGAATACATGGAACTACGGGCGCCCTTCATAGGCGGACTCTGCGGCGGATGCGTGTCCTCATCGATCGCACTTTAGCGGAAGTTCGCCTTGAGGCTGAAATCCAAAAGAGTGAGCACGTCTCCGTCGCCGAGTTGATCGAGGAGATCGAGATCGTTGCGACCATCGAGGCGAAGGAGCACAACATTCAACTATCAATCGATGCCGGCCCTTACGGCGTAGCTGTCGAAGGCGACCAGCAGATCCTCGCCTCCGTCGTCGCAAACCTCGTTCAGAACGCTTTCAAGTTCACGCGTCCCCGAGGCCACATCACGGTCCGCGCGCATGCTACCGACGAACGCGTGCTAATCGACGTAGAGGATGAGTGCGGCGGCTTGCCGCCGGGGAAGGCCGAGGACCTCTTCCGTCCGTTTGAGCAGCGGAGCGTTGACAAGACCGGACTGGGCCTCGGGCTCTCCATCAGCTTGAAGGGTGTCCAGGCGAGCGGTGGCGAGATCCACGTTCGCGACATGCCGGGCTCAGGGTGCATATTTACGGTCGATTTGCCGAGGGCGCCGCCAGCGCCCTGACACGCCCACTCCTCGCCTCCGAGGTCTGTATTGGACAGCGTGAGGCACGGTGATCTGTCGTTTGTTCCTTCGGTTCGTGGGGTCCTTCGCGCCGCCCATCGATCGGTCGGCGCTTCTTTCCCGCGCCCATGTTCCGCTTGATCGTGAGGTCAGGAAGCAGGTGTCCACGTTGTTGACGTCGGTGGCTAGCGGAGCGAGACTTTCCGACGCTTCCATGGCGCACCTCCTCCTCGTCGACGACGACAATGACATCGTAGAGGCGTTCGGCGATCTGCTAGGCGGGGAGGGACACGAGGTTCACAGCGCCTCGACCGGCGAAGAGGGCTTGGTTGTTCTGAGAGCCTCGCCACTACCTGATGTTCTGATCCTGGACGTGGATATGCCCGTGCTAGGTGGTCCTGGAATGGCTCACAAGATGCTGTTGCACGACGCGGGAGAGGAACACGTGCCAATCATCCTCATGTCTGCAAGGCAAGCCTGCCACAGATCGCCCGAGAAATGGGGACGTCATACGTCCTCAAGAAACCGACGACGATCGATACCTTTCTCACATTGCTCGATCGAACGCTTCACGAGCGACGAGGACCATCGTCCGCCTGAAGCGGTTCATCAAAGGGTTGTGTACAGCGACCTCGACGTCGGCTCCATCTTCTCGCGCGCGGATCGCGATGTCACCCGGGCCGTCCAGCGGTGATTTACGCACGAGGGTCGCCGTTGGCGCAGCGAGATAAGCACACGCCCCTGGGTACCCCCACCAAGGACTTGGCGACCTATTTGCCGAAGGTTCACACTATTCGCACTGGCGGTCCAAGGAGTGACTAGGTTACTCGTGTGCCCGAGACGGAGACTTCCGTCAGCGTCGCAAGACGTAGGGTGCTGAACACCATTCTCAGGGGGGCTCCCATGCTGCTTTTACTCGCTATCGTTCTTGGTATCGCGTGGATCACAGGATTCGGATTCTTCCACATTGCGTCCTCGGCGATCCACATCCTGATTCTTCTCGCGGTCATCAGCCTTGTGCTCCATGTCGTCCGAGGGAGACGAGGCGCGCTGACGTAGCGATTGTCCGCGTTCGATGAGCTCTCCGAGCTGGCTGCGCACCGCCTTGAGAAAGCTCTCAAGTGGGGTCTGGCCGTCCTGGTAGCGGCGATCGAGCCGACGCGCCGGATCTCGATCGCGCCTAGCGCGATCGGGGCACTCGTATGATCGCCAAGAATCTCCGCCGCTTCTGCCAAGAACCCACCGCGCCCTCAACCGATCGGCTGCTCGCGTTTCTGAACGATCGGCTCCATGTCTAGATCGCTTGAATCGATCGGATCAGGCCCGGAAGTGATGTTTGATGATACCTAGCAGGTCGTCTATCGCGAACGGCTTCGCAAGAACCGGCTCAGTGACGTCGCTCCGTCTAGAAGGTTCAACGCCCGTCAGGAAAACAAAAGGTGGCGTGGAGCTCCCGAGCAGCTCGCGCGCGCAAGTCAAGAAAGCACGGCCGTCCATGTCGATCATCGTGAGGTCGGCCAACACCAGCGTGGGCACCTTTTCTCGCATTATGCGGAGCGCGGCAATCCCTCCTGGTACGGCAAGAGCCCCGTAGCCCGCCTCCTGGAGCACCTCAACCACGGTGGTGCGGATGTCTTCTTCGTCATCGACGACCATAACCCATTGCGCCACCTCGCCCACGGTTCGGGTGCCGGACGTAGCTGGTCACAATTCGGGGCTGTAGCAGGTGCATCCGGTCTGGCCGTTGCAAACGGCGCCGGTCGGCGAGTAGGTGCATTGGATGCCACTGCAACAGGGAACACCCGCACTGCACCCCTGACTGTAAAGCGCACAAACGCCTGCGTCGGTCGATGGGGGCGTGCCGCAGGTTCCGATTCCTCCTGGCGCGACATTGCACACGAGCCCCGTGCAGCAGTCACCGGTGGCGGTGCAGGTGCCGCCCGGCGAAACGCAGATGATGCCGCCGTCGTTGGGGGTAGTCGTCAAACAGCGCAACGTCCCGGTCGAATCGGGGACGCACGGGCTCAAGTGGCAGCACTCGGCCGCGGTGTTGCACGTCTGTCCCGGTTGCCGGCAGCAGTTGGGATCGTCCCCCTTGAAGATACCGGTGCCCCCGTCGCCGTTGCACGCGCCCGAGCCCAGGCAGCGCGGCAGCCCGAGCGTGTCGTAGGCGCAACACTGGACCTTGGGAGAAACCACGCACTGGCAATCGCTCTCGGCGTTGGAGCACGCGTTGGTTCCGCCGGTGAGCCTGCAGATCCCACCCGGCACCTGGTTCCCCATATTTTGCGAGCAGACGCCGATACTGACGTTCCCCCCGGTCGCCGGCGTACAGGTGACCGTACCGCTGCCGCCGCCGCAGCACTCGCTGTCGCTGGTGCAGAGGCTGTTCAGGATCTTGCATCCCAGGCCAGGCTGGCAGACGTTCACACCGGTGAGGGCCCAGGGGCCGCAATTCTTGCTGCAGCAGCTGCCGCAGCCGTTGCAGAGGACACCGTCGTGCGCGCAGTTGCCGGTGCCGGTCGTCCCCACGTCCGTGCAGACGCCTTCGGTCGCGCCCGAGGCCTTCGAGCAGAAGCCACCGCAGCAGTCGAGATCGCGCGCGCAGACGTCGCCGGGCTGGATGCAGAACGACGCGCCGAGGACGCACTTGCCGCCCGAGCAGAGACCCGAGCAGCATCCGCCCGCGCCGCCGTCGGTCGCCGTGCAGGGGTTGCCCGCGGTCAGACAGGTGGTGTTGAGCGGCTGGCACTTGCCGCCGGTGCAGGTTCCGCTGCAACAGGCCGACGAATCGGTGCAGGTCTGATTATCGGCGGTGCAGCTCGTGGCGCTGCTGCAGACACCCCGCGTGGTGTCGCACTGGAGGTTGCAACAGTCGGTGGCCACGCCGCACGAGCTTCCCGGTCCGCGGCAGGTCGTGACAGACGAGGCGCACGTCTTCGCCACGGGATCGCAGGACTGTGAGCAGCACTGGGCGTTCGACGCACAGGCGGCGCCCGCCACCGTGCAGGTGACGCCTGCCCCGCCGGTTCCGAGCGATCCGGCCTGACCTCCACCTCCCCCGCCGCCGCTTCCGAGCGTTCCGGCGTGGCCTCCGCCTCCCCCGCCGCCGCTTCCGAGCGTTCCGGCGTGACCTCCGCCTCCCCCGCCGCCGCTTCCGAGCGTTCCGGCGTGGCCTCCGCTTCCCCCAGTTCCGACCGTCTTGGCGGCGCTGTTGCCGCACGCGGGGATGTTGACCAACGCCGCGACGAGAAGAGCGGCGACCGAGATCGAACTAGAGGAGGGCTTCATGCTTAGGGTTAGAGCCACAGGCAGAGTGAAACGGCTCACGAATCCGTCCCCCCGGTGAATCACGGCTGCTTCGCTGAGTCGTCACGCTCGTCCTCCGACGCTGCCGCGCCGCCCATGTCGGCGCGGGTTCTATTTCCACTGGGGACAAGTGGGGACAACGTCCGCCACCGCGTATCTATGCTGACTTCCTAAGTTTCGAGTCACTCCGTCGAGATCCTAAGTCTGGTGGGTCCACAAGTAGTATCCGTCATGGCGAAGAACTCGTCTCGCAAGCTCCCGGCCACTACATCCCGCCGATCCCAGCCATCGCCAAGGCTACCCCGCGGCCCGACTGGTCGTCGCGAGCCTGCGAGGCGATCCGACAACATCGCAGGTCGGCTCCGCCATCAGAACCGGTCTACCCAGGTAAAAGCGCAAAGTTACGGACAACTGGATGGATTGGCAGCCCCGGGACAATGACGAATTTCATGGCTCCATCCATCGAGCCGAAGAGCTGCGATTCGCGCGCCAGCGCCGCCCGCCGTCGGCGCGCCTCGTTGTGATCGATGTGGCCGGCGCGCAGCTCGGCGTCGATCGACATCTGTTTGCCCGGCATTGCGTCGAGCGTGAACCGTGCCGCCACCTCGGCGACGCGCTCGGAGCCCTTCGAGATCACGATGAACTGGTTCATCGTTCAGACATCGTCAACACGAAAAGCTGCCTTCTCGCCTCAAGGCGGCCGGGGCGCAGAGGCGCTAGGCCCCACTACTCGGCCGGGCGACCGGACCGGCGCGCGACGGGCTTACTCGCGCAGGCGCTTGAGCAGTTCCTGGTAGTTCTCTTCGCTGTACGGATCGCCTCGGAGGTCCGAAACGTAGATTCCCCTGGCCCAGATAGGCAGCGTATCGAGCCCGTCCGCGCCCCGCAGGACCGGGATGAAGGCCTTTCTTCGGATCGCGCTTGAGCCGCCCGGAGGCGATGATCGATCCCTCGTACCCCGCTCCGCCTTCGCGGAGGTCGGCCTTCTCCTTGTATCGTGCCGTACAGATGACGACGACGTGCCGCGAGCGCGTCACGGCCTGCTCCATGAAGAGGGATCTCATCACCGGGCCTGAGATGGAACTGGTCGAGGATGACTGGGACGCCGTCACGCTCCAGGCGCTCCGCGAACCGCCTCACCCAGCGCCAATGGTCAGGTTCGTCCCACGAATAGACGATCAGCACGCCCTCATCGGGAATGCGCGCCGGTCGTCCTTGCCCAGCGTCAGCCCACGAAAGCGCTCAACTGCCTTCTTTTTCGGCTCCTTCACACACCGCTATAGATCACTCCTCGATCTGCTGCGCAAGTCTGATCGTCACGCCCGGCCGAAGGACTAGGGCTGCGGCGGCAGCGAACACGCTCACGAATCGATCTGACGGTCTCTTCATCGCGTACCCTTCCACTCTCCCGCCCTACGACGACGACACGTGCCCCTTCTCTTAGAAACGCCCTGGCCGTGGCGAGCCGATCCCGCTCGTCCCGCCCGTGATCACCGCGCCCTTGCCTTGCAACCGATTCATCGTGAAACCTCCGTCTGGTGACGGGGGTGGCGTGCACTGCCTTCAGAGTTGCGACCACCCCGTCTTCTGGAAGTCTCGCCTCGTGGACTCAGAGCTGAGTCATGCCGCCGTCCACGGGGAGTTCGTGTCCGTTCGTGAACGTCGCGTCGAAGGCCAGGAAGACGGCTGCCTTCGCGATCTCTTCGGGACGACCAAAGCGCTTCATCGGATTGACCTCCACTATTTGCTTGTGGAATTGGTCGATCTGCTCCTTGGGCAGCCCCGCCCTGTCCATGATCGGCGTGTCGATGGGACCGGGGCTGAGGGCGTTGACGCGGATACCCCGCGGCAGAAGCTCGGCTGCGAGCGATCGCGCGAGTGAGCGAAGCGCGCCTTTGGCGGCCCCGTACGCGCTGAGCATTGGTATCCCCTTCACGTTGGCGGCGGATGTCGTGAGTACGATCGCGCTCCCGCTAGGCATCAGCGGAGCAAGCTTCTGCGCCGCGAAGTACGGCCCTTTCATGTTCAGATTGAACATCTCGTCGTACACCGCCTCGGACGTGCCCTCGAACGGCACGAACTTTCCGTACCCGGCGTTGAGGAACAGAAAGTCGACTGCTCCGAACTCCGACTTCACGCGAGCGGCGAGAGCGTCGATGTCCGTCAGCACCGTCGCGTCACTCGACATCACGATGGCGTTCTTCCCAAGCTCCTCGCGAGCTGAGTCGAGCGCCTTCTTCGTGCGCCCCGTCACCAGCACGCGCGCTCCCTGATCAAGCAGCAGCTTCGCCGTCGCGAGACCGAGGCCGCTCGTGCCGCCGGTGATCACTACCCGTTTTCCGTCGTATTGTCCCATGGTTGCGTTCTCCCTCGTGCGACCTAAGAGTCGCCTTGCTTCATTCACGGCGTCGTGCGGAACCGCGCGCTCCGTCTTTGCCAAATTTAGAACCGATCGGTACGATAATAGGAGCGGATGGCCACGCGCAAGGAGTTTTGAACTAAATAATCCAAAACGCCGCTAGGCCGCGTGGACGACCGCGCAGCTTCGACGAGATCGAAGCGCGGGAACGGCGACCCAGGACTCGCCAGCTCATTTGGGTCACCACGTTCAATTCAGCCGCGACGATCGGGTGCTTCCTCAGGACACCGCGCCCAAGGGTGCTGCGGAGGAGAAGTCGACGCCGGAGACCTTGACGACGGCCTGCCACGCGGCTTCCTGGTTGGCGCGATCGTGAAAGTGCGGGTGGCGCATCGCCTCCATTGGGCCTGTGACCTTCTTGGGCGCCGAGGCGAAGAATTGGCCCGACACGTCTGTTCCGAACTCCGAGGCCTGGAGGTACCGGCGGGCCGCGGTCTCCGGCGTATGGGACATGCCGGGGAGGAGCTTGATCATCGGAAGCATCAGCCACTTGAAGACCGCCCCTTCGTTCCGCAACCCCAGGGTGTCGGGCGTGCTACCGGGCGAGACGGCGTACACGGCCATGCCGGAGGGTAGCCGCCGTGCCAGGGCCGCGGCCCACCAAACGACGATGCACTTCGCGTCGGCATACGCCCGGTGGGGCTCGTACTTCACGTTCGGCCCGCTGCGCACCAGGGCTTCAACAGCGGCGGTTCGGTCACCCTGGTGGTGCTTAGCCGCGAGGGCCGCCACGTCGGTGTAGCTGAACGTGGGAAAGTCCCCCCGGGCAGCTTCCGAGCCGGTGACCACGATCCGCGCGCCGGGGCTAAGCAGGCGCGCGCCGAGCAACCCGACGGTCAGTTGATGATGGCCGATGAGCGGGGCCTGAGTCGCCTCGATGCCCGCCGCAGTGAGGACGCGCTTCTTACCACCGATCATCCCGGCATTGAGCAGCAGGAAATCGATCGGCCGACCTCGCTTGACCAACTCGGCGAGGGCGGACTGAACGCTGGTCGGCGCGTCAAGATCCAGTTCCAGCGGCGTGAAGACCTCGGTATTAGTCTCAGCCGCGAGCTGAGCGGCTGTTTCCTGGACCCGGGCCAGGCTGCGGCCGGTGACGATGACCTGGCGGCAGCCCTCGGCAGCGAGCATGCGGGCTGCCGCATAACCGAGCCCGGAGGTGGTGCCGGTGACGAGAGCGATCGAATGTCTCATGGGTGGTTCCGTGGTGTGGGAGGCGCGAAGATCGAACCGGGAGCTCCAACACCTCGGAGCCGGTCACCTTGCCAATTTCGAACCGTATGGTACTGTAATAGGGCGAATGGTCGGGCGCAAGGAGTTTTGAACTGAATGATTCACAATGCCACTAGGCCGCGTGGACGACCGCGCAGCTTCGACGAGCTGGAAGCGCTGGAAAAGGCGACCCAGGTGTTCTGGTCGAAGGGCTACGACGGAGTGACGATCGACGATCTCGTCGCTGGCATGGGTGTGGGACGGCCGAGCCTGTATTCCGTCTTCGGGGACAAGCGGACGTTGTTCTTGCGGGTACTCAGGGCGTACGCCGAGACGAAGGGCGCTCGCGCAGCGAAAGCACTTCTCTCGCCGCAAGCTCTTCGCGCCTCGCTCGCAGGCTTCCTAAGATGCAACGTTGAAAGTGCGACCGAGGAAGGCTCCGCCCTGGGTTGTCTCCTCGTGTGCGTCGCGCCGCTCGTGAACGATGCTGAGGTCCGCCAATTCTTACAGAACGCGGCGGCCGCCGTCGTGGCGCTAGTGGAACGTCGTTTCCGGGACGGGATCAGCGCGGGAGAACTCCCGTCTGATTTTCCTGTGGCCGCGCGCGCCAGCCAGGTCGTCGACCTTTCCCGCGGTCTAACGATGCGCGCGCAGATGGGCACGCCGCGCAAGACGCTCCTGAAAGACGCCGACGAAGCCGCCGACTTGGTGCTTCTGCCGCCGGAGACTACCCACCGGCCGAGCGGCAGTGCCCGGAAACTCCGACGCCCACGTGCTCAGCCAGGATGATCCGGGCCGGACGATTGGTGGAAGGTTTTTCGAGTCAAGTCAGCCAACTGACTCGGCGCCACGCGCACAAAACAGGGTGGAGATAACATGAGCACAGGTGCAAAGGTCGTGGCGGTTGTCGGCGTGGGACCCGGGCTGGGGCGCGCGTTGGCGGTTCGGTTCGCACGGGGAGGATTCGCCGTCGCGCTTGTCGCACGACGGGAGCCATCATTGCGACCAGTGCAGGCCGAGATTGAGAGCTTCGGTGCGGTTGTGCGCTCGTATGTCGGCGATGCGGCGGACGAGCAGAGCGTTGGGGCGACCTTCGCGCGCATCCGTGAGGAGCTGGGGGCGCCCGAAGCCCTCTTGTACAACGCCGGCGCCTTCCAAGCAGGGGGGATTCTCGAGCTGGCTGCTACCGACTTTGAGCAGGCGTGGCGCGTCAATTGCCTCGGAGGATTGCTCACAGCGCAGGCTGTGGTCCCCGCAATGCTTGAGCGCGGAAGCGGCAGCATCATCTACTCGGGCGCGACGGCTTCACTCCGGGGAAGCGCGCGGTTTGCCGGGCTCGCGGTCGGCAAGTTTGGTCTGCGCGCTCTCGCTCAATCAATGGCTCGCGAGCTGGGCCCGAAGGGGATTCATGTCGCGCATGTCGTGATCGATGGCGGCATCGATACACCGCGCGTGCGGACGATGCTTGCGAATCGCGCCCCCCAGACGCTCCTCGCGCCGACCGCGATCGCGGAGAACTACTGGAACCTTCATGCGCAGGACCCGAGCACGTGGAGCCAGGAGATCGATCTGCGACCCTCGGTCGAGAAGTTCTAGCAGGCTGCTGAAAAAGGCAACTCGGGGGATCGACAGCGGATCTGGGGTGTGATCTGCTCTGAGCATGCGCGGAGAGCTTTTCGATTCGAGGTCGCGTGCGTGAGGTGGCGGCCGGTCTTGGGCGCGACGATGCAGAAGACGTTGGCCGTGCCGCGCCTGACGTGCGCCACCAGCGTTCCGAAGAGCGGTCCCACGGAGGTGAGAGCGACGCTCTCGGTGCCCGCGTCGATGCAGATCGAGCGAGCCAACCTCGTCGTGCGGCAGTAGCCCGCGACCCCCGCGCGCAGCCATGGAGCGACCGCGAACGAAGCGGCGCCGTTGAAGTGGACAGCTTGCCCTGGCTCGATGCTCGTTGCTCCATATCCGGGGCCAGGCGCATTGTTCGCGGACTTCCAGAGGTAGTGAAGCCTCCAGCTCGTCTCGAGCCGGTTCGTCAACAGCCACGTGAACGCATAGAACGGGTTGAAGCTCCAGGCGTTGCTCCCCGCCGTGACGAGGGCGCTGCTCTTGTATTCTCCGGTCGGCGCGACCACTTCGAGATCCACGAACGGGAAGAACGGGCGCCTAAGAACCGTGGTGTCGGGCCCCTGCCAGACTACAGGGCTGAAGGTGATGTCCTATCAATCCGCCTTGAACTTCCTATTCGCTGTACGTCCGCATAAAGCAGTACATGTGGAGCCCGATCCCCGCGACGACATTCACGCGGCCGGCCTCGCTTGAAGCATTACATGTGCAGCCCGATTCCCGAGACGAAGTTCACGCGGCCGGCCTCGGGGTTGACTACGAATTGTACGGTGGCAGCCAACATGACCCCGCGCCCGAGATCGACAGTGCGTGAGAGGGCAAGCGCACAATTCGTGACGTTTATGGGGTCGTTGTTCGTGAAGTACCACAACCGACTCTGGCTAATCACGGTACCGAACTCAGGGGTCAGCGTAAATCCTTGGCCCACCTTGAGCGGATACAAGAGCCCGACGTATTTCGAGTAGTCAGGGTCGTTGTAAACGAGTGCGCCGAGCTGCACCTTCAAGGGGAATCGCGATGGGCCTTGATAGTACGCGGTCACGTCGAGCCAATGCGAGCCTTGGCCATCACCGCGAAAGTCGAACGCGTACCGCGCCGACAGACTTCGCGTGACGCCGTCAGGGCCCACCTTCAGCGCGAAGATCGAGTCCATCAGGTCGACGCCGATCGTGCCCCACGGCGCTGAATGGGCGTACCCTACCGTCACTCCGACGTAGTCGACGCTGCTGGTTTCATCGGGCGCTGCTGAAGCCAAGACAAATGCGGTGACCCCGTACATCGAGAACGCAGCACTGGGCTGGAGTGTCCATTGGTCGTCGAAGAGAACGCCTCGGTAAAGGAAACGCGACCAGAGATCGACGGCCTCGGTCAGCATGTAAGTGGCTTCGTCGCCCGTCTTTGGCTCTGTAGCCCCATCTGCCGCACCGCGAAGGGGCGTCGCCGGGGTCGCATTCACCGTCGACACTGGAGCTGGTTCGGCGCGCGGGGACGGGCCATCCGAATCCGCCATCGCATAGGTAGAGTAACTCGTCGCGAACGACGCGACGGCAAGCCACTTACGCATGCTCATGGTCGGTCCTTCAATACGTTTCCCGCACCTTGCATCTGAGCTTGGTCGAATTCCGGTCATTGGCCTCACATGGGTTGCGGTCATCGCACGTCTCCCTCCTTGGGCGTGATACTCCACCAGGTCATGTAAGGTCGGCGGACCACGGGCGCTCGTGGCGCGGCAACGAGGGCCGCACGGGCGACGAGCGCGAGACCTTTGGCAGTCATATCCTAAACAGGCAATTCCCCGGCGTGACTCGTGTAGACCGTAATGCCCTGGCCATCCAGGTCGGCCAGCTGGAAGTAATTGTGACCAAAGAACTTGTCCTGGGCGATTTCACCGACAGTGATTCCATTTTTCAGCAACATTGCCCGATACGCTTCGAGGTCGCCGCGAGTTTTGCCGTTGATCAACAAGTCGAGTTGCTCATCGACAAACGCGCCCCGTTGCCCGAGTCGGCCAGAAGTCGGCGAGGAGGTGGCTTTGTCGTTCTCAGGAACCAATAAGATGTGCGTTCCTCCGCGAAGTTCGATGATTGCCGCGTCGGGAAACATGCCAACTTGTCGCAAACCCAAGTCGGCATAAAGTTGATAACTTGCGGCGAGATTAGCGACCTTCATGACGAAATGACCAAGGGCAGCGGCGGGCAGGTTGTCCATTGTTTCCTCTGATGCGTGGTGTTTGTGTGAACGGAATCTCCGCTCGATCGATAAGTGCAAAACAGTCGGCCGTAAGGAGAGACCAGCTTCCACTGCACATACCGGCGTGGTAATCAGACTGGCCAGTCGCAATAGTTATGCGACTGGCCAGTCGGAAAAGCAAGGGCAAAGTTGACGCGAAAAAAAGAAATCGATCGGGACCGGATTCTCGACGCCGCCGAGGATGTGATCCTCGCGTCCGGGGGCCGCATTTTCACGCTCGATGCCGTCGCCGAGCGTGCGGGAATCAGCAAGGGCGGTCTCGTCTATACCTTCGCAACCAAGGATGGGTTGGTTCGCGCGGCGCTTGAGCGAGAAATAGCGCGCTTTCAAGAAGCGGTTCGCCAGCGGCTCGGCGGCAAGCAGGTTCGGCCTTTCGAACTGGTCCTAGCCCACATCGAGGAAGCGCTCGATGAGGACGACGCGACGACGAGCAAGGCGGCCTTTCTCCTAACCGCGTTGGTACACGCCCCCGATATGATGGAGCCAGCGCGGCGCTATTACCGCGCGCTGCTCGATCCGCTCCTGTCCAAATCTGGCGCCGCCAACGACGTTCGTCATGCCCTGCTGGCCGTCGAAGGAATCTTCCTGCTCCGGGGACTGGGCTTCGTCGAGTTTTCGACAGAGGAGCACAGAGCAGTCTTGCTTCACGCGCGAGATATAGTCGCCGGAGTGCTGGCCAAACGTCGAAAGTGAGTCGTTCCAGGGCCGGCGAACGGGTCCAGGATCAGCTCACCCGGATCCGAGAAGAGGCGCTGCGCCATGGTGGCGGAGTGAGGGCCCTCGCCCGTAAATGACAAGTCAGCAGTCCCCGTGTCTCAGGGCACCGCGGCAGAAGAAGATCGTCGGGAAGGAGGCAGGGGACCTGCGTCGATCCTGGCATCGCTTTCCGCTCATCCTACGCTGGGCGGTAGTGTCAGTCTCGCGGCCTTCGGCATCCACCTTCCACTGGATCATCGTCAGGATCAGGAAGATGACCGCGCCGACCACCAGGTTGCCGGC
>OCTA010002996.1_pt1 | contig 15112 bp, 24 predicted proteins | sample 1538991 | NCBI WGS metagenome assembly OCTA01 (sample SAMEA3539302, study PRJEB22396) | soil metagenome | biome: tundra; feature: field; material: soil | place: USA | collected 2010-05 | depth 0.15 m | reverse complement strand
AGTTCAGACGGGGTGCGACCCACTACCACGGCCGGGGCGGTGGCGCTGCTGGCGCCAAGGACTCGCGCCTGCGCTCTCGCTCGGGACCAGGTCAGCCTTTGGGACCAGTCCGCCCAGCGTCTCGGCGATCGCCCGGTCCCTGTCCTCGGTTGCGTACTGGTACCGCAGAGCAGCCGATGCTGAGGAGTGGCCTCTCGGGCTGCCCGCGAACTCCGGCTCTGGGTCCGCCCTGTGACCAGATACCTGCGTCCCGAAACGGCAGACCGAGCCGGCCTCCTAAGTTCCCGAGGAAGCGATGACTGGGGCGATATCGCGTTCCGGGGGGCCGGCGAGCAGAGGCACGACATTGGAGCGCATCCATCGGGACCCCACTTCCGTCGCAATCTGATCGAGAACCTCGACGGGCTCACCCGGGATGATGAAGATCACCTCCGTCCCAGTGGTTTGGACGACGTCGAAACCTTGAAAGCCCTCGATCGCCCGCATCTACGGCAGAAGGTCGCGTTCGGACTTGGCGAATACTTCGGGATCCACGGATTCCTTGAACTTCAGCACATTCACGACTGCTGCCATGCCGAAAGAAACTAGATTGTTTCAGTTCACCATTGAGAGCTCGAACAGATGGCCACTGTCCGGCAGGGCGCGGGGTGCCGCTGATCGTCGGGTGGAGGACTGTCGGTAGAGGATTGATCGGGGGCCTCGGACCACAACAATGGGTCTAGGTACTAAGAGACCAGTGCACGGGAGACAGTGATGACAACACCCGCTGTGCCGACCTTTCGCACGGGCAAGATCTGCTACTTGGAGATCGCCGCCATAGATGTTCAAGAGTCGGCAGCATTCTACGAGCGTGCCTTCGACTGGAACATTCGGTTCCGAGAGACGGATCGACCCTCGTTTGACGACACGACTGGCCAGGTCAGCGGCGCGTGGGTTCGCGATCGGGATCCTGATGCAGAACCAGGCATCCTTCCCTATGTCATGGTCGGGAATGCGCGAGCAGCTGCAGAGCGGGTTGTCGAGGCGGGCGGATCGATAGTGCTTCCACCCGACCAATACGGGTCGGAGGTTCTCGCCACCTTCCTCGATCCGGCTGGCAATCTGATGGGCATTTACCAACAGCCCGGCTTGGCGGAAGCCGAGAGTGCCTAGCTAGACCATGCCCCAGACGGTAGGTGGGACATTTCGGCATTGCTCGATGCCATGATGGATCCATGACAACTGCACTGGTCTTGGTAGACGCCCAGCGAAACATGCTTGAGGGCGAAGAGCCAGTTCGCGGAGCCGCCGAGGTGCGTCCGGCACTGGAGCGTCTGCTGGCCTCGGCCAGGTCTTGCGGGGCCACAGTGATTCACGTTCGGAATGACACAGCCCGGTGACCCGGACGAGCCGGAGACCGAGGGATGGGAGCTGGTGTTCCCATCGATAGGGGACGAGCTTGTCGTCCGGAAGAGCGAGCCAAATGCGTTCGGATCCAATCCTCAACTTGCCCAGGTGCTGCGGGATAAGGGATTCGACCGTGTCCGTCATCGCCGGTATGCAGAGCGCGTTCTGCGTTCAGGGAACCAGCCTAGGAGCCATCAGCGAGGGGTTTGAGGTATCGGTGCCCAGAGGTGTTCACGCCACCTATGGCGCAACCTCGACAGAAGCTGTTGCCCTTTTGGCATCCGTCGAGCAGGAACTCGAAGCCGAGGGCGTCCAGGTGGTCGATCTCGCTGCTGTCGATTTCTAGGAGACTGCCCGACAACACGGGTTGGGTGGGGGTGCGTGGGATGGTTGACTCAATCGCAGATTTGCCACTTGACCAGAAGCCCACTCGGCTCGTCGCGTTGGTCGCATCACCACGGGCTGACCCCCTGCGAGTTGCGTAGTTCACCGAGCGAGCAGGACGAGAATGTGCCAGGCTCTCGTTCGGGACCGCATCGTGCGGACCGATTGAATCGGGGGATACACAATGTCGACAACTTCACAGGTAGCAAACTGGCGGCCCCATCCGGGAAAGGTGGACACGTTTGTCGGGCAGGTCTCCAAGGCAAAGGCGATCCATGAGCGGCTTGGTGCAACAGTTAACGTCGCGCAGACGGTGGTCGGCGGTGAGGCGATGACCATCGTCTACATGATGACCTTTGACTCTGGGGCGGCCTACGGTGCGTTCATGGACGCCCTTGGTGCGGACAGCGAGTGGCAGACATTCTGGGCCGATGCGGTGGCGAGCGGGTCGGCGGAGATGGTCTCGACCGGCCTCTATACGTCGATTGAGGGCCTCTAGCCCTCAAGGGCACGACGGCCGGAGAGGAACGCCTCGTCAACTTCTTCTCCGGCCCTGCGCCCACTGGCGCGGCTGACTCGCGAGTTCTGTGACGAGTTGGAAGCTGCCCCTAACCGCCGGCCCTGAGGCTCACTTCATGCGGCAAATGGCGAAGGCCCGGTCCTCGAACCCTCGGATGTCGATGATGCGTCCGCCATACACCGTGAGCACCTGCCACCGATCGGACTGACCACCAGAATCCGCTGCGGACCTGTTCCCGATCACCCTTAGTCCGACGAGAATCTTGTCATTTCGAACGATCGTCTCGGTGACTACTGCCCGCACTCCCTTAGCCCGGCCCCGCCGATACCAAGCGAGAACCTCGTCTCGATTCCGACAGCCCGACGTCACGTCATCCGGCGCACCCCAAGTGACCTTCGGGTCGAGCAGCTGCCGATAGCCGATTAGGTCCGCCCCATTGAGTGCAGTCTTAACCTGCTGAGCGATCTGTTCCATTTGTTTTGGGTCAGTTGACACTGGGGCCCTCCGATCCTCTCCGTCATGGCCATTCTTCCAGTCGGCGGAGGGGTCGACCCAACCGAATCGGCCGTGTTCCCGATCGCCTGGTAGGTGTGGGCAGGCCCAATCCGTGCAGGGCGACAAATGTTCAGTCCAGCAAGCGAACGCGTGCGAGTCCTTTGAGGAAACCATGGCCAACCGACACGGGGGGTTGTGACGTCAGCGATCAGCACCTGCCCGTTGTGCTCTTCGTCCATCACGTGATCCATCCCGCGCCATATAGAGGCAGCGATGAAAAGGGATTGACCATCGGCTCCTCCGAGCATTCACGAAAACGCGCCTCGGTCGAGTTGAACGGTCTCAAGAACTCGCCCTCCCTCGGCAACTCGAACACACCGCATGGCCGGGACATCGGCGCACCAGACCGCACCACCTGCGTCGAGACATATCCCATGGGGAACTCCTTGGCCCAGATCGGCCCAGACCCGGCGACCTGACAACGAGCCATCTTCAGCGATGTCGAAGGCAGATAGCTGATTTCCATATGATTCGGCCACGATCAGTGTCCGATTGTCCGGAGTGACTGCCATTCCATTTCCAAAGTCGATGCCTTCAGCGACCTATCGAGCCGACCCGTCGGGAGTGTCCAATACCACAATTCCCGCGGCGAACGCCTGGTCCGTCATGGGATCAGACCCACCGCCATTGACATATGAGTAGCCGCGGCCCTCGACCACGAGTTCATTGAAGACAGATCCGAAAGGAGACAGGTCGGCGTGGGTGACGAGAGACCCGTCTGTTTCTTGCCGAAGGAGAACCGCCTCCCGGCCTGCGATGACCAGGAGGCGTCCGTCGTGCAACCAGCCGATGGAGAATGGGAAGGTGGTCGGCACCTCTCGCTTGATCTCGCTCAGTCCATTGATATCGACCGCCACGATCTCCGCTTTGCCTCAGTTGGCGATCCAGAGGCGGTCATCGTGCCATCGCAGAGACTCGCCGAACTCCAGTCTGTCGAGCAAGATCGTTGGATCAGGCATTGATCTCACCCCCTGGGATTGCGGATTGTGAACGCTGGTGTCCGAGACGTCACTTGAGCATTGCTAACGATGTCGAGTGGCACGAATCACAGTCGTACCGTTCGCTCCTGGAGGAACGGCTCCCGACCCGATGCAATGAGTTGTCCCCTGCCGGATATGCCGTGCCCCCGAAAGAGGCGACTTGGCCGCCAAAGTAAGACATCGGTGTCTCCCCTTAAGTGATCAATGGGATTGCCTGCAGCAAACTGGTGAGCAATGGCGGCGCGCTCGGTGTGGGACCAGGAGGTCTAGTGACCGAGACATCGGCCTCAAAAGGCGCCCACAGGAGCTGTGGCCTGGTTATAGCTGACGGTCCCGGTGGATGAGGTGACTGGAGCCAGGCCGCTTTGTTGGGCCTCGATAGCAGCCTCCATGACTTGCAGGTCCGAGGGATCGATGGCCAAGGGACCACCGGATACCTGAACCTGCCAGACATGGGTCATGTACGCAGTCCGGGCATTGAACTCGCCCGCTGAACAGGGGGTGAAACCCACGACCGTGTGAGTGGTGTCCGAATAGCAGAGGTTGGTATGGGCGTGCCACTGGACTAGGCAGCCGTAGGGCATTGGTCCGTTCTCGTTGCTGGACGGAAGGAGGAACATGGCTGCCACAAGCACCGGGCCGTTCGGAGTGAAGGCATAGACCAGGGAGTCGATGTGGTTGGGGTCCATGATGAACCGCTGCGTCATGAAGGACGGATTTACGTAATGGACCACCGGATAGGCCATCGGGGTGACGGGAATGTACCCGGCAGCGGTAGCCACGGTGAGCACTTTGTACTTGGCCACGGCTGTAGTGACCGCCTGCACGTACTGGGTAGCTCCGAGCACCTGGTTGGTGGTCGGCGTGGCGGTGCAGTCGGGCGTTTGCATGGAGTGCCCCTTGTCCTGGTCCACGCTTGAGGTCGACAGGAGCGCCACCTCGGACTTCGGTAGGGCGGGGCCGGTGTAATGCCAGCTCGGATCAGTGGCGCCGCTGCCCGCCATGCCGGCCATGTTCGTAGTGCCCTTGGTCGGGTGGCTGGAGGCCCCCGACGATCCGGACATCGACATGCCCATTCCTGACGCGCTCAATGCCTTTGTCGACTGGCCCGAAGACAAGGAAGAAGATACGCCTTCGGCTGACAGTACTGCACCGCTGGTGGGTCCTGGCGCGGCTGTGGCGGCGAGCGGTACCGAAGCCACGGCGACGGGCACAACGATCAGTCCAGCTAGGGCGGCCACTGCCCATCCCGGGCGCCGGGTGAAGAAGCGTATTGCGGGCGGCGTCGAACCTGCTAGCGCCGGCACGGTCGGCAGGAGGGCGGTCGCCAGCAGGACCAGCAGCGGTCCGCTGCTGGGATCGGTGCCGAGCCCGGTAAGGATGCCCCCGAGCGCTTCCCCGGTCACCCAGAACAGCAGCCCTAACCCCGCACCCCCAACGAGGAATGGCAAGGGATCCCGACTCACTAGCGGACCCACCGCCACCAGAAGACACAGGGCAGCCAGTAGGACCGCCGTCCAGGTGCCCGCACCCACGAAGGCGTGGGCGATGGCGTTGAGGAAGTGTGCATACCATCCAGGCTCGCCACTGGACATGCCGGCGATCATGTCGCGGATGCCGTTCGGTGTGCGGTTGTCCGGGAAGAGGAACAGAACAGCGAGGCCTGCCCAAAGTGCCGTCCAGGCGATGAGGGCCCCGCGAGCCCCGAGTGGTCCATGGCCAGCAGCCGACGAGGCCAACCCGGTTCTCTCCTTGTTCGTCTCGCTCTCGGGCGTCGGCCAGACCAGTACGCCGATGAGGCCGTAGAGCAGGACGGCACCGGGAGCTCCCATGAGGGCGCTTGAGCTACCGGTGAAGATTTGCCCCATGCCTTCCCCGAACACCCAGACGAAGAAGACCCAAGCGAACGAGGTGACGAGGGCGACCTTGACCGTGCGCCTGAACAGTAAGCCGACCCCGATGGCCAGCTGGAACAGGCCGAAGAGGGCGTTCCACATGGCCACCTCGTGCGAGACGAAGTTGGCCATGTGGGTCACTGCGGCGGCCAACCAACTCGGCTGGCTAGCGGCGCCGGCGAGGAGAACGTGGTTGACGAACTGCTGCGTGAACATCTTCGGCTGGAACTGCAGTCCGGCGTCAACAATCCAGATCACCCCGAGAGCGATCTGGACGGTCCGGCGGTTGACCCCGAGCCGTCGGACCAGCGGTCGGTGATCGGTACCCATGGTTAGAGGGTTCTCCAGCATGGCTATTCCCCTTGCCTCATGTCGCCGAGAGAGATGAAAATGTGAACGGATGGCCCGCGTCGAGGGTACGCCTGGCCGCATCGGGCACCGCTACCACGGCCGTGTTCGCGAAGCACGAGACCTGGACAACCGCACGCATAGTGAACGCGTATGCATCCCCCCAAGTGGTCACGCCATCCTTCGACACACCAATGAATGGCGTGACCACCTTACGGCATCGAGCCTGGACCGCCATGGCAGGGTCATTGAGATCGAGCGACACCGGTCCGGCGCCACTCAGCCAGCCCGCCCCGTCTGAATTCGGCCTGATCCGGGTTGGAGCCGCTGGTCCGTATCGCACCGAAACCGCGCTGTCCGGTCGAAGACATACCGGGCAGCCGCCCAAAGCCCGAGCCCGAGCCCGCCGACAGACTTCGCACACCGCAAAGATGAGGCGTTCAATGGAGATCCCGGCCGGGCGCGAGCGCCGAAACAAGGTCGACGCTGAAGGAAGACGCCGCCGACGCAAAGAGAGGCACTCTTGCTGCTGCCGGGAAGGAGCCTCGCCTGGGCCCAAAGCCGGGTGGGTGCCCGATCTAGCCGGGCGGCGACCCTGAGGTTTGCCCCCGGTGACGGTCCCCGCACCCCGGCATCCGTTCCCCCTCAGTGTGCTGCTGTTCAACCGGCCGGACAATGTGCGCATCACCCTCGAGTCCCTGACGGAGCAGATGCTGAGCGTGGCCCCGGACCAGCTCACCCTGTCGATCGACGGCTACGTCGGGTCAAAGGAGGAGGCACTGGGAAGGGCCGACCGGACCGGCGAGGCGGACGCGGTGGCATGAGAACTATTCCCCGGTGCCACCATCAGGAGGGCGCCGCACAACCTCTGAATCGCCCGGCACTACGCACTCGTCGAGGTTGGGTGTTCGACGACGATACCAGTGACTGGGCCTTGTTCCCTGAGGAGGACTTCGTACTCGCTCCCAGGTACCTGGAGGTTATGAATGGGTTGATCGCCCATGTCGACGCGGAGCCGGGGATCGTGCAAGCCTCTGCGACCGGCGACACCGTGGCCCCCAGGGTCAGGGGTGAAGATGCCCTCTGTCCGGTATTCCACGCGTGGGCGGTCGCCCTGCGGCGGGCCCACTACCTCGAGCGGAAGCGGAACGTCGACGCGTACCTGGAGGTGCTCTCCGACATCCCTTACTTCAGGAGGGACCATGCCGCCGTGGGGTCACGGCTGTTCGACTTCGGGCTCTATTCGATCGGGTCGAGCCAGGACTGCGTCGAGCAGGCAATCCAGGAGCATCTCGGAAGGCTTGCGGTGGTCACGGCATGCTCCTACGGTCGCCACATCGGCGTGGAAGGCGAGCACTTCACCCCCGCCTGATGTACGTTGAGGCGCTGTTCGATGTACCGGAGCGCCGGGTGCAATCGGTGCTGAACAGTCGCTCCTGGAGATTGACGACCTGCCTGCGGATCCTCGGGGGCGGGTTCAGGACGATTGCGGCGAAGCTCCGCAGAGACGCGTAACGTGGCTCGGATGGGGAGTGTCGCTCGAGGCGCTCGCCTGGTGACAACTTCGGAAATGACCCGCGTCAGCAGACAAGGTATCCACGAGAGCAGGTCAATTCCACAGTGTTTCCGAGAAGGTCGAGCATTGGACCCGAGCGTGCCGGAGGGGTGCGACACTGGGAGGAATCGAATGCGGCAGCGGCCCAACGCAGCAGTGCCGCCGGAAGCAGTGGCATTCAGGTCCGCGAGGAAGCCCGCCGCCTCGTCACGTTGCTCACGTGACCCCAGGAACGAGCGAGCGATCCGATCTCGACGTGAGGGCACCGAGGGCGCAGTGGTGGTCACGGCGAAGCACTGACCGGGGGCGGTGGAGAAAGGTTCGGCCCGGTGGTCGCTGTGATCCATCGGGCCAGGGTGCGGCGGGGGAGTGGCGGGCGCTCTTGGTCGCCTCCACCGGACAGCCATATTCCCCTCCCATCATCAGAGTTGTCTTGGGTTACGGGACCCAGGAAAGGGACATTCATCGCTAATCGCACCGATTACCCGGATAGCCCAGTTTCCCCTGGTGCCCAACCCGGTCAGCACTCTCCGAGCATCCGCCGATGAACCTCGGTCAGGCCGACCACCCGCTTCACCTGGTGGTGGCGGCGCCGGGTCACTCGATCAGATGGCAATAGACCTCGGCCTCGGCCGGGGGTCCTTCGCGTCTGTCGGTGCCGTCAACTGTGGCGATGGCAAGCCGGTTGTGACTGTGTCAGAATTTCCTCCAGGTCGGCGACCTCGGACTGGATAATGGGGCATGGCAGTGATACCTACATCAGTGCAGTGAAGCACTTGAACGATGAGCACGCCGCCCTGCTGTTACGAGTGCTGAACGATGAGTAGGGCCCTCGTCTTCGTAGGAGGTTTCGCTGCTCCCGGTAATGAATGGCCGCTGACCCCGATCCGGCGCAGCGCTCGTGAACAGGGCTGGCGGACCAAGTACTTCAACGAGCGACTGGCCTTCGGACCAATCACCACCTCAGCGGAGCGCCTGGTCAACCTGATCGACGAGCTACATCGAATCCACGACACCATCGTGGTCATCGGGCACTCGATGGGAGGCCTGGTCGCTGAGCACGCAGCAGCACTTGGAGCGCCGATCGATGCACTGGTAACCATCGGCACACCGCACCAGGGCCACTTCCTATCAGGCTTCGGCCCGCTACCGGTCATGAGGGAGATGGGGACGAGCAGCGCCTACCTGAGGAGCGTGGAAGCCATCCCTGGCCCACGCCCGCCGATCCTGGTGGTCACAGCGGCGAAAGACAGGTTGGTACCGAAGAGTGCTACACGACCGAACAGACCTCACGCTTTCGTAGAGGTGCCGAACGTCGGGCACCTGCGTGTGATCTTCGATCAGAGCACAGCCGACACCATCTTGGAGTGGGCCGATGCTCTGACAGGGGAGAGGACATGACGACTGAGCAATGAGATTCGTCACGGTCGGTTGTGTCGATCACGTACCTGGCCAATCCCGCGACCAGTGGACCTCAGGCTCGGCACGGACGGCGTTGGCTTGGTGGCCCATGGAGTGACGGTGCGAGGAAGTGTCATCACCGTGCCGGTGTCGCTTCGAAGGTATCGTCGAGATCATGGTCGACCCCGAAGATGTGAAGGACGTCCTCGCTGTCATTGGTCTGCACGAGGACGCTGATGAAGACTGCAACAACGCCCTCATCGACCATGAAACGGGGTTGGACTCGACCACCGTGGATGAGGTGCTCGACCACCTATGGAAGACGGATCAGATCGAGGGGATCATGACACTCGGAGGTCGGAATCCCTCGCTCGACAGTGTCCGCCGGGTGCTGCCGGAAAGGGACCGGCTGTGGGGAGCCGAAGGGAGGTGGCGGCCACATGAGTGAGAACGGGCGCCAGTGGGGGCAGCGGCGACCTCTGGAGCGTGGTCATCCTTCCCGAGGGACAGCAATGAGCGCTCGAGCGCCTTGGGAGCGCCCTCAGGAGTGCTCCACGGTTTTGGGATCGAGATCACTCGGGAGGTCGTCTTCCCTACCCCCTCGTGCCGTTCCTCTCGTTGATCTGACCGTTGCCTGGCCAGAGGCTGCGGCTCTGCACTACCGGTGGGCCAGCCAGGTCCTCTGCTGAGACTACAGCGCGGGTTTCAGAACTCCACCTACGTCCTGGATTCCCCCCACTCAGCGACAGCAGTAGCTCGAATGTGTTTGAGCGACTTCCCCGTCGACTTGAGTGCGTCTGCTGTTGCATGGGCCGGATCTGAGACCTGAACCGGTGATTCCCAGGCTGTGTCGCCCTCGCCGGTGATGAGGTGGAGGGTTGCGCCTCGGCCGACACGAAGAGTGACTCCGCCGAATCGCACGTTCACGTTGCGGTCGATCAGCATCCGGCAGATGATGCCACCCAGTTCCACCGGAAGTTCAGGAGCATGGCGAGTGAAGAGTTCGATGCCGTCATTGACAAGGCCCACGGGCCTGCCGATCCCCCGGGGCGGATGCAGCACGGCCATTGCTGCACGATCGAGTCGTTGCACACGCTCACTTGGTCCGAGACCCGAGGACACCCCGAAGGCAAGCTGTGCGATACGGCGAGCGACCCGTTCGGTTTCATCGGCTCCCTCTTCGGTCGCATCTACCTCTACGGCGATCCTGGCCACGAGTTCCGGCGGCTGCTCGGGATCACGGAGAAGAACGGCAACCCGATCCGATAGGTCGCACACATCATGAAGGTCCTTCTCCAATCGATCAAGCAGCTTTGGAAGGCCGGGGGCAGGGACCGGGTCGTCTTCACCCTCGGACCGCAATTCTTCGACCTGACCAGCGAGGCCTATTCCGAGTAGCCAACCTCTCGCCGCTCGAAGGGCTGCCGCATTTGCCCGCTCTCTTGCATCCCCTTGAAGCATTACCCGCCACCTCTCTCTTTCATTCCGTGGACCACCCTCACGCCTCGGAACTCGCCTCGCCATCCAGGGCAAGCCGCTGGAGCACAATCTCCGATGTGCAGTCCGGCCCCTCGATCCCTGCCAGCGCCTCGGCCATCTGGCCGACGATGTGGGACAGATCTCTCACCAGGTCGAGAGCATCGTGCTCAATCCCCTCGGTGGCCAGAGCGGTCCATGATTCCATGTCACCGTTCACCCAGGCCGTGGAGAGTGCGATGCCCCTTTCCGGTTCTCGTCCCATGTGCGGACGCTACCCGCGTACCGGTCGAAGGTCGTTGTCCCCGAGGCCAGCGGCGTCGGGGGCGATCGAAACCGTGGGAATGCGAGACGGAGGGCAGTCGAGCGATCCCCTACCGTTGACAATCCTCGTCGATTTGGGGTCCCAGGTGGGAGACGTTCATGGCCAAACCCACCCGCTATCGGCTGGCATCACTTCTGCAGCAGATCTTCGGCTCGGTACCCCCGAGGGCCTGGGCGCGATCCGCGAGCGAAGGAACTGGCGGAGGCGGCGCAAGCTGCCGGGAGTGACGGCAAATGACCTGTTCAAATGGGGTATCGGAAGTTCGCCCAGGCAGTGACCAGTGGCTGGATGCACCCATCAGGTTGCGGGTTCGACTCCTGCCGGGGGCGCCGAAGTGCTGATCAGCGTCCGCGGCGGTCGGCGTCCGCGGCGGTCGGCGTCTGGCGCGGGCTCTTGTGACGAGGGCGCTCGCGCGATGCGCCGACGTGGTGCGATTCGGGGAGTTCCGCGAGCAATTCGTCGACGTCCCACGGCACGACGATGCGTTCGGCCGTTCGCTGGTCGAGCGCGGCGCGAACCTGCAGCCCGAACGGATCCGTCTGGGCTCGCAGGAAGATGAGGGCGGCCGTCACCCGGCGATCGACGAGGGCCTGGTCGATCAGCCCGAGCTTGCGGAAGATCGTGGAGACGTGCTTCTCGACGGACTTGACCGACAGGGTGAGCTCGGTGCCGATCCTTCGGTTGGACATCCCGTGGGCGAGCTGCTCGAGGACGTCGATCTCTCGCAAGGTGAGGTCGTCGATGGTGATTCCCTCGCGGCGCCGCATCAGGGAGTCCACGATGCCCGGGTCGAGGACGGTCTGCCCGGCGCGCACCTCCTGCAGGGCCGCGAGCACGGCGGCCATGTTCGGGAGGCGCTCGTCCAAGAGGTAGGCGATCCTCGAGGCGCCGCCGCGGAGCAGTTCGAGGGCGAAACCGCTGCCACGGTCAGAGATGATCACGATCCCCATCTTGGGGAACTGGTCGCGCAGGTGCCGGGCGGCGAGGATCGTGGGCATGGTGGTGACCACCGGGGTGCGGATGGAGACGATCACCGCCTCGGGGGTGAGTCGCTGGACGAGCTCGAGGAGCTCGTCCAGGTCACGCGCCCGCCCGACCACCTCGATATCGGCGATGCCGGCGAGCAACGATGCCAGGCCGTCCCCGATGAGGAAGCTGTCGGTGGCCAGCACTACTGTGATCGGACCTTGGTTGTGTGACATGAGCGTACCCTTGCACCCTTCCGCCGTGGATCTCTGAGATGGCCGTTTGCAACTGGGCCCCACGGCCCGTAGCAATCGCCGGTCAGGTCAAAGGTGCTGAGCTCAGTCTACGCCATGGTGCGCCAAAGTGGCAGGATCGGTGCCGATTGTAAGGTTCCGGCTACACGGATGAAGGACCGTGGGTCGACCCGGCATGGCGGAGGGTGTCGGCGAGGTCGGCAGCGACCTCGCGTCGTGTCTGGCGGAGGCCAGCCGCTCCCTGCACGGGGCCACGGTCGCTCTGGGGGCCGTCGAGTCCGACCGGCACCTCCGCCCGCGCGTGCACCGCGTCTCCGTGCCACGGGGAACGCGTCCCATGTCGGATCACCCGACCGACTGGTCGATGCCGGCACAGTGGGATGTCCAGTCAGCGCTGGCGTAGTTGGGAACGGCAACCGACTCGATCGCCGTTGACGCCAGGTTGGCACTTCTCGAGCCGCTGGCCGAAGCCACCGCGCGCTCCGGCACGCTGGCAGTCCACCAGAACACATGCCCGGACGGTGTGGACGGGACGCATCGGATCGACCTTCGGGAGCAGATCGCCCGCGAGCTGAACAGGGTGGTCAACCATGGGGTTTTCGAGGCCGCCCTCGCGATGAACGGAGCACTCCAGTATGTCTGCGACGCGGTTGCCGAGATTCGGATTGAGGGCGCCGTCGAGGGGCTCGACGAGACGATCAGGCGGTTCCGCACCATCGTGTCCATGCTCGAGAACCCGGACGCCTGACCGAACCAGTCGAGCTGCTCCGACCGACCTCGCCCGTCCGGGCGGACACCTGGAGCCGGCGGTGATGGGTCGGCAGCATCGCCCCCTGCACCTGGCGCAACAGGCGGACGTTCGCTGAGCCGCGGATTCCCCCGGCGGTGTAGCGTCCCGGACATCAGCACGGCCCCCGGACGGCATGCCGTTCGTTCGCCGAGTGGGGTGGCTACTGCTCGGCTGCCCGTTCGGGGCGAAGGGGCAGCTGACCCGAGGAGGCAGCATGGACATTCGGCGAGTGGCCACCGGGCACGGTACCGACGGCAATTCGGTCTTCGTCAGTGACGATTGGGTGGCGCCGGTGACACTGGCCCTGATGCCCGGCAGTGAGTTCCACCAGGTCTGGGGGGCGGATTCGACCCGCACCTTCCCCGACGACGGTTCGAGGCCGGAGGCGAGGACGTACTTCCCACCGCTGGGCGGATTCCGATTTGGGTTCTTCACCATCCCTCCCGACGGGGGGAGCGGCGTCCCGGCGGACATCGATGTGGAGGCAGCCGTCGCGGAGATCGAGCAGAAGCTTCCGGGAGCGGCGGGCCACTTCGATCGTGACGACCCTGGCATGCACACCACGGCCACGATCGACTACGGAGTCGTACTGTCAGGACAGGCCACCCTCGAGCTCGACGACGGGGCGAAGGTCGCGCTGAATCCGGGCGACACCTACATCCAGAACGGCACGCGCCACCGCTGGTCGAATGCCGGAGATGTGCCCGCGGTCGTCGCCGTCACCCTCATCGGCGCGCACCATGGGGCGGTGGCCTGAGGCCGTGCCATCGGCGCGATCCGGCGACCGGCGGGTGCGGCGGGCGTCCGGCAGGCCCGACGGGCCCGAAGGATCGGTTCCCTGACTCCTCAGGCAGGCGCGGCGGCGAGCCGGGCCGCCTTGCGCACCTTGGGACACGAAGCGTGACGGGCGCCCTCGTCAACGGTCGTCCGGCACGAGCTGCAGCCCCATTCGCCACCCGGCTCCCGCCAGAGCATCGAGCCGCAGGCCTCGCAGCGCTCCTGGCCCCCCGAGCACTCCCAACCCGCGTACCGCTTGGACGACAGGGGGCAGCCCCGTCCGTGGCAGACCGCCTACGAGGGATCGACCACCAGTCCGTCGACGGGACAGACCGCCAGGCAGCGGCTGCAGTCGTTGCGGAGCAGGGGATCGACCTCGTAGGCGACGGGGAAGCCCGTCGCCTGGGAGATCGCTCCGACCGGGCAGGCAGACTCACAGGCCCCGCAGCCGAGGCGCTCCTGGTCGTCGACCTCAAGGGTCATGACGGGGCCAGCACCGTCGCAGGCGATCCGGCGGCGTCGAAGACGGCCTGGAGGGTTCCCATGAAGCGGAAGAACTTGTCATGGCCCATGGCGTCGTCGGCCCGCACCACCAGCGGCTCCCCGAAGATCGAGAGGCTGTTCAACGTGTGAGCCGTATCGGCCCCTCAGTGCTCCTCGATGGCGGCGACCATCTGGCGCCAGCTGTCGATCGATCCGCTGACCACCACCTCGGGGGCGAACTCGGCTTCTGCCACCTCGCCGACGGAGTCGACCTCGTAGCCGTCGAGCACGAGACCGAACAGCCGGGTGTGCTCACCGGCATCGACGATCTCGATTCCGAAGCGGAGCTCGGCGATCCCGAGCCGCTTGACGGCGGCCTGGTCGGCGACGGCCCTGAGGACCAGCTCGGAGAACCAGGCATCCGACGGGAAGGGCGCGTCGATCGGGGCCGTCACGCCACTGCCTCGACCTTGGCACCGGGGATGCCTTCGAGGAGGATGTCGAGAAGATGGAGGCGCCCACGGCGGTCGAGGCCGGCGTGCTGACACCGCTTGAGGTACTCGCCGATGACCTGGTTGCGCATCACGTTGCCCGCCACGGCGCCGACCGCGGCAGGCTGCTCGATCCCGCCGGCAGCCAGGATGGCGGTCGGCTCCGCGATCTCGGGCGTTGCGAAGATCATGGCGATGATCTCCTCGCCCTTGTCGAGGTAGGCGTGGAAGTCCTCCGCCATCAGCGGGTCCCGCTCCAGGCGGTACCGCAGGTGCATGGTGCCGTAGGCCACGTGCCTCGCCTCGTCCTGCATGCAGAGCCGGAAGATCTGCTGCTCCACCGGGGAGGGTGCGATGGCCTCGCCGGCGCGGAACAGCGAGAGCACGATGGCCTCGCCGAGCAGGTGCATCAGTGCCGAGCCTTCGTCGTAGCTCTTCGCGTCGAGGATGAGCTGCAAGAAGCGCTCGACGACCGCCGACGCCCGCCCGAGCCCGCCACCGTTGGCCAGCGCACGCTTGCGGAACA
>OCTA010002995.1_pt1 | contig 15113 bp, 12 predicted proteins | sample 1538991 | NCBI WGS metagenome assembly OCTA01 (sample SAMEA3539302, study PRJEB22396) | soil metagenome | biome: tundra; feature: field; material: soil | place: USA | collected 2010-05 | depth 0.15 m | reverse complement strand
AGCGCGACGGGCGCGAACACCCGCGCGCGGCCGAGCGCCCAGCCCAGCGCGACCGCGACGGCATGCCCGGCTCGCCCGCCGCCGGCGGGCGAGCCGCCGGATCCGTACAGCACGAAGCCCATGAACACGCCGAGGGCCAGCAGCGCCAGGCCGAGGATGTCGCGCTGGCGCTGATCGAGCCCCGGCATCCGCGGCAGGCTGGAGGGCAGCATCGAGGCGAGCCCGGGCCGTCCGCGCGTGCGCCGCCGGCGCCTGGCGGCGCCTGTCGAGGTCCTCCGCCGCGCGGCGGGGGCTCGCGTGGGCGCGCGTTTGCGAGTGCTGGCCATCTCGCGCAACTTCGACGCCAGACGCCCGGAACCTGCCTGCGGGCCTTACCATCGCTTTACACGCTCCGGCTAGATAAAGATCCATGAACGACTTCTCTCGCGCCCCACGCGTCCTCGTGGTCGAGGACGACGAGGACATCGCCCAGGCCCTCCAGCGCTCGCTGCGCATGGAGGGATACGACGTGCGCATCGCCGCCGATGGCGACGATGCGCTGGCGCAGGGCCGCGCGTTCGCGCCAGATCTGGTGATCCTGGACCTCGGCCTGCCCAAGCTCGACGGCCTCGAGGTCGCGCGCGCGCTGCGTGCGGAGGAGGACGTCCCGATCCTGATCCTGACGGCGCGCGACGCCCTGGAGTCGCGCGTGGAGGGCCTTGACGCGGGCGCGGACGACTACCTGGTCAAGCCGTTCGAGCGCCAGGAGCTGCTGGCGCGGATGCGCGCCCTGCTGCGCCGCCGTCCGCCCCGCGGCTCGGCGCCGCTGCGCGTGGGCGATCTGACGCTGAACGCGGACACGCACGAGGTCATCCGCCGCGAGCGCACGATCGAGCTGACCCAGCGCGAGTTCGAGCTGCTGGAGTACCTGATGCGCAACGAGCGCATCGTGATCTCGCGCCAGCGACTGCTGGACGAGGTGTGGGGCTATGACCCCTTCTCCACCACCAACACCATCGAGGTGTTCGTGTCCAACCTGCGCCGCAAGCTCGAGGCGGACGGCGATGAGCGCCTGCTGCACACGATCCGGGGAGCGGGCTACGTCCTTCGCGCCTAGGCTCCCCGCTGCGGTGGGGCGCGTGAGCGCGCGCCTGTCAGCCAGCTTCGACCGGCTGCCGATCCGCGTGCGGCTGGCCGGCGTCTCGGCGCTGCTGACGTTCGTGATCCTGTGCGCCTTCGCCGTGGCGATCGGCTCGCTGACGGTGCACCGCATCCGCGCGGACTTCAACCGCCAGGTGCTCGCCACCGCGATCCAGCTGCCCACGGAGCTGCGGATCACGGCGGTGCCTTTCAAGATCGAACCGCAGCTGAGCGACCTCGCCTCCCAGGCCGACCACGTGGTCATCAGGATCTTCACGCTCGGCGGCAGGGTCGCCGCGCAGGCGCCCGCGAACGCACCGTCGCTGGGTACCCCCCGTGCTGAAGCGCAGACGATCCGCGGCTACCGCGTGGTCAGCCGCCCCGGAGTCGTCACCGAGAACGGCGAGCGCGTCGGCGAAGTGATCATCCAGTACGGGCGGCGGGTGTCCGACACCGAGGCGACGGTCAGGCGCGTGGAGCTGCTCCTGCTGCTGGGGGTGCTCGCGGGCACCGGCTTCGCGTTGCTGGCGGGCATGGCGATCGCGCGCCGGGCGATGGCGCCGATCGCGCAGCTGACCTCCACCGCCGCCGAGATAGCGCGCACGAGGGACCCCTCGCGGGGGGTCCCGCAGTCGCTGGCCGACGACGAGGTATCCGAGCTGGCACGGACCCTGGAGGGAATGCTCCGGGAGCTGGACGCCGCGCGCGGTGAGACCGAGACGATGCTCGCGCGCCAGCGCCGCTTCGTGGCGGACGCCTCGCACGAGCTGCGCACGCCGCTGACGAGCGTGCTCGCCAACCTGGAGCTGCTCGCCGAATCACTCGACGGCGATCAGGGCGACGCCGCGCGTTCCGCGCTGCGCTCCTCCCAGCGCATGCGCCGCCTGGTCGCCGATCTGCTGCTGCTGGCGCGCACGGACGCCGCACGCGTGGTGGCGCGCGAGCCGTGCGACCTGGCCAAGATCGTGGTCGAGGCGGCGGGCGAGCTGGGGCCTGTCAGCGCCGAGCACGACATCGAGCTGGACGTCCATCCCGCGGTGGTGATGGGCGCGCGCGACGAGCTGCACAGGCTGGCGATCAACCTGCTGGAGAACGCCCTGCGCCACACCCCGCCCGGCACGGAGATCCGCGTGTCCACGGCGAGCGCGCCCGACGGGCAGGTCGAGCTGGTGGTGGAGGACGACGGCCCGGGCGTCCCGCCCGAGCTCGCGCCGACGCTGTTCGAGCGCTTCGTGCGCGGCGTGGGCGATCGCGGCGGCTCCTTCGGCCTGGGCCTGGCGATCGTCCAGGCTGTCGCCGCCTCACACGGCGGCAGCGTCAGGCTCGACCGATCGCAGATCGGCCAGCGGGCCGGTCGCGGCGGCGCCCGCTTCGTGGTGCGCCTGCCCGCCTACTCAGACCTCGACGACGACGGGCAGCACCATCGGCCGGCGCTTGAGACGGTCATAGACTAGCTTCGCCAGGTCGTCGTGCAGCGCCTGCTGGAGCAGGTCCACCTCGCGGATTTCCTCGCGCGCGGCGTGCCGCAGCGAGCTGTCCACGGTCGCGCGGATCTCCTCCAACAGCTCGTCGGCCTGGTCGAGGAACGGCACGCCGCGGAAGATCACCTCGGGGTCCGCGACGGAGCTGCCGTCCTGCTCGGCGATGGTGACCACGACGATGAAGATGCCGTCGGCGGAGAGCATCCGGCGGTCGCGCAGGGCGACGTCGGCCATGTCGCCGATCTCCACGCCGTCCACGAAGATCATGCCCGACTGCTCGCGCTTGCCGAAGCGCGCGCCGCGCGCGTCGATGTCCAGCGGCAGGCCGTTGTCACCCTGGAAGATGTCCTCCGGCGCCACGCCGACCGCCTCGGCCAGCTGCGCGTGCAGCCGCAGGCGCTTGAAGTCGCCGTGGAAGGGCATCACATAGCGCGGCTTGGTGAGGTTCAGCATCAGCTTGACCTCCTCGGCGTAGCCGTGGCCGGAGGAGTGCACGGGTGCGTCGCGGGGGGTGATGACGTCGCAGCCGATGTGGTAGAGGCGGTCGATGGTCTCGTTGACCGCGCGCTCGTTGCCCGGGATGGGCGTGGCGGAGAAGACGACGGTGTCCCCGCTCTTCAGTTCCACCTGGCGGTGGTCGCGGTAGGCCATGCGGCGCAGCGCCGAGAGCGGCTCGCCCTGTGAGCCGGTGGAGATGATCACGACGCGCTCGTCGGGGAAGTCGGCGATCTCGCGCGGCCCCACGAGCATGCCGTCGGGGATCTCGATGTGGCCGAGGTTGCGCCCGATGCCCACGTTCTTGCGCATCGAGCGCCCCACCAGCGCGACCTTGCGGTCGAGCGCGTGGGCGGCGTCCACGACCTGCTGGACGCGGTGGATGTTGGAGGCGAAGCTCGTCACCACGATCCTCCCCTCACAGCGGGAGAAGACTTCCTCCAGGTGCGGGCCCACGACGGACTCCGACGGCGAGAAGCCCTCGCGGTCCACGTTGGTGGAGTCGCCGCACAGCAGCAGCACGCCCTCGCGGCCGAGCTCGGCCAGCCGCGAGACATCCGCGGGCGGGCCGTCGACGGGCGTCTGGTCGAACTTGTAGTCGCCGGTGACCAGCACGGTGCCGAGGTCGGTGCCGATCGCCACGGCGCTGGAGTCGGGGATCGAGTGGGTCATGTGCACCAGCTCCAGCGTGAACGGCCCCAGCTCGAGGCTTTCGCCGGGCTCGATCTCGTTCAGCTCGACGTCGCGCAGCTTGTGCTCGTCCAGCTTGGAGCGCGCCATCGCGATCGTCAGAGCGCCTCCGTACACCGGCGCGCTCAGGCGGTCGCCGAGATCGCGCAGCACCCACGGCAGGGCGCCGAGATGGTCCTCGTGCCCGTGCGTGACGACGATCGCCTCGATGTCCTCGGCGCGCTCGCGCAGGTAGGAGAAGTCGGGCAGCACCAGGTCGATTCCGACCATCTCCGGGGTGGGAAAGCGCAGGCCGACGTCCACCACCACGATCCGACCGTCGTGCTCCACGACGGTCATGTTCTTGCCGATCTCTCCCAGCCCGCCGAGGGGCAGGACGCGCAGCTTCGAGCTCATGCTGGGGCTCGGGTGGGCAGGACGGAGATAAGGCCGTGGCGTTCGAGCATCGCGCGCACCGCGGCCGTCTCCTCGGCCGTAGCCTCCACGAGCGGCAGGCGCAGCCCGCCGACGTCGTGTCCGAGCAGGTTCAGCGCGGCCTTCGTGCAGGTCGGGCTGGAGGTCAGGAACAGCGTCTCATAGACATCTCGCAGGGAGGCGTCGATCTCGGCGCGGCGCTCGGGCTCCTCGACCATCCGATGCATCTCGTTTCCGACCACGTGGCTGGCGACCAGGATCCCGCCGGCGCCGCCCATGTCCAGCGTCCGTGCGAACGTGGCGTCGTCGCCGGCGTAGAGCTCCAGGCCGTCGATCGGCTGCAGCTCGTCGCCGTTGGCCTGCTTGACGCCCTCGATGCCGTCGATCTGGGCCAGCTCGGCGAGCAGGTCGGGGCCCATGTTGGTGGCGGTGCGCCCGGGGATGTTGTAGAGCAGCGTGGGTTTGTCGGTGGCCCGGGCGACCGCTTCGTAGTGGCGCTTGAGGCCGAGCCGGCTGGGCTTGTTGTAGTAGGGCGTCACGGACAGCATCGCGTCCACCCCCAGCTCGGTCGCGCGTTCGGTGAGGTAGACGGCCTGGCGCGTGTCGTTGGTCCCGGTCCCCGCGACGATCGTCTTGCCGGGCGGGCGCTCGGCCACGGCCAGGCCGATCAGGCCGAGCTGCTCGCGATCGGACAGCGTGGAGGCCTCGCCCGTCGTCCCCGCCACCACGAACCCGTCGGAGCCGTTCTCGGCGAGGTGGTGCATGAGCGCCACGAATGCCTCTTGGTTGACGCGCCCCTCCGCGTCGAAGGGGGTGACGATGGCCGTCAGGATGGCGCCGAGACCGGTCATGGGCTGGAGTATCTCACGCGCATCCACACAATCAGAAGAGAACGCTCTCGAGGCCCACGACCGGCGAATTCTCGAGCGTCCCGACGCGGCGCACCGCCAGCAGCACGCCCGGCATGAACGACTCGCGGCTGATCGTGTCGTGGCGGATGGTGAGCGTCTGCCCGAGATCGCCGAAGATCACCTCCTGGTGGGCCACCAGGCCTGGCAGGCGCACCGAGTGGATCGGCGGCGCGGCTGCGCCGCTGGCGGCGGCGATCAGCTCGGCGGTGCGCGCGGCGGTGCCGCTGGGCGCGTCGAGCTTGGCGTCGTGGTGCAGCTCCACGATCTCTGCCTTCTGCATGTATTTGGCGGCCTGCTCGGCGAAGCGCATCATCAGCACGGCGCCGATGGCGAAGTTGGGCGCGATCAGCACGTTGGCCTGCGGACGGCCCTCGGCGGGGCGCGCTTGGCTCAGCGGCGCCGGATCGAAGCCGGTGGTGCCGATCACGACGTGGACACCGGCCCGCACGCAGGCCAGCGCGTTGGCGAGCGCGGTGTCGGGACGGGTGAAGTCCACGACCACATCGGCGTCCGCCAGGACGTCCTGGAGCGTCGTCTCCAGCAGCGGGTCGGCGCGCCCGACGAGCTCCATGTCCTCGGCGCCCAGCACGGCCTCGCAGACGGTCTGGCCCATGCGCCCGGCGGCACCCGCGACGGCCACCTTGATCATCGCGCCAGCCCCAGCTGGGCCTCGGTGGCGAGCGGCTCGATCGCCGCGCGGAAGCGCTCCTCGTCGGGGCCCACGCCGGCGACGGACATGCGCCCGCGCGTGAACAGCTCGCCGGCCAGCTCCCGCACCTGCTGGATACCGACGGCGTCGATCCGCTCGATCATCTCGTCGACCGACAGGATCGGCATCTCGTTGAGCAGCGAGGCGCCCAGCCGGCTCATGCGCGCGCCGGTCGACTCCAGGCCGAGCACCACCCGCCCCTTGAGGTTCTCGCGCGAGCGGATCAGCTCCTGCTCGCTGGCGGGGTCCTCCACGCAGCGCTCCAGCTCGGCGCTCACGACGGCCAGCGCCTCGGCGAGATTCTCGGGCCTGGTGGCTACGTACAGCCCGACCTCGCCGGTGCGGGCGTAGAGGTTGGAGTAGGAGAAGACCGAGTAGGCGAGACCGCGGCGCTCGCGCACCTCCTGAAACAGCCTGGAGGACGAGGTGCCGCCGAGCACGCCTTCGAGCACGCGCAGCGCGAAGCGCCGCTCGTCGTCGCGGGCGAGGCCCTCCCCGCCGACGCACACGTGGTACTGCTCGGTGTCTTTCTCCAGAAAGCGCACGCGCGGGCTGAAGTCGGGCGTGCCGTCGGCGCTCGGATCGTGCAGCAGCCCGGCGCCCGTGCGCGAACCGGCGGGCGCGGTGCGCGCGGCCTCGACGGCGCGGGCCATGGACACGAGCGCGTCGTGCTCGATGGAGCCAGCGGCGGCGATCACGATGTTGGGCGGCGTGTAGCGCTGGGCGTGGAACGCGGAGAGCTGCTCGCGCGTGACCGCGCCCACGACCTCGGCGGTGCCGATCACGGCGCGCCCCAGCGGGTGCGCTCCGAAGATGGCCTTGTCGAGCACGTCGAACACGCGGTCCTGGGGATCGTCTTCATACATGGCGATCTCCTCGAGCACCACCTCGCGCTCGGCCTCCAGCTCGCCGAAGCGGGGGTGCCAGATCATGTCGCTCATCACCTCGAAGGCATGATCGAGGTGACGGTCCAGCACGCGCGTGTAGAGCGAGGTGGCTTCCTTGTCGGTGCCGGCGTTGATCTCCGCGCCCATCGCGTCGAAGATCTGGTCGATCTCCTCCGAGCCGTAGCGCTCGGTGCCGCGAAACAGCATGTGCTCCAGCAGGTGGGAGATGCCCGCCTGGCTGGGCAGCTCGGAGGTGGAGCCGCTGGCGATCCAGAATCCGAGCGCCACCGAGCGCACGCTGGGCACGCGCTCGGTGACTACTCGGACGCCGGAGTCAAGCGTCGTGATGCGATGCTCGGCCGTCAAGACGACGACCCGACGCTCTCGGTCAATCGTCGTCACGCCCGTGGCGCGGGCGCCCGGAGCCACGCTCGCTGCTGCGGCGCGGCCCGCGCTCGGAGCGCTCGCGTCCGTTTCGCCCCCCGCCCTCGCGCGGTCCGCGGCTTCCGCCGCCTCCGCCGCCTCCGGTGCCGACGCCGGCGAGGTCCGCGACGGACTTGCCGGCGATGTCCGGGTCGTGGGAGAGGCGCAGGCCGATGCGGCCGCGCTCGCGGTCGACCTCGACGACGCGCACGTTGACCTCATCGCCCTTGTTGAGCACGTCCTCGACGCTCTCCACGCGCTCGCCGGGCGAGACGTTGGAGATGTGCAGCAGCCCGTCGGTGCCCTTGGCCAGCTCGATGAACGCGCCGAAGGTGGTCGTCTTGACGACCTTGCCGACGTACTCGTCGCCGACCTCGACCTCCTTCATCATCATCCGGATCCGCTCGACGAGCGCGTCGCCCAGATCGCCGTTGGCCGAGTAGATCAGCACCTGGCCGTCGTCGTTGACGTCGATCTGGGACTCGAACTCATCCGCGAGCCCCCTGATCGTTTCGCCGCCCTTGCCGATCAGAAGCCCGATCTGCGAGGGATCGATCTGGACCGTCTGGATGCGCGGCGCGAACTGGCTGAGCTGCTCGCGCGGCGTGCCGATCACGTCGGCCATCTTGGCGAGGATGAATTTGCGGGCGGTGTTGGCCTGCGTGAGCGCGTCGCGCAGGATCTCGAACGTGACGCCCGTGATCTTGATGTCCATCTGCAGCGCCGTGATGCCGCGCTCGGTGCCGGCGACCTTGAAGTCCATGTCTCCCAGGTGGTCCTCGACGCCGGCGATGTCGGTCAGGACGATGTGGTCATCGCCCTCCTTGATCAGGCCCATCGCGATACCGGCGACCGGGCGCTTGATCGGCACGCCCGCGTCCATCAGCGACAGCGAGGAGCCGCACACGGAGGCCATCGAGGATGAGCCGTTTGACTCGAGGATGTCCGACACCACGCGGATCGAGTAGGGGAACTCCTCGATCGAGGGGACCATCGGCGCCAGCGCGCGCTCGGCGAGCGCTCCGTGGCCGATGTCGCGGCGCTTGACGCCGCCCATGCGTCCCGCTTCCCCGACGGAGAACGGCGGGAAGTTGTAGTGGTGCCAGTAGTACTTTTTGGTTTCCAGGCCGAGCGTGTCAAGGCGCATCTCCTCCTTGAGCGTGCCCAGCGCGGCGACGCTGAGCGCCTGCGTCTGCCCGCGCGTGAACAGCGCGGAGCCGTGCGTGCGCGGCGTCACCCCGACCTCGATGGAGATGTCGCGGATCTCGTCCGCGGCACGGCCGTCGGGGCGCTTCTTGCTGACGGCGATGCGCTCGCGGATGATCGACTTCTCGAGCTCGTCGAACGCCAGCTGCAGCGCTGCGCGGCGCAGCTTGGCGGCCAGCAGCTGCTCCTCCGTTGCGCCCTCGGGCGCCGCGGGGGCGTGCTGCTCGAGGATCGCCGTCTCGGCCGCCTTGGTGGCGTCCTGGCGCTCGAGCTTGTCCACCACCTGGGTGGCGGCGTCGAGCTCGGAGCCGTGCGAGGAGCGGATGGCGTCGAGCACAGCGGGATCGACCTGGGCGGTTTCGAAGACTTTCTTCTCCTTGCCCACCTTGGCCGCCAGCTCGCGCTGGAGCGCGCACAGCTTCTTGATCTCCGCGTGGGCGATGTCGAGCGCGTCGAGGATCTCGGCCTCGGGGATCTCGTTGGCGCCCGCCTCGACCATCAGGATGGCCTCCTCGGTGCCGGCCACGATCAGATCGAGGTCGGAGCCGCCCTCGGCGTCGGGGAGCAGATCCGCCTCGTTGGGGTTGACCACGAAGTTGCCGTCCACCTTGCCGATCCGTACCGCACCCACGGGCGTGGGGAACGGGATGTCGGAGATCATCACCGCGGCGGATGCGCCGTTCATGGCGAGGATGTCATAGGGGTGGACGTGGTCGATCGAGAGCGGGATCGCCACCAACTGCGTGTCATAGCGCCAGTCCTTGGGAAACAGCGGGCGCAGCGGACGGTCGATCATGCGCGCGGTGAGCGTGCCCTTCTCGCCGGGGCGGCCCTCGCGCTTGAAGAAGGATCCGGGGATCTTCCCGGCGGCGTACATGCGCTCCTCGACGTCCACCGTTAGCGGGAGGAAGTCCACGTCGCGCAGGCCGCCCGCGACTGCGGTGGCGAGCAACATGGTGTCGCCCTGTCGTACTACGACTGCGCCGGAGGCCTGCTTGGCCATCCTGCCGGTCTCAAAGGAGATCTCGCTACCGGCAATCTCCACGGAAACCCGCGTAACAGCGTCACTACTCATATTCACTACCTTCCTGTACCGCCCGTCGGTCGGCGGCCCGTTTCTTTTTTATTCTCCGAACGGACGGAGCTTAGCGGAGCGCGACGTCCAGACCCTGGCGCAGCAGATCCCGCACCGGGCAGCTCGCCTGTTGAGGCGGCCTCATAGCTCCAGCGCACGACCCCGTCGGGGCCTGTGATCACGAGAAGCTCTAGCCGTCGGCGCGGGCGAGCGTGAAGCTCGGCGCGGGCGTCCCTGCGGCGAGGACCGCCACTGCTACTTGCGCAGGCCGAGCTCTTTGATCAGCGCGCGGTAGCCCTCGAGGTCGCGGCGCTGCAGATAGGCCAGGAAACGGCGCCTTTTGCCCACGAGCATCAGCAGGCCGCGGCGCGAGTGGTGGTCTTTGCCCTGCTCGCGCAGGTGCTCGGTGAGGTGGTTGATGCGTTCGGTGAGCAGCGCGATCTGCACCTTGGTGGAGCCCATGTCGTTCTCGTTGGCGCCGAACTTGGCGGCGAGCTCGCGCTTGCGCTCGGTGGTCATGGCCGGCATAGCCGGGCACGGTAGCAGACGGCCGTGGGCGTCAATGCGACGCGGCGATCTCGCGCGTGCGCTCCACATCGCGGTGCATCTGTGCGATCAGCGCGTCGGGATCCTCGAAGCGGCGCTCGCCGCGCAGGCGCGCGAGGAACTCCAGGCGCAGCTGCTGGCCGTAGAGGTCGCCTTGGAAATCCAGGATGTATGCCTCGATCAGCTCGCCGCGGCCGGTCGTGAAGGTCGGGCGCACGCCGATGCTGACGGCGGCTGGCCGATTTCCAATCGGTCCGCAGTCGGCGAGGCAGGCGTAGACGCCGTGGCCGGGGCACACGAGCTTCTCGTCGGGCACGAGGTTGGCGGTGGGAAAGCCCAGCTCGCGTCCGCGCGAGTCGCCGTGGGCGACCTGGCCACCGAGCTGGAAGGTGCTGCCGAGCAGCCTGTTGGCCTCGGCCACCTCGCCGGCGAGCACGAGACCGCGGATGTGGCTGGAGGAGACGATCTCCCCATCGACCTCCAACAGGGGATGCACGACGGTGGTGAAGCGAGCATCGGCGAGCAGCAGCCCCGCATCGCCTTGAGCCTTGTGGCCGAAGCGGAAGTTCTCGCCGATTGCGACCTGCCGGGCGCCGAGCGCTCCGACCAGCACATCCTCGACGAACTCCGCGGCGGAGCGCTGCGCGAACTGGGTATCGAAGGGGATCACGATCAGCTCCTGCACGCCGAGCGAGGCGACCAGCTCGGCCTTGCGCTCCAGCGTGGTCAGCAGCTTGGGGGTGTGCTGCGGGACGACCACGGAAACGGGGTGCGGCTCGAACGTGAGCACGCTGTCCGCGCCTGCGATCACCTCGCGATGACCCAGGTGCACGCCGTCGAAGGTGCCCACCGCCACGCTGCGCGATCGCGTGCGCTCCACATCGGGCAGGCGGATCACATTCACGGCCGCACAGCCTAGCCCCGCGCGAGCTGGAGGGCCTGCTCCAGCGCGATCAGCGGCGGGTCGCTCCACGGCTCTCCCCGCGGCGGCGGCGGCACGGCGTCGGTCACGTGGAACGGGCCGATGGCGGTGCGCCTCAGCTCGAGGCAGTACGCGTCGCCGAGGTCTGCGATCAGCGAGCGCACGTAGGTGCCGGAGCCGCATTCGATCTCAAAGCCGGCGCGGGGCGGATTGGCCTGATCATCCTGCTCGCGCCACAGCTGCTGGAAGCGCTGGACGGTCACGATCCGCTCGGGCATCTCAAACTGCTCGCCGCGGCGGGCGCGGCGGTAGGCGCGCTCGCCGCCGATCTTGACGGCCGAGTGCATCGGCGGGCGCTGGCGGATCTCCCCGGTGGGCAGCTGCGGCGGATCGGGCGGCACGCGCCCGGTCTCCGTGATCTCGCCCTCGGTGTCGCCGGTGCTCGAGACGGCGCCCAGGCGGGCCACGGTCTCATAGCGCTTGGGCAGCTCCATCAGTGCCTTCTGGGCTTTGGTGGCCCGACCGAGGAGCACCAGCAGCAGTCCGGTGGCGAATGGGTCCAGCGTGCCGGCGTGACCGGTCTTGACGCCACCCAGCGAGCGGCGCACGGCGGCGACCACGTCGTGGGAGGTCATTCCGGCGGGCTTGTCGATCAGCAGAACGCCGTCCATCGGGCGCCCTCACCCCCCGCGGGCGGCCGCGGCGGGCACTCAGGCGACCGTGGCGCCAGCGTGCCCGTCGGAGGAGGCGTGCAGCTGAGCGGCGATGGCGGAGCGCAGGAACTCGATCAGATCGTCGGCCTCCAGCGTGGTGGAGAAGCCGGCCGCGCGGCGATGCCCGCCACCCCCCTGGGCGCGGGCGATGATCGACACGTCCACGTCGTCGTCGGTGGCGCGCAGCGAGACTTTGTGCTGGCCCTTGCGCTCCCCGCTGGAGAGCTCGCGCACGAGCGCGGCCACCTTGGTGCCGTGGAGCGCGCGCAGCTGGTCGATGATTCCCTCGGAGTGGCTCTCCGCGGCGTGCGCGCGGTCGAAGTCCTCGGCACTGAGCGCCACCAGCGTCAGCTCGCCGGCGTCGAAGCGCCGGAGCTGGGCGAGCGCGAGCGCCAGCAGCGCGAGCTTCGACTCCGGCATGTCCTCGTACAGGCGGCGGTTGATCGCGCCCACGTCCACGCCCGCCTGCAGCAGCTCCGCGGCCATCAGGTGCGCGCGCGGGCCGGTGTTCTCGTACATGAAGCGCCCGGTATCCGTGATCAGCCCGATGTAGAGCGCCTCGGCCACCGCGGGCGTGGGGAGCACGCCGAGCCCGTGCATCAGGTCCCACACGATCTCCGCGGTGCACGAGGCGTCGGGGACGACGTGGTTGAGCGTGCCGAAGCGGGTGTTGTCGTGGTGGTGATCCACGTTCAGCAGATGCGCGCCGTCGCGCAGCACGCTGGCGGAGTTGCGGTCGATGTTGCCGCAGTCGAGGAACACAACGGTCCGCTGCGCGATGTCGGCGGGCGGCTCCTGGATCAACCCGTCGAGGCTGAACTCGCCGTACTCTTGCGGGAGCGGCAGATCGTGCGGCGAGATGAACATGGCGGTGTCCTTGCCCAGCGCGCTGAGCAGGCCCTGCATGCCCACCAGCGAGCCGAGCGCATCGCCGTCGGGATTCTCGTGCGTGGCGAGCACGAAGCGCTCGTCCTGGCGGATGCGCGCGAGCACCAGCTCGCGCGTTGCCTGCGTGCCCTGCGCGTCCTGCACGGCGACGGAATCGCTCACGAGAGGCCCGCCTCCTCGATCAGCTCATCGACGCGCATCGCGCGGTCGGTGGTCTCGTCGTAGGTGAACTCGAGCGCGGGCGTGCGCTTCAGGCGCAGCTCGCCGGCGAGGCGCCCCTGCAGGAAGCCGTGCGCGCTGCGCAGGCCTTCGAGGCTGGCCTCGCGCTCGGACGGCTCGGACGCGCGGCCGCCGGGGCCGAGCACGCTCACGTACACGCGAGCATGGCGTAGGTCTGCGCTGGTCCTCACATCGGTCACGGTCACGAATCCCACTCGAGGGTCCTTCAGATCGCCTGCAACTGCATCGCCGATCACCTGACGAATCGCCTCGTCGACCCGACGCATACGTCCTGTTGTCATCCTATTCCTCCAATTCCCTGCCGAGCCTCGGGTCCCTGCCGGGCCTGCGGGCAACTCTCAGGAGGACAGCTCGCGCTCCACCTGGCGTGTCTCATAGGTCTCGAGCAGGTCGCCCTCGCGGAGATCCTGGAAGTTGGTGAGCACGATGCCGCACTCGAAGCCGCTGGCCACCTCGCGCACGTCGTCATTGAAGCGGCGCAGGCTGTCGATCGTGGTGTCGTAGATGACGGTGCCCTCGCGCACGACGCGCACGCGGGCGCCGCGCGTGACCTTGCCCTCGGTGATGAACGAGCCGGCGATGGTGCCGATCCGCGAGGCGCGGAACAGCTGGCGAACCTCGGCCTGGCCGAGCGGGGTCTCCACCTCGGCGGGCTCCAGCATGCCCTGCATGGCCGCGCGCAGCTCCTCGATGGCCCTGTAGATGACCGCATAGGAGCGGATCTCCACGCCCTCGCGGTCGGCGATCTGGCGCGCGTCGCCGACGGGGCGGACGTTGAAGGCGAGGATCACGCCCTCGGAGGCGGAGGCGAGCATCACGTCGGACTCGTTGATGCCACCGACGCCGCGGTGGATGATGTTGACCTTGACCTCCTGCTGGGGCAGCTTGGCGATCTCGTCCTCGATCGCCTCCAGCGACCCGGCGACGTCGGCCTTGACGACCAGGCCGAGCTCCTTGACGGTGCCCTCCTGTGCGAGCTTGAAGACGTCCTCCAGCGAGACCTTGCGACCGGAGCGACGTGCCAGCATCTCGGTCTTCAGGCGGTTGGCGCGCTCGCCGGCGAGCTGGCGCGCACGGCGCTCGTTCTCGACCACCCGCACCAGTTCCCCAGCCTCTGGCACCCCGTCGAAGCCGAGCACCTCGACGGGCTGGCCGGGCATGGCGCGCTTCATCTTGTTGGCGGTGAAGTCGTGCATGGCGCGCACGCGTCCGAAGTGCGCGCCGGCGACCAGCGCGTCGCCGACCAGCAGCGTCCCGCGCTGGATCAGGACGGTGACCACGGGCCCGCGCCCGGGGTCGAGCTTGGACTCGATCACCGTGCCGGAGGCCTCGGCGCCGGCATTGGCCTTGAGCTCCTCCAGATCGGTGACCACCTGGATCGTCTCCAGCAGCGTGTCCAGGCCGTCGTGGGTCTTGGCGCTGACGTCCACGAACTCGGTTTCCCCGCCCCACTCCGACGGCTGCAGGCCGTGCTGGGTCATCTCGGTGCGCACGCGCTCGGGCTGCGCACCCTCCTTGTCGATCTTGTTGACCGCCACGATGATCGGCACTTTGGCCGCCTTGGCGTGGTCGATGGCCTCCTCGGTCTGCGGCTTCACACCGTCGTCGGCGGCGACCACGATCACGGCCAGATCGGTCACGCGCGCGCCGCGGGCGCGCATGGCGGTGAACGCCTCGTGGCCGGGCGTGTCCAGGAAGGTGATCTCTTTGCCGGCGTGGCGGACCTGATAGGCGCCGATGTGCTGCGTTATTCCGCCGGCCTCCCCCGCGACCACCTCGGTCTCGCGGATGGCGTCCAGCAGCGAGGTCTTGCCGTGGTCCACGTGGCCCATGATGGTGACCACGGGCGGGCGTTCGATCAGGTCCTCCTCGGCGTCCGCGAAGACGGGCTCGACCTCGACGTCGTCGGCGGCGTGGACGATCTCGATCTGCTTGTCGAACTCGTCCGCCAGCACCTGGATGGCGTCGTCGGAGAGCGTCTGCGTGAGCGTGGCCATCTCGCCCAGCGACATCAGCTTCTTGATCAGCTCGGGAACGGCCACGCCGAGGTACTCGGCTACGTCCTTGACGGTCGATCCGGAGTTGACCCGGATCATGTCCGTGGCCTCCATGGCGGAGTTGTCGATCGGCGCGATCGTCTCGTCGTAGGTGCCGCGCCGGCGGCGTCCGCGGCGAGGACGCCGCTGGGGCTGGTTGGAGGGACCGCCCTGCTGGCGGCGCGATGCCTGGGAGTCGATCACCACGCGTCGGCGTCCGCCCGGGCCGATGTCTCCAGGGGTGCGCTCGCCGGTGCGCGAGTCACGGGTGGGACGCACGCGATCGGCGCCCGAGGCGCCGGCGGCGGGGACCGCGGCGCCAGCGCCCGCTGCGGTTGCGGTCGAGGCGGGTGCCGTC
>OCTA010002994.1_pt1 | contig 15114 bp, 14 predicted proteins | sample 1538991 | NCBI WGS metagenome assembly OCTA01 (sample SAMEA3539302, study PRJEB22396) | soil metagenome | biome: tundra; feature: field; material: soil | place: USA | collected 2010-05 | depth 0.15 m | reverse complement strand
GGAAGCCCTGGCCGGCTCGCCGATGCCCCCGCCTAACTGCCGTTTTTAGGTTGAATTGAAAAATACCCACCGGCACTCGGGGAATTCCGCGTCGCGCTCCGTCTTGGCCATTTCAAGCCAGGCCCGCATGTCACCGTAGATCGGCAGTGTGTGGGCGTTTCTGTTCTTCGTTGTGCGCCGCGAGACGTAAATGGTTCGGGCGAAAGCCCGCCCTGCATTCATTTCAGCGGCGGCCGGACAGAAACCGGGCGATCTCCGCGGCAGCCTGGCTCACCACTTGTTGCAGGTTGCGGTCCATGGATTGCACCACGTCGTTGATATTCTTGCCGCTGGCCGGCTCTTCGCGCTCGAACGGGCGATCCCAAACGCTGCGGTTAGTCTTTTTGTCGATCAGTTCGAGTTGGAGGGATATCTTCGTCTGAATCGCCGGGTTATCCACTTCGGCGAATTCGTAGAGCTTGCCGCGCACCACGTAATCGCCAATGGCCGAACTGGATGACTCGATCACGCGCTGATACCTGCCTGAGGCGCGCAGCGCGCGCACCAGCGAGTCGCGGACCATTGCGCTGGGGCGCTCCGTCCAGCGATGGTATTCATAGGCGCCTGTTTCGTTGGCGCCGGCGCGATAGCGGATGCGGGCGTCCTGCAGGGATTCGGGAGTTATGATGGCGCCGACCAGGATAGTGGGGCCGTCCGGTTTGGCGGAGTTTGTTGGGGCGGCGGCGGGGGCCAGAGTGTAGTAATGCACCGGGCGGGTGGTGGCGCAGCTTGCGGTTAGTAGCAGGGCGGTGACGGCGGTTAGGGCTATGGAGCTTCGCACAATAGGGTGACAGGTCCGGCAATACTGTGGCGCACGCTTCAGCGTGCCGCGGCGAACTTCAGTTCGCCGTCTGGCCGCGGTCCCGCCGTCACTGTATTGTGCGAGCCTCAATAGTAGTGTGGCGGAGCCAATGCCCCGCGCTGGCTTAGGCCCGCCCTCCCGATCTCTGTTTGACTTACTCATGGATCTCTCCGGGTTTGCGCTCCGGCACCTTGATGCCACGGATCAGGCTGGCTGGGGCGCGCTGCAAGGTTTCGGTCAGCGATCTGAGATTCTCGGTGGACATGCGGATGTTATCCAGTAGCTCATCGATGTTAGCGGAGTTTTGATCGAGCGTCCGATTCAACTGGGCCAGCGTGTCGCGCAGGCTCGCCACGGACGCGCGAATGTCCGGGCGGTTCTCCACCAGGGTGGAATCCACGTGGGACAGGGTATCGTTGGCGCGGGCGGTGGTGGCTTTCACGTCGTCCAGCAGCGGCACCAGTTTGGCGTTGAGGTCCTTGGTGAGATCCTGGACATTGGTCAGGCTAGTGGAGACTTTGGGCCGCGCGTCGTTGAGCAGACCGTTCAGGTTGTTGAGAGAGTCCGTAACTTTGGGACGCGCGTCGGCGACCAGACGATTGACGTTGTCCAGCGAGTTGCCGATGCCGGCGCGGTTGCGGTCGTTCAGCAGGTCGTTGGCGCGCGCTATGGTGACTTCGAGGCCGTCCAGGTTCTGGTTCAGCTTCTGCAAGGCGTTGTGCACATCGGGCATCATGGCCTGCGCGGCGTCGCCCAACTGAGGCAGACCGAAAGCCTCCACCGAGGGCAGCACGGAACCCGGTCGCGCGAGCGGCGCGTGCTCGGTGCCCGTGGCGATCTCGATGTAATTATCGGTCAGCGGGCCGAGGGTGGAGATTTTGGCCACGCTGTCGGTCTTCAGGGGCGCATCGCGATCCACGGCGACTCCGATTTCGATGCGCGTGGAGTTGGCGGGATCTACGCGCACCCGCGTGACCTTGCCGACGGTCAGGCCGCCGTAGCGCACAGGAGCGCCGGACTGCACGCCGCCCGCAAACTTGAAATAGGCGCGGTGAGATACGGTCGAAGTCCCCAGACCGCCGGAGATGGCCAGCATGGTCACGACCAATAGGCCGCCCGCAACCAGAACAAACAGTCCCACGAGAGTGCGTTCGCGCATGGCGTCCATCCTTTTATGCCTCCATCCTTTCACCTTATCCCTTCCGTGAACATTCGCAGGTGGTCCACGTCCTCGTCCTGCGTGGAATCCGCCACGCGGTCGAGAAACTGGCGGACACGCGGGTGCGGACTCCTTCGGACTTCCTGCGCCGGACCCATGGCCACGATGTTGCCGCGGTCGAGCAGAATGATCCGGTCGGCGATCAGGAACGCGCTGGCGAGTTCGTGAGTCACCACCACCATGGTCATGGCGTAGGCCTTTTTGAGGTTCAGGATCAGATCGTCGATGCCGGCTGCCGTGATGGGGTCCAGGCCCGCAGAGGGTTCGTCGAAGAACAGGATCTCCGGGTCCATCGCCAGAGCGCGGGCGAACGCGGCGCGCTTGCGCATGCCGCCACTGAGTTGCGAGGGGCTGTAGTCCTCGAAGCCGCTCAGGCCCACCTGTTCCAGCTTGATGCGCACCATCACCTCAATGGTGGTTGGTTTCAGAGTGGTGTGTTCCAGCAAGGGGAGCGCGATGTTGTCGCCAACCGATAGCGAGCCGATCAACGCGCCGCCCTGAAAGGCCAGGCCGATTTTCTTGCGGATGTCGTCCATCGCGCGGGCGGAAGCCTTGGTGATGTCGACGCCTTGGATGTGCACCTCGCCGGAGGAAGGTTTCTCGAGGCCGACCAGAGTCCGGAGCAGCGTGCTCTTTCCGGAGCCCGAACCGCCGATCACCACCACGGTCTCGCCGTTACGAACTTCGAACGTGAGGCCATGCAGAACCTCGCGGTCGCCGTATTGCACGCGGAGATCGCGCGCCGAGATGACCGTAGCCGTGGCATCGCGGGCCATTCTATGCGCCCCCCCGCGCCACGTAGAACAGCGTAGTGAAGACCAGATCGATCAGGATGACCAGGAGAAGGGAGATGACCACGGCCGACGTGGTGGAGCGTCCCACATCTTCGGCGCCGGCGCCGGTGGAGAAGCCCTCCCGGCAGCCGACCGCGGTGATGACCAGCCCAAAGACCAGGGCCTTTACGATGCCAGTGGTGACGTCGTGGGCGACCAGGGCGTCGCGCGTGGCGATCGCGTAACTGCCGAAGGTGAAGTTGCCGCTGACGACTCCGAACAGGCAGCCGCCCAGGACGCCCATGCAGTCCGACCAGATAGCGAGGCAAGGCATCATCACGGCCATGGCCAGGAATTTCGGCACCACCAGAAACGCGACCGGATCGAGCGCCATGGTTTCGAGCGCGTCCAGCTCTTCGGTCACCCGCATAGTGCCGATCTCGGCCGCGAAGGCGGAACCGGACCGGCCGATGACTACGATGGCCGTCAACAGCGGGCCCAGTTCGCGGGTGATGGAGATGGACACCAGGCTGGCGACCAACTGCATGGCTCCGAGGCGCTGCAACTGGTACGCGCCCTGCAGCGCGATGATGACGCCGACAAAGAAAGTGATCAGCGAAATAATCGGCAGGGCGCCCACGCCGGCGGCCATGGCTTGGTGCACCGCGCGCTGCAGGAGGCGGCTGCGCTTCAATGGCGAGAGGAACAGAAGGCGCAGAGATTTCCAGGAGAGCTCAGCCAGGCCGCCTACGTAAGCGACGCTGCGCTCGCTTGCGGCGCCCACCTCCGCCACGAATTGCATCACGCGCTTCCCAGGGCCTCCTCCTCGGTTTGGAAAACCTGAAAGATGCGGATGACATGCGTGAGCCGGAAGACTTGCTGGACGGCGGGACTCAGGCCGAACAGCACGAACTCCTTGTTGCGGCGCTGGGAATCCTTGAGTACTTCGATGAGGGTCGCGATTCCGGAGCTATCGATGTAGCGGATGGCCGCCAGGTTGAGAGCCAGCTTCGGCGCCTCGAGCAGGATTTCGAACAGGGTGCGGCGCAGGTCCGGAGAAGTGCCCAGATCGACATTCCCTTCGATTTCCACGATCTTCGCTTCGCCCGCATCGCGAATAGAGATTTTCATATCGTCTTTCTGAGCCGCTTGGTGGCTACGAAACGGTTTCCCGCCGGCGTCGCCTGATAGGAGACCGTGTCCATCACGTCCTTGATAATGTGAGTTCCCAGTCCGCCCGGCCGATCGCAGGCTATTGCACGTGCACATATCTTTGTCCTGTCCGGCGCGTCGCCGTGATCCAACAGGGTGACTTCCAACCCGTCCGCGCTTTCGCGGCATTCCAGTTCGATCAGGCCATCGGCGCGGTTGTGGTAGGCGTGCCGGATGATATTGGCGAGCGCTTCATCCAGCGCGAGGGTGATGGCCCGGCAGTCGGATTCGTTCCAGCCGATGGCCGCGGCCAGAGGGCCTATGGCGCCGCGCACGACGGGTAGGTATCGCGGGTCGCTGGGCATCGCGAATTTCAGGTGCAGACTCACACGGGTCCCCCGCGCCGCTCCAGCGCCACCACGGTTACATCATCCGCCTGCGTCACGGATCCGCGGAACCGTTCGACGGCCGACAGCAGCCCCCGACCGGCAGCCGCGGCGGATTCCACGGGCAGGCCGCGCGCTATGGACAGCAAGTGGTCGAGCCCGAGTTGTTCACCCGATTCGTCGCTGGATTCGCTGATGCCGTCGGTATACAAGAGCAGCAGATCGCCCATTTCCAATTGCACCGCGGTCTGGCTATAGGAGGTTCCCGCGATCAGACCGAGAGGCAGGTCGGCGATCTCTCTGCTATGGGGCGTCGAATCGAGCAAGAGGCTCCACTCTTTCGCGGCGGCACGATACCACAGCGGAGGTTGATGTCCGGCGTTGGTGAACAACAGCTCACCGGACTCGCGGTAGAAGCTAGCCAGAAAAGCCGTGGCGAACCGGGAATGCGGGGCGCCTTTGAGGATGCTCTCGTTGAGCCGGCGGATCAGCGTGGATTGGTCCCAATGATCGACGTGTTCGCGCAGCGCGTCGCGCAGACTGACGGCGGAAGAGCTGACCATTTCGCCATGGCCGGCGACATCGGCCAGCGCTACGCGGGCGATTACCCCCTGGCTGCAAGCCGAAAGGTAATAAAGATCACCGCCGCCCGAGGCGCCTAGCGGACGGCAGGAGATCCAGCCTGCAAGTCCCGGAAGCTCAGCGGAGTAGGTACCAGCCTGATTCCCGCCGTGCAGTTCCAGACAGGCCAGGCGATAGGGTTGATCCACTTCTTGAGTCGTCATACAACTCACCCAGACATCATAATGGAGTGGCGAGGAGGCTGGAGGGATTCAAGAATTGGTGACGATGCATCGCGGCCGGCAGCGACGGACGATTGCCCATACGCCCGCCCTGCGATGTCCCGCAGGCTGCCGTCGTCATCCTCGCTGAGCGGCAGGCCTCGCGAGCGCACCGCGTACAGTTCGCCGGGGTCGAATCGGCCGGCAGGCGGCGCGGAGTAAGGTTGTTCCGTGACGTCATCGACCGCGCGATGATTTGCGCGCCCTGGCCATCCGCGCTATTTCCTGCCCGCTTGTCGTCCGCCGCCCGAAGCCTGATCGCGCGGGCCGCGCCGCGGCGTGACGAGGCGCGCAGCCCGGCGCACGGCTGGAGCGGCGCGCCAGCAGCCGCAGGACACGAGACGGCCGAGTAGCAGCGGCGAGCTGCGCATTGCGGGCCCTGAAACGAACTACCGAGCTTCGCACAATACGGTGACAGGTCCGGCAATTCTGTGGCGCACGCTTCAGCGTGCTGCGGCGAACTTTAGTTCGCCGTCTGGCCGTGGGCTGAAGCCCACGGCAGCACGCTGAAGCGTGCGCCACGACGGGGCAAGTTTACTCGCCCGAGCGGTATGCCAAGCCTGTTTCTGCCATTGTCGCCCAGTTGCGCAAAGCCGGAATTTCGGGCAAGCCTCTGATTGGCGCCGGTATCGGGTCATGGGTGCCGAATGGAACGGACTATATACGAGCTTTGGCTGGCGCCGGAGTAGACTATATCGACCTGCATGTCTTTACCCTTAACTCGGACTTTATCGCAAATACCATAGCCTGTCTGGATGCTGCACATGCCGCAGGCAAGGGAGTGGCAATTTCGGAAACATGGCTTAAAAAGGTAACCGATGCCGATCTGCAAGGGGGAGGCAGGTTCCATACTGTCAGAACACTTAGGCACGCCACGCTTAATAGTTTTTACAGTTTCTGGGCGCCGCTCGATTCCAGGTTCATCGAGGTTATGGTCAAGTTGGCGCACTGGAAGAATCTGTACTACCTCTCTCGTCTTAAGCAATCTCATGTTCGCTTATCTTGACTACCATCAGGCCAGTACCCTGGACCTTAGAGAACGCCGGAAACAAAATAACGAGGCGGGATTGGCCGCGCGCCGGAATGGCGCCCTAAGCCCCACCGGCGAGGCATATGCGGTCGCAATTGCAGGCAGCCGCTCCAATTAGAACCAATGAAATGTCTCTTGAATTGGTTGTATCATTCTGGCACTAAAGGTCCAAGATCTCGATCCTAGCCATCGCGCTTGATGCACGCGGATCGTCACTTGTCGCGTCCGGGTGAACGAGATGCGAAATGGTGCCGTACTGGCCATGCGAGCCAGTAGGACCGTGTCGTGACGCGATCCCCGCGATGGCGCGGCGCCGTGCCGCCGGCGTCTCGAACCGGGCGCCCCGCATCGCGTCCGCGCCTGACCGCACGGCCGGATTGGCGTCCCAGTAGAGAGACCGGCAATGGACGCATGCTGTCCCATTCTCGCGTCAATCCGCGCGCCGAAGGGAGCCTTTGTGCGCTTCCTTCAGTTCAATGCCGAAATAGCGCAGCGCCTCTTGCGTACCACGTTCGTAGGCCTCGATCAGGTTGTCCCAGCGGGCGTTGGCTTCGTCATCGATTTGCTGCCGCGCCGGGTCGGCGTCGAACCAGGCCATGGTCTGGCGGATGCCCTGCGTGAACGGCACGGTCGCGCAGTAGCCCGGAACGAAGCGCTTGATCTTGGTATTATCGAAGACCACGCTGACGGCTTTGTCGCCCAGCAGGCCGCCGCGCGCCTCGGGGACACACGCCGCGATGAAGTCGCTGGGTATATGCACCAGGCGCGGCTCGACGCCGGCTGCCTCGGCCGTCAGGCGATACCACTGGTCCCAGCACATCACCTCGTCGCTGGTGATGTGGAAGGCGTGCCCGATGGTCTGCTCGCGCGCCAGCAGTCCCACCAGTCCTTTGGCGAAATCGGTGTTGTGGGTGATGACCCAGAGCGACGAGCCATCCCCGGGAACAATCACTTTCTTTCCGCGGCGCATGCGATCCACTGCGGTGTAGGACTTGGCCCAACTGTTGATCGCGAGGGCGATCTGCGTGTCGCCATAGGTCAGCGACGGGCGCACGATGGTGACGGGGAAGCCCTCTTCGCGGTACGTGCGCATAAGGCGCTCTTCGCAGGCGATCTTCTGCTGCGCGTACACCCAGTACGGGTTGGCGAGCGGTGTGGACTCGGTGATCAGATAGTGCGACGCGGGCTTCTGGTATGCGCTGGCGGAACTGATGAAGATGTACTGGCGCGTCCGGCCACGGAACAGCGCGATGTCGCGCTCTACGTGCGCGGGTTCAAAGGCGATCCAATCGACTACGGCGTCGAAGTGGGCGCTGCCGAGTGCGTGGGATACGGCAGGAGCGTCTTCGATGTCCACGGCTAGCATATCTACGCCGGCTGACGGACGGGCTGAGTGACGGCCGCGGTTCAGGAGCGTAACGTCTAAGCCGCGCTCGATTGCCAGGTGCGTGCAAGCTGTGCTGATGATGCCGGTTCCGCCGATGAAGAGAACTTTCATGAGTTAGTTGTAGCAGAATTGGAGACGCTCCCGGCTATTTGGTGGCTGCGCAGCCCGGCACAGGAATACGGGATGCGGCCGGGCAGTAGCGCCGAGCCGCGCATTGTGGGCCGCCTGGCCGCGGGGTCGGACACGGCCACTCTCCCCCACTGCTCGGGCTTGCCTCACATCGCAGGCTTCCACCGCAGAACGCCGCATCCGGACCAAGCGGCAGAGGTCTGGTAGCCCCTGACGCGACCAGCGGCTCTGATGGCAATAGAGTCTATTAGAATCAAGCGAGTGACTCCCGGAGCCGGAGTCGGGGGTTCGCCGAAAGGCGAGACGCCGGTCTTGATTCACGCGTTCAACTGGAAGAAGATGTCCATTTGCGCCGCCCTCGGTTACCGCTGGGAAGGACAGCGGAGGCCTGATCCAGTTCTTGGAGGAACTGAAGCGCAGGCCTATCTAAGGACAACAACGCGATTGGCTGGTCGTAGAGAGACCACCCGGCTACACGCCTGATCTGAACCCAGTGGTGACGCTGTGGGAGACATCAAAGGACAAGAACTGGCCAACCTTTGCGCCTCCGATCTTGCGGAAGTTGACCAGGCGCTTCGGGGAGGCATGGCACGAGTCCGCAGATCCGACGACTTCCGTTTTCCTTCCTGAGTCGAAGTCGGATTGTGGTTCCGAAAGCCGTGGGTTCGAATCCCACAAGCCGCCCCGCCTAAGTATTTACTAATCAATAACTTACAATGAGCGGCGGCTAGTTCCAATGGTTGCCGGACTTGTCGGAAGTGTGGTATGCATCGATTGCGGGCTGCGCACAGGCCCGAGTGAGATTCAAAGGGGATCGCTTTTCTTTCCACCTCCTACTAGCCTCCGAAAGCGACCTTGTCCCAAAGATTCCATGACTTGCCTCTTTACGTCTTCCATGATCTGAAACACGATCCCTCGCAACTCCTCATAGTCGGTCGCAGTGACACCGGACCGCGATTCACCATGCCCAATCTTGTTCCTAACTCTGAGCAATCGATCGATCTTTCCTTCGTGCTCCGAGAATTGGTCATGTGGAAGGCCCAACCGGTAGAGGATTTTCCGCAGCACAACAGGCTTCAGGTTGGACTCAGTATCGACGAAATCGTCAGGGATCGTTATAGGCAGACGATTGAACTCGGCCGATCGCTCCATGAATTCGCGATCTCGGGCGAACCGATGGAGTTTGCCGTCATCAGGAAGGGCGTGTTTGAACTCAGCACACTTAGTGCTCGGATCCCGGAGTTCTTTGAAGAGCTTTGCCCAGCCAGCAGCCGCGATTGCAGGAGTTGCCTCACTACAGGCCACCTGCTCTCCATTGATCGTGATGCGATAGAGATCGAACGCGAACTTACAGAACCCTTCGAAGTGTGCGTAAAGGACGAGAACCACGGCACGGCGGTATTGATCCTGCTCGTCCGGCTTAAGTAGCATGGTCCCACGGTTCTGGAAAAAACGGATTTCGTCTTGACGCCAGGCCAACTCCGTCTCCAGTTGTGCGCTAAGATCAGGGAGATTCATACGACTTCGGCGACGACTCGATCAACCCATTTGATCCGTGCTTTGAGAAGGCCAGGGGAGTTCTTACCTCCGCCGGTGGTAGCCTCGATGAACGGCCCATCTATTTTTAGGGCTCTCAGCCGAGTTCCCAGGCGCCCCATGATTGCTGGGTCGGTCGGATCAAGTCGATCCAAGTGTGGCTGAAGGCCAATTGTGAAGGCCTCAAACTGCAGCACGCCGAATCCCTTCGTCAATTTCTTCGTTTGCTTGTTCGCGTAGGCAAACGCCTCCTCGCCGAGCGCAGCGGCAAGAATAGAGAAAGTCTTGCTGAAAGCGGCCTCTTGTTCGTTATAGTTGAATGCTGTCGGTTCAGACGGATCGGACACCCCTTCCATATACTCGGTCAGAAAATCTGCGATATCGTGTTTAAACCCATCCAGGTTGTTGCGAAACGCGAAGAAACGCAAGATCAGTTCTTCGTCGAATGCGGCGAGGGTTCGTTCGTTACTCAGAGTGGTCGTGCATGCTTGAAAATCGTTGCGCTCCCGAAGTTTCCTAATGAAGTCGATGAAAGTCGGGCTCAATAAGCGTATGGAGCAATTACGCAGCTGTTGGGCGGTCAGGGGTTCGCCTCCTGTATTGAGACGTTTGAACATGTGATATTTGAATCGGGGATCGCTGCCCTTGCGCACTACCTCGACCCGTATGAATGCTCTCTTTAACTTAATCTGCAGCGCTGTGCCGAGGTCATCGAAAGTCTTGCCGTTCAACTCGCGCACGATGTCGCAGTCCGTGAGGCGTAGCTTCTCGCCTTCGCTAACCGGCGGATCCAACTGTGGAGCCTTCAACTTGCCTCTCAAGTGCAAGTATGACGATATCCGCTGCAGTCCATCGATCAAAAGGTATTTATTGTCCTCTTCCTCGACAACGTAGATCGGGGGAACGGGCATCTCCAAAAGAAGCGACTCGATAAACCGGGACCTCGCCCCTTCGGTCCACTGAAAGAGCCGCTGATAGTCCGGGCTAATATCAAGCTCGTCGTTGTCATACATGTCCAGAAGCTCGTTGAAGGACAGATCCAACGACTGCGTGCTAACCTTTTTCAACCGCGTCTCGATCGCAGTGATCAAGTCGACTACGGAAACATCGGCCATGCCTGAAGTACTCCTTTTCTATGAACGGGTGAACACCAGCACGCTTTCCTTTGCGTGGAGGTGAGGCCAATACTTGCGAGCATGGGGATGCATCCTCGCCATGGATCGCGTGGTCTCAAAGTCAACTTGCCGAACAAGCCGCAAGTTGTTAGGGTTCCCCATTTCAACGAATATTTGCGGCAGGTCGTTGTGGACGTCTTTATAATGGGAGTCTTGCACCACAAGAGCGCAAATCCCCTTGTGGACCATGACTCGGGAGATTTCGCTGAGGGAACGAAACATCCCGTCGAAGTACTGCAAATGGTTTTTCAGGTAGTAAGTCGCTGATGCTTTGGAGCCGTGGCTCGCGACTCGGTCGAGAAACGTCAGACAGGTTCTCCCCCAGTCAGACTGAGCACTCGGGGCTTCGCGAGGAACGACTGCGCCGCCGATCATTGCTCGTCGCAGCTCCGTCAAGCCATGCGTCGCGTCAATGCCGAGGAAGGCGAGTTCGATCGAAGTGGCTACAGCGTAGTCGATGCGGGTGCAGTACGGCGGCGATGAGAGAATTGCGTCAATGCTGCAGCTCTCAATCGGCAAGCTTTCCGACGACGCAATCGCCAGCGTGTACTGGCCACCAGCACTTCTCGTCCATTCAGGCTGCAATACCTCAGCCATCGACTCGACTTCCCCGCCAAACGCAGTTAGGACCGAATCGAGGCTCGGGCTCAGGCGATTCTCCGGTGCGGACGGCTTCTTCACCCAGGTTGGGTTCGACGTAAAGAAGCGCAGTAGCAACGAGCGGGCAGTTCGGAACAGCGCCACGTAGTAGAATGCTGCGAGATCCGAGAGTTGAGTGACGATTGCCCGCGAGCCAAGGAAGCGGTGCCCGGCGGAATTGACCAGCAGTTGCTGGATTCCGGCCTCTAAACGTCGAAAAGCCATGGCCCCTTCCGCCGTTAACCAGAGTTCCAACGGATCGGATCGGTCAAAATCAAAGGCCTTCACTTCCAGCGCTCTTTGGCGAATTGCGGCGCTGAGTGGGCCAAGGCTTTGGCGACTGGAGTCGCTCAACATGCGAGCGCGCGCAATGACAATCATCACGGGATTAACGTCGAAACCCTTTGCGTCGTGTCCGGCGTGCGCGGCGGCTTCGATCGTTGTCCCGCTTCCATTCCACGGATCCAACACGTTGCTGCCGCGATTCAACGCCAATGAATCAAAAAACGATCTCGCGAACACAGGTGAAAATCCGGCGTAGTAGGGATACCAAGTCGCTCGGCCGCTCACGCTCTTCGGGTCTCGCTTCGGGTTCGTGATGGTGAGTTCCTGGAAAGCATCAGAGGCTGGGGCGCGCATTCGGGTCACCATTTGGACTACGCGGACGTGGGTGGATTTGCGATGCCGGGCTTAGGTGCGAGATGGCTAGGCGCTGCGTCTCCCGAGGTTCGCAGTGCATGCTCCAGTCTCTCGTTTAATACGACGGCTTCCCTGCCGGCGGTCATCGCTTCCCGAGCGACCGATCCGAGTACGACAAGGTTCGTATCCGCTGCGATTCTCCCCTCAAATGCTAGCCGGAGGCTAGCGCGTTTCTCCTCGGCCGTCGTGCGAGCCTTGCGCATAGCGGCCCGGTTGGCGCCGAGTTCGCGTTCGGGTCGAGCGACCCAGCCCTCAGGAGCCCCGCTGGTCATATCAGGAGGGTTCAGGAGCGCACGTCGGTTGCGGTCAACGACTTTGTCCCCCGACCCTTGCGTCTGGAAGAGAGCATAACGTTATGTTAACCACAATTGCCGTGCTTCCGCTGCCAATCTCACAAAGAAAGCCGTAGAGGAACGCAATGTGGGCGATGGAACCTTGTCTCCGGCATGAGTTGGGCGTCTCGCTGTTTTCAGACCCCATCAACCTTCGCGCGCCTTGAATGCCTTCACGGGAATTTCTAGTCGCCGCCCAGTGGCTAATTTGTAGCTCCGAACCGCGAAAGCGGCGTTTCCACCGTCTCGTGCGTCTCGTAGAATCAATAACTTGCATGCTTGCAATGCCCAGCACGCATTCGAATCCCACAAGCCGCCCCATGAGACACAGTGCAAAATCAACAGCTTGCGACGGTGCTGTTACGGTTTGGGCGGGTATTTCTTTAAGGACTTCCCGACCATGTCGTCGATCTTATTTTCGACCTTCTGGGCATTGCTCTTCTCAACGGTGGCAATGGCGCGCCAGACCAGCGAATGCGTGGTGGAGTCCAGCAGATCGACGACCAAGGTGCCCTCGGCGTACGGCACTCTCACGACGCGCGTGCCCCAGCCGCGCCATCCGGCAGGATAAGCCTCAGCCTTCATCTCGCGGGCCGCCCCAAACGTGTATCGCACGTCGAGGTCGGCTGGCCCAGGCCCGGGCACCACTGCGAAATGCCTGGCGGTGAGGTCGCGTGCGATGTCGGCTTCTATGCGCTTCTTGACCAGTTCGCTATTCAGCCTGGGGTTCCGGCTGTTCAACTGGCCATCGCGGATGGCGAAAGTCCGGTACTTGGCGAAACTGGCGGCCGGGTCGAACTCGATCGACACCTTCTGGGCAAATGCGCTCGCGGTGGCGACCAGCGCTAGGAGCAGGATTCTCATATCTGAAACTCTACCATGAACATGCAACGCACAGGCGGGCTGTGCGTGCGTTCCATTACAGTGGCGGCGCCGGATCGAGTTCCGTGTCGATCCAGGCCAAATACGCGGTGAGGAAGCGGTAAGAAGCGTAGTAATCATCCACGTGAATCGCTTTGAACGTGTCGCGGTCGCTGTGCAGGATCGGCCATGTCTGCTGGGTAAGGGAGTGAAAGGTAATGCTGCGAATGTGCAGCCCGGCGAATGCTTCGGCGTCGCTCTCACCCACCTGATCCATATTGACGGCCTGAATCGGCAGTTTGGTGGCGCCGGCCACCCGGCCAGCCATCTTGGCCAGTTCGGGATCGGCATGACTGAGCCGGACGGCGGTGGGCGAGAGTCCGAGCGAGTCCATGTTGACCAGCGCGCCGATCTTGGCTCGCTGCGCGGGCGCGAGTCCTTTTGCGTAGAACCGCGACCCGGTCAAGCCTTCCTCTTCCTGGGTGAATCCGATGAAGACGAAGGTATGGCGGCGCGGGATGCGGGAATCCGTTTGACCGGGCAACGTGCAGATCAGATTCGGAACCTTGACGTGCTTGACAGGTTGTTCCGCCAGCGATTGGCCGGAACATCCGATTTCCTCGAAAAGCTTCTTGAGCGTGTTCTCACGCTCCTGGTTGTTGCGCACGGCTTGATGCAGGCGCGCGATCACGGTTTCTTCCGGGACTACGTGGAAGACCACAGTTTGAGCGGTAAGCGGGTAGATGGTGGCGGCTGAAATAATAAGGCTGAGCAGTTTCATGTCAGTTTGTCGCCTCTGGTTTCCGGCAGGAGGAAGATCAGCGCGCCGCCCGCGGCGAAAAACACTGACGTAAACGCCAGTGCGCTGCCGATACCGAAGCGGTCGGCCAAAGCGCCGATGGTAATGGGCGCGAGCGCGCTGGCGGCGCGTCCCACGTTGTAACAGAGGCCTTGCGCGGTGGCTCGGATCGCGGCGGGAAACAGCTCGGCCAGCATGGCGCCGAATACGCTGAAGTAGCCGTGCCCGAAGAACCCGATCAGCGGTCCCATCAACATCAGCGCGGTCTGGTGCCGGCCCCACTGGCCGTAGATGGGAACTAGCACTGCGGCGCCCAGCACGAACGTCAGAAACACGGGCCGCCGGCCGAAGCGGTCCGCCAAGAAGCCGAATAGCGTGTATCCGAAAAACGAACCGATCTGCATGGGTACGATCCAGCCGGAGGACTGAGCCAGGCTCATTCCCGCGCCGCCCCGCGCCACCGGACTGGAAAGGTAGCTTGGAATCCAGGTGAACAGTCCCCAGTAGGCGAACAACACACAACTAGTCACGCTGGAGGCGATGGCCGCCTTTCGCCACAGGGCGGGCGAGAGGGCGAAGGGGCGAACTGAGGAAGGCGCTCGCCGCGGCTCTTCCACCCGCGCCAGTACCCACACGGCCAGCAGCGCCGGCGCCACCCCTACCACGAACAGCGGCCGCCATCCCCAACGCGGCATCAGCGCGGCAGCCAGGAGCGCCGCGAGGATGTAGCCGATCGCCCAACCGGATTGCATGAGTCCGGCGGCCTTGCCGCGATGCTCCGCCGGCCAGGATTCCGCCACCAGCACAGAGCCGGCCGACCAGACGCCGCCCATCCCCGTGCCCACGAGCGTGCGCCACACGAGCAGCGCCGCGACGCCGCTGGCCGTGGCGGTGAGCCCGGTGAAGCCGGAGTAAATCAGGATCGCATAGACCAGCGCGCGGGCCCGGCCGATGCGGTCGGCCAGCACGCCGAACAACACGCCGCCGAATGCGGACGCCAGCAGCGTCGCCGAGGCCATCGCGCCAGCCGCCGCGGAACTGAGATGGAACTCATCGCGAATAGCGGTCAGCGCGAACGCATACAGCATGACGTCCATGGCGTCCAACATCCAGGCGAATTGCGCGGCGGCCAGCGTCTTCCATTGCGCGCGCGTGATGGAGCTATACCAGGGAATGGAGCCAATCCTCCTGCGCCGCGAGGAGCGTGAGCGCCGCATCGATGGAGACCTGCTCGAAACGCACACGGTCGCGCGGGCGGAGTTGCCCAACCGCGTTGAAATCGGCTGAAATCACATTGGCGATTTTGGGGTAACC
>OCTA010002993.1_pt1 | contig 15119 bp, 8 predicted proteins | sample 1538991 | NCBI WGS metagenome assembly OCTA01 (sample SAMEA3539302, study PRJEB22396) | soil metagenome | biome: tundra; feature: field; material: soil | place: USA | collected 2010-05 | depth 0.15 m | reverse complement strand
CCGAGGTTGGAGGCCGACGCTCACCCCTGTGGCTCAAGATGCACTTCTTCAATCCTGCCGGGGTGAGCGGCGCATCCATCATGCCGTCATTTGCATTTCTGTTTCGCGATAAGAGAGGCAACGATCTGGTTGCATATCTCGAAAGTCTTCGTGGACCGGAGACGCCACAGCACATTGCTGCCGAAGGGCAATGGCGTCTCTCTGCCTCCGCCGTTGCAGAAGCAAACCCCGTTGATGGCGAACGCCTCTATAACCGTGACTGCGCAAGCTGCCACAGTCTTGTGGGTCAGACTCGTATCGAATGGCAGTCCAGCTTCAAAAAACTGCCTTCCGATCTCGTGGCCGGCCCCCTTACCCGCATCTCTCTTTCGGATTCAGTCTCGTCTCGCTTTGATCGCATCGCGCTGATTGCCAAATACGGCATTCCGGGAACTGATATGCCGGGCCATGAATATCTAAGCGATCGAGACATCGCCTCCATCAGCCTCTGGCTGTCGCAGCACCTGGCGCAGCCGACCATTACCAAGAACGACTCAATGCATCCAGGAGAAGAAGAACGATGAAGTCCTTCGCGCATTTGATTTTCGTTGTTTTGGCGCTCATTCTCGCGCCCGGGGCCTTTGCCCAGCATCAGACCTTCACAGTCAACCCCGATGCCAGCACCGTGACCTTTACGCTCGACGGAACTGGTCACTATGTCCACGGCACGTTTCATGTGCAGAATGGAACGGTCGACTTTGACCGCAGTGCAGCAAAGATCTCAGGCAATGTAGTTGTCGGTGCAGCCAGCGGCGATAGCGGAGACAAGAGCCGCGATAAGAAAATGAACACAGACGTGCTGGATGTGCCCCACTATGCCGACGTAACCTTCACGCCGCAGAGTTATGAAGGCACCATTGCGCCTCAGGGCGACTCAAGCATCCAGGTTTCAGGAGTGTTTACGCTTCACGGCACGCCGCACGACATCACCGTGCCCATGCAGATCCACATCGAAGGCCCAGCCTGCACAGCCAAAACTCACTTCACGGTTCCATATGTGAAATGGGGCCTGAAAGACCCCAGCATCTTTATTCTCAAGGTCGCCAAAGAGGTTGAAATTGACCTTGCGCTTTCAGGACAACTAACTCCGGCGAGTTAGCGCGTCCCGCGCGAGTCGGGGCGGCTCGCTACCGGCCAAGATATACCCGGTACTGCTGCTCGATAATTCCGGCGGCGCGGGCCAGCGCGAGCTTCGATACGTTGTATTGATAGAGACTCTCGACCATATTGCTTTGGGCAGAGGAGAGAGTCGCCTGCGCCGTCACCAGGGGTAAATTATCGTCAACCCCGGCATTCACGCGCTCGGTTTCATCACTCAGCGCACGCGTAGCCAGGTCAACATTGGAGCGCGCTACTTCAATCAGCTTGTACGCTGCATCTACATCCAGCAATGCATCGCGCACCTGCTCGTCAATGTGGCTACGCAGGTCGGCGAGCTGCGCCGTCACTGCTGCAAATTGCGCTGCCGCCGCATCTTCATCGCCGCGCAGTCGCGCCTCACGAAAGATAGGCACGCTCAACGTTCCAATGGCGGCAAAGTTGCCATGGGTCCCTGCGCCGTTGACTGTATCTGTGCCCCAATAGCCGCTGAAGCTCAGGCTGGGCAGCCGTTGACTCCGGTAAGCCGCGCGCACAGCCTTCACCTCAACCACCTGGTTCTGCAGATTCTGATAGTCTTGCCGATTCGCATACGCGACGGCACGCACCTCGTCCGGTGTTTGCGAGGCCAATTCGCTATAGGGGGCTGCATCGGTCAGGATAATCTTCTGCCCAGGGTCCAGCCCGATTTCGCGCTTCAGCAGGATCAGGTCCTTCTCCAGCGTGTTCTGCGCGGCTATCAGTGCCTGCTGCTGCGCCTGCAGTTGAACCCGCGCCCGCAGCTCTTCCAAATTGGATACCGTGCCGGCTTCGTGCGCCTCATGGGCCTGGTTGAATGACACCTGGTCCGCTGCCACCTGCGCGCTGGCGTTGTCCACTTCGCTGGCGGCCGCTATCGCATGCAGATAAGCCGAGGCCACCTGCTGTACTACCTCTCCTCGCGCCGACATCTTCGCAAAATGAGCCACGCGCTGGGCCGCACCTGCTGCCCTCCACCCGGCGATCACTGGTCCGGAGAAAAGCGTTTGGCTGAAGTTGATCTGTCCCTGCGTCAGATCGTCGCGCGTGATCAGAGAAATTCCAGTCGGCGGCACGCCGCCAGGAAACAGCGTGGAAAACTTCCCGATCACGCTCGGCCCAAATCCTTGCGCCGCCAGATCGTGCTGGAAAACCCCGGTCCCTCCGCTCAGCGTGATCGTCGGCAAAAACTCCTGCAGGGCCTCGTTCTTTTCTCCCTGGATAGACTTTTCACTGTTCTCCACTTCCTTCAATCCAAGATTGGTCGCCAGACCCATGCGCACCGCCTCGTCCAACGAGAGTTTCAAGACCTCGTCGCTCGCCGGATGAGCCGTCACGCTGCCGAAGAATGGATTGGAGGCAGAAGTCGGGTTCGCTTGTCCGAAGACAGCCCCGCCCCCGCCGGCAAGGACCAGAATCGCAAAAGCCACCGGCGCCTTCACTCGGAGGAAGGCAATTTGTCTCGTTCGTCTCACTTCCACATTTTCTCAGATGATCTAAACAGCGCAAGGATTCCCCATCACACCCGGAAATCCACAAGAATCAGGGGCGAACCTCCTCTTCGCCCCAATTCCCAACTGGAATGCTGTTCGGCCCTAGATTCGCTTCCGCGCCCACCGCCCCTGCCGGAAAAGGATAATGCTGGTCACGGCAATGGCGCATTCAGCAATGACGACAGACATGAAAGCGCCTTGAGCGCCCATGTGCAGGCCAACCGCCAGACCCCAGGCGAGCGGAATTTCCAGGACCCAGAATCCGAAGAAGTTCACGATCGTCGGAGTGATGGTATCCCCCGCCCCGTTGAATGCCTGCAGCATCACCATCACGTAGGCGTATGCCAGGTTGCCACAACTGAATGTGCGTAGTGCCGACGCGGCGATGGGTATCACCGCAGGATCGTTCACAAAGAGCCGCACCACCGGCGTGGCATAGACAAAGAAGAAAAGCCCCAGGCTGCCCAGAAAAATCATGTTGTAGTATGCCGTGCGCCACACCGCCAGCGCAGCGCGGTCCGGCCGCCCGGCGCCCAGATTTTGCCCTACCAGCGTGGCGGCCGCATTGCTGAGCCCCCAGGCAGGGAGAATAAAGAACACAACAATGCGTATCGCGACAGTGTAGCCTGCTACCGCCGCCGCGCCAAATGTCGACACAATGCGGACCAGCCCAATCCAGCTCGCATTCGCAATCGCAAACTGCAGAATGCCGGTAAGTGAAACACGCAGCAGCTTGGCCATCACCCGCAGGTTTAGCCGCAAATGCCGTGCCAGCACGTGAATGCGTTCCGTGCCCTTCATCAGGCGGTAAAACTGGTAGAGCACGCCAATGCTGCGTCCCGTGAACGTGGCCAATGCCGCGCCCGTCACGCCCATGTGCGGGAAGGGCCCGAACCCGAAAATCAGGCACGGATCCAGAACCAGGTTAATGATGTTTGATACCCACAAGAGCCGCATCGCAATCGCCGCGTCGCCCGCACCGCGGAAAATTGCGTTGTTCAGAAACAGCATGATGATGGCCCCGCAGCCGCCCAGCGCAATGCGCGCATAGCCCGAGCCGCTGGTCACAATCGCCGGCGACGCACCCATCAGCCCCAGCAGTTGCGGCGCAAAAATCCCTGCTGGTATGCCCAGCGCCAGAGAGATGAACAGGCCCAGCAAAATCGCTTGCACTCCCGCAATGGCCGCGTCTTCCGGGTCTTTCTCCCCGATGCGCCGCGCCACCATGGCCGTGGTCGACAACGACACGCCCAGGCCGATCGCAAACACAAGCGCCAGCATTGACTCGGTCAGGCCTACGGTAGCCACAGCATTGGCCCCCAGCCTGCCCACCCAGAACACATCCGTCACGGCAAACAGCGATTCGAGCACCATCTCCAAAACCATGGGAATGGCGAGCAGGAAGATGGAGCGGTTTAAGCTGCCGATCGTGTAGTCCTGCTGCGAGCCGTGCAAAGCTTCGCGTACTGAGGACCAGAGAGTGCGCGCACTGCCGTCGGCAGGCTGCGGCGCGGTGGTTTCAAGCAACGACATGGAGAACTCCACGTGTGCCCTGCACGCGCAGGGCATAGGCGAAGGGGTCAAGCTGCATTCAATTTGGAATTTGCAGAATCAACCCGGGGCTGGAAACATCCTCGGGGGCGCCGCAATTTGGCGGCAGAGCAGGAATCAACCCGAGGGAATGTTCAGCGACGAATTCGTACGGCGTGAGGCTGCAACATGGTTGTCTTCCCTGACCGGGAGCCCGGTGGGTCTCATGAGTGTACCGCGATTTCGGATTTGAATGCAAAGAGCCCGCTGTGGGGGCTCGCCCTGAGCTGCCGATGCGGCGCAAGCGCGCTTATCCTTTGCCGCAGATCCCGCATCTTACCCGGATGTGCGCCAGACCCGCTGGCGTCAATCGACTTGCATAGGAGGAGGAATCATGGCAAACACCAAGAAATGCGCAAACGCAGCCTGCACTTGCGTTCCGGCAGACAAGTCAAAGTATTGCAGCGCTCACTGCGAGGGTGTAGCCGACAAAGTTGAAATCGCCTGCCAGTGCGGCCACGCGAGCTGTGGGGGAAACGTCAGATAGCCTCCCGCCGGTTGAGAACAACCACGCGCGGTTTCGTCCCATTCTGACAAATCGGCAACTGCCCGCGGAAGCAGCGGTTGCGGGCGCAATCCTCCGCCCGGCGCCCTCACCCGCTCACCACTCGCGCGCGGGGAGGGCTAGCCATCTCCAGCGAACTGCCCCTATTCTTCTTCCTCTTCCACCGGCCGCTTGGCATTGGCGAGAATCTTGTCGGCTACCAGCTGCGGAACGATGTCGTAGTGATGCATCTCCATGCGGTAGCTTCCCTTGCCCTGGGTCATGGATGTGAGCAGCGTGCCGTAGGTAAGCATCTCGGCCATCGGGACTTCCGCGTTGATCACCGTGGTGCGCCCCTTGGATTCCATGCCCTGCACGCGTCCGCGGCGGCTGTTCAGGTCGCCCATCAGGGTTCCGGCAAACTCGTCCGGCGCCTCGATTTCGACCTTCATGATGGGCTCAAGCAGGCACGGCTTCGCAGTTTCCATGCACTTGCGGAAGGCGATGCGCCCCGCCATCTTGAACGACATTTCGTTCGAATCTACGTCGTGGTAGCTGCCGTCGAAGACCGTAGCCTTGAAGTCCACAACTGGATACCCGGCCAGGTAGCCGCGCACCGCCGACTCCACAATGCCTTTCTCCACCGCCGGAATGAAGTTGCGCGGAATGGCCCCGCCGAAAACCTCATTGGCAAATTCGAATCCGCCGCCCCGAGGCAATGGCTCCATCCTGATCTTGCAGTCGCCGAATTGACCATGCCCGCCGGTTTGCTTCTTGTGCCGGCCTTGGGCCTCGGTCTTCGCGCGTATCGTCTCTCGATAAGGCACCTTAGGCGCCTTCAGGGTCACTTCGGCGTGGTAGCGCTTTTTCAACCGGCTCACGATGGTTTCAATGTGCGGCTGCCCGGCTCCGGCAAGCAGAAATTCGTTGGTCATCGGATCGCGGAAAAAGCGGATCAGCAGATCCTCTTCCATCAGTTTGTGGATAGCCGGCGCCAGCTTGTCTTCGTCCGCGCGGCTTTTCGGTTCAATCGCGTAGGTCATGGCCGGCTCTGGTAAGGGGGCCAGATCAACCTGAATGTCGCCTCCCTTTACGCCCAGAACGTCGCCCGTGAGCGTCTCGCGCAGTTTGGCCACCGCGCCCAGATCGCCGGCATGCAACTCAGCAACCTCAAAGGGCTTGCGGCCCTGCATCACGCTCAGATGGCTCAGCCGCTCCTGGCCGCGCCGGGTGTAATTCTCCAGTGTCGCGTCGTTCTTGACCACGCCGCTGACCACTTTGAAGAAGCTGATCCGACCCGCGAACGGGTCTGTCATGGTCTTGAAAACCACCAGCGCGGTCGGCTCGCTATCCTCCACCTTGCGGAACGCAATGCCGTTTCCGGCAGCCACGGCAGCGTCTCCGTTCGTGGCCACAGCCTGCATCGCCGGTGCCCTCACTGCGATCGGTGCGCGCTCGATTGGCGCAGGCGCATACACCTTGATGAAGTCCAGCAGGTGATCCGTGGCCATGTTGGCCAGTCCGCTGGTAAACAGCACCGGGAAGATGCGGTCTTCGCGGATCGCTTCGTGCAACGCGGTGATCAAATGCTGCTCGGGAATCGTGCCCTCGGCGAAGTACTCCTCCATCAACTCGTCTTTGCCCTCGGCGACCAATTCCACCAGCGCCTCATGCGCTTCCTTGGCCTGGTGCGCGATGCTGGCCGGGATTTCGCCGGTAATCTTGCCGCGGCCATCCCCGCCGGGCGTGTAATAGAACGCTTCCATCGTCACCAGGTCCACCACGCCGTGGAATCCCTGGGCATCGGAAATAGGCAACTGGACGGGAACACAGTTGCGGCCCCAGCGCTCGTGTAAATCGTCGATCAGGGCGCTCAGCCCTCCACCGCCGCCGGCCTTGGGATGGTCCATCTGGTTGACCACCACGATGCGGGGGACATTGGCCTCCTCCGCAAATCTCCACACCCGCTCCGTGACGGCTTCAACCCCATTCTGGGCATTGACCAACACCACGGCCGCCTCCACGGGCAGTAGGGCTGCGCGGGCCTCATGACTGAACATATGAAAGCCGGGAGTATCGACCAGGTTGATTTTGACGCCCTGCCACTCGGCAAAGGCCACTGCATTCTGCATGGTTGCGCCGCGGGCTATCTCTTCTTCGTCATAGGCGGTTGCGGCGGTGCCGTCTTCCACGCGGCCTTGGGTCGGCGTTGCTTTGGCGGCATGCAGCAGCGCGGCAATCAAAGTGGTCTTGCCGCTGTGCGCATGCCCGACTACAGCTACGTTGCGGATCTCACTTCCCTGGTACGTTTTCATTAGGTTTCTCCTCGATGATGCGAAATGGCGTGCGCACAGGGCGCGGCGAGGGACTTGAAGCCCCGCGCAATGAAAGTGGATTGTAAGATTTGCGCTGGGCGCAGGGACCTCATAAGGGCGTCCGTCAGGACGTCACCAAGTCCGGGTTGCCGGGCCCCAGGGCCCGGTCTGCCGTCTTCCTCATCCATGCAGAGGGTCTCCGGCAGGCGCCCGGCGGCCGAAAACAACATGTGTGTGCCGGGCGTCTTCCTTAAGAAAAGGGATGCTATCACACAGGGTGTGTGAACGTCCTGTGACTTGACTCACCTGCCGGTCCCGGAGCCGCGAAAGCTCAGATGTTGCATCGCTTTGTGATAGATTCGGCTTACCCCTTGGTCCCCTGTTCCCGGCCACTTTCCCAGTCTGTGACCCGATTTGAGGTGAAAGCCGATGTCCACTCTAGGTGAGACGTTCGCGGTTCCGGTGCTGCCGCCTCCTGCCGGGGACGCGGCCATCAGCGCCTCGGCCCAGCGCAAGGCGTCGCTGCGGCTGCTGCCCCTGATCGGCATCGGCTACGGGCTGGCTTACATGGACCGTATCAACATCAGCTTTGCCTCTCTGCGGATGAACAGCGATCTACACTTCAGCGCGACGGTGTATGGGTTCGGGGCGGGCCTGTTCTTTATCGGCTATGCGGTCTGCGAGGTGCCCTCGAACCTGCTGATGCTCCGCTTTGGCGCCCGGCGCTGGCTGGCCCGCATCATGTTCACCTGGGGCCTGCTGGCCATGGCCATGATGTTCGTGCGCACTCCGCTGGAGTTCTATGCAGTGCGTCTCTTGCTGGGGATCGCGGAAGCAGGCTTCTTCCCCGGAGTCATCTATTACCTCACGCTTTGGTTCCCGGCCAATGCGAGGGCTCGGGCGGTCAGCCGCTTTTACATTGCTCTGCCTCTCGGCTCAACTGTGATGGGCTCTCTGGCTGGGTGGCTGATGGGCCTGGACGGCCGCCTGGGTTTGGCAGGCTGGCAGTGGCTCTTCGTGCTTGAAGGTCTGCCTGCAGTCTTGTTCAGCTTCGTGATTCTCAGCATGCTGCCTGACACGATTACTGAAGCACGCTGGCTGACGCCCGGCGAGAAAGCATGGTTGCAAGGCCGTCTAGATACGGACAGCCGGCATGCCATTCTGGGACACAGCGCTGGAGTGATGCAGGCGCTGCTGTCGGCTAAAGTCTGGATGATCGGCGGGTTTTTCTTCTTTGCCCTCACCTGTTCCTATGCCTTCAACTTTTCGGCCCCAGCCATTCTCCAGATCGTTACTGGTTGGACCATCGCCCAGGTGGGATACGTGGTGGCTGCTTTTGGTTTGGCGGGCACAGTCTCGATGCTCGTCAACGGATCACATTCTGATCGGACGGGCGAACGCGCTTTGCATTGCATCGTGCCTTGCCTGGTGATGGGAGCTGCTTTCCTTGTCGCGGGCTACGCACAGCAACCTTGGCTGGTGGTTGCCTCACTTGCCATCAGCTTTGCCGCATTTACTTCAATGCTGGGCCCTGCCCTCGCCGTGCCTACCCAGTTTCTGGCAGGGCGTGCCTGCGCCGCGGGCATTGCCGCCATGAACACCATCACCATGTTCAGCGGATTCTTAGGCCCCTATTGGATGGGCCTGATGAAGGACGCCACGGGAAGCTACTGGCTGGGACTCCGCGGGCTCGCCATCCCGGCTCTGGCCGCAGCGGGCATCATGTTTCTGCTCACGCGCAGCCTGAAGCAGCGAGTCGCGGCGCGTTTACGCGATGCCGAAGCATTTTGAATAGCTCTGCGCCTGAAATCCGCGATCATCGCAAGATCGGCATCAGGCTGGAATAATCGTCGGTCCAGAGATGAACCTTCGGGTTTTCAGCAGGCCGTCTTACCTTGCCCGCAACCCCTGGCAGTTCGAAAAACGCAGCATTGTCCGTCAGCAGCATCCATGTCGCTGAGAACTCGCCGCGCTGGTCATTGGGATAACTCGTAACGCGCATCGCCGTCATGCCCGCGGCTTTCGCAAGCAGGGCAATCTCAGGCTCAAGATTCACATGCTGATTCGAAACATGGAATGCCAGAATCCCGCCCGGAACAAGTTGCCGCCGGTAAACCGCGATCGCCTGGGTCGTTAGCAGATGCAAGGGAATCGCGTCGCCTGAAAATGCGTCGATGACGAGTACATCGAAGTTCTGTGGAGGCTCCTGCATAAGTGAAGTCCGCGCATCTCCCTCCACGATGCTGACCTGCGCAGCCGAGTCGCGAATATATGTGAAGAGGTTATGGGCGATGGGAGCCACGGCTGGATTGATTTCATAGAAGCGGATTCGGTCGTCGGGCTTTCCATAAGCAGCGATAGTTCCCACGCCCAAGCCGACGACCCCGATGTTGCGCGCACGGCCCGCACAACACATGCGCAATGCAAGACCAACGCCTGAATCCTCGGCATAGTACGTGGTGGGTGTTCGGCGTAACTCTGGGGAAAAGATCTGCGAGCCGTGCTGGATGGCGCCATTGGTCAGTGTGCGCACAGTGGCTCCGGGATACGACAGAGTTTGCCTGACCCGCAGACTGCCATAAAAATTGCGAATGGCAAGCGGTGTATCTCGGCGATAGGCAGTGTGCAGCATAAAGACCAGCACGAGTAGCAGGACGCTGGCCGTTGACCACAAGAGGCGCTGTCCCCAACCGTTGTTCCACGTCACTGCGAGCGCCAGCAGGGCAGTGACAAGAAACGTGAGCGCCAGATCGTAGTTGAACGAAAAGATCACTGGAGACAGGATGCCGACGAGAAAGGATCCCAACGCACCGCCCGCTGCAAACAGCAGGTAGAAGAGGGTAGATTCCGAGGTTCGCTTCGGCCGCAGCGCGTAAGCCTCGGTATGACAGAACAGGCAAGAAATGAAAACCTCAATCAGAAAAAACGAGATGCCGATGCGCATGGGGAGCGAGACATCTACTTGCGCGAGCATGTAGGCGAGTCCGGCGAGCATCACGACGAGGAAACGCGTTACAATCGCGCGCGGAAAAAGCCCGGGAAACTGGAACGCGAGAATCAGGGTGAGCAGATATACCGCGAGTGGTAGAATCCAGAGCAGCGGAATCGCCGCAATGTTCGCGGTCAGGTAACTTGTCACCGCGGCCAGTTGCATGGCGGCGCCCATCGGTAGCAGCCCCCATAGCAACTTGTGAGCCAGCGGCGCTGGAGCAATCTCCGATTCGTCTTCCTGTGCCGGTTGCGAAGAAGCAACTGTCGCCACGCGCGTTTTCCATGCCAGGATTCCGGATAGAAGCGCAAACGCAGCGAACCCGCAGCACCACACCAGACGCTGCGCCTTGAGCGTGAAGTGCGGTTCGACGATCGTCGGATAAAGAGCGAGAGCAAACAGAGATGCCAGGTTCGACAGCGCAAAGAGTCGGTACGGAATGCCGCGCGTCTCAAGCCGGGCAAGCCAGACCTGTAATAGCGGGCTGGTTGCGCCGAGCATCAGGAAGGGAAGTCCGATGGAGATGCTGAGTGCCCAGAAGATGGACACGATGGGATGGGTCGAGCCGAGGTTGATGGTTTGAATGGACCAGGCAATTGCAGAAGCGGTGGCCAGCATCAGCAGGGCGAAATGGAGCATCCAGCGCGAACGTTGCGCAAGCCAATGAGCATAGAGATAAGCGACAAGGAGTGCCGTCTGAAAGAATACGAGGCAGGTGATCCAGACTGCGGCAGAACCGCCGAATACAGGCAACAGCTGCTTGGCCGCGATCGGCTCGACGAGAAAAAGCAGAAACGACGCGAGAAACACAGTGCTACCGAAGAGCAATCGCGAAGCAGACATGCGCAACCTCAAGGGTTCTTGCGGAAGTTCCATTGTGCCTGCTGGATCAACCGCAAGTCTACGCCGCTCCCTGTTGCCAGGATCGTTAGAGTTTCGCGGAATCGAAGAACTGAATCGGTGCTATACAGTGGCGGCTGCGGGCAGGATTTCGTCCACGTCGATCCACTGGGTCGGATAGTTGCCGGTGTAACAGGCAGTGCAGTAACCCGTGTGGTCGCCGCCACAGCACTTAAGCAGGCCTTCGAGAGATAAGTAGGCCAATGAGTCGGCCTCAATAAAACGGCGAATCTCCTCAATGGACTTATTAGCCGCGATCAGGTCGCGCTTACTGGGCGTGTCTACGCCATAAAAACACGGCGAGATGGTGGGCGGGCAACTGATGCGGAGGTGCACTTCCTTTGCACCGGCCCCGCGGACCATGCGCACGATCTTGCGGCTTGTCGTTCCGCGAATGATCGAGTCATCGATCAACACGATCCGCTTGCCCTCAAGCAGGTTGTGAACCGGGTTGAGCTTCAGCCGAACGCCGAAATCGCGCACGCGCTGCTCGGGCTCAATGAAAGTGCGGCCGACGTAATGATTGCGGATCAGTCCGAAGCGGAAGGGAAGTCCCGCTTCTTCCGCGTATCCCAGGGCCGCGGTTACGCCGGAATCGGGCACGGGCACAACCACGTCGGCGGGCACGCCCGATTCGCGCGCGAGCTGACGGCCCATCGCATCGCGGCTCTCCTGCACCCAGCGTCCAAAGATGCGGCTGTCAGGCCGCGCAAAATAGACATGCTCGAAGATGCAGCTCGACTGCGGAAACCCAGTGGCAAACTGGCGGCTGGTTACGCCGTCCTCGGTGACCATGACAAGTTCGCCGGGTAGCACGTCGCGTTCATACTCGGCGCGGAGCAAGTCAAAAGCGCAGGATTCAGATGCGAATACGATGGTGTCGGGGCCATCCGGGTTCTTGAGGCGGCCCATCGACAACGGACGAAACCCGCGTGGATCGCGGGCGGCAAAAATTCGATCGCGGGTCATCATCACAATCGAGAAAGCGCCTTCGACTTGCGACAGTGAATCGGCAATGCAATCCACAAGCGTGCCGGCCTTGGAGTGTGCGATGAGCTGGACGATGATCTCGGAGTCCGAAGTAGTCTGGAAGTACGCCCCCTCGCGCTCAAGCCGCGTGCGCACATTGCCCAGGTTCACCAGGTTGCCGTTGTGTGCAATCGCGATGAGGCCTTTGGTGGAATCCACGCGAATGGGTTGCGCATTCAGCAGCGCGGAGTCGCCGGTGGTGGAGTAGCGCGTGTGGCCGATGGCCATCTCGCCGGGGAGCTTGGCCAGCACGTCATCGGTAAATATTTCGGACACCAGGCCCATGCCCTTGATGTTGGCCAGGTGCTGTCCGTCAGCGGTAGCAATGCCAGCCGATTCCTGACCGCGATGCTGCAAGGCGTAGAGCGCCAAATATGCCTGCCGCGCAGCATCGGGATGGCCATGAATGGCAACCACGCCGCACTCTTCGCGCAGCTTAAAATCAGTACTTTCCGCGTCCCCCACAAAGCTTGTCATCCTGAGCGAGTCCGCCGCAGCGGACGAGTCGAAGCACCTGCGGTTCTGCGATTCTCGCAAGGACTCGGTCACGTCGGTCATGCCTGCCACGCCCTGAAAGAGAACCCGGCTCATGCCGATACCTCGCCGTGAAGGGTGGCCTCGAGCGATTCAGCCCAGGGTTTTCGAATCTCCGCCAACGGAGCCGAGATAAACACATCGCCATAGACCGAGATATTTAGCTTGTCCCCCCCGGTCGTCCCGATGCGAGCCGAATGAAATCCGAAATGATCCGCCAATTCTTCGATCGCGCCGATTTGACTGGGCTCGGCGCTTACGATCACGGTAGAGGCCGGCTCAGCGAAGAGGCCGAAGAGCGGATGAACCATAAGCGCCTGCTCCTGCTCGATGGTAGCTCCGATGCTTTTTCCAAACGTGGCCTCAGCCAGCGCAACAGCGATTCCACCGTCGGCGAGGTCGCGAGCGGAGTGAATCAGTTGGCGCTGAGCCATCTCGGCCAGCAGGGTGTGTAGGTCGGCTTCAGCGTCGAGATCAAGCGGTGGAGGCTGACCCCAGATGCCGCCGAGCACCACCTTGGCGTACTCCGATGAGCCGAACGCAGTGAGTTCGGTGGTGACGGAGATGTTCTCTTCCGCATCGCTTTCCGGCGCGATCGGCTCAGCGTGCCCCACGATGTTGTGGTTGATCGCTTCTTCATTGAAAGGCACTTGCAGGTCGGGGTTGGGCTCTTCACCTGAAGGGATTGGCCAAAGCAGCAGAATGGCATCTCCCCCTTTTGGGAAATCAGCCGGAACAGCCTTCGTCACATCATCCAGGATGCCCACGATCCCCAATACCGGCGTCGGATAGATGCCCTCGCCGCGAGTCTCGTTGTAAAGGGAAACATTGCCACCGGTAATGGGCGTTCCCAATGCAATGCAGGCTTCCGCAATGCCGTCAATCGCGGCTGAAAGCTGCGCCATGATCTCCGGCTTCTCGGGATTGCCGAAGTTGAGGCAGTTTGTTGCTGCAACTGGAGTCGCGCCGGTGCAGGCGACCTTGCGCGCAGCCTCGGCTGCGGCATGCATCGCTCCCAGTTTGGGGTTGAGATAAGCCCAGCGGCCGTTGCCGTCGAGAGCCATCGCAAGCCCGCGCTCATGGCCGGGCGTGCCTGTACCCTTGATCCGCATCACGCCCGCTTCGCCTCCCGGCCCTTGCACCGTGTTGGTCTGCACCATGGTGTCATATTGCTCGTGAACCCAGCGCTTGGAACTGATGTTGGCGCTGGCCAGAAGCTTTTTAAGGTCGGCCAGAAAGTCGCGGTCCTTTTCCAGTTCGGCCAGCACATCCTCGGGAGGTTCAAGCGGTATGGGCGCCTTCCAGGTACCTACCGGCCGATGGTAAAGCGGAGCATCGTCCGTCAGCGACTGGTTGGGAATATCTGCAACCAGCACGCCATGGTGGCGGATGCGCAGCCGTGATTCGGGCTCAACCGTGCCCACGATCACCGCGTCCAGGCCCCACTTGGCAAACACGCGAAGCACTTCGTCTTCCCGGCCCTTTTCGGCGACCAGCAGCATCCGCTCCTGGCTCTCGGAAAGCATAATTTCGTACGCGCTCATGCCGGTTTCGCGTTGCGGCACTAGATCGAGCTCTACATCCAGCCCCACGCCGCCACGCGCGCCCATTTCGCAGGTTGAACAGGTGAGGCCGGCAGCGCCCATGTCCTGAATGCCGACAATGGCGCCAGTCTTCATGGCTTCAAGGCAAGCCTCAAGCAGCAGCTTCTCCATAAAAGGATCGCCGACCTGGACGTTAGGCCGCTTGGCCTCGGTGCCCGCGTGAAACTCTTCGCTGGCCATGGTCGCGCCGTGGATGCCGTCGCGGCCCGTTTTGGCGCCTACATAGATGACCGGATTGCCCGCTCCGGTCGCCTTCCCATAAAAGATCTCGTCTTTCCGGACCATGCCAAGGGCAAATGCGTTCACCAGCGGGTTACCGCTGTAACTTGCTTCGAACTTGGTTTCGCCGCCCAGGTTCGGCACGCCAAAGCAGTTGCCGTAGCCCGCAATTCCGCTGACAACTCCTTCGACGATGGAGTGGTTCTTGGCGACCAGCTCCGGCTCAGTGCCCCGCTCCGGCTCGATCGGCCCGAAACGTAGCGAATCCATCACCGCCAGTGGCCGCGCACCCATGGTAAAAATGTCCCGCAGAATGCCGCCCACTCCCGTGGCAGCGCCCTGAAAAGGCTCGATATAGCTGGGATGATTGTGGCTCTCGATCTTGAAAGCGCACGCCCACCCGTCGCCTACGTCGATGATGCCCGCATTCTCTCCCGGACCTTGCACGACGCGGTCGCTCTTGGTGGGCAGCCGCTTGAGGTGCACACGGCTGGACTTGTAGGAACAGTGCTCACTCCACATAACACTGTAAATGCCCAATTCAGTGAGAGAAGGAACCCGGCCCAAGGCTGCCAGAATGCGGTCGTACTCGTCCGCGGTGATGCTGTGTTGAGCCAGCAGTTCCGGGGTTACCGCAACCGGCTCGGGAATGACTGCAGAGGAGGCGGTGGTCATCACGATTGCCTCCATTGTCGCACGGGAGTCACACTCGAATCTCCCAGGGCGCATGTGGAAAGCCCGTCAGCTACCCTTCCAAACCTGCGAGGAAAATGATTGTGCCGCGAAGGACCGACCCCGTGACTATCG
>OCTA010002991.1_pt1 | contig 15126 bp, 16 predicted proteins | sample 1538991 | NCBI WGS metagenome assembly OCTA01 (sample SAMEA3539302, study PRJEB22396) | soil metagenome | biome: tundra; feature: field; material: soil | place: USA | collected 2010-05 | depth 0.15 m | reverse complement strand
TAGTGAGCCGCGCGCGTAAGCGAGCGGGTGAGTTCCCCAAAACGGTTAAGCACCCCTCCTGCCTGTCTACGCCCGCCACGATTCCGGCTGTGGTAGAATGCGCCATTCCATGCGCTTCCTGGATCTGGCGGTCATCCTCGCCTATCTGATCGCCATCACCTGGTTCGGGGCGCGCTTCCGGAAAGGCCAGACCAGCCTTGGCGATTATTTCCTGGGAGGCCGCCATGCGCCCTGGTGGGCCATCGCTCTGTCGATTGTATCCGCGGAAACCAGCACCCTGACGATAGTGGGCACACCCGGACTTTCCTTCGCCGGAAATCTCGGTTTTCTGCAGCTCGTCTTCGGATATCTGCTCGGCCGCGTAGCCGTCTCGCTGCTGTTTCTGCCCCACTACTTTCGCGGCGAGATGTTCACCGCCTATGAATTGATGCGGCGCCGTTTTGGCCAGCGCATCCGCCGCCTGACCGCGGCAATTTTTCTGGTCACCCGTGCCTTGGCGGAAGGCGTGCGGGTGTTCGCCATTTCGCTGGTCGTCTCCATCGTGCTGGGGACCGGCGAAGCCGCCTCCATCGTCCTGATCGTCTGCCTGACGCTGTTTTACACATTCGAGGGCGGCATGACCGCCGTGATCTGGACCGACGTGGTGCAAATGGGTCTATACGTGATAGGCGCAGTCGTCAGCCTCTTCGTGATTCTGGCCAAGATCCCCGGCGGTTGGATGCACGTCGCCACGGTGGCCGGCGAGGCCGGCAAACTGCAGGTTTTCGATTTCAGATTCTCGCCCACGATGCAGTTCCTCTCCCAGAAGTATTCGTTCTGGGCTGGCCTGGTGGGTGGTTGCTTCCTCACCATGGCCAGCCATGGTACCGATCAGCTCATGGTGCAGCGCCTGCTGAGCGCCCGCAATGAGGCGCAAAGCCGCCGTGCGCTGCTCGCGAGCTGGCTGGTAATCTTTTTCCAATTCAGCCTGTTTATGGCCATTGGCGTGGCGCTGTTCGTTTACTATCGGGAGGCGCATCTGGTTGGGCCGCGCGAGTTGGATCGCATTTACCCGGAGTTCGTCTGGCGCCATCTGCCGGCGGGTGTGGCCGGCTTGGTGACAGCGGCGATCCTGGCCGCCGCGATGGCCAACCTGAGCGCCGCGCTGAATTCGCTGGCGTCCACCACGGTGATCGATTTCGCGCGCTGGAGGCCGGTGGGTGAACGCCGCACCGAGGCCGGGTCCCTCAAACTGGCGCGTACCATGACCGTAGTATGGGGCGTCGTCCTGGTCGCCATCGGGATGATTGCCCACCGCTGGGGATCGGTGCTCGAATCGGGCCTCTCCATCGCGTCGGTGACGCTGGGTCTGTTGCTAGGAGTGTTTCTACTGGGTGTGCTCACCCGGCGCGTCCGCGAATGGGCTGCCATGGCCGGCGTATTGGCCGGACTCGCCGCAGTCCTGTACGTACGTTTTGCCACACCCATCGCTTGGACTTGGTGGGTGCCGATCGGTTCGACAGTCACCTTCGCCGCCGGATATGGCGCGTCGTTTTTCCAGTCCAGTACTCCCGAGGTTTCCCGATGAATGAATCAAAGGTAATAGAACTCCGGCGGGACCTGGGACTCTGGGGCGCCATCTCCATCGTGGTCGGCACCGTGATTGGAAGCGGCATTTTCCTGGTGCCGCGCGCCATGGTGCTGCGGGTGGGCTCGCCGTCGATGGTCTTTGTAGTCTGGGTCTTTGGCGGGCTGTTGTCACTCTGCGGCGCGCTGAGTTACGCCGAACTGGCCGCCGCCATGCCCGAAGCGGGCGGAGAGTATGTCTACCTTAGGGAAGCCTATGGCCCGCTCTGGGGTTTTCTGTATGGTTGGACACAAATGTGGGTAGCTAAGAGCGGGTCTATCGCCACTCTGGCCACTGCCTTCTTCTACTATCTGACGAATTTCTTTCCCTTACTCGATGGCGTTTTCTACACCGTGCCGCTGCCGCTCGGAGCACACGGCGCGCCGCTCGATCTGCGCTACGGACAACTGCTGGCCATGGCGCTGATTCTCTTTCTGGCCGGTGTGAATTATTTCGGGGTGAAGTTAGGAGGCGAGGTACAGATTATAGTCACGATTGTTAAGGTACTGTTAATCGCCTTTATTGTCGTGGCCGGTCTGGGCTTCGGAAAGGCGCATGCGCCGGCGCCCGCGTCCGTCCCGCATCCGCTCACTATCGCCGGATTTTTCGCCGCGTTGGTGGCGGCTCTGTGGGCCTACGATGGCTGGAATAACGTCAGCATGGTGGCTTCCGAGATCCGCCAGCCGCAGCGCAGCCTGCCGCTGGCGCTCATTGGCGGCACGTTGGCGGTTATCGCCATCTATCTGACCGCCAATGCCGCCTATTTCCACGTGCTTTCCGCGCAGCAGGTCGGTTCGAGCGAGCGGGTGGCGGCGGACATGATGCGGCGGGTCGTGGGCGGTTGGGGAGCCCACGCGGTTTCCATTGCCGCCATGATCAGCATTTTCGCGGCGCTCAACGGCTCCATTCTCTCGGGCGCACGAGTGCCCTACGCCATGGCACGGGACCGGCTCTTTTTTGCATCGGTGGCCAAAGTCAATGCCGCATATCACACGCCGGGAGTTTCCATATTAGCGCTCAGTGCGTGGTCCGCTCTGCTGGTCCTGTCCGGACGTTACGAACAGCTCTTTACATATGTAATCTTCGCGAGTTGGATTCTATATGGCATGACTACAGCGGCGGTCATCGTACTACGGCTTAAGAAACCCGATCTACCCCGACCTTACAAAACCCTAGCCTATCCCGTACTTCCGGTACTCTTTGTGCTCGTTGCCATCTCCCTAGTACTATCGACTCTATTTGATTCTCCGCGGGAATCCCTGCTTGGATTAGGCTTCATTTTCCTTGGATTGCCCTTCTATTTTTATTGGAAACGCCGGCTCGCTTGAGGCATCCATTGGTCCTATTGGTTCTAAAACTGCTTTGGGACTCTTTTAGTCCATAAATAGTCAATTGACTACTTGATATTCTTCGCACATTACGTTAAAAAAGATGTGAAGCCGGTGTTGTGGGCGTACCTTTGCAAATCACGCAACGGCGAGCTAAACTACACAAGTCACGGACTTCGGAGAGAACAGAATGGACGTCGCCAAGATTCTCGTGGAATTACGTCAAGAACGAGAGCAAATCGAAGAAGCAATTTTAAGCCTGGAACGCCTGGCCAGGGGCCGCGGCCGCAGACGCGGGCGGCCACCATCCTGGATGGCCGAGATTACGGCCAAACGGCGCGGCCGCCCGCCGGGCAGCAAAAATAAAACCGCTGTGAAGTCCGCCGGCGCCACCACCATCGGGTGATGGATGTGGGGCACGCTATCCAGCCTGCTATCCAGCCTGCGGGGTGCCCTTTTGGGCCCGCTTTCCAGCGGGCAGGCCCTTGGGACCCGCAATTCGCGCTAGGGTGATGCCTGCTGGAAGCCGATCGCTGAAAGCTGCCTAAAGCGTCTGGGGGGCCTCTCCCACCTTGACGCGTACACGTTGCGTGCGACCGTTGCGGTAAACCGTGAGATCCAGCGTATCCCCCACCCGCTTCCGGTTCAGGGCACGCTGTAGCGCATCTTTGCTTTCCACCGGATTGCCGTCCACCGCGATAATAAAATCGCCGCCGATACCGATCTGGTAGACCCCAGCTATGGCTCTTCGTGTCGGACCGCGCAAACCAACTTCCGAAGCCGGCGATCCCGCTTCGACTTGCTGGATCAGCAGACCGCCCTCGTTCGGCAAGCCCAGGTCGTCCGCCGCATCGCCCGAGATGTAAATAGTCTGAATCCCCAGATACGGCCGGGTTACACGTCCCTTCGCCTGAAACTCGTCCAGCATCGCTTTGGCGCGGTTGATGGGCAGCGCGAAGCCGATCCCGATGTTTCCCTGCGGCCCGTAAATTGCCGTGTTGATGCCGATTACGGAGCCGTGCGAATCCAGCAATGGTCCGCCGCTGTTGCCCGGATTGATGGCCGCATCGGTCTGGATCATGTCCTCCAGGCGGTGCCCTTCTTGCGGTTGCAGGGTCCGCCCCAGGGAACTGACGATTCCGGTGGTCAACGTGCCTCCGAATCCAAATGGATTGCCGATGGCCAGCACCTTCTGTCCCACTTGCAGACTGTCGGAATCGCCCAACTTCAGAAACGGCAATTGGTGGTCGGCTTGTATTTTCACCAGCGCCAGGTCGTTGCGCGGGTCCGTCCCGAGCACCCTGGCTTTGTATTGCTTCTTGTCGCCGGCCAGTGTCACGGTCAACTGCTGGGTGCCCGAGACCACATGGTTGTTGGTCAGAATCAACCCGTCCGGCTTGACCACAAAGCCCGAACCGGTGCCTTCCTGCGGATAGACCTGGAAGAAGAAATCCTCGCGGTATACGATGCTGGTAATATTGGCCGTGGCCGGCCGGGCCAGCTTGTAGATTTCGATATTGTTGTTCTCGTCCGCGCTGAAGCCCGCCGAATGCGCCGCGTTCGGCGCCATCCACAGCCGCTCCGCTTGCCGGATCGGCTGCCACAACCGGCCGGGATTCCAGTTTGCCACCGAAGTCGCATACCAGAAGCCGCCCACCAGCGCGGCGGCCCAAATGAAAGGTCGCATTCTCATTGTTGTTCTATTCTCCGCAACGATTCATAGACCGCGCGCGTCTGGCGCACGGTCTCCTCTTTTGTGCCTGAAGCATCTATGACGAAATCCGCGAACTTGAGTTTTCCGGCGAGCGGCATTTGGCGCATGAGGCGCGCCAGCACCTCTTCGCGCGCCGCGCCGTCGCGCTTCATCGACCGTTGCACTTGCTGTTCCACATCGCAGGTCACCACGACCAGCTTATCGAACCGCTGGTAGCTGCCGGTCTCAATCAGGATGGCCGCCTCCACGACGGCGATCCCGTGCGGATCCTCGGCGGCCACCCGCGCCAGCCATTCCTCTTCCCGACGCAGGACTGGCGGATGCACCAAGCTGTTGAGCAACGCCAGCCGCTCGGGCTTTCCGAAGACCTGCGCCGCCAAAGCGCGCCGGTCGATGGCCCCAGCCTCGCCCAGCACGCCGGAGCCGAATTCACGCATTACTGGCGCGTAGGCCTCACCCCCCGGCAGCAGGACTTCGTGCCCCAATCGATCGGCCTGCAGCACGTGGCAGCCCAACTGCGCCAGCGTCTCGCCCACAAAACTCTTGCCGCATGCCAGTCCGCCCGTGAGCCCTACTCTCAACACAATCCAATGATAGCGGCTTCGTGGTGGGGCAGGCGCTTCCGCCGGCCTGGAACAACGTCAGAACGTGCGCTTCCCGATAACACTGCCGGCGCGCTACAGCCTCGCAAAAAGCTGTGGTTGGGACCGGATCGTGAACATCGGCAGCGGCGGCGCCCTCTTCACCGTCGGCCAACCCGTCAGGCAAGGACAACGGGTCGAATTGTGTATCGGCTGGCCCGTCCTGCTGCACGAAAAGGTGCACTTTTGAATTTGGTCGCGGCGGGAGTCGTCGTGCGCGCCGAGGAGGGCCGCGCCGCGGTGAGGTTCGACCACTGCAGCTTCCGGACTGCCAGTTCCGCCTTTCGCCCGGCAGGCGCTGTTGCCGGAACTCCGCGGCGGCGCGGAGTCTCACGGGTGAGATGCCGCCACGAACCGGTATCCCACCCCGCGCACCGTCAGCAGGTGCCGCGGATGCGTGGGATCGTCTTCGATATAACGCCGCAGCCGCACGATGAAATTATCGATGGCCCGCGTATCGGTGTCTTCGTGCAGGCCCCACACCTCTTCCAGCATGGCCCTCCGCGATACCGGTTTGCCCTCGTGCCGGATCAGGTACCGCAAAACGTTGGCCTCCATCAAGGTCAGCGGAAATACCTGGTCGCGCACGTGCAGCTCCAGCCGGTCGAAGTACATCGACTTGTCGCCGAAGGTGAATGTCTCGTCCGGCACGGCATGCGGCTCGGTCACGTGATTCATCGACGCGCGCAACCACTCGCGGCGCCGCAGCAGGCCGCTGATGCGGGCGATCAGAATCGCCAGTTCGAAAGGCTTGGTCAGGTAGTCGTCGGCGCCCGCCGCGAAGCCCCGCAGCACATCGTCCGGGTGGCCGCGCGCCGTCAACATCAGCGTGGGAACGAACTGCCCGCTATGCCGCATCTCGGACATTACGTCGAAGCCGTCTATGCCGGGCAACATCACGTCCAGAATCACCACATCGAACGGCGGCGATTCGGGCCGCAACACCCCCAGCGCGGCTTCGCCGGTGTCCACCACCTGCACCTGATAGCCTTCCGCCTCCAGGTTGAATCGCAGCCCTTCGGCCAGGTGCTGCTCGTCTTCCACTACCAGAATCCGGCTCATTTCACAATGGGAAGCTGCAGAACGAAAGTGGCCCCGTGCCCCGGACCCTCGCTCTCGGCCCAGGCGCGGCCGCCGTGCCGTTTGGCCACGGACCGCACGATAAACAGGCCCAGTCCCGTCCCCTTCACGCGCGTCGCCAGCGCGCCCGGCACCCGGTAAAAGCGCTTGAAGATCCGCTTCAGCTCGGTCTTCTCGATGCCTGGTCCGTGGTCGGTCACCCGCAACGCCACATAATTCCCTTCGACCCTGGCCGTCTCCACCGTAACCCGGACATCGTTGCCCGAATACTTCACCGCGTTGTCGATGAGGTTCGAAACCGCCGCCTGCACTTCGTCCGCATCGCCCACGATTGTGACCGGCGCACCGGGACGATACTGCAGCCCTTCCGGCGAAACCTTATGCAGCGCGCGCACCCGCTCGACGCACTGCTCGATCACTCGGCCCAGATCGATGCGTGACACGTTCAGCCGCCGGCTGGATGCGCCGATCCGCCCCGTGCGCAGCACCTGTTCGATGGTTCCCAGCAGCCGTTCGCTGTCGTCCACCATGATGCGATAGAACTCCAGGCGCTTGGCGTCGTCCACCGAGCGCGTCTGCAGCGTTTCCAGATACAGCCGGATGGAAGCGATGGGGGTCTTCAGTTCGTGCGTGACCGCGTTGATAAAGGCGTCGTGCTGGGCGTTGCGCCGGATCTCGCGCACCAGGAATATCGTGTTGAGCACTATGCCGCTGATGATAGCCGTCATCAGCAGGGCGCCTAAGAGCAGCAGGATACCGTGACGCCAGTTCAACAGGACCCAGCCGACATACAGCAGGATGATGACACAGATCAGGCCGGCGCCCAGCGCGATGAAGAAAGCGATCGACTTCTGGCGTCCGGCGACTACCACAACTCTAGCTTAATATGTTGCGCACGTCCCCAGACCTGCCGTGTCCACACTCTTGTGGACGATTGCGTGCGGCACGCAAGGGTTTCCATGGGCCTGCGGCCCATCCAAAGTGATGAAAACCTCTGCACAATAGTGAACAGCCCCCGCGAATGGGGGAGGGTTTTCGACGGTGCGTGCGCCACGCCGGATTTCCAGACTCCCGCGTCTGAAAATCCGGCACGCCGCGCCCGTCTAGCCGCCCCGCGCTCCCGTGTTTTCATTCGCATACACCCAAGGTCCCTCACGTGCCTTCCCCTTGGCGGAGGCAAATCGTGTCCCTCTTGAATTGGAGCGATCCGGAAACCACCTGGCTCAACATCACTAACATCGTCCTCGGCGGCGTCGTCGTCCTCTGTGTTGTCATCATGCTGGGCGGCATCGCGCACGAGTTCATATCGCGCGCGCGCAAACACCGCCGCATCGACGCGGAGCTCGACCGCGACATGCGCCTGTTCAACGACGATCGCGCGTTCGAATCCCCCAGTCTCGGCCTCACCATGGCCGACGGCGGCGAGAAACGCAAACTATGAATTGCCCATTTCTCAAGGAAGCGCGCGTCAAGTACTGCGACAAATCCGCGTTCCGGAAGATGATCCGTATCGCCGGCAATGTCGCGCAAGAAACCTGCTCGTCGCCGCGCTATAAGCAGTGCGCGGTGTATGGGCGCTATGCGGAAGATTCCCAAGACCCGCAATGCCCCTATCTGCGCGAATCGCTCGCGCAGTATTGCGCCGCCTCCGCCGTCTCGCGATTCATTCCGTATAGCGAGCCGCTGCTGAGCCGTTGCGGCAGCGACTCCTACCGCTATTGCGACGAGTACCTGGGTACGGCCAATCCGCCAGCCCAGGCCGCCGGCGGGAAGCGCGATGCTTCGGTGGGCGGCATCCGCGTGCCTACCTGGCTGCACTATTCCGCCAACCACATGTGGCTGGACGCGGCCAAAGGCGGATCGTGTCACCTGGGATTGGACGCGTTTCTCACCCGCGTCCTGGGCACCGTGGAGCGGATCACTTTCCTGAAGCAGACCGGCGTCCACCGCCCCAGCGCGGTGCTCACGGTGCGCGGCGTCGATCTGGAAGTTGTCTTTCCGAATCCGATCCTGCTGACCGCATCCAATTTGTATCTGCGCGCGAATCCCGCCAAGCTCACCGCCGACCCTTACGGCATGGGCTGGCTTTTTCAAGGCGTGCAGTTGCCCGGCCAGCCGCCCGTGACTTCCGGCCTGATTCGCGGCGATGCCATTCTGCCATGGATCGAGCGCGAAATCGGCCGCATGTCGGCTTTTCTCGCGGAATGCTGGATTTCCCGCCACGGCGCGAGCCTGATGAACGATGGCGGGGTGTTCAGCCCGGATGTACTGCAGCAGCTCCACCGTGAGGAAACGCTGCGACTGTTCCACGAATTCTTCTGGGGCTTAAGGGAGGCAGGCAATGTCAGTTAGCTTTCCCAATATTGGAAATGCTCCAGAGGCTTGTGGGGCAGACCCCTGGTCTGCGACCTGGTCTGCGACCTGGTCTGCGCGGGTCCCCCTGGACCCGCCCTCCGCACAACGAAAACTGGCCTTAATGGTGTAACTATGTTTCAAAAGCATCGCGGAAAAATCCTCTTTCTGGCGGGAGTGCTGGCGGCCCTGGCAGTGGGCTGGCGCGGCTTTCCGGTAGTGCTGTTCGAGCGCGTGCCGCAGCCAGTCGAATTCAGTCACAAGATCCACGCCGATAAGGCCGGCGCCAAATGCGACGATTGCCACTCTCTCCGCGAGGACGGCACTTTCGCGGGCGTGCCCGCGCTCGACAAATGCTCCGGCTGCCACGCGCAGCCCATGGGCACATCCGCGCAAGAGAAGCGCTTCATCGACGGCTATGTGACGCCCAACCGCGAGATTCCCTGGCAGGTCTATGCGCGCCAGCCCGAGAATGTCTATTTCTCGCACGCCGCCCACATCAAACTTGCGCATCTGGATTGCCGGCAATGCCATGGCGCGCAGGGCGAGAGCGATACGCTGGGCCCCGCCCGTGTGAACCGCATCAGCGGCTACAGCGGATCGCCCGATTTTCAGAATATGGATGCCTGCGAGGACTGCCATCGCCAGCGCGGCGCGGCCAACAGTTGCCTGGCCTGCCACAAGTGAGGGATCTTATGGGGTTCACGCGACGCGATCTTCTGACATTCACGGGCGGATCGGCCGCCGGACTGATGCTTACGCCGGTGCCCTGGAGCCTGCTGCGCGACACGGCGGTCTTGTCGGAAAACTGGCCCGGAATTCCGCAGCCGCCACACGGCGAAATCCGCACCCGCTACACCACGTGCACGCTCTGCCCGGCGGGATGCGGCGTGCGCGCCCGCTGCGTCGGCGATCGGCCGGTCAGCCTCGCCGGTGTACCAGGACATCCGGCCAGCCGCGGCGTCCTGTGCCCGGCCGGCCTGGTGGGACATCATCTCGCATTCTGCCGCGACCGCGCAACCGAGCCTTTGGCAAACGGCAAGCCTGTCGCGATCGAGCGCGCCGTGGCGGCTGTCTCCTCTGCCATTGCCGCGTGCGGGCCGCGCGAATCCGTGGGCATCCTCGATCCCCGGCCCGGCCGCGCAGCCTCGCTGGTCTATCGCCGCTTTCTGGCCGGGCTGCCCAACGCAGTCCACTGCGCACCGCCAGATGCGCAGCCGTTCGGCCCCTTCGGTATCGATCTCGAAAACACCCGCGCCATCCTCAGCTTCGGCGCGCCGGTTCTGGACGGCTGGCTCAGCCCAGGCCGTGTGCTCGCCAATCGCAGCCACTTCCAGTTGATTCAAGTCGAGCCGGCCTACTCGCGCACCGCATCGCTGGCCGATCTGTGGGTGCCGGTCCAGCCCGGTAGCGAAGAAGCCTTCGCCGAGGCCGTGGCTCGCGCGCTACGGGGGGAAACTGTCGACGCCCGCGCCGCCGAAGTCGCCCGCCTACTGCTCCGGAACAAGCCCGCCATCGCGATCGGCGGCGGTGCGGCTGTCGCCAAGCTCAATGCGATCCTCGCCAGCGTCGGTCGGCCCGGCGGATTTCTCCCCCGCCGCGACTTCACCCCCGCCACCGATATCGCCGCCGTGCCCGATCATTCCATCCGCGTCCTGCTGATCGAAGAAGCCGCCGGCACCGAGCCTCTTCCGTGCGATCTCTTGCAGCGCAAACTCGTCCCGCACAATTCCGTACTGGTGGCGCTCACGCCCTGGCTGGATGGCTACGCGCAGCACGCCGATTATTTGATCCCGGCGCCCATGTACCTTGAGTCGCTGGATGAAGCGCCCACCCCCGCGGGCTCCACTGTAGCGGGCTTCAGCCTGTCGCCCGCCCTGCTCGCCGCCCCGCCCAAGCTCACCGCGCCCGCCGAAGTCGTTCTCCGCCTGGCGCACGATTCCGCTACTTACTCCGATGTCCTGAAGCAGCGCGTCGCGGCCCTCAAGAAAGATGGCCGCGGCACCGTCTTCACCTACCCGGACGCGAAATCCACGCGCGTCTCCGATATCGCTTCCGCCGGCGATCTGTGGAAAGCGATGCTGAGCGGCGCCGTGTGGCTCGACGATAGTGGGGCAGGCCCTCGGCCTGCGGCGGCCTCCCAGACCGCCCGGCTGCCTCCAGTACCAGCCCCCACGCCCGAATATCCCCTGATTCTCATTGCCGCCGATAGCCCGCCGCCGCACGGTTCTCCGCTGATGAGCAAGCTCTATAGGGAATCCGGCCTGCGCCGCTCCACCAACGCCGCCACCGTACATCCGGAAACGGGCCGCGATCACGGCCTTGCGGACGGCTGCCGCGCCATCGTGAAGAGTCCAGCCGGCGCATTCACGGTGCAGGTGATCTTCGATCCGGCTGTGATGCCCGGAGTGATCGAGATGGTGGGGCAGGCGGTTTCGCCTGCCAGCATCCGGAGGGCATAAGCTATGAGCGCGACATTATCCAAAACGGCAACCAAACCGGCGCGTTACGGCATGGCGATCGATCTGGACCGCTGCACCGGGTGCGGCGCGTGCATGATCGCTTGCGCGGTCGAAAACAACGTCCCCCCGGCGCGGCCCGAGGCCACCCCCCGCACGGGCATCACCTGGATGCGCGTCTATCAGATCTCCAACGGCGCGCCCTTTCCCGATAGCCGTGCCGCCTTCATCCCCATCCTTTGCCAGCAGTGCGGAAAGGATACGCCCTGCGCCGCGGTCTGCCCGCAGGAGGCTGTCGAAGTCGATCCCGCCACCGGCATCGTGGATCAGATGCCGCAGCGCTGCCTCGGCTGCCGCTACTGCATGGCAGCCTGCCCGTATCACGCCCGCTACTTCAACTGGTGGGACCCGCAGTGGCCACCCGGCATGGAGAAGACTCTCAATCCGGACGTGGCGACGCGCATGCGTGGCGTAGTCGAGAAGTGCAACTTCTGCCACGGCCGTCTGCACGCCGCCCGCGCCCGCGCCGCGGCTGTTGGCCGCCGCGAATTGCGTCCCGGCGAATATGTGCCCGCATGCGTGGAGGCCTGCCCGGCTGCCGCCATCGTATTCGGCGACCTCGACGATCCCGCGAGCGAAGTTGCCGGCCTGTCGCGTGACGGCCATGCGTTCCGCATCCTCGAACGGTTGGGCACCGAACCCAAGATCTACTACCGCACCGCGCGGCCATGGGTCCGCCAGGCCGCCGCGCAGCCGCACGCAGAGAGTGGGGCAGCCAATCCTGGCTGCCGCCGGCTTTCAGCCGGCGAGCCGCCTGAAAGGCGGCTGCGGGCAAAATTGCCCGCCCCACAAGGGAGCGGCCCGCGAAAGGCGCCCGCCCGTGCCTAACGTGGATAACCAACTCATGCCGCGCGGCGTCCGCCGTTCGACGCCGCGTCAATTCCTGCTCTGGATTCTGCCCTGGTTTCTGCTGCTGGCCTTCGGCCTGTATGGCGCCGGCCTCTGCCTTGTCAAGGGGCTCAACCAGACCAACATGGATAACCGCTTCGCCTTCGGCCTCTGGATCTTCCTCGATCTCACCGTCATCGCGCTGGGCGCGGGCGCCTTCTTCACGGGCTTCCTGCTTTACATCCTCAAGAAGACCGAGCTCAAGGCAGTAATCAACAGCGCTGTGGTTATCGGCTTCATCTGTTATAGCGGGGCCGTGGCGGCCCTCCTGGTGGACGTGGGACAGCCGCTGCGCTTCTGGTTCACCTTCTGGCATCCCAACGTCCACTCCATGCTCACCGAAGTGACTTTCTGCATCAGTTGCTATCTCACGGTCTTATTCATCGAATACGTGCCTATCGTCTTAAGAAATCGCAAGCTGCGCCAGATCCCGTCGTTCCTGATCTTCGAGTTCGAGTTGCACAAACTGATGCCCGTGCTGGCGGGCGTGGGCACATTCCTATCGTTCTTCCACCAGGGATCGCTCGGCGGATTGTACGGCGTGCTGCGCGGCCGGCCCTTCGCGTTTCGGGAAGGGTTCGCCATCTGGCCGTCCACGTTTTTCCTGTTCATCCTCTCGGCCGCGGCGGCCGGACCGGCCTTCATTCTGCTCACCACCTGGCTGGTCTCGAAGATCTCCGGCAAGCCGGTGGTCCGGCCCGACGTGCTGCCCCTGCTCGGCCGCATCTCCGGCATCCTGCTGGTCCCCTACATTCTGCTGAAGTCCATCGACACGCTGGTCTGGATCAACAGCACCTCGCCGGCGCGGGGCTTTGCGGCGCACCAATTCTACGCCTGGAAACCGTTTGGCGACTGGATGCTCTTCGCCGAAATCGTGGCCTTCGGATTATTGCCCGCGCTGATCCTGCTGCGGCGCCGCATGCGCGAAAACACTGGCTGGCTCCTCTTCGCGTCCACGCTGGTCTGCCTGGGAATCGCGCTGAACCGCTTCGTGATGACCATTCAGACGCTGGCCCTGCCCACGCTGCCCTTCGATCCATTCATGTCCTACCTGCCAAGCTGGCAGGAGACCGCTACCTTCCTGGCGGTGGTGGCCTACGGCGTTCTCATCTACTCCTTCTCATTCCGCTACCTGACGCTCTTCCCCCAGGAAAAGGATCTGTCATGTTAAGCCACATCATTTTTCTAGGCCTCTTCTACGCAGTCCTGGCGGTGGTCTCCGCCACCATTGCGTTGTCCCTCTTCCGCGCCGCGCGGCATTTCCGCGCCCGCCGCGCCGAAGCCATCTGCTGGCAGGTCACTTTCCCGGATCTGCCCGCGCGCGAACGCGTCTGCCGCCACGAGTTCACCGGCGAATTCCAGCACCGCACCTGCGACAAAGCCTTCGACTGCCGCGAGTGCCAGACGCATGCCGCCCTCGTCGCGAAACGCCCGCCCGACGCAGCGCCGCTGCCGAGGGAAGCCCGCGAAGCCCGGCAAGAGGATGTCTTCGGCCTGGAGTTCCCGCTCGACCGCTTCTACCATCGCGGCCACGCCTGGGCGCATCCCCAACCGGATGGCACGGTCACCGTCGGACTCGATGCGCTCGGCGCGCGCTTGGTCGTCGAGCCGGAAGCGATCGAACTGCCCGCCGTCGGAACCCACATACAAACCAACGGCGCGGCCTGGCAGGTGCGCAAGCGCGGCGCGGATGTGCGCATTCTTTCACCGCTGGATGGCGAAGTAATCGCCACCGGTGGCTCGCAGCACGGCTGGTATCTGAAAGTGAAACCGGATGGCGGCCAGTTGGATGCGCGCCATCTCCTTCGCGGCGCAGAGATCCGCCCCTGGATCGCACGCGAGATGGAGCGCCTGCAAGCCGCGCTGGCTCCCGCCAACCAAGCCCCCACCATGGCCGACGGCGGCGTTCCCATGGACGACATCGCCGCAGGCTACCCGGACGCTGACTGGGACGCAGTCTGCGCGGAGATCTTCCTGCAGCCATAGTCTAATCTGCGTGATAATAGAGTCGTGTACATACCCCGCGGAGTGGCACAGCGAGGCGCCCTCGACGCAGCTATACGCGATATAGTAGGCACGCTTGGACCGGATGTGATCCACGTGCGCTATACGCTTGGCCAGGATTGGACCGGTGACGACGCGATCTTCTTTCGCGTCCTGCTTTCGGATCGTGCAAGCAAGAGAGATCGGCTGTTACAGGTCACCAATCGCGTTAGAGATCGAATCGTGCAGACACTCGAGCCCGTTGAGCAGTGGGGACTGCTCCCTTATTTCGAGTTCAGGAGCCAATTTGGACAAGCTGCTCTGCAAGAGGAAGCCTGGGCTTGAAGCATGGCTTTTGCCGACGATTTGCTGGAGCAGGCCCTGCATCTGGCTAATCGTGAGCGCAAAGGGCCGCGGCAGGCAAGCCTGCGGCGTGCGGTCTCGACAGCCTACTACGCGCTGTTTCATCTCCTCATTTCCGAAGCGACTCTGAACTGGAAACGGGCCGAATATCGCGATGCGCTGGCCCGCGTCTTCGCGCACGGAAAAATGAAGAGCGCATGCCGGAAGAAGATAGGCGAGTTGACCGTATACTTTAAGACCAACCCGCGGGCCAGGCTCCGAGCTAACCGTTGCCCAACACCTGCACAGGGTCGCACAGACCTTCGTTGAGGCGCAGCAGAATCGGCATGTAGCGGACTATGACAATTCCCGCGTGTGGGCACGCACGGCGGTGCTGGCCGAGATTGAGTCCCGTCGCCAACGCGTTCAAAAGCTGGCACGCCATACGAAACGAGAGCGTTGCTCAAGCTTTCCTTGTCTCGTTGTTCGGTGGTAAAGAGCCCGGCAAGGAACAGGTTCCTGTCCCAACAGTGTAATTGAAGTTGAAGGGTTTTAGATGCAGCATGTTGGCGGGGGAGCGGCCCAGCGTGAATCCGATACATCTAATCTTTTGACTCGTCAGAAGAATTCGTGGGTAAGCTCCGGTTCGGGCAGTTTGCCAAGTGAGTGATAC
>OCTA010002990.1_pt1 | contig 15131 bp, 13 predicted proteins | sample 1538991 | NCBI WGS metagenome assembly OCTA01 (sample SAMEA3539302, study PRJEB22396) | soil metagenome | biome: tundra; feature: field; material: soil | place: USA | collected 2010-05 | depth 0.15 m | reverse complement strand
CATGCGCCCGGCGAAACTCGTCGCCATGGGCGCGCACAATGTCGGCGACTTCCAGGGCCGGTCGCATGGAGCGGCGGCCTAGGATTGTGAATCGACAGTGGGTAGCGGGAGCAGGTCTAAGGGACTGGTTGTGGCGCAGACCGTGGTGGTGGCCAGACGAAGATAGCGCGCCGTAGTGGATAGGCTGCGGTGACCCAGCAGAAGTTGAATCCTGCGGATGTCGGTCCCGGCTTCCAGTAGGTGAACGGCGTAGGCGTGTCTGAAGGAATGTGGACTTGTGTGCTTCTGCAGGCCGGCTCTTTCGCTGGCAGCGGCAACAGCGTTGCCGACAGCATCTCGGGTCAGCGGTTGGTGGGGAATTTGTCCTGGGAACATCGACTGCCCCGGCCGCACTTTCCGCCAATAGCAACGGAGAAGTTCCAATAGCCTGGGGGACAACTGGACGTCGCGATCCTTATGGCCTTTACTCAGTTCCATTCGGATCATCATGCGCTGGCTGTCGATGTTGATCGCGCGCAAGATGCACGGCCTCACTGACACGCATCCCGGTGCCGTACATGGTGCTGAAGATGACATGGTGTGGAAAGGAAGGAGCGGCTTGCAGCAGTCGCAGGACTTCTTGCGGGCTGAGGATGACCGGCAAGCGCTGATCCTTCTTGGGGGCGGGAATGTATTGAACAGTCCATTCGCGTTTCAAAGTGACTGAGTAGAGGAACCGGAGCGCGCTGACCGCGATGATTCTGGTTCCAACTGACACCTTCCTTTCGTTGGCCAAGTAGAGTTGATAGGCGCGAATCTCTTCCGGACCTAATTGTTCCGGTGATCTCCCAAAATGCCGGGCGAAGAGGTTCACCTGTTGCAGGTAACTGGTGTGCGTGTTCGGAGCGAAATTACGCACGGTCATGTCGTCGATCATCCGCTGGCGCAAGGGCGAGCCCTTACGGGCGGTCGGAATCAGGTATCCAAACAACGTCGAGTTGCTCATGGGAGCAACGATAGCGGAAGCCTCCCCGAATGAGCCGGTCTCGACGGCTCATGGCATGAGTGCCGTCGTGTGAAATGAAGGCCGAAGCAACGCAATTCCCGCGTAGCGGGTTAGTACAATTCCGTCTTCCAGGGCCTCAATATAGCAATGGAGAATCGCCTCCATTAGGATCGCGCCCGGGCAGGAGGTCAGCGTGACGGGTAAGCCGCCGGGTTGACGTGCGCGCAAGACATGTCCATTCCGGTTGAGTTGCCGGGTACCCGGAAACTGGCTCCAAACGGCGTTTCGGGAAGCGCGAGCCGGATAGGTAACGCGAAGCGTGTAGCGTGCGGCCGAACATCCGGATACGAAGTCGAACTACCACCAGCAGTGACCGCGACTATCAAAACAGCCGGCGTGGTAGAGAATTCAGCTTCAATTCACGCCAGCGCGAGCTTGTACAAAGCTACAAGCTTTCCCCAGGCGCGCTCGGCATCCGGCTTGTTATAAATCGGGACGCCGTCCCGCAAGGGCATATCCGGCACGCACCAACCATGCAGCGCTTCTGGATATACTTCAATCTCCGCGGGAACATTCACGGCGGCAAACGCTTCCCTCAGCTTGTCCTTCGCATCCGGTTGACGCGCATCGTCATTCGTGGCGATACCGAAGTACATACGAGCTTTGATCTTTGGCGCGAGTAGATGCGGGCTGTCGGGCTTATCGGTCACGAGACTACCGCCGTGAAACGACGCGCCCGCGCCTACTCTATCGGGTAGCGTCGCCGCGGTCTTCATAACGAGCGGTCCACCCATGCAGTAACCCTGGGTTCCGATTTTCTTGGCCTGATTTACTTCTTTTTGCGCGTCGAGGAAGGCAACGTAAGCGGTGGCATCCTTCTCAGCGTTGCCCGGCGCACTTACCGACGCCATCAGCGGCCGGAGCTTCGCCATGTCGTCCGGATTCTGGAAGTTGAAGTGCGAGGCATCGGAGAAGGGAGCTTTGGAGACGCGATAAAAGGGGTTGGGTACCAGGACGGAATATCCTTCAGCGGCAAGACGCCTGGCCATCTCGCGCATTGAGGGCCGCAAGCCGAATGCGTCGGACCAGAGCAGCACGCCCGGATGGGAGCCTGAGCTGGGGCGAATGAACGCGGCGTCGCAGGTACCGTCGGGAGCTTTGATCTCGACGTCAGTCTCGATGATGGCTACGCCTGCTGCCGCGGCCAACCCGGACGTTCCGGCAAGGCCCCCGGCCGCTGAGAGAGCCACAAAGTCGCGCCGTGCGATATCGCCGGTCTGCGTATTACTCTTATGTCGATTCATCTGGTCTTCCATCCTAGCTGCCCACCTTCCAAAGAGTGTATGGCTCTGATCTGGTTCTACGCGTTGTCAGCCGTACCGTGTCGCAAGAGTCTGGAGTGCCTTCCCGATCCTGCAGATTTCCCAATCGGGCGTAAAGCCTGCCCCGTGATCAGATGGTTGCACGTTTCCGCAAGGGTGGCGAGGGGACTGGGAATGGATGGTCGGCAATCGGGAAGCTCGCCCGCTCGCCGAATTGGATCAGGACCGAGAAGTCGGCCACCGGTCAGGCGGGGCCGGCGCACGTTGCACCCGCCAAGCGCGCTTAAGAAATTCCCAGAATTCGCGAGGGGCACGTTATGAACGTGCCACCGAGACCTTTTTCTACAGAGATATCACCGACATCGAGAACAACGCCACAATTCACACCGGCGAAGACCTCAAGAGCAAGACCAGGCAGGATCACGGCGTCCTGAAGGTGACGACCACTTAATCCGGCGCGATTACTCTCGAAAGCTACAGTCTGGCCGCCGATGGCACCAAGCTGGTCAGCGTCGTAAGTCCGGAGCAGAAGCCGGTCATCCTCGTGCGCGGCTCCGGGTCTCCCCGTGCCAACAACATAATATCGCTCCGGCGCTTCGGAAGCCCGGTAATCGAGGAGCGGCCAAGCTCAACCGGTCCCGTTGAATCCTCGGGACGCCCGCGGGTCGCGCTTGAGTTGGAGCGAGCCATTCCTTCCGAGAACACCAGGAGAGCTGAGCGGCGGGGGGCATGTCCGAAAGCCCAAGCAATTTCCCAGATGCATCTTCCCGCTGGGTAGCACGTCGGCAGTCCCTGATGGCACGCCGTGTTGCTGTCGCTGCCTTGCGTGGAATAAACTGTGGGCTCTCATCTTTCATCCTGAATCGAAGGCCATGAATCTGAATATGCGAATCAAGTCCATCAGTTTGCTCTTTCTCCTGGTCCTGCCGCTGCGCTATGCGCACGCTCAGGGCACCGTGCCTACGTTCCAGTGCACCGTGGGGCAAGGCACCTACACTCTCGTCGGCCACGATCCGGCCCACGGAGGCGCGACTACCATCCCCACTGTGCTCGTTCCCATCACGCTCGCTTTTGACGCGAACAAGACCGCCGGCACGCCATTCATCATGGACGCCGCCCCGGACGTAGCGCGCGTCCTCTCCTCGCCCGTCTTCTCCAAGTTCGCCTTCCCCTCCGGCGGCGCGACACAGTATGCCGACGCCATGCTTCGCGCCACTTTTCCCAAGGCTGACGGGTGGCACACGCTGCTCGGCAAGCCAGAGGTGAAGTCTGTAAAGATCACCGTCCCCGTGGGCTACGGCTACATCCTCAGCTCGAAGAAGAGCGGCGGTTCCTTAGCTGTCGTCGACGTCGAGTTTCTGCAAAAGGAACTCTTCAAGCAACTTTCCAAACAGGAAGGCAAGCTCGTCATCGCCATGACGCGTAACACGATTTATTACGCTCTTGGCGACGCAACGGTGTGCTGCTCCTGGGGGACCCACGGTGTCGACTCGACCACAGGAAACTCCTTCGTACTTGGCTCGTATAGTCATGCCGCACCCACGGTTGTCGAAGACAATGACGTACAGCCACTCACTCAGCAGCTCGGAGAGTTTATCAATGATCCGCTGTACGATCCGCTGCTCCACGACCGCAACGTCAAAGCTCCGGGAAACACCTTCCCCAATTGGATGCGTCCAGCCTCGACGCGTCCGGGCGATCAGGGCAACTGCGGTGGCACGGGCGTCGCCTCGACCTACTTTCTTCTCGAACCCACAAATACAAATCCCAAGAACAATATCCCTGCATCGAAGGCCTTCATCGCCCAGGTGGACGGAGCCACTTATCACTTGCAGAACGTAGCCCTGCTGCCCTGGTATACCGGTGCCTTTGAAGGCCTCGGCGGCACTTACAGCTTCCCAGACGCGCAGGCGCTCACTGACCCTTCTAAGCCATGCCCGGCACGCCGCGGACGTCCTGGCGCGGGCGGTGGTACGTCCGCGCCTCCTAAGCCCACGGTCGCGGCGGTTCCGGCAAGCGGTTCGCCTAACGGGCATCAGCTCTTCGGCTACTGGGCCGGCTACGGCGACGCGGGTTCAACCTTTCCACTTCGCGATGTCTCGCCGCAGTGGGACGTCGTCATCGTTGCCTTCTCTACGCCAGATAAGAGGGCGCCGGAAGGGACCATGCAGTTCCGCACGCCTGCCGGCCTTGACACCGAACACTTCAAGGCCGACATTGCCTATTTGAAGAGCCAAGGCAGGAAGGTCATGATTTCCCTCGGTGGCGGCGGCCAGCACTTTACGCTCGCCGATCCGAAGCGCGTTCCGAATTTCGTCTCCTCCGTCACGCGCATCGTCACCGAGTACGGATTCGACGGTGTCGACATCGACTTCGAAAGCCCATCTCTCTCCATCGATCCCGGAGATACGGACTTCAAGCATCCCACGACGCCATCTATCGTGAACCTCATCTCGGCCCTGCGCCAGTTGCGTGATCATTTCGGCCCCGGCTTCATGATCAGCCTCGTGCCCGAAGGTACGCAGATCCCTTCTGGCTACCCCAGCTATGGCGGCCAGTTCGGCTCCTATCTGGCCATGACGTACGCCATCCGCGACATCCTCTCCTTCATCGATGTGCAGGACTACAACACACCGCCGCTGGAAGGTCTCGATGGCGAGATCTATCAGCCCGGCTCCGTGGACTATCACGCCGCCATGACAGAACTCCTGCTACAAGGCTTCAACGTTGGCGGCGATCCCAAACACTTCTTCCCGCCTGTGCCGGCCGGAAAGATTGCCGTCGGCTTCCTAACTGGAGACACAACGCCCACCATCGTCGGTCAGGCGATGGACTACATCATCACCGGCAAGGCGCCCGCTGAAACGAAGTACAAGTTGCGCCAGCCCAACGGCTACCCCGGCATGATCGGCGCCATGTTCTGGACCATTGACTGCGACCGCCGTGGCAATTACAGCTTTTCCAACGTCGTCGGTCCCCAACTCCACGGCTATCCGGCAACCAAGTAGTCCTTACAACACTAGCGGGGAACCGCCGCCACGCATCCATGGTCGGCGGCCCCTCGTGCTTTCCGCATAGATCCCGCCCAACGCCGTAGTGTTGAACGAGACAACGCCGGTTGGCAGCATAGTTGGCGACCCGCAGAAATGATCGTCTTCGCGGGCAAATCCGGAGAGGCAGTCGAGTTGGCGCCGAAGAGTCCGCGAGACGTGCGCATCGCCGTGCGCTGAGCCGGGGTTTGGAAGTCCTGGAACAGGGACAGAGCGGAATGTCTGATCCGCTGTTTCGTGCGTCCCACTGGCATTCAGGACGCCGTGAATCACGATAGGATTGTCCAGCCAGGTCGCCATTTGCGAGCGGCCAAATATTGTAAATCATTGACAGACGGTTGGTTATGGAGAAGAATGGGGGCGAGGCGATGCCCGCCCAAACCAGGCCTGAGGCATAACCAAAGTCGTAATGGTTTCTAAATGTTGTGAATTCAGTCTGTTAACGGTGGGACGTGTCAGGCACCCCCTCTTCCCCCTCTTCCCAGGCCTCTTCCTACTATCCCATTCCCTACAAAGATCTTCTCGCTTGCCAGGAGGCGGGTTGCTCGCTGTGAGCGTATTGATTCCAGACAGTCCCGGACCTTCGGGTTTGACAAGGAATGCCAGTGGCACAAACTGGTCCTCAGAGCCCTGCTGAAGAACAGGCGCAGCGTTCGGCGACACAGAAGGAGAGTGACTTCTCGCGTTTGTGCGACCTGCCCCTTCCGCTGAAAGAGCAACTCGAGGAGCTCGGGTTGAATTGGACTCTATCCCAGTTGATCGAGAGCGAGCAGCGATTCCGGGATCTTTTCGAGCAAGGGCCGGTAGCCTACCACGAGTTGGACCAAGAGGGGATTGTGCGGCGGGTCAACCGGGCCGAATGCGAACTCCTGGGGGTTGAGGCCGGCGCAATGCTCGGCAGACCCATCTTCGAATTCATTTCGCGAGGCGCACAATCTGAAAGCCGGGAGGCCTTCAAGCGGAAGTTGTCCGGGCAGCAGACCCTTGCTCCCTTCCTGCGCGAGTACGTCCGGAGCGACGGCCGCCACCTGACTCTTCAGGTTTACGATGTGCTGGTTCGGGACCACAGGGATGTGGTGACTGGTATTCGGACCGTCACGATCGACGTCACTCAGCACAAAGAGATCATGGACGCGTTGCGCGAGAGGGAGGCAACTCTCCAAGCGGTGTGCACCAGTGCGGTGGACGCCCTGGTCATGATCGACGGCGAAGGCCGGGCGGTCCTTTGGAACCCGGCGGCCGAACGGATGTTCGGATATACGGCGGCCGAGATGCTGGGCCAACCGATTCACGATCTGGTGGCCCCCAACGATCTCAGACAGCGCTTTCTGGCGAACTTTCCCGCCTTTCAAAAGACCGGACAAGGGGATGCCATGGGCAAGGTGGTGGAACTGACGGCACGGCGAAAGGACGGAAGCGAGTTCCCGGTCGATCTCTCGATGGCTACCGTTAAAAAGGGACAGGAATGGCATGCGGTCGGGGTCATCCGTGACATCACCGAACGGAAAAGGGCGGAAGATGAGTTGCGAACAAAAGAGGGCCTTCTGTCCGAATCACAGCACATTGCCCAGCTCGGCAGTTGGGACTGGACGGTGCAAGCGGGCACGAGCGTGATGGTGTGGACGCCGGAAACGTATCGTCTCTTTGGAGTCTCGCCGGATACCTTTGTTCTGTCCTCCGAGACGTTTCAGACTCTGATTCACCCAGACGATCGGGCGGCCATGCAAGCATGGATGAGCGCCTGTCTGGCAGGGCTGCGACCACCCGACCTGGAGTTACGCGTTTGCCTGCAAGACGGCAGCGTGCGCTATATCAACGGTCGCGGGCATATAGTGCAGCAGGACGCGGAGAAGAAATCGATCCGCATGGTTGGCGTTGCTCAGGACATCACTGAGCGCAAACTGGCGGAGGCGGCGTTGCTCCAGCGGACCGAGGAACTTGCGCGTTCCAACACGGAACTGGTGCAGTTTGCCTATGTCGCTTCGCACGACCTCCAGGAGCCATTGCGGATGGTCTCCAGCTACGTGCAGCTGCTGGCGCGGCGGTACGCGGGGAAACTGGATGCGGATGCCGACGAGTTCATCGGTTTTGCGGTGGATGGGGCAAAGAGAATGCAGAACCAGATCAACGACCTGCTGGCGTTCTCGAGGGTGACTACAAAGGGCCACGAGTTCAAACCGGTGGAGGCAGATGCGGCTTTGAAGCTGGCGCTCGTGAACCTGAAGGTGGCAATCGAAGAGAGCCAGGCGAGCTTGACTTTCGATCCTCTACCAGTGGTGAACGCGGACTCGGCACAACTGACGCAACTGTTTCAGAACCTGATTGGGAATGCCATCAAGTTCCGGCGCAAGGAACCGCCGCAGGTTCATGTGTCGGTGGAAAAGCGCGCGAAGGAATGGGAGTTTTCAGTCCGGGACAACGGCATCGGAATCGAGCCGCAACACCTGGAGCGCATCTTCGTGATCTTCCAGCGGCTCCACACGGCCGCGCAATTCCCGGGCACGGGGATCGGTCTGGCGATCTGCAAGAAGATCGCGGAGCGTCACGGCGGCAACCTGTGGGTTACTTCGAAACCAGGCGCAGGATCAACTTTTCATTTCACTATTCCGATTAAGGGCTTATGACGACTGAAATGCAGGCCAGGCCCGTTGAGCTTCTGTTGGTGGAGGACAGCCCCGGCGATGTGCGCCTGACCATCGAGGCTTTGAAAGAAGGTCGGGTGATCAATAACCTGACTGTGGTCCACGACGGCGAGGAAGCCATCGCGCTCCTGCGGCGGCAGGGTCAGTACGCTAACGCGGCACGTCCCGATCTGATTCTGCTCGATCTGAATCTTCCTCGAATGGGCGGACTGGAGGTTCTGGCGGAGATCAAGGTGGATCCCGAGCTCCAGCAGATTCCCGTAGTCGTGCTGACTACATCACAATCAGAACAGGATGTTCTTCATACTTATGAACTGCACGCCAACTGTTACATCGTGAAGCCGGTGGATTTGGACCAGTTCATTAGTGTCGTGCAGTCTATCAAGAGTTTCTGGCTGGCTGTGGTCGTTCTTCCACCGCACGGGTGAAGATATGCAATCTTCAAAATGGCCGAATGGCTTATCGACAATCTCACAGGCGCATGACGCGCCTGGGTGGCATGCGTGGCGAGTTGATTTCTGAACGAGTGGAGGGGAGATTATGACAAGCGGCACGAATCCGTTAGAAGGAGCGGCGCGAGTCCTTCTCATTGAGGACAATCCGGGAGATGCCGGATTGGTACGGGCGATGCTCGCCGAAAGCCTGGGCGCGCGGTTCAGCGTCGAGTGGGTGCAGGACTTGCAGTCGGGCAGAGCTCGGCTCGGGCACGGCAATATCGACATTGTTCTCCTGGACCTCTCGCTTCCCGACAGTCAAGGGCTGGGGGGCCTGACTGTCGTCCGTAGTGCCGCGCCAAACGTCCCCGTAGTCGTAATGACCGGATTTGCCAACCAGGATATCGCCCAACAGGCAGTGCGGCTTGGAGCGCAGGATTATCTGATCAAAGGCCAGATAAACGGCGACGCGTTGGCGCGCATTTTGCGCTACGCCATACTGAGGCAACGGCATCAAGGGGCCGGTCTCAAAGAGTCGCAAGCCGCATTGGGTAAATTAGTCGGTTTTCTGGGCGCCAAAGGAGGGGTAGGGACGACCACGGTCGCCTGCCACTTCGGCCTCGAGTTGAAGCAGCGGACTGGCGGCCGCGTTCTGCTAGTGGACCTGGACGTGGCCGGAGGCTCCGTCGGATTCCTCATGAAAGCGGCTTCGGAACACAGCCTCCAAGAGGTCGCCAACAACCTCGATCGGCTTGATGAGCACTACTGGAACAAGATGGTGATCAGCGGCCCCGAGGGTCTGGATATTCTCCTATCACAGCAGTCGATGCATTTGGAGGAGCAGGCGATTGCGGAGAGGGTCCGACCGGTCTTCGAGTTCACCCGGTCGCTGTACCCATGGATCGTCTTGGATCTTGGCCGGTTGAATCCATTTGCCGTGAGCCTGGTTCCGGATCTGAGCGATCTATTCCTGATCGTGACGCTGGATGTGGTCGTCCTATACGAGATCGAGCGGATGGTGTCGCAACTAACGGAAGCCGGCCTGGATCGCAGCCGAATGCACCTGATCGTCAATCAGACTCCCAAACGCCCTGACGTTTCACCGGCGGAAATCGGCAAGCGGTTCGGTCTCTCCGTCTACGCGGCTTTGCCGGAGTGCCGTTCCGAACTGTGGGAGACCTACTCGAGCGGGAAACTGATGAACGCCAAGAGCGAGTTCCGCCGGCAGATAGGGCGTCTCGCGGAGAAGGTCGCAGGAATTGCAACGAAGTGACCTGACCGATGTTATTAACCAGAATGAGCGTGGATATAACTCTGCCCCTACCCCCCTATTCCTCTTCGCAGTTCGGCGAGCAGGACTGCGATTGCGCCTGCGTCGAGATCGACGACCGCTGCGGCAAATGCGCCAGCCGAGCGGACGGGGGAAGGACGTCCTTGAGTGTCCTGCGTCCTTTTGCCGAGGAAAGTGCGGTTGAGAAGAAAGCGCTTGGGACAGCGACGCCGGCCCCCGTGTCTTCGCGGATCATTGCAGGGGAAAAGGCGACTACGGATGAGAAGTGCGGACTAGGACAGTGGGCGGAGAGAAACCTCGTGGATTGTGAAACTACCGGCGATCTTGTTATCGAACTTTTCGGAAGGGTGGCGTTCCAATTGAATTACCACGCCGCAGGCCGGGGACGACACTTTGAAGACTAGTTCCACGGTGTGACGTAGTGTAGTGCCTAACACTATTGGCGTAGTGGCAATCGGGCGAGGGGGCACAGCAGAATTATATATATGGAAACTAAGACCCTGATTTGTAGTGAGTTGTTTGCTTTCCACCACCGCGGAAAAGCGGTAGAGGCCGGGCCCGACGGAGGCCATCTGCCGCAGGCCCCGATAAGACAGGTTTTCGCTCCCATCGAAGGTCAATTGCAGGCCTTCGGATCGTGAGATTTCCACGGATGGAGCGGGCTCGATGATCCAGTCGAACGGACTAGGGCGAGGCGCCGCGGAAAAGCGGCGGTTGGAGAGCAATTCCGGGCGCAGATAGTCGCCGCGTTCCGGTCCCAGCCACTCGGCCCAGAGTTGAACGCCCGCGCGGCAGGATTGGCGATCCCAAAGCTCCTGGACCAGGCTGCCGGTGACGGCGTCATCGGCGAAGCCGCGCTCGCGAAGCCAGCGCCAGGTCGTGACCAGATCGGGCTCCGGCGCGCGCGGGATCAGCCACTTCAGCCACGCGGTGGCCGGGCGACGCGCGGCGGAGATGGCGTTGCCGAGCAAGTCCTGAGGCGGCCGACCCAATTGAGAGTAAGTCGCGAAAAGCAGTTCGTCGAAGTCCGCGGTGAGGGACAAGACGCGCCGGCCCAACTCGAGCGCGCGGTCAGGCTGGTTGTCTATTAGGTAATGATTCGCGGCCACCATCAGGACGGGCGGCGTGTCCGGCCCCAACTCGGTGGCGCGGTTGAAAAACGGCTGGGCGCCAGGGTGGTCACCCTGATCGTCCAGGGCGATGCCATACTCGGCCCAGCGGTACGGGTTGGCCGAATCCAACCGCAGAGCCAGTTTCAGATCACTGGGCGCCGGCTGCGCCGGTTTGTATGACGGAGCGGCGTGGAGCTGATCCGTCCGGCAGAAGCCGAAACGGCAACAGACCCAATCGGAGGAAGGTGGGACGAAATCCAGAGCGAGCGACAACCCCGCTGAAATCATCAGGATAATCGAAAGACAGAGCTTCACTGCCGGAGCCTCAGGCAGCATCGTAGCAAGAATGCCGGGATTTTCCCGTGCCGACATTCCTGATTGACATTTGCCATACGGAGGCGTAAGTTAACACATACGGTAGGCCTTGCGCAAGACGGGAGCGAAGGTGGGGCATCGTCTGATCGCGACATGGGGGCAGCCTGATCCGTCCACGCGGCGCAGCGAATACAGTGCGTGCAGAGAGAGAGTTGGGCGCGCCCAGGATAGATGCGTCAGTCTCCCGCGCTTGCGAGGGCACAGTTTGAGGAGACGGCCCGGACGAACCACTCCCTGCGGTCACGGCTCAGTACTGACATGGCTCGGGCAGAGCGTTGTAGCGGAGAGAGTGTGAATAGAGAGAATAGTGCGCGCTCAGAGCAGATGCGTCAGTCTCCTAGTGCGATGTACCGGCAAAAAGGCTCGGGACTGACGGCTCGGTCCACTACGGCGTAGAGGAGACGATGAGTGGATCGGGAGATTTGTGTGCACCTTGGGCCAGATAAGTCAGTCCCCGGTTTTCAGATAGATCCATCTCCCTGGTATGCCGTACAAACGAGAGCGCGGCACGAAAAAGTAGTTTCCCGCTGTCTGCGGGCGGAGGGGCTGGAAGAGTATCTTCCTTTGTACAAAGTGGAGCAGCAGTGGAGCGACCGATTGAAGAGCGTGGAGTTGCCGCTGATGCGGGGGTATCTGTTTTGTAGGATGGATGCGCGGCAATTGCCGGCGGTACTGAGAGTGCCGGGGGTCGTGCACGTGCTGGGCTATGGGTCGGGCCCGGTGAGCGTGCCGGAGAGCGAAGTGCTGGATATCCAGCGTCTGATGGCGAGCGAGACGGCTGCGTGGCCCTGTCCGTATCTGAGAGCCGGCATGGCAGTGCGGATCCGCAGCGGGGCGCTGGAGGGCATAGTGGGCCGGCTGGAGCGGGTGAAGAACCAATACCGGCTGGTATTGTCGGTACATCTGTTACAGCGCAGCGTGGCGCTGGAGGTGGACCCGGAGATTGTCGAGGCCTTGGAGTAAATGGGGCAACTGAGCAAGCGTAGCAAGATGGTGAGCATCCGGCTGTCGGACGAGGAGTTCCAACGGCTGCGGGAGCTGTGCATAACAACCGGTGCGCGGAGTCTGAGCGACCTGGCGAGGGACGCGATGCACCGCCTGATCGCAGGCGTGGGAGCGGGCAACGGGATGGACGGCGAGGGGCTGACGGAGCGCGTGGCGGAGCTGGATCAACGGCTGAGTCATCTGCAGGAAAAAGTGACGCGGCTGGCGTTGCTGGTAGGAGAGGAGAGCAATGAAGGCAGGGGACGCGGTGCGGCGTGAGATGGTGCGCTGGGGGTGCTTGATAGCTTTGGCGGCGGTCGCTGCGGCGGCGTGGGCGCAGGCGCCGGCGAAGGCGGTGGGAACGACGGCCGGAGAACAGGTGCGATCGACGTACGTGCTGGGGCCAGGGGACCAGATTCTGGTGAGAGTGATGGACCTGGAGGAGATGGGGAAAGAGCCGTACCAGATTGACATGCGGGGTAACGTGAATCTGCCGATGGCGGGGCGGATCCATGCCAGCGGGCTGGCGGTGGAGGAGTTGGAACGCGAGATCGGCGGGCGCCTGCAGAAGTATCTGAAGAGTCCTGAAGTGACGGTGGCGCTGAGCGAGATGCGGAGCCAGCCGGTGAGCGTTCTGGGCGAGGTGAAAACGCCGGGCGTGCACCAGTTGCCGGGGGAGAAGACGCTGCTGGAAGTGGTGAGCCAAGCGGGGGGGCTGAATCCGACGGCGGGTCATTCGATACGCATTACACGGAAAAAAGAGTGGGGCCCGATTCCTTTACCAGGGGCCCATGAGGACGAGACCGGCCAGTACTACGTGGCGGAGGTGGGAGTTAAGGAGATCATGGAGGCGCGGGCGCCGGAGAAGAATATTCTGGTGAAGCCGAACGACGTGATCACGGTGCCGAAGGGGGAATTGGTCTACGTGATGGGAGCGGTAAAGAAGAGCGGTGGATTCGTATTAGGGGACCGGGAGACGGTGACGGTATTGCAGGCGCTGTCGATGGCCGAAGGGATGGATAGTTATGCGCAGTCGGCACGCGCGAAGATACTGCGCCGGACGAACGATCCGGAGAAGCGCCAGGAGATCGCGCTGAATCTGAAACGCATTCTGGCAGGAAGGGATCATGACGTCGCGATGCAAGGCGATGACATACTTTTCGTGCCGCTAAGCGGCGGCAAGAAGGCGTTGGCGCGGACCGCAGAGGCGGCCCTGGCGATCGGGACAGGGCTGGCGATCTACACACGTTAGGAGGGGGCAGACGTTGCAGGAGAGGCATCAGCCCGGCGGTGGCGGCAGGAATCTGCCGGTGCAGCCCACGCTGTTCGATACGCCGGGCGTTCCCGCGCGGGCGGGCTACCTGCCGCCGGCCGGAAACGCGTATTCAGCCGGGAGCGCGTATTCGCAGGATTTCCTGGAGGACTCGGACGCGGGGAGTCTGGTGGAGTACTGGCGGACGCTGCGGCGCCGGCGAGGGCTGCTGATTCTCATTACATGTATCGGTCTCCTGGCGGCGCTGTTAATCACGCTGCCGCAGCCGCCGGTATATCAGGCGAGAACCACGCTGGAGATTCTCGAGCTGAACGAGAACTTCATGAACATGAAAGACGTGACGCAGATAGCCCAGCCAGGCATGAACTCTAACACCGACATCCCGACGCAAATTCAAATCCTGCAGAGTGAGAGTCTACTGGACGGGACGTCGGCGGCACTGGCTAAAGAGAGAACGCAAGCGGGGGGAGCGAGAGCGGTGGCGGAGCCACAATCGGCGTGGAGGAGGATCCTGAACCTTCCGGAACCCATGCAGCGGGAAGGACGGGACGAGGCGCTGAGAATGGCGGTTCAGACGTTGAAAGTACGATCGAGCGGGCCGACCCGAATTATCGAAGTGCTGGTGGATTCTACCGATGGACGGGTCGCCGCGGAATTTGCCAATCGGCTGACGCAGAATTACATTGAACAGAATATGGAAGCCCGCTGGCAACTATCCCAGCGCACGGGTGAGTTCCTAACGCGACAACTGGACGAGATGCGCATCAAGCTGGAGCGGAGCGAGGATGCGTTGCAGGAGTACGCTCGGCGGGCGGGGCTGATTTTCACGAGCGACAGGTCCAGCGTCAGCGAGGACAAGTTAAAGCAGTTGCAGGACGAACTGGTAAAGGCGCAGGGCGATCGGGTAGTTAAGCAAAGCCGCTGGGAGATGGCCAAGAGCGTGCCGGCGGAGTCATTGCCGAACATATTGAATGACAAGAGCTTGCAGGACTATCTAGGGCGGCTGGCAGAACTTCAAAGGCAGTTAGCGGAACTCCAGGAGACCTATACCGCGGACCATCCGAAGGTACGGCGGGTCCAAGCGCAGATCAGGGCAGTGGAGCAGAGCGTTACGCGGCAACGGGCGGACATTTTACAGGGTATTCGGAACGAGTACGAGGAGGCGGCGCGCCGGGAGCGACTGCTGCTGACCGACTACCAGCGACAGACGGGGGTGGTGACGGACCAGGGCGAGAAGGCGATCCAGTACAACATACTGAAGCGCGAGGTAGATACGAACCGGCAGATCTACGACAGCATGCTGCAGCGCGTGAAAGAAGCCAGCGTGGCGAGTGCGATCCGGGCCAGCAATGTGCGGGTAGTGGACCCGGCCAAGGTACCCGCCCTGCCATACAGACCAAGAGTTGTGCTGAACGCGCTGATGGGCCTGGTATGTGGGTTATTCGCCGGGATCGGGTTTATTCTCGTAACCAATAAGGCCGACCGGACACTGCAGGAACCATCCGACATCGCTTTCTACCTGGGTGTGCCGGAACTCGGGATCATTCCCGCGGAGTCATCGATCAGCCGGAAGCGGCGTTCGTTGCTATATGGCAGGAGCGATCCGATGCTGATCGGGAGCGGCGCGGAAGGCGAACCGCAGGTGGGCATGGTGACATACAGG